>BNJV01002851.1_pt1:132500-359323 | contig 359323 bp, 358 predicted proteins | sample 8540591 | NCBI WGS metagenome assembly BNJV01 (sample SAMD00202457, study PRJDB9452) | human saliva metagenome | host: Homo sapiens | reverse complement strand
TTCATTTGTCTTGTTCTGTTTTTGATGTGCTGTGGTGGCGTGCTGCCGGGAGGAAAGCACTCTCTTTCCTTTAAACAAGATGATAGTAAAATCAGGAAGGCAAACATAGCTATCGTCCGAAACGAGATATCCCATTACATAGTCTATTGTTGTCCTTACTACGTGTTTGATACTGCTATAATCATCGCTATTCAATCCCAATTCAGTACTATCTTTTTCCTGCTACAGAGTTTATTACTCAGAAGCCTTTTTCAGTAGGCTTTGTATCCTCTCAATCTTGCAAAGGAGAAAAATCTACAGGTTTCTTCTGAAACACCCCGTAAATATCCAGCATCATAGAACATTCACCAATTCAAATAGCCAGCGATCAACCAAATGGAATTGCCTTTGTTTTTATATTCGACTATTTGAATGTCTCTTCTAGTTCTTCTAATGGATGCAATCTTAGTTTTGTATATAGAGTCTCTTTGTACTTCTAATAGAAGACATAGGCCTCTTGAATAAGCTTATTCGATGTTTTTGAATCCATATTCTTCCGTGCATTAATACGAAATTTCTGCACGCGGGGGCATCTAAAAAGCGTTATCTGCGAGAGAGGAATCCCGTGGGGGCGCTGCACAGACGGGGAAAAAGCCGGCCTTACTTTTTGCTTCTTCATGTTGTACCAAGCCACATGGCGACGGTAGGTCTGGAAGGCGGCGAACGGGGTGTCGTAGTTTTTCGAAGTATTCGAACGCGGCATTGCAGACCGCACGGATGTCGTAGGCGATGAAGTCCACATAGACATGGAAGCGTCCCACGGCACGGCCGATGAAATCGACACAGTGGCCTTCGGCGTGGTTGCGGACATAGTTTTTCGAGGGCGGTGCAGGCCGCATTGACCGCCTCATCGCGCTCCGCTTCGGGCATTTCATTCAGACCGGGCACGTCGAAGGCGAAGAAACCGCCCACGGAGCCGAAACGATGGAGGAGGTCTTCGAGTCCCGATTCGTCGCGCGCAAATTCGCCCACGAGCCGCGGTACGGTGGTGGTGCCGCGGATGATGTCGAAACGGAGATCTTCGGGCTCAATGTTTTCTTGCTCTTTGAAACTATAGTTCATCGTGCCCTGCAAAATGACGTCGATGTTCTCCCATCGGGGATCGTCGCCGTAGCGTTCGGCGAGCACCTCGCGCAGTTGGGCGAGTGAGATGCAGTCTTCGGGCGCCGGGGCTTCTTCCAGCACTTTGATCACCGAAACAAACTCGGTGTTCACCAGTTCGCCCACGGCATTGTCGACCAGCACCTCGGCGCGCCACCAAGCGGGGCTCTCGCCTTCGCGCAACAAGGGGTGGTAGACTTCGACACTCACGCTTTCTCCGCCTTCATCCTCGGTGAGGACCGCCTTCACCTCTTCGGCCGGGACGGGGCCTTCACCGAAATTGATGACGAGATCGGGGTTGGCGTTGCGACCGATGGAGAATTTCCAGTGCGCACGCACCGATTCGGGTATGCGGCTCAGGAAATAGCGGAAAAGCAAGTAGAGCATCCACGTGCCGCCGGCCGAAAGGATGATGTGATAGTTTTTTTTGTGCCGATCTCGAACGAAAGATCGGGGAAAGCTGTTTGCAAGCTCGAGAAAGCCAAGTGCTGAATTTCTTCGCTGGTTGCGCCTTCGTCGACGAGACGACGCAACTCGGCTTCGTGCTCGGCAAACGCGGTCCAAGTTTGTTCCACGCGTTCGGCAAACGAGCCTTTGACGTAACGGGGGAAGGCCAGGAACTTGTAGCAATCGTCGAGCAGCGCTTTCGTATCGTCGCGCAACGAATCGTAGGGATTGCCGTCGAGGGTGCGAAGGAAGTATTCGGCGGCTTCGCCTTCGCGGTCGAGATGATAGAGCGCAAAACCCATGCGGTGGTTCCAGAGTTCGTCTTTCTCGCTCTCTTCGTCGCGCACGCTCTCGAGCACACGAATGGCCGTTTCATAGTACTCAGGCTTGTCTTCTTCGCCAGCTAAGTTGTTGTAGGCTCGGGCCAACCAGCCCATGCGCTCGCGGGTGAGCGCGGGTTGCGGAAGGGATTCGAGCAACTCGATGATTTTGGCGGGCTCATTGTTCTCATGCCAGGCCGCAATTTGCTTATCGATGTCTTTAATCATGCCGTGTAAGGATTGAGTGATGAGCAAAGCTACAAATAAACTTTGATTTCGGGCGAAATGCAGCTATATTTTCGCCTTTTCGACCACGCTCCCATCGGAGGAGCCGACGAAAACAACACGAGACGAGATAAAAATAAGGCGCGCCTTTGTATGATTGTTGAGATTTGTTACCTTTGTATGCGAGAAGCGATGAGGCCCCTCGACGGATCATGCTGCTTTCCTCTATTTTGTGATTGAGGAAGGCCCCTATATATAAGGAGTGCGCTCAGCTTCCTCCATCCACTGTGTGCATCACACCATTCTCTTGACTTATGCAGCAAAACGACAGCATTGTTATCATTCCTACCTATAACGAGAAGGAAAATATTGAAGCCATCATTCGCGCGGTGACGGGTTTACAAGAACACGCTTTCGACATTTTGATCATCGACGACGGCAGTCCCGACGGCACGGCCGATATCGTCAAGCGGCTCATGGCCGAAGAGTTCAAAGATCGTGTATTCCTTGTGGAACGCCAAGGTAAACTCGGTCTGGGCACGGCCTACATTGCGGGTTTCAAATGGGCACTCGAACACCACTACGAATATGTGTTCGAGATGGACGCCGATTTCAGCCACGACCCGAAGGATCTGCCTCGTCTCTACAAGGCTTGTGCCGAAGAAGGCTATGACGTGGCGGTCGGCAGTCGCTACGTTTCTGGGGTGAATGTGGTTAACTGGCCGATGGGCCGCGTACTGATGAGCTATTTCGCCTCGAAATACGTGCGCTTCGTCACCGGTTTCCCCATCAACGACACCACGGCCGGTTTCAAATGCTATCGCCGTCGGGTGCTCGAGACCATCGATCTCGACGCGATCCGCTTCAAAGGCTATGCCTTCCAGATAGAGATGAAATTCACGGCTTACAAGCTCGGTTTCCGCATCAAAGAGGTGCCGGTTGTCTTTGTCAATCGCCAACTGGGCACGAGCAAAATGAGCGGCGGCATCTTCGGCGAAGCCCTCTTCGGCGTGATGCGCCTACGCTGGGCCGCTCTCACCGGAAAGATCAAACCCCGCAAAGCCTGATATCTTTCGTGCCTCGGCACGCACACAGCAGTCTTAGGATCTTATGCACAACAGAACGCTTATCAAAAATGCCATCCTCGTCAACGAGGGGGGCAGTCAGCTCGGTAGCATCGTCATCGAAGACGATCGCATCGAAGAGATTCTCATCGGACGCGACGTCACTCCGGTACTTCCCACCGACTCCACCATCGACGCAGAAGGGTGTTACCTCCTCCCCGGTGTGATCGACGAACATGTTCACTTCCGCGATCCGGGTTTGACGCAAAAAGCCGATTTCGACAGCGAAAGTCGCGCTGCGGCAGCGGGCGGCGTGACCACCGTGCTCGACATGCCGAACACGATCCCCGCCACCGTGACGGCTGAGGCGCTACAAGAAAAGATCGAACGGGCAAAAAATCTCTGTCACGTGAATTTCGGGTTCTTTGTCGGTGCCACCGCCGACAATGCCCACCGCTTGCGCCAAATCAATCCCAGCATTGTGGCGGGTGTAAAGTTGTTCATGGGCAGCAGCACGGGTTCGCTTCAAGTGGAAGATCCCGACGCGCTACTTACGGTGTTCGAAGAATCGCGACTCCCGATCATGGTACACTGCGAAGACACCCCGATGATCACCGCCGCGATGAAAGAACATCAAGCACGCTACGGAGCAGACCCACACGTGCGCTATCATGCAACCATCCGTTCGGCCGAAGCCTGTTTCAAGAGCACACAACAAGCCATTGCACTGGCCAAAGCCACCCAAGCCCGCTTACACGTCGCCCACATTTCCACGGCCTGCGAATTGGATCTTTTCAGTCCGAACGATCCGCTCATCACAGCCGAAGCATGTCTTCCCCATCTGCTCTTCACCGATGCCGACTACGAACGACTCGGCACCCGTATCAAGTGTAACCCTTCGATCAAAACAGCGGCAGATCGCGATGCATTGCGCGCAGCCCTCACCGACGGACGCATTCGCTGCATCGGCACCGACCATGCACCGCACACCATCGCCGACAAAGAAGGCGGAGCCGCACGAGCTGCCAGCGGAATGCCGATGATCCAATTCTCGCTCGTCGCCATGCTCGACCTCGTCGACGAAGGCGTATTAAGTATTGAGCGCATGGTCGAACTCATGTCGCACAATCCTGCTCGCACATTCGGCATCGAGAACCGCGGCTTCCTACGCGAAGGCTACATGGCCGACCTCGTACTCGTGAAGCGCCACTGCCCTTGGACGCTGACTCCCAACCATGTTCTCTCCAAATGCAATTGGAGCCCACTCGAGGGACATACGTTCAACTGGAGAGTGATGCGCACTTTCGTCAACGGCTCTCTGGTCTACAACAAAGGGTGCATCACCAACGAAAACTACTGCGGTCGTCCCATCACCTACATGCCACGCCGCTACGGCCGCAATTGATCGGGCCACCGTTGGCAACCGCCACATTGGCGACCGACGCACCGCTCGCGCTTACTCCGAATCGTCATGCAATTCCTCTATCGTCTCTATCAACTATTCGTCTTTTTTTCCCGATTTTCCTCCTCCTCACGATCATCACCGCGCTGGTGACCGCCGTAGGTTGTGCCGTAGGATTATCGCGCTGGTTTGCTTTCGCCCCCAGCCGGATTTGGGGATGGCTCACCATCCGTTTACTCTTCCTCCCCGTCAAAGTCGAAGGACGCGAACACCTGCAACGGCACCAGAGCTATGTTTTTGTCGCCAACCACCAAGGAGCTTTCGACATTTTCCTCCTCTCCGGCTTCCTCGGCCGTGAGTTCAAATGGATGATGAAAGCCTCCTTGCGCAAAATACCCTTCGTGGGTTATGCCTGTGCCAAAGCCGGTTTCATTTTCGTAGACAAATCGAGTCGCCGCGCCATTGCCGAAACGATGGAAGCCGCACGCCAGCGCCTGGTTGGTGGGACCTCGCTCGCCGTCTTCCCCGAAGGCGCCCGCACCTTCACCGGCCACATGGGTCTTTTCCGTCGTGGCGCATTCCAACTCGCCGACGAACTCCAACTCCCTGTCGTGCCAATCACGATCAACGGTAGTTTTGACGTCATGCCACGTATGCGCGATTTCCATTTCGCCCACTTCGCCCCGCTGCACCTCACGATCCACGCGCCGATACATCCCACGTCACAAGGACACGAGAACATCAAACGCCTGCTCGACGAAAGTTATCAGACCATCATGGACGGACTCCCGGAAGAACGCCGAGGCTACATTAAAAACGACGATCAATGAGCACACCGCCGGCATCGTCCCCCTCATCTCCCCTATTGCGTATCCTGTTGCCCCTGGCAGCAGGCATTGCAACGGGGGATTTCTTTTACCCCCACCTCGCGCTCTCGACGAACCTCCTCTTCCTCCTCACCCTCCTCGTCGGCCTCTCCACAGCCTCCCTACTCTTTTTCCGCCGCACCCCTCCGCCCGTTCTCACCACCGTCGGCATCACCCTCACCATCTTCCTGCTCGGTCTCACCCTTCTCCACCACGATCGCAGTCGCCTCAACTTTCCCGACGAGCGCCAACCCCGCACCCATTTCGCCGTGGTGAGCGATGCTCCCTACGTTTCCTCCGGACAATGGTATGCCAAATGCCGACTCGTCGCGCCCGACGCGGACGAAGGTCGCCTCATCGAACTCTCTCTGTCCGACTCCACCCTCCGTTCCCCCTCTCCGCTCCCCACCGGTCGTCTTCAGGTTGGCGCTCATCTCCTCATCCACACGCGCATCACCTCTCCCACCGACGCGCGCAACCCCGGCGAGCCCGACCGCGCCGCCTACCTGCGCAGACAAGGTATTTCAGGCAGTGCCCATTGCTACACCGGCGACTGGCAGCTCTCGCATCTCCCCGTCGAACTCACCCTTCGCGAGCAACTTCTCGTCGCCCGCGCGCACCTGGTCGCCCAATACCATGAACATCTCGATCGGCACACCGCCGCATTGCTCTCCGCCATGACACTCGGCGATCGCACCGCACTCGACCGCTCCACCCGCCAACTCTACAGCGAAAGCGGAGCCGGTCATCTGCTCGCCCTCTCCGGTCTCCACCTCGCCATTCTCTATTCGCTCTACAATCTTTTCGTCAACCTTCCTGCCCGCCGTGCCGGTCGCCGGTGGTTTCTTCTTTCCACCCTGCTCGCCCTCGTCGGCATCTGGCTCTTCGCCCTCCTCGCCGGCCTCCCCATCTCCCTCATCCGTGCCGCCCTCATGTTCAGCCTTTCCGCGGTCATTTCGCTCTTTCGCCGCGACGGCCATGGCCTCCACAGCCTCCTGCTCACCCTCCTCCTGCTTCTCCTGTTCTTTCCACAGTGGCTCTTCGACCTCGGTTTCCAACTCTCCTGCCTCGCCGTCGGCGGCATCCTGCTCATCGCCCCTCTCTTGCCTCCGCCGCCCGCACTGACGCCCCTTACACCCCGCGGCGCCGAACTCGCTCGGCGTTCACCCGATTCGCGCAGCATGCGCCTGCTCAAAAACGCCCTCCGCGCCGTTTGGAACCTCCTGGTCGTTTCGTTCGCCGCCCAACTCGCCACCACGCCTCTCGTCTGCCACGTCTTTTGTCGCCTACCCTGGAGTGGAATCTTCTCCTCCCTGCTCGTCATTCCCCTCGCCTACGTCCTGCTCAGCGGCAGTTTCCTCTTTCTCCTGCTCGTCCCGCTCCGCACGCTCCTCGCCCCTCTGCTCACCGCCACTCTGTCGGGGCTCGAACGCACGCTCAGCCTCTTCTCGCAAGGTCTCTTCGCCCCCCTTCAGCTTCACCCCTCGCTGCTCACCACCCTCAGCGCCTACCTCCTGCTCTCCACTGCACTGTTTGTCGTCTATCGTCGCGACCAACTGCGCCTCCCCGTGCGCCGGTGGCTCCCTCTCCTCCCCCTCATTCTGCTCGGCGTCTCCACCCTGATCGACGACTATCGCCATCATCGCCCCGCCGACCGCCTCATCGTCTACCACACCTACTCCTGCACCGCCATTCACCTCCTGCAAACCGACGGCTCCTCCTTCCTGCTCTGCACCGATACGTCCCGCGCCCGCGTCGCCCCTACGCTCCACCGCGCTCCACGATTGGGAAGCCCGCGGGCTCCGGCCCCTCTTTCTCCCCTTTCCGCCCTGCGCGACACCACAGGCTGCGCCCTTCTCAGTCGCCGCACACAACGTTCCGCCTTCGCACCGGGGGTCTTGCTCCACCATGGGCGCCGCATCGCCGTGGTCGACCATTCCCTCTCCCACGCCTACCCCTGCCGCCCCCCTTCCCGTCGACCTCCTGCTCATCACCCGCCAAGTGCATCGTCCCCCCCACCCATCTGTTTCGCTACTATCGCCCGGACACCCTCCTCCTCTCAGCCGATCTGAGTCCCTACTATCGCCGACTCTACACGCACTACGCCCGCTGTCACCACCTCCCGCTCTACGACATCGCCGAAAGAGGCTTTTTTTCCAATTGGAATAAAAATTTCAGTCCTCATTTCACACTCTCCGCTCAATTGTGCAGAAATAGCCAATTCGCTCCTCCATTTCACCGAAAACCGCTATCTCCACCTGACAATACGACAAGATATACAGAAAATAGTCCCCTTCTTCGCACAGTTTCCTTGTTTGTGTGCAATGTCGTTGTAACTTTGCGTTCGCAATCCAAACCAACTACCACGTTTTCACACACCCCATGAAGAAAATTGTATTGTCGGCCATGTTGTTCGGCAGCACCTTGAGCATGATGGCCGGTGGCTATCTCACCAACACCAACCAGAGCGTCGCCTTCCTGCGCAACCCCGCACAAGACGCCAACATCAACCTGAACGGTGTCTACTCCAATCCTGCCGGTGTCAACTTCCTCCAACCCGGTTTCCACTTCGGCATCAACCTCCAATCTGCCTACCAAACGCGCGAAATAGAATCCGCCTTCAAACCCTTCGAATACGGCATTCGCAATAATGGTTCCGCCTCCAAAACCTTCAAGGCCGAAGCCAAAGCACCCGTCATCCCCTCGCTTCAGGGCGCCTGGGTCAACGGTCCCCTCAGCCTCCAGGTCAACCTCGCTCTCGTAGGCGGCGGTGGTAAAGCCACCTACCACAACGGCCTCGGCAGCTTCGAAAGCAAAGTCGCCCTCCTCGGTGCGATCGGCAATGCCAACCACGCACTCGGTTTCAACCGATACGACGTCGACGCCTACATGCACGGCCGCCAATACTTCTACGGCCTCACCCTCGGTGCCGGTTACCGCATCGGCGAACACTTCTCCGTCTACGGTGGTGTGCGCGGTGTACTCGCCGCAGCCCACTACGATGGCTACCTCCGCAACATCCGCATCAACGGAGGCGATCGCAATGGCAACCAAATGACCTCCGCTCCCGAATACTTAAAGCAAAAGAGCGATGAGTTTGCAAGTGCAGCCGCAACCAACGGAAAGCTCGCACTGACGGCCGCCAACGCCGCCACGCAAGCCGCTGCCGCAGCACAAGCCGCCAGCGCGTCGGGCAACATCACTTTGGCACAATCCAAGAGCGCGGAAGCCAAAGAGCAAGCCCAATTGGCCCAATCCTACAATCAGAAACTCGGCGACTACCGCAAGCTCGCCTACACCACCGGCGCCCTCGCCCAAGCCACCCAAGACGTGAGCATCAACGTCCACCAACACGCCTTCGGCCTCGCCCCCCATCGTCGGTGCCCACTTCCACAACAGTTTCCTCGACGTGGCAGCCAAATATGAGTTCCGCACCCGCATCGCCTTCGCCAACGAGTCGAAGAACAGCGCCACCACGGCCGCTGCCGGCGAGCAGTTTGCCGCCTTCGCCGACAAGACCGAAGTGCGCAGCGACATCCCCGCTCTTCTCACCGTCGGTCTTCGCGTTCGTCCCGTCGAAAGTCTCCGCCTCAACCTTGGCTACCACTACTATTTCGACAAGCAGGCTAAAGCCGGTGTGAAGAACGCCTACAAGAACGACCTCCTCGATCGTGGCACCCAAGAATTCCTCGCCGGTGCCGAATACGACCTCACTCGTCAGTGGGAAGTCAGCGCCGGTATGCAGCGCACCCTCTATCCCAACAACGACCGCATGATGAACGACGTTTCCTTCAACGTCAACTCCTACAGCGTCGGTGTCGGTGTCGGCTTCCGTCTCAACGACCACGTCAAACTCAACGCGGCCTACTTCCGCACCTTCTACGAGAACTATCTCAAAAAATCCGCCGACTACCACCAGACCCTCGCCACCGCCACCAAAATTGCAGCTGTCGGCAATGGTCTGCTCGCAACCAAAGATCCCAACGAGCAAGCCAACATCCTCCGCCAGTCCGTCGGCGAAGTGACCCAAATGGTACAAAGTGGCCGTCTCAGCCCCCAAGGTGCCGACCTCTTCACCCGCACCAACCACGTCTTCGGTCTCAGTGCCGAATTCCGCTTCTGATACTTACCGTTTCTTCATACTCCGGTTCCCCGATCGTCTCGCTACGGTCGGGGAATTTCGTTAAAAAACAAGCCTCGTATTGTCACATTCAAAGAAAAGATTAAATTTGCAGCAAACCAACTCAATACAACCACATTATGAAGAAATCTATTCTTTTCCTTCTCGGTTTGCTCTTTGTCGTAAGCTGTACAGAGCAAAATGATGAACCGACACATCAGGCTAAGCAACCTGAAGTTCAGCACAATTCTCCAACTCGCACTCCCCAAGAAGCACAGAACGAAGTCGCAGACTTTCTTGCCGCCATGGGAAAAAAGACGCGCAGCGCAACACGTCCCACCATTGCCAATGTAGAAACCCTGCGCAGTCGCCAATTTGCCACACGCGCCGCAGTCGATTCCCTATCCATCGACACGCTCCTCTACTTCGTCAACTTCGCCGACAATCAAGGCTTCGCCGTCGTTGCCGCAGACAAGCGCACCAGCCCCATCCTCGCTTTGATCGACAAAGGCAACTATAAAGCGGGAGATCTCTCCCAAGAAGACAATCCAGGGTTTCTCTCTTTTCTTGATTACGCGGTAAAACACGAAATAGAAAACACTCATGACAACTACAAAAACTCTAAAAATGTTCGTTCATTCAAATACAGGGGATGGCAAATATCCGAAATAGCCTACCCTCTTCTCAAAGTGAATTGGGGACAAGGATATCCATATAATATATTCTGCCCGGGATACAAGGATATGCCACACGCCAACACCGGCTGCGTCATTACTGCCTTTGCACAAATTTGTTCTTTTTACAAAGTCCCCAAAGAACTTTCTTGGAACAGTTACGGAACTTGGGTACATTGGACTTACAATTGGGACAGAATAATCAGTGATTGCAAAAAAAACGATGGGAATATCCTCAATAGATCCACTTATAGTGATACTGCCGAGGAAGTCGCCAGTTTAATGAACTATTTGGGGCTCGCCTTCAGAGCAAAATACGAAAGAGAGACAGGAGCATCCGTAGATGACGCTATAAACTTTGTAAACGGAAGTAATTGGTTCCACGCGACCCCTGTACAAGATTACAACGAACACAACATTTTCGTCAACATCAGAAATGGAAATTTGGTATTAGGCAGAGGCAATGCCGAGAAAGGGAAAACATGGATATTCTTCAACAAATATTCTCGGGGACACGCATGGATCTACGATGGTTTTATCAACGGTATATCTCCCAAAGGCAAAGAGTACAATCTACTCCACTGCAATTGGGGTTGGAATGGATATAAGAACGGCTATTATTATTGTCGTGTCTTCAACACGAATGATGACCCCGTTTTTGATAATGTACCCACTCGAAGCAACCAAGCCCCATATTACAGATACAATCTTCAGTACTCATTGATAACCCCCACACAAAATCCATCATGATCAGAAAAATCCTTTCCCTGCCTACATTGGCACTTTGTTTCACGCTTTGCACTGCGCTCTTTGCCGGTTGTGGAGAAAACTATGATGGCTCCGTGACCGAAGTGCATTGGTCAAATGTCAAAAACCCCGAATATGGTAATGCCATCAACATCACGCTCAAAGCTGAGGGAGAAACTTTCACCACCGTAGGTGATCATTCGTGGATTTCCTTCAGCAACGATGCCTCAACCTTAGATACCTTTACCCGCCATAGATTTCCCGAAGTGGACAAGGACACGGCCTACTACAAGGACATTGTCATCTACATGACACGAAACGAACGCGAGCGAACAACAACCCTCAAATTGGTCGCTCCCCCCAATCGCACACAACAACCCAAGCAATTCAAATTCAGCGTTTCGGTAACCCCTCCCGGCTTATACATTTTCAAAGTCCGTCAACCGGCACTGCCTGCCAAGGCGCAGTAAACAACGGTCATGCATAGATCATTGCCCCTATACGGCGGCAATGGTACACCCTCTCCTTCCCTTCCGCGCGTTCTCCCTTTCGGGAGAGCGCGCTTTTTCGTCTCATGCTCAACCCGATACCGAGAGTTTTTCCGCCCTTATCGCTCCACAATGGCCGGGGAACCTTGTTAAAAAACAAGCCTCGTATTGCCACATTCAAAGAAAAGATTAAATTTGCAGCAAACCACCTTTATACAACAACATCATGAACAAACCTATTCTTTTCCTTCTCGGTTTGCTCTTTGTCGTAAGCTGCACAGAGCAAAGTGATGTACCACCACATCAGGCCAAGCAACCTGAAGTTCAGCACAATTCTCCAACTCGCACTCCCCCAAGAAGCACAAAACGAAGTCGCTGACTTTCTTGCTGCTATGGGAAAAAAGACGCGCAGCGCAACACGTCCCACCATTGCCAATGTAGAAACCCTGCGCAGTCGCCAATTTGCCACACGCGCCGCAGTCGATTCCCTATCCATCGACACGCTCCTCTACTTCGTCAACTTCGCCAACAATCAAGGCTTCGCCGTCGTCGCCGCCGACAAGCGTACCAGCCCCATCCTCGCTTTGATCGACAAAGGCAACTATAAAGCGGGAAATCTCGCCCAAGAAGACAATCCGGGGTTTCTCTCTTTTCTTGATTACGCGGTAAAACACGAAATAGAAAACACTCATGACAACAACGAATACTCTAAAAATGTTCGTTCATTCAAATACGAGGGATGGCAAATATCCGAAATAGCCTACCCTCTTCTCAAAGTGAATTGGGGACAAGGAGATCCATATAATATATTCTGCCCCGGATACAAGAAAAAGCCACACGCCAACACCGGCTGCGTCATTACAGCCTTTGCACAAATTTGTTCTTTTTACAAAGTCCCCAAAGAACTTTCTTGGAACAGCTACGGAACTTGGGTACATTGGACTTATGATTGGGACAGAATAATCAGTGATTGCGAAAACAACAATGGGAAAATCCGCAATAGATACACTTATAGAGATACTGCCGAGGAAGTCGCCAGTTTAATGAACTGTTTGGGGCTCGCCTTCAAAGCAAAATACGAAAGCCAAACAGGCGCATCCGTAAATGAAGCTATAAACTTTATAAACAGAACTGATTGGTTCCACGCGACCCCTGTACAAGATTACAACGAACACAACATTTTCGTCAACATCAGAAGCGGAAATTTGGTATTAGGCAGAGGCCATGCCGAAAAAGGGAAACATGGATATTCTTCAACAAATACTCTCAGGGACACGCATGGGTCTACGATGGTTTTATCAACGGAATATCCCCCGAAGGCAAAGAGTACAATCTACTCCACTGCAATTGGGGTTGGAACGGTGAACTGAACGGCTATTATCGTTGTCGCGTCTTCAACACCAATAATGGTCCCGTTTTTGATAAAGTACCCACTCGAAGCAACCAAGACCCATATTTCAGATACAATCTTCAGTACTCTTTGATAACTCCCACACAAAATCCATCATGATCAGAAAAATTCTTTCCCTGCCTACATTGGCACTTTGTTTCACGTTGGGCAGCGCGTTCTTTGCCGGTTGCAATGAGGATTACATCAAGAATACCGAAACCAAAGTGCGTTGGTCCAATGTCAAGAACCCCAAATATGGTGATTACATCAACATCACGCTCAAAGCTGAGGGAGAAACTTTCACCACCGTGGGTGATCATTCGCGGATTTCCTTCAGCGGTAGTGTCTCAACCTTAGATACCTTTACCCGCCACGACTTTTCCGAATCAGACAAGGATACGGCCTACTACAAGGACATTGTCATCTACCTGACCCGCAACAAAAGCAAGGGAACGGCAACCCTTAAATTGGTGGCTCCCCCCAATCGCACACAACAACCCAAGCAGTTCGATTTTAGTATTGAGGTAACCCCTCCCAGCTTATACATTTTCAAAGTCCGCCAACCGGCACTGCCTGCCAAGGCGCAGTAGACAACGGTCATGCATAGATCATTGCCCCTATACGGCGGCAATGGTGCCCCTCCCCTTCCGCGCGTTCTCCCTTTCGGGAGAGCGCGCGCTTTTTCGTATCACACTCAGCTCGATACCGAAAGTTCGTCCACTTTATCACTCCACACCGGTCGGGGAACTTTGTTAAAAAACAAGCCTCGTATTGTCACATTCAAAGAAAAGATTAAATTTGCAGCAAACCAACTCAATACAACCACATTATGAAGAAATCTATTCTTTTCCTTCTCGGTTTGCTCTTTGTCGTAAGCTGCACAGAGCAAAGTGATGTACCACCACATCAGGCCAAGCAACCTGAAGTTCAGCACAATTCTCCAACTCGCACTCCCCAAGAAGCACAAAACGAAGTCGCTGACTTTCTTGCCGCCATGGGAAAAAAGACGCGCAGCGCAACACGTCCCACCATTGCCAATGTAGAAACCTTGCGCAGTCGCCAATTTGCCACACGCGCCGCAGTCGATTCCCTATCCATCGACACGCTCCTCTACTTCGTCAACTTCGCCGACAATCAAGGCTTCGCCGTCGTCGCCGCCGACAAGCGTACCAGCCCCATCCTCGCTTTGATCGACAAAGGCAACTATAAAGCGGGAAATCTCGCCCAAGAAGACAATCCGGGGTTTCTCTCTTTTCTTGATTACGCGGTAAAACACGAAATAGAAAACACTCATGACAACAACGAATACTCTAAAAATGTTCGTTCATTCAAATACGAGGGATGGCAAATATCCGAAATAGCCTACCCTCTTCTCAAAGTGAATTGGGGACAAGGAAATCCATATAATATATTCTGCCCCGGATACAAGAAAGAGGCACACGCCAACACCGGCTGCGTCATTACAGCCTTTGCACAAATTTGTTCTTTTTACAAAGTCCCCAAAGAACTTTCTTGGAACAGTTACGGAACTTGGGTACATTGGACTTATGATTGGGACAGAATAATCAGTGATTGCGAAAACAACAACGGAAATGTGGTCTTCCATGAAGACTATGATCGCAGATATGTACTTACTGCAGGTGAAGTTGCAAGCTTAATGAACTATTTGGGGCTCGCCTTCAAAGCAAAATACGAAAACCAGACAGGAGCATCAGTAAAAGACGCTATAAGCTTTGTAAACAGAAGTAATTGGTTCCACGCAACCCCGGTACAAGATTACAACGAACACAACATTTTCGTCCACATCAGAAATGGAAATTTGGTATTAGGCAGAGGCAATGGCGAGAAAGGGAAAACATGGATATTCTTCAACAAATACTCTCTGGGGCACGCATGGATCTACGATGGTTTTATCAACGGAATTTCTCCCGAGGGCAAAGAGTACAATCTACTCCACTGCAATTGGGGTTGGGATGGATATAAGAATGGCTATTATTATTGTCGCGTCTTCAACACCAATAATGGCCCCGTTTTTAATAAAGTACCCACTCGAAGCAACCAAAATCCATATTTCAGATACAATCTTCAGTACTCATTGATAACCCCCATACAAAATCCGTCATGATCAGAAAAATCCTTTCCCTGCCTACATTGGCACTTTGTTTCACGCTTTGCACTGCGCTCTTTGCCGGTTGTGGAGAAAACAATCTGGGCTTCGTGACTGAAGTGCGTTGGTCGAATGTCAAGAACCCTAAATATGGCGATGACATCAACATCACGCTCAAAGCTGAGGGAGAAACTTTCACCACCGTGGGTGATCATTCACAGATATTCTTCGGTTACGATGCCTCAACCTTAGATACCTTTACTCGCCATAGATTTCCCGAAATGGACAAGGATACGGCTTACTACAAGGACATCGTCATCTACCTGACCCGCAACGAAAGCAAGGGAACGGCAACCCTTAAATTGGTGGCTCCCCCCAATCGCACACAACAACCCAAGCATTTCAAATTCAGCGTTTCGGTAACCCCTCCCGGCACCTACTTTTTCAACGTCCGCCAACCTGCACTGCCTGCCAAGGCGCAGTAAACAGCGGTCATGCATAGTTCGTTGCCCCCTATACGGCGGCAATGGTACACCTCCCCTTCCGCGCGTTCCCCTTTTCGGGAGCGCGCGCTTTTTTTGTCTCACCCTCAACCCGATGCCGAGAGGTTTTCCGCCCTTATCGCTCCACAATGGCCGGGGAACCTTGTTAAAAAACAAGCCTCGTATTGCCACATTCAAAGAAAAGATTAAATTTGCAGCAAATCACCTTTATACAACAACATCATGAACAAACCTATTCTTTTCCTTCTCGGTTTACTCTTTGTCGTAAGCTGCACAGAGCAAAGTGATGTACCACCACATCAGGCCAAGCAACCTGAAGTTCAGCACAATTCTCCAACTCGCACTCCCCAAGAAGCACAAAACGAAGTCGCTGACTTTCTTGCCGCCATGGGAAAAAAGACGCGCAGCGCAACACGTCCTACCATTGCCAATGTAGAAACCCTGCGCAGTCGCCAATTTGCCACACGCGCCGCAGTCGATTCCCTACCCATCGACACGCTCCTCTACTTCGTCAACTTCGCCGACAATCAAGGCTTCGCCGTCGTAGCCGCCGACAAGCGTACCAGCCCCATCCTCGCTTTGATCGACAAAGGCAATTATAAAGCGGGAGATCTCGCCCAAGAAGACAATCCAGGGTTTCTCTCCTTTCTCGATCGTGCCGTAAACCAAGAAATAGAACATACAACGCGTGCCCCGCGAGAAGCTATCGGTGATTTTAATTACAAAGGATGGGAGATTTTTGGTTTTCTCCCCCCCATTACTTAAAGTAAAATGGGGACAAAAACATCCCTACAACATTTTCTGCCCAGGGTACAAAGACATGAAACATGCACATACAGGCTGTACCGTCACAGCCATGGCTCAAATCTGTTCATATTATAAATACCCTGACCGTCTATCATGGAATAGTTATGGAACATGGGTAACTTGGTCATACAATTGGGAACGCATTTTAAAAGATTGTTCAAAGACTTACGGGAATATAACTTTCGATGAGGAGACCAACCGTGAATATGTGCTTACTGCAGGTGAAGTAGCCAGTCTAATGAACTACCTCGGAATTGCATTTCACGCCAAATACGAAAAAACCACTCCTGTATCAGGCGACACCCCAATTGAATGGGTAAGAGATAATGGGTGGTTTAAGGTAAGTAAACCTAAAAAATACGATGAACAAACTGTCGCACGCGCACTCGCCGACAGCCATGTTATTTATACAACAGGTCTTGACACCAAGAGAAAAACCTGGTTATTCTTCAATAAATACGAAGGTGGCCACGCTTGGGTCATTGACGGCTATATCCGTGCCATGAAAGAAGGTCACGCTCATCAATTTGTGCACTGTAACTGGGGTTGGAACGGGTATAAGAACGGCTTTTTTTACAGCAATGTATTTAATGCGTCCCAAGATCCGATAATAGATGACAACATAAAAAAGCCCACAAAAGAGACGAGAAGCAATACTCCCTATAATTTTCAATACGACGTCAGAATCTCCGTTATCTCTCCTGCTCCCCATCGCTTATGAAACCTTATGCCCCTCTATGCTTTCTTTTTCTTCTGCTCTTCGCATCTTGCGAGCCGGTCCTCGTAGAAAAAGACAGACCTGTCCATTGGACCAATGTTCCCAAGCGCAAAGACTCCCATGCCCCCATCTATGTGAACCTACCCGCTCAAGGAGACACACTCGAATTCATTGGCGACTACGCTCAACTCCATTTAGACAGAGCTCAGAAATACAATAGTGATTACGACACCATTATCGAACACTCATTTTGGGAACCAGACTCCCCTCCTTCCGATACTGCCATTCGAAAGAATATCACCATCATACTAACAAGAAATAAAGCAAGGAATACAACAACATTGAAAATAATGGCCAAGCCCAATAACACCTCGAAAAAGATTAGCTTCACACTCAATGTTGAAATATTCCCAATGTTTACCGATCCCTTTGTCATCACACAAGAACCGATGACCTCCACCGAAGGAAAAACAATAGATCGGACAACAACATGAAACAAGCCTCTTCCGCGCGTTCCCCCTTTCGGGAGCGCGCGCTTTTTTGTCTCACATTCAGCTCAATGCCGAGCAAATGAAAAGAAATTCGTATTTTTGCACGGAATAGTCCCCTATAAGTAACTCAGAATCCATCGATATACATGTTCGACAATCTTAGCGAAAGACTTGAACGCTCGTTCAAAATACTGAAAGGTGAAGGCAAGATCACCGAGATCAACGTAGCCGAAACCCTCAAAGACGTACGCCGCGCCCTGCTCGACGCCGACGTCAACTACAAGGTGGCCAAAACCTTCACCGACACCGTGAAGCAAAAGGCCCTCGGCCAGAATGTGCTCACCGCCGTGAAGCCCTCGCAGCTCATGGTCAAGATCGTTCACGACGAACTCGCCACCCTCATGGGCAGCGAGAGCGTGGACCTCAAACTTGAGCACCGCCCCTCCGTCATCCTCATGGCCGGTCTCAACGGTGCCGGTAAGACCACCCTCGCCGGTAAACTCGCCCTCTTCCTCAAGACGAAGAAAAACCGCCGTCCGCTCCTCGCCGCCTGCGACACCTATCGCCCCGCCGCCATCGAGCAGCTCCGCGTCCTCGCCGAGCAAATCGAAGTGCCCATCTTCATGAATCTCGAAGAGAAAGATCCCGTCAAGATCGCCCTCGCCGCCATTCAGGAAGCCAAGGCCAAGAGCTACGACACGGTGATTGTCGACACCGCCGGCCGCCTCGCCATCGACGAAGCCCTCATGAACGAGATCGCCGCCGTGAAGGCCGCCACCTCGCCCGACGAAACCCTCTTCGTGGTCGACGCCATGACCGGTCAAGACGCGGTGAACACCGCCAAGGAGTTCAACTCCCGCCTCGACTTCGACGGCGTGGTGCTCACCAAGCTCGACGGTGACACCCGCGGCGGTGCGGCCCTCTCCATCCGCGCCGTGGTGGACAAACCCATCAAGTTTGTCGGCACCGGCGAAAAGATGGAAGCCCTCGACGTCTTCCACCCCGACCGCATGGCCGATCGTATCCTCGGCATGGGCGACATCGTCTCGCTCGTCGAACGCGCACAGGAGCAATACGACGAAGCCGAAGCCCGCAAACTCCAGCGCAAGATCCAGAAGAACCAGTTCGACTTCAACGACTTCTTGGCACAGCTGCAGCAGATCAAAAAGATGGGCAACATCAAGGACCTCGCCGCCATGATTCCCGGTGTGGGCAAGGCCATCAAAGACGTCGATGTCGACGACAGCGCCCTGCTCGGTGTCGAAGCCATCATCCTCTCCATGACCCCCTACGAGCGCCGGCACCCCGAGGTGCTCAACGCCAGCCGCAAAACGCGCATCGCCAAGGGATCGGGCAAGACCGTGCAAGACGTGAACCGCCTGCTCAAACAGTTTGACCAAACACGTAAAATGATGAAGATGGTGAGCGGCAACGGTCTTCGCCAAATGATGAGCCGCATGCCCGGTCTGCCGGGAATGCCCAAAGCATGACGCCGCACCACACGCCGCTGCTCATCGACGGAAATGCAGTGGCCGCACAAATCAAAGCCGACATCGCCCTCACCGTGCGCCGCCACGTGGCCGAGGGCCATCGGCCGCCCTGTCTCGCCACCCTCTTGGTGGGACACGACGGCGGGAGCGAACTCTATGTGCGCAACAAGATTCGTGCCTGCCGAAGCTGCGGCATCACCTCGATCGAGCTTCAGTTTGACGCCGATATCACCGAAGGCGAATTGCTCCGCGAAATCGAACGCCTCAACGCCGACGAAAGCATTGACGGCTTCATCGTGCAACTCCCCTTCCCCTCGCACATCGACGAGCACCGCGTCGTCGAAGCCATCGATCCGCGCAAGGACGTCGACGGCTTTCACCCCATGAACGTGGGGCGCATGGCGCTCGGCCTGCCCGCCTTCGTGAGCGCCACGCCCCTGGGCATCCTCACTCTCCTGCGCCACTACAGCATCCCCACAGCCGGCAAAAAAGTGTGTCGTGATGGGGCGCAGCAACATCGTGGGGAAACCCACCGCGCAACTCATGCTGCAAAAAGAGGGCGCCGACTGCACCGTGACCTGTGTGCACAGCCGCACCGCCGATCTCGCCGCCGAATGCCGCACCGCCGACATCCTCATTGTCGCCCTCGGCAGCCCCGGTTTTGTCACGCCCGACATGGTCAAGCCCGGCGCCACGGTGATCGATGTGGGCACCACCCGCGTGCCCGATGCGTCGCGCCCCTCGGGCTTCCGCGTGGTGGGCGATGTCGATTTCGATGCCGTCGCCCCCATTGCCGGCGCCATCACCCCGGTGCCCGGCGGAGTGGGCCCGATGACCGTGTGCTCACTCCTGCAGAACACCCTCGCCGCCGCGCTCCACACGTTCTACCCCTGAACCCGGTGGTGCCGACGCACGAAACCATTCGCAATGGTCTTTCCTACTTCCGTGAACTTCCCCGCCATGAGGCCACGATTTTTTTCACTCCATGGGGAGCGATGTCATTGATGCTTCGGTGTTTTTCTGCCCGCAAATTTAGCCTTTTCGCACTTCCCTCGCAACACGAGAACGAATTCTTTTTTCGAAAACGATGTTGCGAGGGAATGTTTTTTGGAAACTCCCCAACTTTCTGCCGAAAGTTCGCCACTCCCTGAACCCTCCCTCCCCCTTTTCCCGCTCACCCCCGTTCACCCGTGGGTGAAGCCCGCCAGCACTTCGCACGCGCACGCACACGTACGCCCACACACGCACCCGCCTCAGTCACTTTTCGTTTTTTTGCCTTCACCCCTTCACCCGCACGTCACAAACGGCTATTTTCCAACACGTTAGGTGTGAAGGTTTTGGGGAGTGAATGCCTTCACCTTCCCTTCACGCTCCGCCCGCCTACCCTCACGGCACCATGGAGACGAGAAAGAAAAAACGGCGAAAAGGTGAAGGAAAAAAGCAAAAGCCTTCACCCCTAACGCCATGATTCTCTGCAACTTGCCGCATAGGGGTGAAGGAGTGAAGGCAAAAAACGAAAAGTGGCGGACGCGCGCGCGTATCGCGCGCACGCGAGAGGGCGAATGGTTCGTTCACCCGGCGCCCCTCTCTTTTCGCTCCACCCGAACGCGCACTTCCACTGCCTCGCACGCCGATGGTTTTGCAGCCCGCCTTGCAAAAATCCTCCCCCGTGCCCAACGGAAGGAAAAACGATTGGACACGATATATTTTTCTCGTAGAAATGGCTATATTTGCCGCATCATTCACTTCACAGCACCTCCCACAATGGAAAAAAAGGTCATCCTCCTCACCGGTGCGAGCAGCGGCATCGGCTACCAAACGGCCGAATATTTGGCCAAACAGGGGCATCGTGTTTACGGTGCGGCACGCCGTGTCGAACAGATCGAAGCTTTGGCACCGGTCGGTGTGAAAGCTTTGCGTCTCGACGTGACTTCCGACGAGAGCATCGAGGCCGCTGTGGCCGAAATCATGCGCGCCGAAGGGCGCATCGACGTGCTGGTGAACAATGCCGGCTACGGTTCGTACGGTGCCGTGGAAGACGTGCCCATCGAAGAAGCACGCCGCCAGTTTGAAGTCAACCTCTTCGGCTTGGCGCGTTTGGTGCAGTACGTCCTGCCCCACATGCGCCGCCGGCAGAGCGGCACGATCATCAACATCTCATCGATGGGTGGGCACTTCACCGCCTATTTCGGCGCGTGGTATCACGCCACAAAATATGCGCTCGAAGCCTTCAGCGACGCGCTGCGCATGGAGACGCGCCCCTTCGGCATCCACGTTGCCCTCATCGAGCCGGGTGCGATCAAAACGCCCTGGGGCGACATCGCGGCCGACCACCTCGAAGCGAGCGCTCGGGGCGGCGCCTATGCCCCACAAGCGAATGCGGCCGCCAAGGCATTGCGCCGCCTCTATCGCGGTTCGCTATTGAGCAATCCCATGGTCATTGCCAAGGCCATCGGCCGTGCGGTGAATGCACGTCGGCCGAAAACGCGCTACCTCGTGGGCTTCGGCGCGAAACCCCTCGTGCTGCTCCACACGCTGCTGCCCACACGCTGGTTTGACTACCTCATGACGCACGCCGTCTGATCGCCTCTCAACCGACTCTCTCGACGGCGCTCACCGGCACCACGCTCCACACAAAGCGCCCCCACTCCATGCGAGAGTGGGGGCGCTTTTGTGTTTCGCGCGATCTGCCACGCGATGCAATCGCACGCAGCCGACGGATCAATGTTTCGCTCGGCGACGGAAGTAGGGCGTGGCCAGCTGGTGGCGCAAGATGAGATCGAGCTCTTTGGCCACCTGCGGCTGACTTTCGATCACGTTTTTATTCTCTCCCTTCTTGAACGAAAGGTCGTAAAGCTGAGCTTCAGGGGCAAATCCGGTTTCGATTTTCGGTCCCCAAGGCACCATGGCGGGGCCCTTCATGGCAGGGATGTATTTCCACCGGGGGGTGCGCAGACTCACCTCGCGATTGTAGGCCATGGAGAGGATGTAGTCGCGCGGCTCGCCCGACCGTCCGAGCCAGGTGTCGCAGAAGTTGCGGCTGTCGCAGGCCAAGGTGTCGTTGAGTTCGACGCCGGCGATGGGAGCCAGCGAGCGCACGCCGTCAATGAGCGAGATGAGCGCGCGGCTTTCGCCGCCACGGCGCACGCCGCCTGCGGGCCAGCTCACGATGAAGGGCACAGCGCTGCCGGCTTCGAAGGCGCTGTATTTGCCGCCACGCCACGGGCCGCCGGGACGATGGGTGCCGGCCAAGCTTTCGGCGTCGTCGGCATAGCCGTCGTCGAGCACGGGGCCGTTGTCGGAGGTGAGAATCACCAGGGTGTTGTCGGCGATGCCCAGTTTGTGCAGACCGTCCATGATCTGCCCCACTGTCCAGTCGAGCTGCACGATGGCGTCGCCGCGCAAGCCCATGGGACTTTTGCCGCGGAAACGTTCGTGTGGCCAACGCGGCACGTGCACGTCGTTGGTGCAGAGATACATGAAGAAGGGCCGATGTGCGCTGTCCTCCGGTTGCTGTGTGGCGGTGATCCAGCGCAGGGCGTAATCGGCGATGGAGTCGGCAATGTTCTCGTCTTTCCAGAGCGCTTTGCCGCCGCCCTTCATGAAGCCGATGCGCGAAATGCCGTTGACGATGCTCATGTCGTGGCCGTGGGAGGGGCGCAAACGGAGCAGCTCGGGATTTGATTTGCCGGTGGGTTCACCGGAGAAATTGCTGCGGTAGCTCACCTGGATGGGGGCCGAGGCATCGTAGTTGCGCACGCGTCCGTTTTCGATGAACACACAGGGTACGCGGTCGGCGGTGGCGGCCATGATGCAGCTGTAGTCGAACCCGAGATCGGCGGGAGTGAGGTCGATCTGTCCGTTCCAGTCCTGCTGTGCGGTGCGGCTGCCGAGACCGAGGTGCCACTTGCCGATGGCGGCGGTGGTGTAGCCGGCGGCTTTGAAAAGATCGGCCAGGGTGAACTGCTCGGGGCGGATGACCATGGCAGCGTTGCCGGCGGCCACATCGGTGCCGGGGCGGCGGAAGGGGTATTCGCCCGTGAGGAATCCGTAGCGGGAGGGTGTGGAGGTGGAGGCGCAGGCATGGGCATCGGTGAAGCGCACGCCGTTGGCGGCGAGGCGGTCGATGTTGGGGGTGTGCACCCGTTTGGCGCCGTAGCACGAGAAGTCGCCGTAGCCGACATCATCGGTCATGATGACCAGCACGTTGGGGCGCTTCTCGGAGGTGGGCAACACGCGCACGCCGTCGCGCGCTGACACGCCGACGGGCAACAAAGCGAGGACGAAGAGCGGGAGGGTAATTTTAGACATAGCTCAAAAGGGGAGAAAACGGAAGGAGACAAGCATCGACGGGAAATTATTTCGCCTTGCGGAACGAGCCGATGCGCTGCTCGTCGCTCATGCGACAAATGAGTAGGGCGTCGTCTTTTTCGACAACGATGCAGTTGTCGAGTCCCTGCACGACGACTCTGCGACCGGAACCGACATGCACGATGCTGTCGTGGGTGTCGTAGAGCGTCACGCCGTCGCCCACCACGGCGTTGCCGTAGCTGTCATGCGGCAGTTCGGCGTGGAGCGAAGACCAGGTGCCGAGGTCGCTCCATCCGAAAGAAGAGGGGCGCACATAGACGTCGTCGGCTTTTTCCATGATGGCATAGTCGACGGAGATATTTTCGCAGTTGGGAAATTCCCGGGCGATGGCAGCGCGCTCCTCGGCGGTGTCGTAGAGGGGGAGGAGATTTTCGAAAATGCGCGAAATGGCCGGCGCATAGACGCGGAAGGCATTGACGATGGTGGAAACGCTCCAAACGAAGATGCCGGAGTTCCAGAAATAATCGGACTGTGCCACATAGCTTTGCGCAGTGGCCAAATCGGGCTTTTCGCGAAAACCGTCGACGGCGTAGATGTTTTGCTTGCGCGAGGAGGAATAGCTGAGGTCGGCCTTGATGTAGCCGTAGCCGGTGGAGGGGCGATCGGGGTGGATGCCGAGCGTGACGATGGCGTCGGTCTCGGCGGCGAACTCAATACACTCACCGATGCTCTGCGCGAAGGCGGCGGTGTCGCGCACATTGTGGTCGGCGGGCGAAACGACGAGTGTGGCTCGCGGATCGCGCTTCTTGATGCGCCAAGCGGCATAGCAGATGCAGGGGGCCGTGCCGCTCATGCAGGGTTCGAGCAGCACGTTGTCGTGCGGCACGTCGGGGAGCTGCTCGGCCACGATCGCAGCATAGCGTTCGGAGGTGACCACCCAGATATTTTCGGGCGGGACAATACCGGCGAAACGGTCGACGGTGAGCTGCAACATGGTGCGCCCGCAGCCGAGAATGTCGAGAAACTGCTTGGGGCGGGCTTCGCTGCTCATGGGCCAGAAACGACTGCCGATGCCGCCAGCCATGATGACGAGGTGGGTGTGGGAAGACATGGTGAGAGAGGGGGAAGTAAGGTGTGAAAACGATACATGCCGGGGAGCAGACTGTGTGAGAGTCTACTCCCCGGCACGGGTGTCGTCGGGATTATTTACCGGCGTTGGGATCCTTGGCGGCTTGCATGTCGCCCTTGATGTACAGGCGCACGGTTTCGTTGGAGGCATCGCTGCGCACGGTGATCACCTTGGTGAATTCGCCGGCGTATTTGCCGCGTCCGTTGTAGACCACCTTGATCTCACCACGCTTGCCGGGAGCAACGGGTTCCTGAGAATAGGAAGGGATCGTGCAACCGCAAGAAGCAAAAGCTTGCTTGATGACGAAGGGGCGGTCGCCGGTGTTCTTGAACTTGAAGGTGTAAGTCTGAGGCTTTTCCTCGGGGAATTTTCCAAAGTTGTGCTCAGTCTTGTCGAAGGTCATGACTCCCTGAGCCAATGCCGTCATGGCGCTGAATGCAAACGCACCCACGAGGGCAAGTAATTCTTTCTTGAACATAATCGATGATGATGTTTTGATGAATTGGGGACTGCAAATATAAGAAAGATCTGTTATACGTCGTGCTTTAAGCTGCTGTTTTCGCGTTTTCGTCGCGAATCAGTATTTTTGCCAAGTGAGAACAACAGCAGCAGCGCAAGAGCGCATTATCCTCGGCATCGACCCCGGCACGAACGTGTTGGGCTACGGATTGTTGGCCGTCTGCGGGAAAAAAGCGGAGATGATCGCGATGGGCGTGATCGATTTGCGGCGCGTGAACGACGTCTATCTCAAGCTCGGCCGCATCTACGAACGCATCATGGGCGTGATCGATGCTTTCCATCCCGACGAACTGGCCATCGAGGCACCGTTTTTCGGAAAGAACGTGCAATCGATGCTCAAACTCGGCCGCGCGCAGGGGGTGGTCATTGCCGCTGCCATCGCCCGCCAGATTCCCATCCACGAGTACGCACCGATGCAAATCAAACAGGCCATCACGGGACGGGGCGCCGCGTCAAAAGAACAAGTGGCGGCGCTGATGCAGCGTTTGCTCAACATTGCCGACGACCGCATGCTCCCTTATCTCGATGCCACCGATGCGCTGGCCGCGGCCTACTGTCACCACATCCACACCACCCGAAACGGCGTGAGAAACCAACTGCCTGCGCTCGAAAAGAAACGAACGGTGGCTCGGAGCTCCGGCGCTTCGTGGGACGATTTCGTCAAGAACAACGCGCATCGCGTACACAATGCTTGAATACGGGCGTTTGTCAGGATCGCCCCTCCCCATTCCGGCGCGGAAGGGGGAGCCCACTTTTAGGAACCTGCCTTTATGATGATCTTCACGCATTTCCTTCGTCGCCTATTTCCGTGCTGCGCCTTCTGCCTACTGGCTGGCGGCGCACTGCAGGGAGCAAAGGCACAGACGCTCTTCAACTATGAGATGCAAAAAAGCATCGAACGACAACGCAATGCCCGTTTTGGCATTGCGGCACAACGCATCGCCTTCTTTCAACAAAATGCGCTCATGTATCTCTGGCACAAGATGTCGCAAAACGAGTCGCGTTTGCCGCTGTTCTACCAAAAGTTAGATCGTCAAGCCAATTTCCTCGCCGAATTCCTCACCGTCTACCACCGCCTCATCATCAACAACAGTCAACTCACTGAGGCACAACAAGAACGCTGGAAACGCTATTTTACCGAAAGCTCCCTGCTCCACCCTCTTTTCAACGATCCGAACGACAGTGTGACCCTTCAATTTCTGGACAAAGAGGAGCGTTCCCCCACGCCCTTCTCGCTCGACACCGATTGGGAGACGGCCTATCAAGCCATCATGCAGCATGCCGCGCAAGAAGGCGTCGGTGCGCTGGTGCAGCTCGGGAAATGACCGTCGGCGACTCCGACATTTCGCTTTTTCCCTCCCCCTGCTTTCGTTTTCTCTCTCCAACCTTCGCGCTCTTCGCTTCCTTTTTGTTTTCTCTTTCCCGGCTTTCGTTTCCTTCGCTTGCTTCGTTCGCGCGCTTCTTCCGGCTTTCGTTCTTTCCTCTTCCTTCTTTCGCGCGCTCCACTCCCTTTCGCATTCTCTTTCCCGGCTTCTCGCTTTCCCTCCCCGTATTTACGGCATCTGCTCCCCGCTTTTTAGGTTTTCGCCCCTATTTTTTCGGCATCCTCCCCCCTATTTTTGTTGCCTCCTTTCGCCTTTTCATTGCTCAAAAAACACATTCCGCCAATCCGGCGGACGCTCACGAACAGCACTCCCCGATTCTACCCCATTTTCTGCATGATCCACATGGCAGAAAACGGCGCTGCGATTTGGAACATCCCTACAATTTACGTATATTTGCCCTCACACAGCCAAAAGGCAAATACTTCTTCACACCCTCGGGTGCGAAATGCTTCGCAAATATGAGATTTTCCATCATAGTCCCCGTATATAACCGTCCCAACGAGTGCGATGAGCTGCTCGATTCGCTGACGCGCCAAAGTTTCACCGACTTCGAAGTGATCATCGTCGAAGACGGCAGCAGTGTCCCCTGCGATGCCGTCGTGGCCCGCTATGCCGACCACCTTCGCGTCCACTACTATTCCAAACCCAACAGCGGACCGGGGCAAACGCGCAACTACGGTGCGGAACGCGCCCAAGGCGACTATCTGCTCATCTTGGACAGCGACGTTCTCCTCCCCGAAGGCTATCTGGCCGCCGTCGATGCCGAACTCAACGCTTCACCCTGCGATGCCTTCGGCGGGCCGGATCGCGCCCACAGCTCGTTCACCCCGATGCAGAAGGCCATCAATTATGCGATGACCTCCTTTTTCACCACGGGCGGCATTCGCGGACAGAAGAAAGGGATGGACAAGTTCTATCCCCGCTCGTTCAACATGGGCGTGCGCCGAGACGTCTACCAAGCGCTCGGTGGGTTTTCCAATATGCGTTTCGGCGAAGACATCGATTTCTCCACCCGCATTTTCAAAGGCGGCTATCGCTGTCGCCTCTTTCCCGACGCATGGGTCTATCACAAGCGGCGCACCGACTTGCGTAAGTTTTTCAAGCAAGTCCACAACAGCGGCATCGCCCGCATCCACCTTTCGCGGCGCCATCCGGGCACGCACAAATTGGTGCACTTACTTCCGGCCGTTTTCACCCTCGGCGTCCTCTTTTTATTGTTGTGCGCCGTTGTATTGGCCGTCTTCGGCCACGGATGTCTCGCCCTCGCGGCACTTCTCCCCTGTTGCTCTTCGCGCTGCTCATCGGCATCGACGCCACTCGCCGCGAACACTCACTCGGTGTGGGTTGTCGTGCCGTGGCCGCCGCCTTTGTTCAACTACTCGGCTACGGCAGCGGCTATCTCCGTGCTTGGTGGCAGTGCCGCGTGCTGCACAGCGGTGAATTTGAAGCCTTTTCCGAGAGCTTCTACCAATAAATTCCCGTTCCTCCCACACCTTAACCTCCATCACCGTGAAACTCCTCGAACCCTCGGCACCCACCTTCGATCGGCCGCGCAAAAAAGCCATCCACGAGTGGGACACCGGCGATCGGCCGCGCGAGAAATTCATGAGCGAAGGCGCCGACGCCCTCACTCCCGCGGAACTGCTGGCCATCCTCGTCGGCAGTGGCAACGATCGCGAGGACGCCGTGACCCTCATGCAGCGGCTACTCGACGACTGCCGCGGCAGTTTGAAACGACTGGGCAAACGCAGCATTGAGGAACTCTGCGCCTATCGCGGCATCGGCCCCGCCAAAGCCGTCACCGTACTGGCAGCCTGCGAACTTGGCGCGCGCCGACACACCGAAGACGCCGACACTGAACAATTCGACTGCTCGGAAAAGATCTACCGCTACTTCTACGAGAAGCTCCGCGACGCTCCCGTGGAAGAAGCCCACATTCTCCTGCTCAACAACAACCTACGCTTCATTCGCAGCGTGCAAGTCTGTCGTGGAGGACTCGACACAACGACCGTCGACGTGCGCATCGTGCTGCGCGAAGCCCTCGTTTCCAATGCGGTGCACGTCGTGCTCTGCCACAACCACCCTTCCGGCAATCCCCAACCTTCGCGTGCCGACGATGAGCTCACCTTCGAGCTTCAGCGAGCTTGCGACGCCGTGCAACTCCGGCTCATCGATCACCTCGTGCTCACCGACGGCAATTATTACAGCTACGCCGACCACCGACGTATTTAACCACAACTCAACACTCAACTCATCCTATGACTCCCGAAGAAAAAAACTGAAGATCGAAGAACAAATCGTCGAAATGCTCAAAACGGTCTACGACCCTGAGATTCCCGTCGACATCTACAACCTCGGTCTCATCTACAATATAGACCTGGCCGACGACGGTCTGCTCGACATCGACATGACGCTCACCGCGCCCAACTGTCCCGCTGCCGACTTCATCGTGGAAGACGTGCGCATCAAGACGTCGAGCATTCCCGGCATCAAAGATGTGCGCATCAACCTCGTGTTCGAGCCCGAATGGGATCGCGACATGATGAGCGAAGAAGCCAAGCTCGACCTGGGTTTCATTTAACCCTCCTCTCCCCTTCCCCCTGCGCATGCACCTTCGGCAAGCCCTCCGTTCCGCCCTCGCCCTCCTTTTGGGCGAACGCTGCGTGATGTGCGGAAATTCGCTACCCGGCGCCGGGGTATGTCCCGCCTGCTGGCTCCGCCTTCCCTACACCCATCTCAACGGGTGCCCCGGCAACCCGCTGGAACGGCTCTTTTGGAGCGAACCGAACGTTGACCGCGTCAATGCTTTCGCCTGGTACAAAGCGGAATATGCCGTGGCCCGCCTCGTGCACGCCTTCAAATACCGCAATCGTCCCGATCTAGCCCGTATGGTGGGGCGCGTCATGGGCACCGCCCTCTCATCGGGCGACTTCTTCGACGGCATCGAGGCCATTGTCCCCGTCCCCCTCTCCCGCCGGCGCGAACAGCAACGCGGTTACAACCAGAGCGAACACATCGCCCTCGGTCTCGCCGACGAGCTCCACCTCCCCGTGCGCACCGACTGGATCGAACGCACCGTCGACAATCCCTCGCAAACCACCCTCGCTCCGAGTGAACGCCACGCCAACGTCGAAGGCATCTTCGCCCTGCGCGATGTCGGCGCCGTCACCGCCCGCCGGTTGCTCATCGTCGACGATGTCATCACCGTCGGCGCCACCCTCACCGCCGTGGCGCGCACCTTTCGTGCCGTTCCCGACTGCCGTTTGCACCTCCTCACCTTTGCCGCTGCCGGCCGTTACCACGTAGGTCGCCTGAGTCCCGCCGATCTCCGGCTGCCCGACCACAGCGCCCTCTACGATCCCCGTCAGCTTCGTCGCTATCGTCCCGACACGAGCGGTCGCCCCACTTCTCCCCCCACAAATCCCGCCACATGAAGCCCATCTATTTCCTGTCGGACGCCCACTTGGGCAGTCTCGCCATCCAAAGCCGCCGCATGCAAGAGCGGCGTTTGGTCCGCTTTCTCGACTCCATCAAACACAAAGCCGGCGCCATCTACCTGTTGGGCGACATGTTCGACTTTTGGTTCGAATACAAGACCGTCGTCCCCAAAGGCTACACGCGTTTCTTAGGCAAACTCTCCGAACTCACCGACCTCGGTGTCGAGGTCCACTATTTCACCGGCAACCACGACCTGTGGATGCACGATTATTTGGTCGAAGAGTGCGGCGTGGTGCTCCACACCTCACCCTGCACTGTCGAAATCGCCGACAAAATATTCTTCCTCGCCCACGGTGACGGCCTCGGCGTCGAAAGTCGCAGTTTCACCTTCCTCCGCGCCCTCTTCCACAATCGCTTGGCGCAATGTCTCTTCGCCGCCCTCCATCCCCGTTGGGGCGTGAGCTTCGGCCTACAATGGGCCAAACACAGTCGCCTCAAGCGCGAAGACGGCCGCGAACCGCCCTTCCAAGGCGAGGACAAAGAGCCGCTCATCCTCTTTGCCAAGTCCTATCTCAAGGATCACCCCGACATCAACTTCTTCATTTTCGGGCACCGCCATCTCGACTACGACCTCATGCTCTCCCGCAGCGCCCGCGTCGTACTCCTCGGCGACTGGATCCAACTCTTCACCTACGCCGTGTTCGACGGCGAGCAACTCTATCTCGAAGACTACATCGAAGGCGAATCCGAACCCTGATTCGATATCGACTCACCACCGTCTGCGGCCGGCTCATCACGCCGCGTCGCAGACTTTTTCATCAAGCTCCCCGCATGAACGACCTCATTCTCTCCGCCTCGCACGTCAGCAAGCGCTTTGCCACCCACACCGCCCTCGACGATGTGAGCATCGACGTGCAGCGCGGCCACATCTTCGGCCTGCTCGGTCACAACGGCGCCGGCAAAACCACCCTCATCCGCATCATCAACCACATCACCGCCCCCGACAGCGGCACCGTCACCTTCGACGGACACCCCCTCACGCAAAACGATGTGGCACGCATCGGCTACCTCCCCGAGGAACGCGGACTCTACAAGAAAATGAAAGTCGGCGAACAGGCCGTCTACCTCGCCCAACTCAAAGGCCTCTCCGCCCGCGAAGCCAAAAGCCGCTTGCAAACGTGGTTTGAGAAACTCGAAATCACCGATTGGTGGAACAAGCGCCTCGAAGAACTCTCCAAAGGCATGCAGCAAAAAGTGCAATTCATCACCACCGTGGTGCACCGCCCGCCCTTGCTCATTTTCGACGAACCCTTCTCGGGCTTCGACCCCCTCAACGCCGACCTCCTCAAGCGCGAAATCCTCGAACTCCGCGACGCCGGTCACACCGTCATCTTCTCCACCCACAACATGGAGAGCGTCGAAGAACTCTGCGACGACATCGCCCTCATCAGCCACTCCCGCGTGGTACTCAGCGGCGAAGTGAGCGACGTGCGCCGCCGTTTCCGCGACAACACCTACTCCCTCACCGCGGCCGGCGAAGTGCTCCGACCCGTCGATCGGATTTTTGAAATCACCGAAGCCGGCGCGCCCGACGCCGAAGGCCACCGCACCTACCTGCTGCGCAAATCGCCCTCCGCCACCAACGCCGAACTCCTCCGCCACCTCGTCGAGCAAGTCGAACCCATCGCCTTCGCCGAACACCTGCCCACCATGCGCGACATCTTCGTGCGCACCGTCGGCGCCGACCTCTCCACCCCCTCAGCCCCCGACCATGAATAAGATACTCCTCATCATCCGCCGCGAGTTCCTCACCCGCATACGCAAGACCTCCTTCATCGTGTTCACGCTCCTCATGCCCTTCCTCTTCGTGGGCATCATCGCGACGCCCGTTCTGCTGAGTCGCATCGGCAATGACGAGACGGCACGCCAAATCGCGCTCATCGATCCCACCGGCCGCTATGCCACGGCCTTCAAGCCCGACCCGCGTTTCTCGCTCACCGTCGACAGCGTGTTGCGCCCCAACTACAAATCCGCCGACAGCCCCTATGAAGCCGTGGTCGAGATTCGCGGCGACCTTTCCCGGCACCCCGACGCACTGAGCATCTCCGGTGCCAAGGAAGTGCAGCCCGACCTCATCGACTATGTGGAAAACAACCTCGACGAAGCCGTGCGCCAAGAGAAACTCCAACACTACAACATTCCGCAGCTCAATGTCATCGTCTCCGACATGCAGCGCAATGTGAAAGCCCACACCAACAAGTGGGATGCCAACGGCCGCGACACTACTTCGTCGACCACCCTCGCCCGCGTCATCGGTCTTGCCACGACTATGCTCATCTACCTTTTCGTCATGTCCTACGGCATGATGGTGCTCCAAGGCGTGCTCGAAGAAAAAACCAACCGCATCATGGAAATCATGGTGTCGAGCGTCCGCCCCTTCCAACTCATGATGGGCAAAATCATCGGTATTGCCCTCGTCGGCATCACCCAGTTGGCCATTTGGGGGACGCTCATCACCCTGCTGCTCACGGTGGGTAGCGTCCTTTTCGGTTTCTCCGCCGACGGAGGAGCCACGGCCACCCATGCCGCCGCGGCCGGTGCTCAACTCCAAGGCACGACGCCCGCTCTGCCCGAGGACATCACCCAAGCCCTCACCGCAGTGCTCAATCTGCCCCTCCTCGAAATCCTCGTCTGCTTCGTCCTCTACTTCATCGGCGGCTACCTCCTCTTCGCCTCCTTCCTCGCCGCAGTCGGTTCGTCCGTCAACAGTCAGGAAGACACCACGCAGTTCACCCTCCCCGTCACCCTCCTGCTCATCTTCGGCATGTATGCCGCCATCGGCAGCAGTAGCAACACCGACGGTCCCTTGGCCTTTTGGACTTCGCTCTTCCCCCTCACCTCCCCCATGGTCATGATGGTTCGCGTCCCCTTCGGTGTGCCCATTTGGCAAGTATTGCTCAGCCTCACGCTTCTCTACGGTTCAGCCTTCGGCATGACGTGGCTCGCCGGCAAGATCTATCGCGTCGGCATTCTCATGTACGGCAAGAAACCCACCGTGCGCGAAATCCTGAAATGGGTGCGCTATCGTTGAACGTCCCGAAATTCTATCTATACGACCGAACTTCGGTCTGCCCCTCGCTGGAGAAGGCCAAATTCCCCCGGGGCACAAGAGCATTTCATTTCGATTTGTAGGCCCACTCTTCCGAATGGAGATTTCCTCACACCAATAGCTATAAAATGAATACAATCTACGACATACTTTCGCATTTTCGAGCCACGTCCTTCACCGAGAAAGAAAAGGGTACGCAATTTGAGCGCCTCATGCGGTCATGGCTCAAGACAGATGCCCGCTATGCCCATCTTTTTGAACACGTTTGGTTGTGGGAAGAGTTTCCCTCGCGCAAAGATTTCGGGGGGCAAGACACCGGTATCGATCTCGTGGCCAAACCCACGAGGGCGACTACTGGGCAATTCAGTGCAAGTGCTATGCCGAAGATACCGTGATCGATAAAGCCGCTGTCGATTCGTTTTTAGCCACATCGAGCCGCACCTTCACCAACGAGGTCACGTTTCAGACCACCTCCTTTGCTCATCGTTTGTGGATTGCCACCACTTCTCACTGGGGCAGCAATGCCGAGGAAGCCATACAAAATCAGCTCCCTCCGGTGTCTCGTGTCAATCTCTATGATCTCGACCATTCAGCCGTTGATTGGAGCAAGATCTTCGAAGGGCTGGAAGGCAAGGCGGCCTTGTCTGAAAAGAAACAACTTCGCGAGCACCAGCGCGAAGCCCTCAAAGCCGCGCACCAACACTTCCTTTCGCACGACCGCGGTAAACTCATCATGGCCTGCGGCACGGGCAAGACGTTCACCTCCCTCAAACTCATCGAACAAGAACTCAAGGGCAAAGGCTTGGTGCTCTTCCTCGTACCCAGCATCGCCCTCTTGGGGCAATCGCTCAACGACTGGATGGGCGATGCCGAAACGCCCATCAAAGCCGTCTGCATCTGTTCGGACAGCCGAGCTTCGCGCAAAAATCAAGCGCGGCAACCCCAACGACGAGTTAGAAACTTCCATCGTCGACCTGGCGCTCCCGGCTTCAACCAACACCGAGTCGATCACCCACCAACTTCTGTCCTACCGCGACCACGATGGACTCACCGTGGTCTTCTCCACCTATCAGAGCATCGACGTGGTGGCAGAGGCGCAGGCGGCGCTTTTGGCGAAAACCGGCGGCGAGTTCGGCGTCTTCGATTTCGTGGTCTGCGACGAAGCCCACCGCACCACGGGAGTCAAAATAGCTCAACAAGACGAAAGCAACTTCATCAAGATTCACAACGATGAGTTCATTCGCGGCCGAAAGCGCCTCTACATGACCGCCACCCCGCGGCTTTATGGCGAGAATGCCCAGATTAAAGCCAGCAAAAATAATTGTGTGCTGTGTTCCATGGACGACAAGACGCTCTATGGCCAAGAATTCTATCGCGTCAACTTCTCCTATGCGGTGCAAAATGGCATCCTCACCGACTACAAAGTGCTGGTGCTCACCGTGTCGGAAGACATGATCCCCGCCGACCTCATGAAGCAGGTGAAAGACCTCAATGCCAAGGAACTCAACTACGACGACACCGGCCGACTCATCGGCGTGATCAACGGCCTCTCGAAAAAGATCCTCGGCGACAAAGGCGTGACTTGGGACGCCGACCCGCGCCTCATGCGCCGCGCCTTGGCCTTCACCCACAAGATTGGCCGTGTCGACGAACCCGGCACCTCGCGCAACATCGAGCACGTGCTACCCCGCGTCTCCGCCCTCTACAACGAGACGCTCTCCGACGAAGAGCGCAAAAACGTAGTGCACATCTGTGCGCGCCACGTCGATGGCAGCATGGGCGCCACCGAGCGCAATGCGGCCTTGGCTTGGTTGGCCGAAGAGGCCGACGATCCGCAGGAATGCCGCGTGGTGACCAATGTGCGCTGTCTGTCCGAAGGGGTCGATGTGCCGGCACTCGATGCTGTGCTCTTCCTCTCTGCGCGCAACTCGCAGGTCGATGTGGTGCAGAGCGTGGGGCGCGTCATGCGCTCCTTCCGTCGCGGACAGCCGGACGAAAAGAAATATGGCTACATCATCATCCCCGTCATCGTGCCCGAAGGCACCACCCCCGAAGAAGCCCTCAACGACAACAAGACCTTCTCCGTGGTGTGGGACATTCTCAATGCCCTCCGTTCGCACGACGATCATTTCAATGCCCACGTCAACACCATCGCCCTCAACCGAGACAAGGGCGCGAAGGTCACCGTCGGCCTGCCCGGACTGGGACGCACCGGTGTGGGAGGGAGCACACTCGCGGGCGACCCCAACGACAGCCACGACGCACAGGAAATCTCCAATCAAGAAGTTGCCCACCAGCTCACCCTCCAATTCGGTGCCACCCAGCAAAACATCTTTGCCAAACTCGTGGAGAAATGCGGCGACCGCCTCTATTGGGAAACTGGGCGGCCGAAGTGGGCGAAATAGCCAAGAAATACATCGCGCGCATTGCGCGCCTCGTCACGGGCGAAGGCGGAAAATACTCCGCCAAGTTCGACGAATTTGTTCGTACCCTCCGCCACAACCTCAATCCGGGCATCACGGCCGAACAGTGCATCGAGATGCTCGCGCAGCACCTCATCACGCGCCCCGTCTTCGAAGCCCTCTTTGCCGACTACCAATTTGTGAGCAACAACTCCATCTCCTCGTCCATGCAACAGATGATCGACTTGCTCGAATCGGAAGCCGTGGACAAGGACCTCACCGTGCTCTCCAACTTCTACGAATCGGTGCGCGCCAACGTCGGTAAGATCGACAATCTCGAGGGGAAACAGACGGTGATCAAAAACCTCTATGAGAAGTTCTTCAAACGCGCCTTCCCCCTCACTGTCGAACAACTCGGCACGGTCTACACCCCCGTGGAGTGTGTGGACTTCATCCTCCATTCGGTGGACGAGGTGCTGAAATCGGAGTTTGGCGCAGCCATCACGCAAGAAAAACGTTCACGTGCTCGACCCCTTCACCGGCACGGGCACTTTCATCACGCGCCTTTTTGCAGTCGGGGGCTCATCCGTCCGGAAGACATGGTGCGCAAATACAGGCACGAGATTCACGCCAACGAACTCGTGTTGCTGGCCTACTACATCGCGGATGTCAACATCGAGAGCGTCTTCCAAGAGGTGTGTCCGCAGTCGGAATATCTGCCCTACGATGGCATCTGTCTCACCGACACCTTCCAACTGGGCGAAAACAGCGACGAAGAGGACACCTACAAAGACTTTTTCAAGGAGAACTCCGAAGCCGTGGAAGCCCTGTGCCGCACCCCCATCCGCGTCATCATAGGCAATCCGCCTTACTCCGCGGGACAGAAGTCTGCCAACGACAATGCGCAAAACCAAAGTTATCCCCTCCTCGACCAACGCATTGCCGATACCTATGTGGCCGGTTCTACAGCTGGATTGTCCAAAGGAACCTATGCCAACTACATCCGCGCCTATCGCTGGGCAACCGACCGCCTTTCGCACGAAGATGGAGGTGTGATTGCCTTCATCTCCAATGGGGCTTGGATTGATGGCAACAGCCACGACGGCTTCCGTGCTTCGCTCGAAAAGGAATTCGACAAAATCTATGTCTTTAATTTGCGTGGCAACGCGCGTACTTCTGGCGAACTTCGCAAAAGAGAAGGCGATGGTATCTTTGGAATGGGCAGTCGCACGCCCATTGCCATCACCTTGTTGGTGCGCTATCCCGAAGACCAGCGTTCAGAAAAAAATGCCAAATCTTCTATCACGACATTGGCGACTACCTCAGTCGCGAAGAGAAGCTCCGCAAAATCACGCAAGCCCAATCCTATCGCGGCTTAGACTGGACGCTCATCGCGCCCAACGAGAAGCACGACTGGATCAACCAACGCGATGGACTCTTCGATTCCCTCCTATCACTGGCACCCGAAAAGAAGTTTGATGCAAAGGCAAAGAGTGTGTTTTCTATATACGCTATAGGCGTTGCTACCAATCGTGATGCTTGGGTGACGGGTTTCTCCAAAGAACAGATTACAGCCAACATGCAGGCTATGATTGCGTTCTACAATCAGCAAATTGAGAAAGAAGAAGTTTCTAATGATAAAACCAAAAATTAGTTGGACTGTCAATCTAACCAAAGATTGGAGTAAGGGGAAAAAAAGCACGATTTTTGATGGAACGGCATTTGTACGAAGTACTTATCGCCCATTCTGCAAACAACAACTATATTACCATCATCCGTTCATTGAACGTCCTGGAATATGGAATAAGCTCTTTCCCACTCCCCAGCACAAGAATCTTGTGATTTGTGTGAGTGGAGTGGGAGGTTCAAAAGATTTTTCCACGCTCATTGCAGATATGATTCCTGATTTGCAGGTATTATCTAATGGTCAATGTTTCCCCCTCTATTGGTATGAAGAGAACAAGGGCGAGCAGGAAGTGTCGCTCTTCGGCACGACCAACGAGGAGCGATGGACACAACGCGATGGCATCACCGACTGGTGCCTACAAGAGGTGCGCAGCCGTTTCGCCGGGGCACAAAGCATCACCAAAGAAGACATCTTCTACTACGTCTATGGCTTGCTACACAGCCGCGACTATCGCGAGCGCTTTGCCGACGACCTCCGCAAAGCCCTTCCCCGCATCCCCATCGTGGAACGTGCCGAAGAGTTCATCGCCTTCAGCAAGGCGGGACGACAGTTGGCGCATCTCCATCTCCACTATGAGGACTATGCCCACAAGGCAGAGGGGTGGAAGTGGACGAAAGGGACTACACCGCTGCCGACGAATATGCCTACTATACGGTGGAGAAAATGCGATTCCCCAAAAAGGACGAACGCCACACCATCATCTACAACGGGCACATCGCCATTCACAACATTCCTGCCGCGGCCTACGACTACGTGGTGAATGGCAAGAGTGCCATAGAATGGGTGATGGAACGCTATGCGGTGACCATTCACAAAGACAGCGGCATCAAAAACGACCCCAACCTCTGGGCGCGCGAACAGGGGAAACCGCGCTACATCCTCGATCTCTTGCTCTCCATCATCCACGTGAGTGTTGAAACGCAGCGCATCGTGGCCGAATTGCCTAAATTGACGTTCTAACTCTTATGGTATAATGACAACGATATCTATCAGTAATATTAAAAGTTCTCTTGCAGTGTTGCAAGAGAACTTACCTGCTTTCCGAAAGTTTCTCAAAATGAACTATACCGAGAGTATGGATGAGGGACAATGGGGTGATGAAAAAGAATACAGCCCTAATGGAGTACTTAGTGGTCTTAACAAGACCATCACTGACCTAACTTCTCTTGTTGAGAATCCCAAGACTTTCATACTCTTGTCCACCAACAAAGAGAGACGGGATATTCACGATTACTTATCGAGAATTGTCTATGTAATAAGACGCTCTTCACCTTCCAGTATAGTATCTTTAATAGAAAACCTTAAGAAAATCAAGAGAATCCTCCGTTCCTATAATATGAGTACGGATGCAATGAGGATGATAGTCTTTGAGAAAAAGTTAGAGGAACTTGCAAGACAATCTGAGTTCCTTATACGAGTATTGGAAGAAGCAAGGGAGAAAGAAAAAGCAATCGATGAGATTTATAGTGCTATTTCAGAGCGATCTGACTCTATATCGCGCAAGGAAGAGACCATCTCTGCATTACTAAAGCAAAGCAAAGAAACAAAAGAAGAGCTTGACGAATTGCAGGAGGAATTGGAAAACGTTGCCGACGAGATTCGCACTTTGAATACAACAAGCTCCGAAGCCAAAGATAAAACCTTTGCTTACAAAGACGAAGTCGAAGCATTTGTAGAAGAGATTGGAGAACATCAAAAGAACATAGAAAAGCAAGACACTCAACTCAAGGCTTTCAAACAACCTTGGATGAATATTCTACAAAGCAACAGCAGTACTTATCTGAGGCTCACAAACTGATTGAAGATTCAAAGTTAGCTCTAAGCTACACAACGTCTGTGGGGCTTAGTTCCTCCTTTGATGCACAATGTAAGGAAATAAAGGGGTGGAAGAGTTTCAAACTTTGGAGTTGGCTGGTTGTTTCTGCGGTCGGTGTTATTAGCGTTATTTGTATCGGCGTGTGGCTGATCTATGGAAACCATCATGCAAACGATGGAAACGTAACCTCAATGTGGTTGCAAATAATAGGAAAGATCAGTATGATTCCTTTGCTTGTGACTACTATTGTTTTCTGCGCTAATCAATATGGGAAACAAAAAAATCTACTCGAGGATTATTCATACAAATTGGCTTTGGCAAAATCTATGGTAGCTTTCTCCGAGGAACTTCGAGAAAAGGATTCAGAGAGATACAAAGAATATCTTTCAACTGTGCTAAATGAGATACTGAAGGATCCTCTGAGGACAAGAATAGACCCCAATAAAAACAAGGTAACCAAAGGAGAAGCATTGTTATCTAATGAATCACTTGCAACATTTGAAAAAATCATCTCTCTAATTCAGCAAGTCAGCCACACATCATAAAGTAAAATTGAGTCCGAAAAAAATGGGCTTCCGGAGTTCAGCTTTGCGCACACACCGCCTTATTCATGATGGGTGGGTGGCAAACGGATCTCAACGGAAGAGGGCACACACAACAACACGACAAGTGCAAAAAGGCTCACTCGCCATAAGATGACGCAGCAGCCAATAAGGTTCCGTAGACAGGACGACTGTGGCGCTTTGAGAGAAATGGAAGATTGGGCAGAATGGCAAGGCTGCACCTCATCACCACTTGCCCTCTTGGGGAGCTCCACCTGGGCGAAGACGGAGAAAAATTCACACGCATGTCCACACCTTGCCACGCCATGATCCCCCACCGCGCACTTCCCCACTGGCGCACAGTCCCGCGTCATTTTGTGAGCCCGCCCTCGCGCGTGCGCGCGTGTCAGGCACTTTTAGAAAAAAGCCTTCACCTCTTCACCGGTATGCGCCAGTCAACTCATGCACAGCGAATTAGGGGTGAAGACTTTTGCATTTTTCCCTTCACCGCGCACCCTCCTTGTGCTCCTTCACCTTTTCGCCCCCTTCTTCACCCCGAACCGGCTGAAATCGGGTGCGTTGCAGTGGGGTGAAGGAAGAAAAACGAAAAACGGCTGTGACGCGTACGCGTGCGAGGCGGAACGTTCACCTCACGCGTTCACCCCGTCCGGTCGTTTTTCGTCCATCCCGTTTTCCACCTCGCGAGGAGGCGAACATCGCTCCCTCGTTTCCTCGGATATCCCCCTCCTTTCGACAAAAAACGGGGAGGCGTTTTCGGTTCTCTCCACGGCGGTCGGCGATCGGTGGCGTGTGCGGTCGTTCGCCCCGTGTCCTTTCTCCGAAAGTTTGCTCCACAAAGTGCAAGACGGGGTGCGAAAATCATTACCTTTCGTTGGCACTTCCGCGGAAATCCTTTATATTTGCAGCAAAACCTCCATCGCGGTCGTCGCGCGACGCCGCATTCCCACCCGTATGAAGAAACTGCTGTCTCTCCCTCCCAACGTCGTCGACTGCTTCCACACCATCAGTGAGCTGCCGACCGACGAATATTTCTGCACCTCCGATCCCGTCGACTGCAAACTCGGCAGCGGCGGCGGTACCACGTGGTTGCTCGAAGGCGCCGCCCTGGCCGAAGGGGCCGAGGATTTCGACCAATGGCTGTCGCGTGAGAAGCGCATCCTGCTGCACGCCGGCGGTCAGAGTCGCCGCCTGCCGGCCTATGCGGCCTGCGGCAAGGTGCTGCTGCCCGTCCCCGTGTTTCGCTGGGCCCGCGGGCAGCGCCTCGACCAAACCCTGCTCTCGCTCCAGCTTCCGCTCTATGAGCGCATCATGGCAGCCGCTCCCGACAGCCTGCGCACCCTCGTGGCGAGCGGCGACGTCTATATTCGCGCCACCGAGCCCCTCTTGCCGGTGCCGAAAGCCGATGTGGTGTGCTACGGCCTGTGGGCCGACCCCGCAGCGGCGCGCAATCACGGCGTGTTCTTCATGCATCGTGACCACCCGGAGCAGCTCGACTTCATGCTCCAGAAACCGAGCATCGAGCGCCAGCACGAACTGGCCTCCACCCACTTGTCGCTCATGGATTTGGGCATCTGGCTGCTGAGCGACCGCGCCGTTTCGCTCCTGCGCCGCCGCTCGTTCGGCGAAGACGGCCGCCGCGTGGCCTACGACCTCTATTCGCAATTCGGTTGTGCCCTCGGCACGCATCCCACCGCCGTCGATGAAGACCTGCGCGGCCTCACCGTGGCCGTGCTCCCCCTCACGGGCGGAGAATTCTACCACTTCGGCACCACCCCCGAGATGATCAGCTCGACCGCCGCGCTCCAAAACGTGGTGAAAGACCAGCGCCTCATCCTGCGCCGCGGGGTAAAGAAACACAGCACCATCTTCACGCAAAATGCCCGCGTAGAGCAGTCGTTCGCGCCCGAACTCCAAAACATTTGGGTCGAAAACAGTCACCTCCCCGCCGGCTGGCAGCTGGAGGGCGAGCATGTGCTCACGGGCATTCCCGTGAACGACCGCACCGTGCACCTGCGGCGCGGACAGTGTGTGGACGTCGAGGCCTACGGCGACCGCCAATTTGTGCTGCGCCCCTATGGTTTCCACGACGCTTTCCGCGGTGACGTGCACGATGCCTCCACCCACTATCTGGGTCGCCCCGTCGGCGAGTGGTTGGCCGCCCGCGGCATTGCCGCCGACGAGCTGGGTCGTACCGACGACCTGCAAGCCGCGCGGCTCTTCCCCGTTTGTGACAGCACCGACGAGGTGTTTGACCTCCTCGAATGGATGCTGTCCGAGCAGCCCGACCCGGCACTGACGGCCCTGTGGCGCAGCAAAGAGCGCCTGAGCGCCGACGAGATCGCCGCCCGCGCTAACCTGCGCCGCCAAGACCGGCAGCGCCGCGATTTCCGCCGCGACAACCTGCCGCTCCTGGCCGAGCACTACACCCGCAGCGTGATGTATCAAATCGATCTGCGCGACGCGGCACAGAAATTTGTAAACGCCCACCTCGATTTGCCACCCGCTTTGACGGACGAGGCTCCACTGATGCACCAAATTCGCGACGCCATGTTCCGCGCGCAGGTGCATCGCCTGCGCAGTGAGGACGGCGACGGCGACGAAACGCGCGCCTTCTCGCTCCTGCGCGAGGGGTTGACGCAATCGGCACGCGGCGACCTGCAATTGCCCCGTCTCGACGTCTATCGCGACCAGATCGTTTGGGGCCGTTCGGCCGTGCGCATCGACGTGGCCGGCGGCTGGACCGACACCCCGCCCTACTGCCTCAATTCGGGCGGCAATGTGGTGAACTTGGCCATCGAGCTCAACGGGCAACAGCCCTTGCAGGTCTATGTGAAGTCGACCCCGGAGCCGCACATCGTGTGCCGCAGCATCGACCTCGGCGCGATGGAGGTGATCACCACCTACGAAGAGTTGGCACAGTTCAACAAAGTGGGTTCGCCCTTCTCCATTCCCAAAGCGGCGCTCGCACTCTGCGGTTTCCTCCCGCAGTTTGCCGCCGAACCGCACCGCACGTTGCGCGAGTGCCTGCAAGCCTTCGGCGGCGGCATCGAAATCACGCTGCTCGCCGCCATCCCGGCCGGTTCGGGCTTGGGCACGAGCAGCATCCTCGCCGCCACGGTGCTCGGCGCGCTCTCGGACTTCTGCGGTCTGGGCTGGGACAAACTCACCGTGGGCAACCGCACGCTCATTCTCGAACAGCTACTGACCACGGGCGGCGGCTGGCAAGACCAGTTCGGCGGCGTGCTGCACGGCGTGAAACTCCTGCAAACGAAAGCCGGTTTCGACCAAACGCCGGTGGCACGGTGGTTGCCCGACACGCTCTTCATGGCGCCTGAACAACGCGCCTGCCATTTGCTCTACTACACGGGCATCACGCGCACGGCCAAGAATATCCTGGCCGAAATCGTGCGCGGCATGTTCCTCAACTGCGGCACGCGCCTGCGCCTGCTCGACGAGATGAAGGAGCACGCCATGGACATGTTCGAGGTGCTGCAACAAGGCGACCTCGAACGCTACGGCCGACTGGTACGCAAGACGTGGCAGCAAAACAAACTCCTCGACGCCGGCACCGAACCCGAGATTGTGGCGCAGCTCTGCCGGCGCATCGACGACCTCTGCTGGGGCTACAAACTGCCGGGTGCAGGCGGTGGCGGCTACCTCTACATGGTGGCGAAAGATCCCGAGGCGGCGGCGCGCATTCGCACTTTGCTGCTCGAGCATCCGCTCACGGAATCGGCACGCTTTGTCGACATGAAGCTCTCGCACAAGGGCCTGCAAGTGAGTCGCAGCTGACGAGTCGCGGGCATTTTCCCGCCGCTCATCTCCCCAAAAAAGAATAAATAAGTCAAGCCAAGCACACTGCCACAGCGTGCTTGGCACACTATTGGCAGTACCTCCGGGTAACCTCATCCATTGTTCAATCATCTCTTCACGTCGTTCATCATCCAATGACCAAAGACCTCATAGACATCATCATCGAAGGAATCCAAGACAAAAAAGGCCGCAACATTGTCGTGGCCGATTTGCGCAACATCCCCACGGCATCGACCGATGCCTTTGTGATCTGCACCGCCGGTTCGCCGGCACAGGCCGACAGCATTGTCGACAGCATCGAAAACATGGCGCGTGTGCGCATGGGCGAACATCCGGCTGCCATCGCAGGCCGCACTAACGCCCAATGGATCGCAATGGACTTCGGCAATGTGATGGCGCACATTTTCCTGCCCGAAACGCGAGAGTATTACGATCTCGAACACCTCTGGGACGATGCGGCCATCACACAAATTGCCGACCTCGACTAACTCTGACTTCATTACCCACGCGCCCGCACCTGCCGAGCGTGAACAAAACGGACACCAATGTCAACTCCCAAACCTCCCAAGGAACCGAAGATGCCCAAATTCAACCTCACGTGGTTGTATTTTGCCATCATCGCTGTGATGGCGATCATGCTCTGGCGCGGCACTTCCAATCCCGGAAGCTCCTCGAAAGACGTGAGCTACTCTGAACTGAAACAGTATATTGCCAAAGGCTATTCGAACGATATCACCGTCGACAAGGGCGAAGGTCAGGTCAGTATGGTGATTCGTCCGGAATATATCCGTACGGTTTTCCAGCAAAGTGCCGAGCAAGTCGGCGGACAGCCCCGAGTGCAAGCTCGCTATCCGTCGGCCGATCGCGTCGAAGATTACCTGACGACGGTCGGCTACAAAGGCAAAGTGACCTATGAAGAGAGCCACGACTTCTTCCTCAACATCTTGAGTACGCTCCTGCCGCTCCTGCTGCTCATCGGTTTCTGGTTCTTCATGTTCCGCGGCATGGGCAGCGCCGGCGGCGGCCTCTTCGGCGTGGGCAAAAGCAAAGCCAAGGAATACAATAAAGATGAGGGAGTGAAGGTGACCTTCAAGGACGTGGCCGGACAAGAAGGCGCGAAACAGGAGGTGCAAGAGATTGTAGACTTCCTCAAAAATCCCGACAAATACACGGAGCTCGGCGGTAAAATTCCCAAAGGTGCCCTCCTCGTCGGCCCTCCGGGAACGGGTAAGACGCTGCTGGCCAAGGCCGTGGCGGGCGAAGCGGGTGTTCCGTTCTTCTCGATGTCGGGTTCCGACTTTGTCGAGATGTTTGTGGGCGTCGGTGCCAGCCGTGTGCGCGACCTTTTCCAGAAAGCGAAAGAAAAGGCCCCTCGATCGTGTTCATCGACGAGATTGACGCGGTGGGACGTGCGCGTTCCAAAGGCGCCAGCTTCGGCGGCAACGACGAACGCGAGAATACGCTCAACCAACTGTTGACCGAGATGGACGGTTTCGGCACTAATTCGGGTGTCATCATCCTCGCGGCCACCAACCGCGTCGATGTGCTCGACCAAGCACTGCTGCGTGCCGGACGTTTCGACCGTCAGATCTACGTCGACCTGCCCGACCTGCCCGAACGCATCGCGATTTTCAATGTGCATCTGCGTCCCCTGAAGCTCCAACCGGGCTTGGACATCGAATTGCTCGCGCGACAGACGCCCGGTTTCTCGGGTGCTGACATCGCCAACGTGTGCAACGAGGCCGCGCTCATCGCCGCTCGTCACAACCGCGAGGCCGTGACAAAGCAAGATTTTCTCGACGCCGTGGATCGCATCATCGGCGGTTTGGAGAAGAAGACGCGCGTCATGACCAACGAAGAAAAGCGTGCCATCGCCATCCACGAAGCCGGCCACGCCTCGGTGTCGTGGTTGCTCGAGCACGCCAACCCGCTCGTCAAAGTCACCATTGTGCCCCGCGGTCAATCGCTCGGCGCGGCTTGGTACCTGCCCGAGGAGCGTTCCATCACGACCAAGGAACAAATGCTCGATGAAATCTGCGCCACCTTGGCCGGTCGCGCAGCCGAAGAGGTCTTCCTCGGACGCATTTCGAGCGGTGCGCTCAACGATCTGGAACGCGTCACGCAACGTGCTTACGGCATGGTGGCCTATCTCGGCATGAGCGAGAGCTTGCCCAACGTGTCCTACTACACCAATCAGGAAAGTTTCCAGAAACCCTACTCGGAAGAGACCGGTCGACGCATCGATGCCGAAGTGAGTCGCCTCATCAACGAACAATATGATCGAGCCAAACGCATTCTCACCGAAAATGCGGCCAAGCACAATGCGCTCGCCGACTTGCTCTGTGAGCACGAGGTGATTTTTGCCGCCGACGTGACCAATATCTTCGGTCCACGCCCGTGGAAAAGTCGTGCGGACATCATTCTGGAAGAACAGCCTCAGCCGGAAACCGAAGAAAAATCTGACGACAAAACGCGAGAAGACGGTGACGAAAGTGCCTCGACGAACAACGAACAAACCACCGATGCGGCAGACTACGACTGCACCAAGGATGCTCCCCGCCGGGACGACCGGCCGGCTGCCACACATCAGGTAGATTCTCCCTTCTCTCCCAACTGATCCAGCCGACAACAGCACACATGAAAAATCTCGCGCTACGCACCCTGACCGGTGTTCTCTATGTGGCCGCCCTCGTGGGCTGTGCCTTGGGTGGCGAACTCCCGTTCTTCGTCTTTTTCCTGGTGGTCGGTGCCTTGTCCACCTGGGAATTCATCACCAATGTCAATGCGCACGACGATGCGACGGCCAATCGCTTCATCGCAACGGCGGCCACGGTCGCATTCATGGCTGCATTCCACGAATGTTGCCACCCCGACCACATCACCTATGGGCATTTCCTCCCGTTTGTGGTCACGCTGCTCTATCTGCTCGTGAGCGAACTCTATCGCAATGAGCCGCATCCGCTGAAAAACTGGGCTTACGCCTTTGCGGCACAATTATATATTGCGTTGCCGCTCTCGATGATTTACCTGCTGGGCATCCGCTACGATCCCGCACAAGGCCTCACGACCTACAACGGTTGGTTGCCGCTGTCCATTTTCTTCTTCCTTTGGACGAGCGACACCGGCGCTTACCTCTGCGGATCGGCCTTCAGTCGCTTTGTTCCCGCCAAACTCTTCCCGCGCATCTCGCCCAACAAGTCGTGGATCGGCTCGATCGGCGGCGGAGTGCTCGTGGTTTTGCTGGCCGTGGCCCTGAACTACCTCCTGCCCGAGGTTCGTCTCAGTCTTCCGGTCTGGATCGGTTTGGGACTGACGGTCTGCGTGTTCGGCACTTGGGGAGACTTGGTGGAAAGTTTGTTCAAACGCCAGCTGGGCATCAAGGACAGCGGTAAAATCCTTCCCGGCCACGGCGGCATGCTCGACCGCTTCGACTCGGCCTTCCTGGCCATCCCCGCGGCAGTGGTCTATTTGCAATTCGCGGCCTGAGCCTCCCGTCCTCCTCTCCCCCGAATGAGGGAGCGAAAGTCCGTTTTTCTCCAAAAGCGTGCATTTCTCATCCGGAAATGCACGCTTTTTCGTTTCCCATCTCCACAAAGCAGCTCGGCAAAACGCCTCTATTTCCCCTCTTCACCTGTGATTTTTGCTATTTGGCACAGTCAATTCTTGGTAAATCCAAAGAAAAAAACTTACTTTTGTCGATACAAGCAATCCATAAAATACGCAATGTCAGATCCTGTTTCCCCTTCGAGCACTCCCGCTGCCAAGCTTCCGCATTGGTTCATACTCTGTGGCGCTCGCATGTGGGAAGAACAGGCCCGCCAGCTCCTGGTAGAACGCGGTTTCCGCGCCTTTGTTCCACTTCGTCCCGCCTCGCGCATGAGCAAAAACGGGCAAAGTGATTTTTTGCGCTCGCAGCCCCTGTTGAGCGGCTGGGTCTTCGTCTACGCCACCTGGCAAGAACTCGAAGATTTCAAACGTTTCGTGCAGCACCGACACGGGAAGAAGCTCTACTATCACGTGCGGCGTGAAACGCTGCGTCCCGTAGGTGCGACCAACCGCGCCGCGCCCATCACGCGCAACCGCATCACGACCATCAGCGAGGAGGAAATGGAACGTTTCATCACCTTCTGCACGGCCGCACAAGATGACCTGCGCTTCTTCACCCCCGAAGAGGTGAAGCTGAAAGCCGGCGATCGGGTGCGCGTCATCGGCGGTCCGTTCAACGGACAGGAAGGTTACTTCCTGAAAACGGCCGGAAAGCGTTCCAAAAGTCTCGTCATCGAACTCCCCGGCTGCATATTGGCCGCCACCACCACCGTTCTTCCGGAACTGATCCAAGTGCTCGAGCGCCGCAAAGGCTGAGTACGACGGAAAACCGCGGACGAGCCGTGAGAAGCGCGCGGTTTTCGGACAGAAGTCCCCTCGTTTCGGGCGAAAGCTCCCAACTTTTCAGCAAATACCAACACCATGAAAGGAATTGTCCTCGCCGGAGGCAGCGGCACGCGCCTCTACCCCATCACCAAAGGCGTGAGCAAGCAGCTGCTCCCCATTTTCGACAAGCCGATGGTCTACTATCCCATTTCGGTACTGATGCTCGCCGGCATACGCGACATTCTCATCATCTCCACGCCCCACGATTTACCCGGTTTTCGCCGACTGTTGGGCGACGGCTCCGATTTCGGGGTGCAATTCACTTACGCCGAGCAACCCTCGCCCGACGGTTTTGGCGCAAGCCTTCCTCATCGGCCGAGAATTCATCGGCGATGACAACGTGTGTCTCGTGCTGGGCGATAACATTTTCCACGGGGCCGGCTTCAGCGGTATGCTCCAATCGGCCGTCGCCACGGCAGAACAAGAGGGCAAAGCCACCGTTTTCGGCTACCGCGTCAATGACCCCGAACGCTACGGCGTAGCGGCCTTCGACGCTGAGGGCAACTGCACGTCGATCGAAGAGAAGCCCGAGCAACCGAAATCCAACTATGCCGTGGTCGGTCTCTACTTCTATCCGAACTCCGTCGTCGACATTGCCGCCGGCATCCGCCCCTCGGCACGCGGCGAACTGGAAATCACCACGGTGAACCAAGTCTATCTCGAACGCGAGCAACTGAAAGTGCAAACCCTCGGTCGCGGTTTCGCTTGGCTCGACACCGGCACGCACGAGTCGCTCTCCGAAGCCTCCACCTACATCGAAGTGCTCGAAAAGCGTCAGGGTCTGAAAGTGGCTTGCCTCGAAGACATCGCCTACACGCAAGGTTGGCTCACGGCCGACGACCTGCGCCGCATCGCCGAACCCATGCGCAAAAACCAATACGGGCAGTACCTGCTAAAACGGGCTGCCGAACAATCTTGAAGTAAGGGGAAAACGTCTTCCTCTCTATATAAGTAAGGAGTCGCTGTCGGGACGACCACTGTCCCTCGGCTCTCCCCGACGGTTCTGCTCCTCCACGCCAACAATGAACGTCATTTCCACCTCACTCGAAGGCGTCGTCATTCTCGAACCCCGTGTGTTCGAAGATGCGCGCGGCTATTTCTTCGAATCATTTTCCCAACGCGAATTTGACGAAAAAGTTCGTCCCATCCGTTTTGTCCAAGACAACGAATCGCGCTCCTCGCGCGGTGTCATGCGCGGTCTCCACTATCAACGCATGCCCCACACACAGAGCAAACTTGTGCGCTGCACCCAAGGTTGTGTGGTGGACGTAGCCGTCGACATCCGCCACGGCAGTCCCACTTTCGGACAACATGTAGCCGTCGAACTCTCTGCCGAAACCACCGCCAGCTCTTCATTCCGCGCGGATTCGCCCATGGTTTCGCCGTGCTCAGCGACATCGCCGTGTTCGAATACAAGTGCGACAATTTCTACGCCCCCGCATCGGACGCCGGCATCTCGTTGCTCGACGAACGCCTCGACATCGACTGGCGCATGCCCGTAGCCGACGCCTTGCTCAGCGAAAAAGATCTTCACCATCCCCTTTTTCGACGAAGCCCCCGCCGACTTCCACATCGACGATCGGCTCTATTGAACCCCATCTCCATGCAAATTCTCGTCACCGGCGCAGGCGGTCAACTCGGCAGCGAAATTCGTCGCCTCTCTGCCGCCACACCTCACACCTTTCACTTCACTGACGTCGCCGCGCAAGCCGATCCGCTCACTTCGCCCCTCGACATCACCGACCGCGAAGCCGTTCTTCAGTTTGTAAAAACCCACGACATCGACTGCATCGTCAACTGCGCCGCCTACACCAACGTCGACGCCGCCGAAAGCGACCCCGAACGCTGCGACCTCATCAACCACCTTGCCGTCGAAAACCTCGCGCTCGCCGCTCGCACGGCAGACGCTTGGTTGGTACATATCTCCACCGATTACGTCTTCGGTGCCGAACCCTACAACACGCCCTGCCGCGAAGATCAGCAAGGTACGCCCACCGGTGTGTATGGCGCAACGAAACTCCGCGGCGAACAAGCCATTCGCCGTGTCGGTTGCAAGCACCTCATCTTCCGCACCGCTTGGCTTTACAGTCCCTACGGCAAGAACTTCGCCAAAACCATGCTCCACCTCACCGGCAGCCGCCCCGAGGTGAAAGTGGTCATCGACCAGTGTGGAACTCCCACCTCCGCCGCCGATCTGGCCGGCGCCCTCCTCACGATTCTTTCCCGACCGCTGACGGCCGACCACATCGGCACCTACCACTATTCAGACGAAGGCGTTTGCTCGTGGTATGACTTCGCCGTGGCCGTGGCTCGCGAAGCCGGTCACACCGACTGCCGCATTCTGCCCTGCCGTTCCTCCGAATATCCCAGCCCCGTGCAACGTCCGGCCTACAGCGTGCTCGACAAGACGAAGGTGAAAACCACCTTCGGACTCGAAATCCCCTATTGGCTCGACAGTCTGCGCACCTGCATCGCCCGTCTGCGCGACAGCGAAACGGTCTAACCCTTGCTTTCAGCCCCAACACCCCACGCTATGCACACCATCGTCATCACCGGCGGCGCCGGTTTCATCGGCAACCACGTCGTACGCCGTTTTGTTCGCGAATATCCCGACTACCACATCATCTGCCTCGACGTGCTCACCTACGCCGGCAACTTGGCCAATCTCGCCGACGTGGAAAACGCGCCGAACTATGAGTTCGCCCGTCTCGACATCTGCGACTACGCCGCCGTGCGTCGTCTGTTCGAAGAGAAGCACGTCGACGGCATCATCCACCTCGCCGCCGAAAGTCACGTCGATCGCTCCATCAAAGATCCGATGGCGTTCGCCCGCACCAATGTGATGGGCACCCTCAGTCTCTTGCAGGCGGCGCGCGACTATTGGGAGTCGCTTCCCGAACGCTATGAGGGCAAGCGCTTCTACCACATCTCCACCGACGAAGTGTATGGCGCCCTCGACATCACCCGCCCCGGCGACACCGCCCCCCTACGGCGACGACTTCTTCGTCGAAACCACTCCCTATCGTCCCCATTCTCCCTACTCGGCCTCGAAAGCCTCGAGCGACCACTTCGTGCGCGCCTACCACGACACCTACGGCATGCCGACGCTCATCAGCAACTGCTCGAACAATTACGGCCCCAACCAGTTCCCCGAGAAGCTCATCCCGCTGCTCATCAACAACATCCGCCACCGTCGTCCCCTCCCCGTCTACGGCAAAGGCGAAAAACGTACGCGACTGGCTCTATGTGGTGGACCACGCTCGCGCCATCGACCTCATCTATCACAAGGGCGTCGTGGCCGACACCTATAATATAGGCGGTTTCAACGAATGGCGCAACATCGACATCGTACGCCTCGTGGTGCGCACCGTCGATCGCCTGCTCGGCCGCCCCGAAGACGCCGATCTCGACCTCATCACCTTCGTCACCGACCGCGCCGGCCACGACTTGCGCTACGCCATCGACTCGACCAAACTCAAAACAGAACTCGGTTGGGAACCCTCCCTCCAGTTCGAACAGGGCATCGAAGAGACCGTACGTTGGTACCTCGACAATCAGGAATGGATGGACCACATCACTTCGGGCGACTACCTCCGCTACTACGAAGACATGTACGCCCACCGCTAAGTCTTAGCGCGGCAGAATCCCCACTCCGCCGGGCAAAACGCCGCCCCGTAGCAAACGACGCTCGCACCGCCTGCACCAGGCCGCAGCAACACCGGCAAAATCCCCCCAACGCAAGGAGGAATGTCAAGTTAACATGGCATTCCTCCTTTCTTTTATTTGGTCGTACGCGGAATTTGCACTATATTTGCGCACACGAACAAACAAAAATAACGCCATTCCATGAAGCTCTTTACGCAATTCGCTTTTGCTCTGCTGCCTCGGTCTCCCGCTTTCGGCCCACGCCCAAAGCGAGTTCCACCTGCAACAGCAGACCCTCGCCAACCCGGACAACGAACCGGCCCCCGTGCATCCCTGTTCCCTCTCCCCGCCAACTCAAATGGCAGGAAACGGAATTCTACGCCTTCTTCCACTATGGCATGAACACCTACACCGGTTTGGAATGGGGTAACGGCGACGAAAACGAAAACCGTTTCGCGCCCACCCGTGTGCCCAACCCCGAACAGTGGCTCCAGGCCGCCAAAGACGCCGGCATGCGCGGCGGCATCGCCGTCATCAAGCACCACGACGGCTTCTGCCTCTGGCCCACCGCCACCACCACGCACAACGCCACCTCCTCCTCCAACCCCAACGCCAAGCAAACCAACATCCCCCGAGACTTCGCCGAAGCTGCGCGCAAGCTCAATATGAAATATGGCTTCTACATCTCGCCGTGGGATCGCAACTCCGCCCTCTACGGCACCGATCGCTATGTAAAAGAGGTCTTCCTTCGCCAATGTCTCGAAGCCGCCCAATACGGCAACGACCAATTCGAAATGTGGTTTGACGGCGCCAACGGTGGCAACGGTTACTACGGCGGTCAGAACAAGACCATCAACGTGGGCGACGCCAATGTCTACTACGACGTGCCCAACCTCCGCGACTCCGTCCACAAGATCCTCCCCGATTGTGTGATGTGGGGCGTCGGCGGCGAAGCCCGCTGGATCGGCAACGAACAAGGCTGGGCCGGTGAAACCAACTGGTGCATGGGCAACGGCACAAGCGGCAACATCGACGGCTGGTATTGGCACCCCGGCGAGAGCGACGCCAAAGCCACCGACAAAGGTTGGTTCTGGCACAGCGGCGAAGCCCCCTCTTCGCCCGAACGCCTGTTCCAGATGTACCTCGAAACCGTCGGTCGCAACGCCACCCTCATCCTCAACCTCCCGCCCGATCAGTCCGGCGCCCTGCCCACCGCCACCGTCAAAGCCATGACGCAACTCGGCAACCTCCTCAAGCAACGCTTCGGCACCGACCTGGCCAAGACCGCCACAGTTGTAGCCAGCGAAACCCGCGCCGCAGGCGCCGGCCGCAACTACGACGTGCGCAACCTCTTCGACGGCAACACCACCACCTACTGGGCCACGAACGACGGCACCAAGCAGGCCACCCTCACCTTCACGTGGGACAGCCCGCAAACCCTCCGTTACGTCGACCTCATGGAACTCGTCGCCAAGGGACAGCGCGTCAAGAAGTTCAAGCTCGAAGTCACCGAAGACGGCACCACGTGGAAACCCACCGGCGGCAACATCGCCACCACCACCATCGGCTACAAGCGCATCATCCCCCTCAACGGCAACACCGAACACAGCTACGACCAAGGCACCCGCGCCGTCGGTTTGCGCATCACCATCGAAGATGCCAAAGCCTGCCCTCTGCTCAAGAGCGTAGCCATTTACTAATCCCAGCGTAAAGCCCATCCACAATGAAACTTCAACATCTCCTCCCCGTGGCTGCACTGGCTTTTGCCGCTTGCCGCCTCCGCCCAAACCGTCACCCTTCCCACCCTCGATTTCGAAAGCACCGCCTGGCAATCCCTCGGTGTGTTCGACACCTGGGAAGCCTCGCCCTTCCGCACCGGCGCCCTCACCGGCAACTGTGCCCTCCTGAGCAATCCCACCACCGGCGAACTTAATCCCATCGACGGTACCCCCGTCAATCCCTCGGCCAAAGTGCTCGCTGTGCAGCGTTCGCGCTACGGTTCCAACACCTTCGGCGCCCGCATCACGCTCAACCAGCCCTTCGACCTCACCCCCACGCCCAAATACGTCCATGCCTGGATTCACACGCCCAAAGTCGGCCGCGCCATGATCATCGGCCTCGGCAAGCGCAAAGACCGTCCCGGCCAAAGTGACGAAGTGGTGCAGTTCGCCCAAATCACCGGCAGCTCCCTCGAAGCCGATCGCTGGCAGGAAATCGTACTCCCCGCCGCCGGCAATGAAGGCGTGCAAATCCACAGCCTCGTCATCGTGCCCCACTGCGAAAGCCCGCACGATCTCACCGAAGACTTCGCCGCCTACATCGACAATGTCAGCGTGAACGACAGCCCCGCACCGTCGCTCATCACCGGCTACTACCCCATCTCCGTCGACAAGAAGCAAGCCTACACGCGCACCGACCGTCACCTCGACATCGTCCGACTCAGCGTCGACGGTAAACAGCAAGTCTTCAACGTCCCCACGCCGCGCACCGTCTACACCGACGCCGGCAACGCCGAGTTCTTCGCCAAGCCCGGCGACGTCGTCACCCCCTCCGTCACCTACAACGGCACGTGGATGCACAGCTACGTCTACCTCGACAAGAACCAAGACGGCAAATTCGATCCCGACACCGAACTGGTCAGCTACTCCTACTATAAAGGCAAAAACAGCGAAGGCCAAACCGTGAGCAACGGCAACACCATCGCGCCGCGCCCCTTCACCGTTCCCGCCGACCTCGCCCCCGGCATCTACCGCCTGCGCTACAAGATCGACTGGGACAACAACGATCCCCTCGGATCCGCCGACGTGCTCAAGCACGGTGGTGCCTTTGTCGACATCCGTCTCAACGTGCACGGTGAGCACGCCGTTGTCACGCAGCACAACCTCAACGGCGAAATCATCACCACCGACGGCCAGAAGCTCGAAAGCTTCAAAGCCCCCTTCGGCCAACCCTTCACCATCAAGATGAACCCCGCCGACGGCTTTGAATACGCCGGTGTCATCGTCAAGCACGGTTACCACCTCACCGCCGACAGTCTCTCGAAAGACAACGTGCAGTGGCAGACCATTCGCGTTCCGCGCAGCATCTTCAACGCCGACAACACCTTCACCCTCCCCGCCGAGTGGATGGACGGCAATGTCGACCTCGAAGGCCTCTTCATCGAGACCGGCACCTACAAGCCCGAAGCCGCACCCCAATGGTATTCGCGTTTCACCCCCGCCACCCTCGTCAACGGCAAGTTCGCCCACGATTCGCAGTGGTACTCCATGCAGATCGGCCAAGAAGGCTACGTGCTCAAAGCCAACAACACGAAGCAAACGCTCGAACTCACCGACACCGAAGTAAATCCCGAAGACGGTAAACAACTCTGGTGCTTCGTTGGCAACAACGCCGAGGGCTTTCGCATCTACAACCTCGCAGCCGGCACAGGCTACGTCCTCGCCGCTCCCACCAACATGGGCAACGACAAAGGCGGTAGCTCCTTTCCCACCCTGCAACCCGTCGGTTCCATTCCCCAAGGCTATTCGTCCGTTTGGCGCTTCGCCGACTCCAAAGACCTGGGCAAAAGCGGTCCTGCCTACGCCTACATGTACGAAGACAAATACGAAGCCAACAAGGTGAACAACCGCAACAGCAAACTCGCCTTCTGGAACGGCGGTGCCGACAAGGGTTCGACCCTCACCATCCTCCCCGTCACCTCCAACCTCACCACGAGCGTGGCCGGTGTCAGCGCCCAAACCGCAAGCAGCACCGCCACCTACGACCTCGCCGGTCGCCGTGTCGGCCACAGCACCCGCGGTGTCCTCGTGCAGCAAGGCAAAGTCGTCCTTCGCTGATTCGAACTTTCGCGGCGCACCCGCGCCCACTCATAGCCCAAGCGGGCAGCCACTTCGCTGTGGCTGCCCGCTTTGTTGTGTAAGACAGAGTGAAATGGGGGTGTCATCTTCAATTTGACAACCGGTGGCTGTCAAATTGCTTTTTCCGTCGTTTTTCATCGGAGTATCCGCCCCACGTAAAGTCAACCGACAAAATGAGATCCGCACCTCCTCTCTCCACTCGGCATGCCGCACCTCCGGCACGCACATCGGCCCCACAGCGGGCAGCCACTTCGCTGTGGCTGCCCGCTTTTTGTACCCTCACACCCCATTTCGCCACCTCCACCGCGCAGAACACTGAAAAAAATAATCGTACCTCCGCCGAAAAAAATAAGCATATTTCATCGCATAACGACATTATATTCACCTGCACACCCACCTTTCGGCGAAAAAAATCTCCCCCATTTAGTTCACACACGCCAAAAATCTCATAAAACCACCCGCCATCGCACACAATTCCACTTTTAAGCGCACAAACCGCGCAAACGTAAAGCAAAAGAACACCACCTGCGCACAAAGCAAATTGCAGTAGGGCAGAATTGCTAAGTTAGAACTTACATTTCGTACGCTAATAAGTTAAAAACACCGCGCACGGAGTTCATTTTTTTCGACGCGTTCCTTTGTCAAAAGTGTGTAGAATCCTATATTTGCAAATACATACAGCGGAAAAAACCGGCGACGGCATTTCAATCGTCCGCAAAGGCGTTTTCCGCACTCGAACATCGAACAGCAATCCAAACGATATTTACAAGTATGAACAAGAAGTCAGTCACACTCGGCGTAGCGCTCTTGATGAGCGGCGTAGCGATGGCGCAGACGGCCGTGTTGGGTCACGTATCCGACAGCGAAGGCACCCCCATCGTCAACGCAGCAGTACGCATCGGCACCCGCACCGTGGCCCTCACCGACGGCAAAGGAAATTTCTCGTTAGCCAAAGTGCCCGCAGGCACCAAAACGCTCACGGTCGCCTACGTGGGCATGAAGCCCCGCACGATGGAGATTAGCAAAAACGGCACGATGAATGTAGTGCTCGAATGGGACGACTCCAACCTCAACGAAGCCATTGTCGTGGCCTATGGCACGGCGAAGAAAGCCTCGTTCACGGGTTCTGCCGCCACGATGAGCGCCCAGAAACTCGAGAATCGTCAAGTCTCCGACGTTTCGCGCGCCCTCAACGGCACCGTGGCCGGTGTGCAAACCACCAGCAACAACGGCCAGCCCGGCACCTCCGCCACCATCCGCGTCCGCGGTTTCGGCTCCATCAACGCCACCATGAGCCCCCTCATCGTGCTCGACGGCGTACCCTACGACGGCGACATCTCCTCCATCAACCCCAACGACATCGAGAACGTCTCGGTGCTCAAGGACGCCGCATCCGCCGCCCTCTATGGTGCCCGCGGTGCCAACGGCGTGATGCTCATCACCACCAAGAAAGGTAAGTCGGGCGACGCCAAAGTGCAATTCGAAGGCCGTTGGGGCGTGAACTCGCGCGAAATCCCCAACTACGACGTGGTGCGCGACGCCAAGGACTACGTCACCCACCTCTACCACAGTCTCTACAACCAAGACATCTACAACAACGGTCTCAGCGCCGAGCGCGCCGCCCAGCGCACCAACCCGCGCATCCAAAAGGCCCTCGGCTACCCCGTCTTCTCCACCCCCGAAGGCGAACTCCTCTTCGACGCCAACGGCAACTTCAACCCCCGCGCCACCCTCGGCTACATGGTGCGCGACAAGCAGGGCAACCCCCTCAACCTCCTTCGCCCCGACAACTGGGAGAAAGAAATCTTCCGTCAAAACACCCGCCAGGAGTACAATCTCAGCGTCTCCGGCGGCAACGAGCGCTTCAACTACTACTGGGGCAGCGGCTATCTCAACGACGAGGGCATCATCGACAACTCCGGCTACAAGCGCTACTCCACTCGCCTGAATGCCGACTATCTGGCCAAGTCGTGGCTCAAGATCGGTGCCAACCTCGGCTACTCCTATGCCCAAAGCGCCTACCCCGAAAATCAGACCAATGCAGATGGCACCAGCTCCGGCAACGCCTTCTACATGGCCAACAGCATGGCTCCCGTCTATCCCATGTATGTGCGCAACCCCGACGGCAGCTTCGCCCACCATCCCACCACCGGTCAGCAGATCTTCGACTACGGCGACGGACAGAACGTGCCCTATAAGCGCAACTTCATGTCGCTCTCCAACCCCGTGGGCGACCTGACCAACAACCTCCACGAATTCCTCACCGACCTCTTCACCGGTCGCTGGTATGCCAATGTGATGCCCCTCAAGGGCTTGACGCTCACGGCCTCTTTGGGTCTCACAGTCGACAACACCCGCGAGCACGACGCCAGATCTTCCCTCGTCGGCCAGTCGGCCAATTCCGGTGGTGAAGCCGCTCAAAGCCTCGTGCAGATGCGCAGCCTCAACCAGCAGTATCTCGCCACCTACAAGACGTCGTGGGGTCTGCACAGCGCCGACTTCCTCCTCGGTTTCGAGCGCTACGACCGCCACACCGAAGAACTCTCCGCCAACGGCCAATATCTCTACCGCGACGGCGTTTGGGCGGTGAACAACACCATCAACCAGCGCAAGGGTTACGGTAAATACGGCGAATACATCACCGCCGGTTTCTTCGGTCGCGTCAACTATGACTGGGCCGAGAAGTACTTCGCCAGCTTCAGCTTCCGCCGCGACGGTTCTTCGCGCTTCCACCCCGACCACCGCTGGGGCAACTTCTGGAGCCTTTCGGGCGCCTGGGACGTGGCCAAGGAATCGTTCATGAAACCCTACCGCTGGGTCGACCTCCTCAAGGTGAAGGCCTCGTTCGGCCAGCAGGGCAACGACGCCATCGGCGACGGCACCACCCTCAACGACTACTACGCCGACTACGCCTACATCGACCAGTACAAGGTGACGGGCGCCAACAGCATGCTCGCCGACGCCACCCTGGTCTACAAGGGCAACAAGGATCTCACGTGGGAAAAGAGCAGCTCGTTCAACGTGGGTGTTGACTTCAGCCTGTGGAACGGCAAGCTCGCCGGTTCGGTCGAATACTTCAACCGCCAGACCAGCGACATGCTCTACAACAAGCCCGTGGCCCTCTCCAACGGCTATGCCACCATGCCCATGAACATCGGTTCGATGCGCAACAGCGGTGTCGAAATCGACCTCAACTCCGTGGTGCTCCACAACAGCCGCCTCAAGTGGACCGTTGCCGCCAACGCCACCTTCTTGAGCAACAAGATTCTCAAGCTCCACCCCGACTTCGCCAAAGACGGCATCAAGAGCGGTTCGCGCCTCTACCAAGAAGGGCAGAACATGTTCCAACTCAACCTCGTGGACTACGGCGGCGTCGACCCCGTCACGGGTAAGGCCATGTATTGGACCGTGAGCAAAGACAGCAAGACGGGCGCCACCTCTCGCGTGCTCACCGACGACTGGGACGATGCCTACGCCAACGCACGTCATGCCATGGGCAACCTCCTGCCCACCGTCACGGGCGGTTTCAGCTCCACGCTCGAAGCCTTCGGTTTCGACCTCTCCGTCTCGGCCTCCTTCCAGCTCGGCGGCAAGGTGATGGACCAAGGTTACCAAGACCTCATGCACGTCAAGGCGGAAAACGCCGGTCAAAACTGGCACAAGGACATCGCCCGTGCCTGGACCCCGCAAAATCAGCACACCGATGTGCCGCGTCTCGATGCCGGCGACAGCAATGCCGACGCCACTTCCACCCGCTGGCTCGTGTCGTCCGACTACCTCTCGCTCAACAATGTCACGCTGGGCTACACGCTGCCGCGCCACCTCGTGCGCCACGCCAAGCTCGCCTCGGCTCGCCTCTATGCCGCCGCCGACAACCTCGCGCTCTTCGCCGCCCGCCAGGGCATCGACCCGCGCCAGAGCCAGACCGCTGTCTACGCCAACTCCTACACGGCCGTGCGCACCGTCTCCTTCGGCGTGAAACTCACTTTCTAACTCCCCAAACCGCTTCACAATGAAATCACTATATCAATGGGGCCGGTTGTCGCTCGGCCTGCTCCCCTTCTTCGCCCTCGCCGGCTGCACCGATCTCGACACCGCCCCGCAAGGCGACACCGTCACCGAAGCTCAAAAAGCGGAACTCTATCGCCGCGTCCCCGAGCGCGCCTCCGCAGCTGTCAATGGCGTCATGAGCATGTTCTCTCGCTTGGAAGCCACCTCAAAAGGCCACCTCGATTTCGGCTACGGCTCCGTCCTGCTCGGCTTTGACTGCCGCGGCGCCGACGTGACCTGCACCACCAACGGCTACAACTGGTTCGGTGCCGAGACCACGCTCGACGACAACCACGTCTACGATCGCTTCCCCCGCGTGGTTTGGAGCAACTGCTACGACCAGATCAAGGCCTGCAACGCCCTGCTCGCCTTCGTCAAGAGCGACGACACCAACCCCGTCACCCGCTTCAACCGCGCCCAGGCCCAGGCCGTTCGCGCCTTCGACTACTTCACGCTCGCCCAAAGCTTCCAGTTCACCTACAAGGGCCATGAGCAGGCCAACTGCGTGCCCGTGATCACCGAAGACAACCAAGCCGAGTCCGAGAAGAAGGGTCTCCCCCTCTCCAGCGTCGAAGCCGTCTATCAGCGCATCAACACCGACCTTGACTCCGCGCTCGTCAATCTCCAGTCCACCGACACCGAGCGCAGCGACCGTCGCTTCGTCAGTCTCGCCGTGGTCTACGGCCTCCGGGCTCGCGTCGCCCTCGTACAGCAACGCTGGGCCGATGCCGCCGCTGCCGCCGACCAAGCCATCACCGCCGCTGCCGCCGAAGGCATCACCCCCGCCTCTCGCGAAGCCGTGAGCCACCCCACCTTCACCTCCATGAGCGAAAACGATTGGATGTGGGGCATCAAGATCGAAGAGACTGACCCCGTGGTCACCTCGGGCATCGTCAACTGGGCCTCGCACATGTGCACCTTCGCCTACGGCTACGTGATGGTCGGCGCCACCAAGGGCATCAACACCAAGCTCTACGCCTCCATCCCCTCCACCGACGTGCGCAAAGGCTGGTTCCTCGACGCCAAGGGCCAATCGCCCAACCTCAACCGTGCCCAGCGCGGTTACCTGGCCGAGATCGGTGCAGCGCCCTTCACCAACGTGAAGTTCGACTCCTACAAGAGCGTGCCCAACCAGTCCATCAGCGCTCAGGATCTGCTGCTCATGCGCGTCGAAGAGATGTACCTCATCAAGGCCGAAGCCCTCGCCATGAGCGGTCAAGCCGCCGAAGGCGCCAAGGTGCTCACCGACTTCGTCAAGACCTATCGCGATCCTGCCTACACGCTGACCGCCACCACCCCCGAAGCCGTACAAGAGGCCGTGTGGATGCAGCGCCGCGTGGAACTCTGGGGCGAAGGCTTCTCCTACTTCGACCTGCTGCGTCTCGGCAAGGGCATCGACCGTCGCGACTGCGGTTTCCTGCAGGAAGTCAACTACAACGTCCCGGCCAACTCCCCCGTGATGCTCATTCCCGTCCCGCAAAAGGAGCGCGAAGCCAACAAGGCCGTGAAAGACGGCGACTACAACCCGCTCGGCAGCAAGCCGCAACCCGTGCCTCTCAACAATTGATGCGGCCGGGCGCCCACTCGCTTTTTCCATTTCATCTAAGTGTTTGTTTCGATCCGGGGGCCCATCCCTCGTTCCGCAGCCCCCGGATCATTTTTTTCACTCGCTCACACAATGAAACTCCATATTCTCCCCCTCCTCGCCGCCGGCCTTCTCGCCGCTTCCGCCGCCGTGTCGTGCAGCGACGATCCGTCGTGGACCGACTCCTCAGCCACCCAAACCGACAAATACAGCTTCTTGCACAGCACGCGCAGCTTCAACTTTGTCACTGCACGCCCGCTCGAAACGTACACCGTCACGCTGCTTCGCGGCACGTCGAAGGGTGCCGCCACGGTAGCCGTTCGCGTGAAGGCCGACACGCTGCAAGCCAGCTACCTGCCCGACACCCTCGTGCACTTCGCCGACGGCAGCACCACCGCCGAACTGGTGGTGAAGGTCAACCACAGCCTGCTCACCTCCGAAAAAACGGCTATCGACACGCTCGAACTCGCGTCCGACAAGGTTTCGGCCACCGGCACGCGTCGCCTCCTCGTCACGCTCAATAACGTGAAATAACACCCGCCGAGGGGATCTCCCTCGCCCTCCCTCGACTAACCACTCCCCTCGCGCCCAAAGGCACTAGGGGGAGTGGTGCGATAATTTCTATCCCATAGGCAGGTTGTCGCCCTCGCTTCGCCGAACGACAACTTTTGTACCAAACGAAGAAAAGCGGTATCTTTGACTTTTGCGTCAAAGATACCGCTATGCGTAAAAAGAGAAAATGACGAAATTACCTCCAGTCTTTTCTCCACTTTCTTTTTAATGTAGTCTCGCCTTTTCAAATAGTTTCCCCCTATTCCGGGGTACTTCCGAAAGGCTTCGCTTTCAATCTGCTTTCTTCGTTTCCTAAGGGAACTCTTTATCGCTTTTTCATGTCGTTCTTTCTCTGCGATCTCAGGATATTCTTTTCTGAAGTCCTCGCATGCCTTCCCATACACGTATAAAATACGTGCGATGAGCAAGAGACCGATTCCACATGCCAAATAAAAGACATCATCGCTGATCATAATAACTTAATGCTGAAAGGTTCATCATGTTTTTCTGCTCCGCTAAAATACACGTTTGTATACGAAGTTCCAAATCAGCATTCCCAAATCGTATCTTCAGCTCTGTTACTTTAACAAAATCCCCCTCGCGCCCAAAGGCACGAGGGGGAGTGGTCGTTCATCGGCGCATCTTCGTTCAAAAGAAAAATTCAGGTGTAAATACAACCTCCGCCAATGGCTCCGATGTTAAAACCCCCATCTACCAATGCCCCACCAACTCTTTTTTTTCTATCTTTGCTTTTCTACACAGCTTTAATCGCTTTCAACATGGCATTCGGCAACGATAGAACCAGCCACGCAGCATTTTCACGACCACATCCCCACGCTAAGTGGAACGCCGATGGAAAGTGATTCACAGCATAGGACGGATAAAAATATGACCTTAGAAGAAATACAATCTCTGCTATGCAGTACAGAAACTTCGCGCATAGAACGAACAGAGAGTACCGGAAACATGGACAAGTTCCAAGAAGCAATTTGCGCATTCAGCAATGATATGAGCAACTCGCGACAAAATGGCTATCTTATTATTGGAGCCAAAGATAACGGCGCACTTTCCGGTTTGAAAGTAGACGATGCACTATTTCAAAAAATAGCAGGTATTCGAAGCGACGGGAACATCCTGCCCATCCCCATGATGACTTGTGAGCGCTATGAGTTGACAGGAGGCGACCTACTCATCGTTGAAGTACAACCCGCCTTTTCCCCACCGGTACGCTATCGTGGGCGAACTTTTATTCGCATCGGTCCACGCAGAGATATTGCCACTCTTGATGAAGAGCGCCTACTCATAGAGAAGCGCATGAGCAATATGGTTTCCTTTGACGCTGCTCCTTGCTATAAGGCGACACTATCCGATATCGATACCACTTTTATCCGCGAGGAATACATCCCCAAAGCCGTAAATCAAGAAGAAGTAAGCAACGATCCGCGAGATCTCAGAGAACAGATGGCCGCTCTCGGTTTGTACGACCTACAACACGATTGCCCCACCAACGCCAGCATGGTACTTTTTGGCAAAAATCCTCGGCTTTTTATACCCGGCATGTGCCTTCAATTTGTCCGATTCGCGGGGCAAGACAAGGGAGGCGACATTTTAGACGAAAAACTCTTTGAAGGCGGTCTGGCCAAGATGATGCCGCAATTAGAAGTACTGATAAACTATGGCATTGTTCATACTCGCCCCATAGCGATCAGCAGTCTTAGGGAAACCAATCAATCTAACTACCCCAAAAGAAGCACTGCGAGAACTTATACTCAACGCTTGTATGCATCGTGATTACCAAGCTAACATGCCTACACGTTTTTACCAATTCGACGACCGCATTGAGATCATGAATCCCGGTGGGCTCTTCGGCAAGGCACGCCCCGAAAATTTCCCCGACGTCAACGACTATCGCAATCCCCTTATCGCACAAGCCTTAAAGATTCTGGGTTACGTCAATATGTTCAACCGAGGTATTAGCCGCGTCAAACGCTTGATATCAGACAATGGAGGAGAAGCCCCACACTTCGATGTTACCAAGATAACGGCTTTCGAAGTAACCGCTCATTCAGCCATAAAAACAGCTGATAAACAAGACATTAAAAATATCAGCAAGGAAACTCTTACCAAGTTGCTTACCAAGTTAATTCCGAATTACTTCTCGGTTCGAGAAGAAAAAAACTTAGTCTTACTCCTGGCTTGTTTAGTAGAACCGCAGAGCGCCTCCGCCCTATCTCAACGCTTAGGACTTACAGATAGAACACTGCGCAATCGATATTTGAGCAAGCTGCTGCAAGCCGCTGTCATCGAACGAACCATACCGGAAAAAAACCCACCAGTAGAAATCAACGATACAAACTCAAATAAGAGATCGCCCCGTGGTTTTACAAAACCATCGTCCTCTGCGCCGTGAGATTTTCACAGACGAGGTGGTTCTTCCCGCCCTCTTTCATCACACGCCCCCCCTCCGCACACAAGAACTCCCCCTCGCGCCCAACGGCACGAGGGGGAGTGGTTATTTCCTCTTCTGCAATCCTATTCTATTTCGCCTAAAATAGGCAACGTTTCAATCATCTGTTTGAGTACCCCTTCATGAACCGAAGTGTATGCAGACTTGTCGTAAATTTCCAAGAGATACACTTTTCCCTCCTCTTCCGTCACAAGGACATTATACGTAATCACGCTTGCCCCTCCCGACTTGCCGGCTCCTTTAGACTTGATCGCCATTCTAATTTTTCGAACACCGGCGGTCAACTCAACCCCTTGCAACGGATTCCGTTCGAGTTCAGCCACAAAAGCCTTCACATCTTCTTTCAAAGACCTGTGACGCTTCGCCAAGGCTTTTAAGCTTTTCGCGAAGGTCGGAGTGGGAATCACTTTAAAGCTCATCGAGCAATTTCGTCATGGAAAGCGTTTCGATTTGCCCTCTTGCATGAGCTTCACCTCCTGCAGTGCAAGCCGCAAACGCTCAATGAGGTCAAGTTCGTTCGTCACCACATCTTGTGCGGTGAGGGGCGTGATGCGAAAACTGCCCAACCCTCTCGACTTCAAAAATCACTTCCTTGCCTTCTTTGACCATGCCGAGATACTTGGTTTGGTTCGTTCTAAATTCTCTTGCGCTGATTACTTCCATAGTTGTCTTATTGTGTTCACCGCAAAGATAGGCAATAAGCCCATTTTGGTATCCATCATTTCAACATTTAACAATCCAGCTATTAAAAGGAGAACAACGCCGTGGCATTCCGATAATTCCACTTTTTTCGATATTACCAAGATAACCGCTTTCGAAGTTATCGCTCACTCAGCTATCAAAGCATCTGAAGAACAAAAGATTACCATTCTCAGTAAGGAAACTCTTACCAAGTTGCTTACCAAGTTAATTCCGAATTACTTCTCGGTTCGAGAAGAAAAAAACTTAGTCTTACTCCTGGCTTGTTTAGTAGAACCGCAGAGCGCCTCCACCCTATCTCAACGTTTAGGACTTACAGACAGAACACTGCGCAATCGATATTTGAGCAAGCTGCTGCAAGCCGCTGTCATCGAACGAACCATACCGGAAAAACCCACCAGTAGAAATCAACGATACAAACTCAAATAAGAGATCGCCCCGTGGTTTTACAAAAACCATCGTCCTCTGCGCCGTGAGATTTTTCACAGACGAGGTGGTTCTTCCCGCCCTCTTTCATCGCACGCCCCCTCCCCACAAAAATTCCCCTCGCGTCCAACGGCACGAGGGGGAATTGTGTATACGACAGCGCACGCACTCAGAATTCGAGTTGCTCCGCCGTTTTGCGCAGCCGTTCGGCCAAGTCCAAGAACGCGCCGCGCAGTTGTTCGGCTTCCGATCGGGTGAAGCCGTCCGGTCGGCCGTTGCCGTCATGCCCATTGAGTTTGTGATAGAACCAAGACGCACTGCGATCGAAATAAGCTTCGGCTATTTCGCCCCAGCAAATAAAATCTTCCACGTCGTCAAAACGGCGACGCATATCCGTGATGCGGTCTGATTGAGAAACAACTGTCATCCTATCTATTCTGTTTTAAGTTAGTGAACCACCGATTTCCATCGGTCGCAAAGCACTGCGTCGGTGGCCGTCTGCTCCATTCGGGAGCGGGAGCGGCCACAAGTTCCCGGGATATTTTCGTCCTCCCTCACACGAAGAAGAGCGCCACGCCCGCCACACTGATGAGCGCGCCGAGCACTTCGCGGCGCGTCACGCGCTGGCCGAAGAGCACATGCGCCGGCCAGAGGATGAGCACGGGCGAGAGCGACATGATCGTCATCGCCACCCCCGTCGAGGTGTATTGTGTGGCCATGAGCGAGAGCGACACCCCCACGAAGGGGCCGAACACCACCGTGGCCGCCATGAGCAGCCAGCCGCGGCCGTCGGTGCAGGCTCGGCGCAGCGCGTCGCCCTTGCCCGCCAAGAAGAGAATGAGCAGAAAGCCCGGCAACCCCGCCACAGCACGCATCTGCGTGGCCGCAAACGGCAGGAGCCAGCGCAGGTGCTCGGCCGCAGCCGGTGCCGTCACGGCAGCCCCACTCGCCCAGTCCGCCGCATAGTGGTGGAGCCCCACGGCCGAGAGCGTCAGCCCCAAGCCCTGCCCCACTCCCGCACCGATGCCCAGCAGCACGCCGCGCGTCGGGAGATTGAGGCGCACTTTGCGCCGGCGCCGCCCTTCCCCCTCCTCGTCGGGCGCACCGCGGCCGAGAATCGACACCGCGATGCCCGTCGTCGTCACCGCCATCCCCGCCAAGGCCTGCGCCGAGAGCCGTTCGCCCAGCAAGAGCCACCCCGCCAGGGCCGAAACCGCCGGCGCGAGGGTCATGAAGAGTTGGCCGAAGCGCGAACCGATGAGCAAATAGGCGTTGAACAGGCAATAGTCGCCGAACACATAGCCCACCAGCCCCGAAGCCAAGAGCCAGCCCCAGGTGGTGGCATCGGCCCGCGGCGGGAGGGGCGAACCGGTGCAGACCCACAGCAGCGCGCCGATGAAGAGCAACGAGAGCACCATGCGCAGCACGTTCACCACGTGCGCGCCGAGACGGCGGCTCACCGTTTCGCTCAGCAGGGCGCACACCGTCCACGAGACGGCCACCGCCAGGGCAATCGTCTGGCCGAGATAACCGCCGTGGGCGGCAGGGAGCGAAGAAAGGAGGGAGGAAAAGGCATTCATAGTCGGGGAATATCAGCCTCACGGCCGTTTTAAGGTGACAGGCGAGGGGGAGGGTCTCGTCGCATTGGGGCGGCCGGTCGGAGCGGTGGGGCCGAAAGTCGGCGCCGCTCGGGGGCGTGTCCCGTTTGCGGGGCAAAGTTACGAAATCCTCCGCGATTCCGCCGCCGCTCACCCGTTTTTTTGCATCGGCGCGCGGTGGTCCACCGTGCTCCGTGGCCTTTGTTCCCGCCGCGCCTCGTGAGGTCGAAAAAGTTGCGCGTTTTCCGTCTCCGTCCCCCAGTTTTTTTCGTCATTCGCCCGCGCTTTTTTTTCGTTCGGCGGCCGGGTCGCCCCTCCGCGGGGGTGAAGTGCGCCGTCCCTCGCGCGTGCGTATCGCACACCCGTCAGCCACTTTTCGTTTTTTCCCTTCACCGCTTCACCTACCCCGCGCAATGCGCTGACTATCTGACCATTGTGGGTGAAGACTTTGCATTTTCGCCTTCACCTCGGTCGTCACTTCCGCACGGCGGCCGTTGCCGTGGGCGGCAGGTGCAACGGGCGAGGAGCGAAATTAGCCAATTCCTGCTAATGCGTCGGTGAAGCCGCGGGTGAAGGAAAGGTGAAGGTGCGCACCCCAAAGTCTTCACCCCTAATGCGGTGGCGCACAACCCATTGCGGCAGGAGGGTGAAGCGGTGAAGGGAAAAAAATCGAAAACCGACGGACGCGCGTACGCGCGAGGGCGTCGCTTCCCGTCACCGGGCGCGCCGTCTGTTTTCCAGTTTTGTTCACATTTTGCGCTTGCCGCGCCGTGTGCCAAAAAAAGCCGTGCCGCTTTGCCGCGCGATTCACGAAAAAATTGTATCTTCGCCGTACGCCGCCCGCGTGCTGTTCCTCTGCCGTGCGGGCGTTGCCGGTTCTTCTTTTTCACCCTCCCATCTTGCCCCGCCATGCCCTCCGCTTCCTCCGCCCCCACCCTCCCCTTTCTCGAACGCCTCCTCGACGGAGAAAAAGTGGAGTGGAAAAACGCTCGGGGTGTGTGATGCACTGATGTTAAAGTGAAAATAAATTAGCTAGCATCTTCTATGGGGAGTGCTTCACAGAAGAGAATTACTAAGAAGAGACTTACACATTCATACAGACACTACTAGAGTTCGAATCTGATTGATGCTACGCAATTTTCTATATCGCACACAAAATGCTCTATAAAAATTTGGCAGGGCAAAATATATGTGTACATTTGCAGTATCTTTCAACTTAGAATCTTGATTTTTTTCACTCGGGATCGGAACATCGTTCTATGAAAATATGATTTCAAGAAATATCAGTGCTGGCTTATAGACTTGATCATACAGCTACCCCCAACTTGCGCCTCTGCAAATCAACTATATAAAAAAATACCCCTAATTTGCCAGGATAGGGTAAGACTATATTATACGCTATATAGGTTGGCAAAGAGTATTAACGGTAATTTCTGTAATCATGAAAAAGATGAAGAGATTCAATCTGGGTAATGCGAGAGTACTTTCTCCCAACGACATAACTGCCTTGTTGGGTGGGGAGTTTCTCTCTTACACTTGCAGTAGAGAAGGTCAGAGTTGCGCCATCCAAGTAGACGGAGGAGTCAACACTGAAACTTGTAAGTGGTACTATGCGAGTGAAACCCAGATGAACTTAACGTGCATTCTTAACTAAGAAGATTTTTAAGAGTTAATTCTTTTGCGCGAACGACACTTGAATATCCTCACCTAATTTTATTATTCTTCTTTATGCATTCAGCTAGGTTATTTCTTATAATTGCTGCGATTTTTCTTGCGACGGTTTCTTACGCTCAGGAGTCCAAGGTTACGCTGCAGGGCGGTATTCAAGACGGTTTCTTGAAGCGCGGCCTATTTGATTGTCGTGTTGCTCTTCTTAACTCGGACAGTGTGGAGGTGAAAAGCGATATCAAGGTCTATGAGATAGGTGAAGACAGCATGCACATCTCCACCATCTATCATATCAATGCTCCCCACGTGTCAGGCAACTACCTGATTCACGTCCAAAAGCAGGGATACGCAGATGGATGGGCACAGGTCGTCATTCCGAAAGACAACCAGAAGGCGACGATAGCTGTGCCTATGATTTCATTGCGCAAATTGATGCACGAAAAGCAATTAGGCGAGGCGGTGGTGCAGGCCACACGCATCAAGGTGAAGATGCGCAACGACACCTTGGTTTACGATGCGGCAGCATTCAACCTTCCTTCGGGTTCAAAGCTCTCTCACTTGATAGAGCAACTTCCAGGAGCCACGATGAATGCAGCTGGCGAAATCTTCATCAATGGGCGAAAGATTGATGAACTTACCCTCAACTCGCGTTCCTTCTTTCGTGGGAACGAAGCCGTGTTGCTGGAAAACTTGCCCTACTACACTGTGAAAGAGTTGAAAGTCTTCGAGCGCCAACGCTTAGAGATGGTGATGCGTGGGCAGAAAGACGACAGTCCCGAGTATGTGATGGACGTGAACCTGAAGAATGAATATTCCTTGGGAGCGATGGTCAATGCAGAAGCGGCGGGCGGTACGCACGAAAGGTATCTTACTCGTATCTTCGGGTTGCTTTTGACGCCTACCTCGACCGTGGGAGCTTTTGCCAACTTCAATAATACCAACGACATCAGTCGTGCAATAGCGAGAGGATGGAACCAAGGGGAAGGATTTATAATGGGCAATCAAAACAAGCCCTCCACGCGCAAAGCCGCAGGACTGACTTTCGAGTACCAATCGACGAAAGGCAATGATGGGCTATCCAGCCTTGATGGAGTCTGCACAATTGTCATTCGATCACTATCAGAACTTGGACGCCTCGGGACGCTACAAAGAGAGCTTCCTGCCTTCGGGGAGTACTTTCGAGCGTATGCAGCGTAACCTGCAAACGACCATCAAAGCCGCGCAGCTCATCAATAAGTTCAATTACTTGCCTTGGTCTCTTAGCCATTATTTGAGCGTAGGATACAAGGAAGACAAGGAGGCGTGGGACAAAGCTACGCAGCAGTGGAATGCACAGCAAACAATGGCGAGCCAACAAATCGATGCTTTGGGCAAAATAAAGCATTATAGTATGCTGTCTATGCTGGGGTTTTCGATACCCCATCTTCGCCGACTGAGTGTCGGTTTCAACAGCTTGTGGGAGTGTTCTGATCGAGATTATTTCCACCGCCAAACTACGGCTTTGGCCAATCAGTCCAATGATTATCGCCACGAGTACACCGAGGCTCGCACTACGGAGTATCGCGTAGAGCCTTCACTGTCCTTTTACCAAAAGTTATCCTCGCAATGGTCGCTACATTTCAAAGAACAATACAAACTGAGCGGCAAGCGTAGTGATGACCAATACTTCCTGTTGAGCGATTTGAAAGGCTGGGGCTTGGAAGATAGCGTGCAGGTCAATCTCTTGCCCTCCAATCGCGAGAGGCTTTGGCAGGCTTACGACAAGACGAATAGTACAGCGTCGCGCAGCCAACGTCACGAAAACGAATTTTCAGTTGCCTTGAAACGGAGCAAGAGTGAGCACTTCCCCATCGACCTCACCTTGACTTTGCCACTTTACTTCCAGCGCGAACGCTTGGACTATCATCGTGGGGCGATGGACACGCTTGCCCATTACACGATGGTTGCACTTCATCCCTCTTTTTATCTCAGGCACAAACAGTGGTCGCTTCGTCTCGGATTTACTTCATCCACTCCTGGATTGATGAATATGATTCCCTATCGCGATGCCCGCAACAGCTTGGAGATTATCGAGGGTAATCCTCTCTTGAAAACCAATCAGCGTTGGAATGCCAGTCTTTCGTATCAGCCCAAATGGCAAAGCCGTAGAGTCGGTATGACTTCTGGGCGGGCGGAAACCTCGTTCGTTTATCACCTCCGCTCCGTGGCGCAAGGATTTACCTACCAGGCACAGACTGGAGCAACGACCTATCGACCAGAAAACGTACGTGGTAATTGGGCGTGGCAGTCGTCCTATCACACCACCATCTCTCTGCATCAAAATCAGCAGTGGTGGGTGGATAGCCATACCGCGGCCGACGTTTGGCACTCGGTGGATTATGCCGCCCTTGATGGAATGGCGGATGCTGCGCTCAACAAGGTCGAAACCGTCAATCTCAACGAGTCGCTCAAATTGAGCTATAAAAGTCGACATACTAAGGTCGATCTGTTGGGAGGCGTGCTTTGGCGTCGTACTTGGGGGCATCGCCCCACGCAAACCTCCCTTTCGGCTTTCGACTTTCGCTATGGTTTCAACTTTCAGCAAACCATCCCACAGTGGAAAACGACGCTGAATGTCGAAACAACGGTGTTGAGTCGCCGTGGATATGGGAGCAGCGCGTTCAACAAGACTGAGTGTGTGGTCAATGCCTCCCTCACCCAATCGCTGTGGCGCGATAAGTGGGAACTGACCTTAGAGGGACGTGACCTTTTCCACCAGCTTTCCAATACCACCTACGAGGTCAATGCACAGGGGCGCACCGAAACGTGGTATCGTGTCATCCCCAATTACCTCATGCTCCACCTCGTCTATAAGTTCAGCCTAAATCCAAAACGATAGGTTCGTTGCTTACTGATTTGAAACAAGTTGCATGTTTTCAGATACTAATTCAAATATACAATTTGTTCTGCGGTTTTTCTTCTTTTTTTAGAGCCGCATCACTCCAAATGTCGGATGAACCCCAAAAGAAGTGATTAGCCAAAGGGGCAAAAGTAATAGATGTTTCTGCCAAAGACCTTGCAAAAATAATCATCCCCCTCTGTCCGAGCAGCGTCGCATTGTCGACATCCTCGACCGCTTCGACACGCTGACGAACTCGATTTCGGAGGGTCTGCCGCGAGAGATTGCCCTGCGTCGAAAGCAATATGAATACTATCGCGACGCGCTGCTCCGCTTCCCCCCACCGGCACCCACGGCCTAGGGGGCGGCCGCCACGGCCACACGCTAAACGCGCGCAGCGTGGGGAAAGCGAGAGAGTTTTTATCGCACGTGATCTTTAATTCAAAAGAAAGCCGTAACTTTGCACCCATGAAACCGCTGCACTTTGCTCCGCTTCAAGGTTACACCGACGACGTCTATCGGCGATTGCACCACCGATTGGTGGGCGGCATCGCGGCCTACTACACGCCTTTCGTGCGGTGGGAGCACGGCGGTGTGCGCTCCAAAGACCTCCGCGACATCGCCCCCGAACACAACGAGGGGGTGCCGGTGGTGCCGCAGGTCATCGCGGCCGATGCCGACGAACTGGCGCGCTTGGTCGACGTCATCGCCCCTTGGGCTACCGGCGCATCGACCTCAACATGGGTTGCCCCTTCCCTTGCAGGCACGCCACGGACGCGGCAGCGGACTCTTGCCGCTGCCGGAGCGCGCGGCCAAAAATCTTCGAGCGCATGCGCACCTATCCCGAATTGGCCTTCTCGGTGAAACTCCGTTTGGGCTGGGACGATGCCGCGCAGCTCGACCGCCTCGCGCCCCTCGTGGCCGCCGCCCCCTTGGTGAGCGTCACGCTCCACCCGCGTCTGGGGGTGGCGGGCTACAAAGGCACGGCCGACCGCGCCGCCTTTGCGCGCTTCGCCGCCGTGTGCCCGCATCCGCTCCTCTACAACGGCGACCTGCTCACGCCCTCCGACGTGGAAGCCTTCGTGGCCGCACAGCCCACGGTGGCCGGGGTGATGATCGGACGCGGCCTGCTGGCCCGCCCCTCGCTGAGCGCCGAACTGCGTGACGGTCGCGAGTGGTCGGCCGCCGAACAAATCGCCCTGCTCCACCGCCTGCACGACGGACTGCACGAGGCCTATGCGCGCATCGTGCCGGGCGACGAGGCGCTGCACCGCAAGCTCCGCCCCTTTTGGGACTATGCGGAGGCGACCATCGGGCGCAAGGCTTTCAAGAAAGTGCAAAAAGCGGGCAACCTGCGCAACTATCTGCGCGCGGTGGACGAAATCGGATGAGGCCGCGCTCCGCCCGCCCCGACAGCGGGCGATACCGCCGAAATCCGGCACGGCGCGCGCGCACCGAACCGACGCTCGCCCAACAGCACTCCCCAACAGCAACAACAACTCTTCTACACTTCGGACATGAATCCCAACATTACCTCTACCATCCGTTACATCGGAACCGACGATCGCGATCTCGATCTCTTCGAAAGCCAATATGCCGTGCCTGAGGGCATGTGCTACAACAGTTATGTGATTCTCGACGAGAAGGTGTGCATCATGGACACCGTCGACGCGCGCTGTGCGGAAGAGTGGAAAGAAAACTTGCGCACAGCCTTGGGCGGTCGCACGCCCGACTACCTGGTGGTGCAACACATGGAACCCGACCACACGGGCGCCATCGTCGACACGCTGCGCGAATACCCCTCGCTGCAGGTGGTGGCGAGCGCCAAGGCGCTGGACTTCATGGTGCAATTCAACGAGGGGCTCGACCTGAGCGGCCGCACCCTCGCGGTGAAAGACGGCAGCACGCTCTCGCTGGGCGGTCGCACGCTGCACTTCATCACGGCGCCGCTGGTGCACTGGCCTGAAGTGATCATGACCTACGACGACGGCGACGGCGCGATGTTCACGGCCGACGCGTTCGGCAAATTCGGCACCTACGATTCGCACCCCGACGACTGGGCGACGGAAGCCCGCCGCTACTATGTGAACATCTGCGGCAAATATGGCCCGCAGGTGGGCAAGGCGCTGGACAAGGTGGAGAAATTCGACGTGCGCCTCATCTGTTCGCTCCACGGCCGTGTGCTGGAGGGCGAGAAACTGACCGAGGCGCTGCGCTTGTACCGCATCTGGTCGCGCTACGAGGTGGAAACGCCGGGCGTGGTGGTGGCCTTTGCCAGCATTCACGGCGGCACGAAGAAGGCGGCCCGCCGCATGGCGGAAATTCTCCGCGAGAAGGGGGCACCCGAGGTGGTGCTCCACGACTTGGCGCGCGGCAGCATCGACCACGCGGTGGCCGACGCCTTCCGCTTCGGCACACTCATCGTGGCGGCTTCGAGCTATGACGCCGATGTGTTCCCGCCGATGCACTTCTTCCTCCACAAACTCGGGTTGAAGGGCTATCGCAATCGCCGCGTGGGCATCATCGAAAACGCCACGTGGGCGGCGACGGCGGCGCGCAGCATGAAGGCGCAGCTCGAAAAGCTGAAGGGCATCGAACTGCTCGAACCGACGGTGACGGTGAAGAGTGCGCTGCACACCACCGACGTGCCGGCGCTCGAAGCCCTGGCCGACGCGGCACTGGCCTAAGCGGCTCTTCGTTCGCGTCCCCCCAATACAGACAGTCCGCTGATGGGTAAGTCTTTCCACCCGGTGCGCGACGTGCCGACAAACTCTATGACACAAAACAAGGCAGGCGCTCATTCTCGAGGGAGAATGAGTGCCTGCTGTCGGTTTAGGCGGCGAAAGGGGAACGCGGCATTTCACGCTTTTCGCTTCAAGGCTTTCAGTTGGGCTTTGACGGCCTCATCGGGGCGGAGCGACTCGCGGATTTTCTGCAAGGCTTTGTTGTGCGTCCACAGGGGCAGGCGGTGCTGCTCAAACACGGGCAGGGTGTGCTCGGGGAAACGAATGTAGCACTCGGCCACGGCCATGGCCACGGCCATGCGCACATAATAGCCTTCGTGGCGCACGGCGCAAAGGCGGTCGAGCACGGCGGAGACGTGAGTGGACTCGATGAAATAGAGCATGAGGAGCACGACGGCGAAACGCACGGTGTATTCGTGCTCGCTGTCGAGCCGCTCGCCGGCGAAGGCCCAAATACGATCGTTGTGCTCGTCCAACAAGCGGCGCGCATCGGCGAGCTGGAAGGCGTCGCAGACTGACCAGGAGTTGATGCGCGGCACCCAGCGGGCAACGTGTGCGAGATAGTCGTCGACGGACGTGGGCTTGATGTAGCCGAGCACGAGGGCTTGGAGCGTTCGGGCTTCCATGTAGGGGATTTGCTCCGTTTCGGGGTCGGTTTCTACGGCTTGGAGGTAGGCGGCGGCATCTTGCCGGGCGATGCGACGCGCCAAGTTGCGGAGGTCGGGCAGGCGAATGCCCAACACGCCTTCCACGCCGGGATGCAGGCGGCGCGTGAACTCAGCATTTCCGCCTTCGGCCAAGTGCAAAAGGTGCTGATCGAGGGGAGGGATTCAAAGGTGTACATAAAAGAGGAAGAGATAAAAGAAATACTTTTCAGATGGTGCAAAGATACTTTTTAATTTCAAGATACTACTCAAAAGCAAAACAAAAAAAGAGCCGTAATCATACGGCTTTAAGACTGCAATGGGCAGCTTGAAAATACATTCGCACTCATCGCCCTCATGCCTTGCAAATATACAACAATTCCCCAAAGAACACCTGCTTCTCTCTAAAAACAAGCGAAGCACTATAGGAAAATACTTTACTCACGGTGCTTTTTCTTTCGCCAAAGAATGAGAAACAACTATATTTGCGATTCATCAAACATGAGACATTGTGCATCAACCTCTGAAAACATCAGTTACTATCTCGATTGACGCCTCGATTCTTTCACAAATTAGAGAAGAGGCACAAGCTGAACATAAAAATCTGAGTGACTACTTCGAGAAACTACTCTGCCAAGCCGGTTATCGTCCATACAATGAAGTGACTATACGCGCTTGTGAAGCAGCTCGTCAAGGCAAAACAGCAGGTAAGGTTGACACCGACTCTGTCGAAGCGTTTATAGCTTCGATCATTGGTAATGAAAAAAACGAAGTGGCGCACAAAGACTCTCCCTAAAATACTTGCCGTAATGAGAAGCAACGCCTGAAAAAAGGGGCAAAATGACAGATGTACATTTGCGTCAATGTAAAATGTCGATTTTCATTTCGCGAGGATAACCCACTAATAATCAAGATCATTTTGTCGTTCGATGTAAAATGTGTATTTTCGCCGATGTAAAATGTTGATTTGCATCAGGCTCCCCACCGAGCCGGCAACAATTTAAACTAATCCTACCGACAATTGGAACTCTTTGTCCCTAATTTCAACAGTGCATTAACCAGTGCCATTGTAGAACTCGATTACCTGCGGCGTATTCATTTATCTCCGACCACACATCCCGTCGTGTTTAGTCAGTTAAAGCGGTTGTTCCATACGCTCGAAAGCGTGGGTTCCGCGCGTATCGAAGGCAACAACACCACGCTGACCGAATACTTAGAATTGCAGCACGAAGAAGAACAGCACGATGCACAAAACGAAAATGTGCTTGAGATACAAAACATCGAGAGCGCCCTTGCCTATATCGACGAGTGTGGCACCGATCGTCCGATCGATGCACTCTTTGTTCGCGAACTGCACCAACTTGTCGTCAAAGACTTGCAAATAGGAAGAGGCGGAGAAGGCGATATGAACGCCGGATGCTACCGCCAACACAATGTGCTGATCAAAGGTTCGGCGCATACGCCACCAGATTTTATGGTTGTGCCGGAGCTCATGGAGGAGCTGCTACAATTCATCAATCACAAAGATCCCCCACAATTCGATCTGGTAAAAATAGCCCAGGCGCACCACCGTTTCGTTTGGATTCATCCTTTCGGCAACGGCAACGGCCGCACTGTTCGTTTGTTTACCTACGCCTTGTTGATCCGGGCGGGCTTTAAGGTGGACATCGCCGGGCGGATCGTCAACCCCACTGCCATATTCTGCTCCGACCGAGAAAACTATTACACTCATCTCGCTCAAGCCGATCTCTACACTTATCAAGGCACTGAACAATGGTGCAACTATGTGCTGTTGGGTTTGTTGGAAGAGATCAGAAAAGTGGATCAGCTGTGTGATCACGACTATCTTCTCAATGCCATCTTGCTGCCTGCGATTCAAGATGCTCGGCAGTGCGGACGCATCAGTCAAGAGGTGCAAAACATTCTATTCCTCGCAGCCACCAAAAAGACCATTATGAGTGGCGACATTGAAGCGTTGTATCCGACACAGAGCAAAACTTCACTTTCGCGAAAGATTAAACAATTGGTGAACGACCTGCTGTTGATGCCCGAAAAGCCACAAGGGCGCAAATATGTACTCTGTTTTTCCAATTCGCTCATTATGCCCTCTGTCGTCAAATATCTGGCTAAGGAGAATTTCCTTCCTCACAATTTGTAAGTGATCGGTTTAGGCACCAGCCTGTAAATCTTTCGTGGAATTGTGTAAGGCGTTTCGTGCGGCGAGCGGCTACCTTTGCAGCAGAAACCAAAACAACGTAATTCACATGTACGAAATACTCCGCTTAGTCAATGAAATGTCACCCTACCTGCTGTTAGGGTTCTTCGTTGCGGGATTGCTGCACGTCTTTGTCCCGGGTTCGCTGTACAGTCGCTACCTTTCCGGGGCCGACCTTCGTTCGGTGCTGCTGGCCGCGCTCTTCGGCATCCCGCTGCCGCTCTGTTCGTGTGGTGTGATCCCCACGGCGATGTCGCTGCGCAAAGAAGGGGCTTCGAAGGGAGCCACCACTTCGTTCCTCATCGCCACCCCACAAACGGGAGTCGACTCAATTTTTGCCACTTACTCCATTCTGGGTCTGCCGTTTGCCATTCTGCGCCCCATCGCCGCGCTGGTGACTTCGGTGTTCGGCGGTTTGCTCGTCAACGCAGCAGATAAGGACCGCGAGAAAACTCCCCAAACGGCCGACACCGACTGCGCCGACGGGGAAGTCTGCGCCCGACAGAAAGCGACCTATACCGGTTTCGCAGATCGGATGAAAGGCGCTTTGCGCTACGGCTTCGTCGACATGGTGCAAGACATCGGGAAGTGGCTCGTGATCGGTCTGGTCGTGGCGGGTTTGATCACCCTGTTTGTGCCCGACGACTTCTTCGTTCGCTTCGCCGACCGCCCACTCTTGGCTTATGTCGTGGTGCTGCTCATCGCCATTCCGATGTATGTGTGCGCCACCGGCAGTATTCCCGTGGCTGCAGCGCTGATGCTCAAAGGGCTTTCGCCCGGCGCGGCCCTCGTCTTCCTCATGGCCGGCCCAGCATCGAACATGGCCTCGATCTTGGTGATTCGCCGTGTGATGGGGCAGCGCACACTGTGGATTTATCTCCTTTCGCTCACGGTCGGTGCCATCGTCTTCGGCCTGGGTGTCGACTTCCTGCTGCCGCGCGAACTCTTCACCTCGCTGCTCTCCCCCATCGACGCTTGCTGCCACATGGGTACGCCCTGGTGGCAATGGGCTTCGACGGTGGTGATGGGTGCACTGCTGCTCTACGCCCTGGTGATCGCCCCGCTGTTGCACCGCCGCACACCGGAAACGGCCGAAGCCGCTGCGGCCGAGAACGGAACGGCCCCCCGTCGCTTCGTCGTGGAAGGCATGACCTGCCACCACTGCTGCACCCACGTGGAAAAAGCCTTGCAGCGTGTGCCGGGAGTGACGCACGCCGAGGTGAGCTTGGAACGCGGCGAGGCGCTGGTGGAAGGTGACGCCACAGACGATGCACTGATGCAAGCGGTGGCCGACATCGGCTACACGCTGCGACGCCCCTAAGATGAACACAATGAACACAACCGCTGCACCGCAAACGGTGCTCTACATTAAAAACATGGTGTGCGACCGCTGTCGCATGGCCGTGGAACAAATATTCCGTCGGAACGATTTGGCATTTGACCACATCGAACTCGGAAAGGTGTATCTACACGAAACGCCGACCGCCGACCGGCTCTCCCACCTGCGCCACGATTTGGAGCAGGTGGGTTTTGAGCTGATCGACGACCAGCGTTCGGTGCTGGTCGAACAGATTCGAACGGCGGTGCTCGACTATGTGGGCGATCGCGCTCTGATGGTGAAATGGAAACTTTCGGCCTACCTTTCCGACCGCTTGGCGAAAAGCTATACGCTCCTGAGTTCGGCCTTCTCGGCGGCCCGCGGCATGACGATCGAACGCTTCTTCATTCTGCAAAAGGTGGAACGCGCCAAAGAATTGCTGATTTACGACGAACTGACGATGTCGGAAATCGCGTTTCGCCTCAACTATTCGAGTCCCGCCCACCTGAGCGGACAATTCAAACAGGTGACGGGACTTTCGCCTTCGGAATTCAAACGACTGGGCGGGACACGACACTCGCTCGACCAACTCTGATCTCTTTTTCTCCACTCTATACTCCTTGCGATGGATCCTCAAACTCTCTATCTCGAACGCTACGAAAGTCAACTCACCGAGCAGTTGCTGCGCCTCTGCACCGAAACCGGCGCGCTGAACGGGCAATTGCTCGAAACGCCCGACCTGGAAACGGTGTGGGAGGCGGTGGCGCAACCCTACGTGGCCGATGCGGTGCCGGAAATTCCCCAATATCCCACGGTGGCCATCGGGTGGATGGGCTTTGTGGGCATGGCACTCGCTCACCTCTGGGAAACGGGCTGGGCTCCGTGCGCGCAACACCCGGAACGCATCTATCCGGCGCTGCGCAACGCCCGAGGATTCGACGCACTCGACGACCATGTGCTCGACGACGTGCTCGGACTCGGCGAACAGGCGGACGAACGCCGCAATTATGTCTCGCTGGTGCAGCGCTGTGCCGAAGCGGCACTCGACGCCATTCGGCACGAAAAGATCGAACCGCAAAGTCCGTTGGCTTTCCACGCTTACGTGCGGAGTCTGCATGTGCTCTATCGCATCGGCGCGGCACTCGAATTGCGCAGGATGGGCTATCACTTCGAAAAAGTGGACTGAGAGCGGGCGAAAGGCACGCTGATTTGTCGACAAAAAGCACTATCTTTGCAACACGACATGGAGTCATTGACCTTGTGCAACCTCAGCATCGGCTACGGTCACCACGTGGTGGGCGCGCAGCTTTCGGCTCGCGTTGCCGTCGGCGGCGTGACGCTGCTGCTGGGGCGCAACGGTTGCGGCAAGAGCACGTTGCTGCACTGTCTCGGCGGTCTGCTCCCTCCGCTGGCCGGCGAAGTGCGGTGGGACGGTGGCACGCTGCACGAATGTACGCCCCAAGAACGCGCCCGCCGCGTGGCGTTCCTACTGACCACACGACCCGCCGCGGGAAGTTTGACGGTGCAAGATGTGCTCGACACGGCCCGCTTGCCTCACCGCGGTGCGACAACGCCGTCCGCCGACCGGCTCGTGACGCGGCGCGCGGCGCAACGTTGCGGCGTGGCAGACTGGTTGTCGCGTCCGCTCCGGACACTGAGCGACGGACAGGGTGCAGTGGGTGATGCTGGCGCGGGCTTTGGCGCAAGACACCCCGCTGCTTTTGCTCGACGAACCCACCGCGCACTTGGATTTGCCCGGGAAGCGCGCGCTCTTTGCCCTGCTGATGAACTTGGCCCGGGAGGAAGGACGCACGATCATCGCTTCGACGCACGATTTGCTTCCCATTTGTCGTGAAGTCTCCGCCTGGTGGCTCCTCCACGAGGGGCGTTTGCTGTGCGGCAGTCCGACCGACACGCGTCTGCGCCAAACCGTCGGCGAGGCGTTGGAAACCGTGGTCTGACCTCTCCCGACTCCTTATATATTATAGCCTCTTTTTTCCCTCTCCGAAAAGCATGATTGTTTGCATCGCCGAGAAACCCTCCGTAGCCGAAGATATTGCCAAAATCATCGGTGCCACGCAACGCCATCGGGTGGGGCGCAATGCCGGTTATTTCGAAGGCAACGGCTACCAAGTGACTTGGACGTTCGGACATCTCTGCGAACTCAAGGATCCGGAGCAGTACACACCTTATTGGAAAACGTGGTCGCTGTCTGCGCTCCCGATGATCCCGGAGCGTTTCGGCATTCGCCTGAAAGAGGGCGTGGAAGAACAGTTCGGCGTGATCCGCGAGCTGTTCGGAAAGGCCGAACGCATCATCAATTGCGGGGATGCCGGGCAGGAGGGTGAGCTCATTCAGCGCTGGGTGATGCAGAAGGCTTCGGCGCAATGTCCGGTGGAACGACTGTGGATTTCGTCGATGACGGAAGAAGCCATCAGAGAGGGTTTCGCGCAATTGCGTCCGCAGGAGGAATACCGCGGACTGTATGAGGCGGGGCTGTGTCGCGCCATCGGCGACTGGCTACTCGGCATGAATGCCACCCGGCTTTATACCCTCAAATTCGGCGATCGCAGTCGGCGAGGCGCACAACCGCTGAGCATCGGGCGGGTGCAGACGCCGACTTTGGCGCTCATCGTGCACCGCCAGCAAGAGATCGAACGCTTCGTGCCCGAACCCTATTGGGTGCTCTCCACGGTGTATCGCGACACCACCTTCACCGCGCGGCTCGACACCGGCGAGGAAGAGGAAGAGGCGAAGACTGCCGAACGAGAACGCACCGAAAACAAAGGTGCGACGAAACGCGGTTTCACCGACCGCGCCGAAGCTGAGGCGGCATTGCGCGCGATCGAGAACACGCCCTTCACCGTCACGGCCGTCACGAAGAAAAAAGGAAGCGAAGCCCCGCCGCGCTTGTTCGACCTCACGGCGCTGCAAGTGGAATGCAACCGCAAATTCGGTTACGGCGCCGATCTCACACTCGAAATCGTACAACAACTTTACGAAGCCAAGTACACCACTTACCCGCGCGTGGACACCACCTTTTTGCCCGACGACATGTATGGCAAGAGCAAGGGGATTCTCAACGGGCTCTCGGGATTGTACGGCGATCTCCTCACTCCGCTGCGCGGAGAGAAGTTGCGCAAGTCGAAAAAGGTGTTCGATTCGTCGAAAGTGACGGACCACCACGCCATTATCCCCACCGGTGTCCCGCCGCGTGCGCTCACCGACGTGCAACGCCGCGTCTACGACCTGATAGCCCGGCGTTTCATCGCCGTTTTTTACCCCGATTGCCGTTTTGCCACCACCACCGTCGACGGCGAGGCAGCCGATGTGCCGTTTCGAGCCACCGGAAAAGTAATTCTCGATGAAGGTTGGCGAGCCGTCTTCCGCCGCGATCCGGCGAAAGATGAGCCCCCACAACGTGCGGACGAGGAACGCACGCTCCCCGACTTCACCAAAGGCGAAAGCGGCCCCCACACGCCGACCCTCACGGCCAAAGAGACCACCCCGCCGAAACCTTTCACCGAAGCCACGTTGCTGCGTGCCATGGAAACGGCCGGGCGCACCGTAGACGATGAAGAGCTGCGCGATGCACTCAAAGAAAACGGAATCGGACGTCCCTCCACCCGTGCGGCCATCATCCAAACGCTGTTTCGCCGCGGCTACATTCGTCGTCGCAACAAAAGTCTCGAAGCGACCCCGACCGGCGTGGAACTCATCGGGGTGATCAAAGAAGAACTGCTCAAAAGCGCCGAACTCACCGGGCAATGGGAGAATAAATTGCGCCGCATCGAACACCACGACTATTCCGCTCAGCAGTTTATCGCCGAGCTCAAGCAAATGGTGTGCGAACTTGTCGACACGGTGCTGCGCGATGCCAATCCACGTCGCGTGACGGCTTCCGCCACGGCTGAACTTCCCTGCCCAACTCACCGCGAAGAAGGGCGAAAGCGCCACTGTGGCAGCGACTGCGCCTCCGAACGAGAAACCGAAACGCAAAGTGATTCGTGCCGGCAGCCCTTGCCCGCAATGCGGTGAGGGAAAAGGTGCTCAAAGGCAAGACGGCCTACGGCTGTTCGCGCTGGAAAGAAGGTTGCACCTGGCGCAAACCGTTCAAAGAAAATAGTCCTGACAGACAAAGCCTACGCGCGCCTACAAGGGGTCCGCCCTTTGCGCTCTCGCAGGCGAGGCCTCCATGCCGACACTCCCCCAAATTTTTCTGCATTTTACCCCCTATGTCCCTTTCCGTCTACGCCACCTAATCCCCTTGCTCCTTTGCTGTTTGCTTCGGTCTGTCCCTGCATGCCGAACAAACGGACAGCACCTCCACACACTATCCCCGTACCGTCGTCTACGAAGAGGGCACCGGCACCTGGTGCGGGTGGTGTCCGCTCGGAGGCTTTCCTCCTCGACGAACTGGGCAGGCAGCATCCCTGACCGCTTCGTGGGCATCGCCGTACATCGCAATGACGAAATGGCGACCTACACCTACAACGCCCTGAGTTTTCGCGCTTTCCCCACGGCACACATTGACCGCAATGTGCGCAACACCTCCCTCTCGCTCAGCAATTTCGAACAACAATATCTCGCTGCCTCGGCTCGTCCCGGCTGAGGCGCTGGTAGAAGCCGAGTTCAAACTCACCGACGAACGGAAAATTTGAACTCCACGTGCGCACCACCTACGGACGCGACGCCCACAACCTCGACCTGCGCTTGGCTTATGTGGTGCTCGAAGACAGCGTCGGTCCCTATTTCCAGAGCAACTACTACGCCCTCGGCAAAGTCTACGTGCCGCCCACCAGTCCCTTCCACATCTGGACCACCCGCCCTTCGCGCGCACGCGTGTATTTTAATGATGTGGCACGCGAAATCTACCCGATGCCAACGGGCTGGTGGGCAGTGTTCCCTCCACCCTTCGGCGCGACGTGCCGAGCAACTTTGTTTTCACCGACTGCTACCTCCCGAGCAGCATCGCTTCGTTCCGGCATGTACATCTGGCGGTGCTGCTCATCGACGGCCGCACGGGGACGCATCGTCAATGCCGCCCATCTGAGCAATCGCACCCTCACCGGCCTGTCCATGCTCCGGCAGTCCCAGGCTGTCCACCCCACCCCACTCCACCGCTGTGCGCCGCTTCGATATCTCCGGACGCCCACAAGCCCACTCCCTCAACGCGGCCTCAACATCGAAAACGGGCAAAAAGTGTGGCGCTAAATGCCTGTCGCACTTGTTAGATCGCACGAAAAAGAGTACTTTTGCACGCGAAAACCGGAATCCCCTTCCTCCTTTTCCCGAAGAACGGGATTCCACCGGCTAAACTGAAACTCCAAATGGACGACTATCACGCGGAAACGAAATCTCATCGTCACGGATAGGAAGAGCACAATGACTTTCTTCCTATCCGGCTCCGTTCGCACCGAAGAAAGTACGCTATGCTCACGTATTGGAATTACAAACACGGGTTGCAAGCCCAAGAAAAATGGGAACCCAACTGCTGGGTGCAGGCCACTTGCCCCACGGAAGATGAGGAAAAATACCTCATCGAAGAACTACATATCCCCGATTATTTTCTCAACGACATCCGAGATAAAGATGAGCGTGCCCGCTACGACTACGACGAAGGCTGGATGCTCATCATTCTCCGTATCCCCTACCAGAAAGAAGAGCAGAGTCGCACGCCGCACACCACCATCCCGCTCGGTGTGCTCCTCAATCGCGAGGTCTGCGTGAGCGTTTGCCACTTCGAAACCGACATGATGCTCGATTTCGTGTCTTACCAAAAAGCGTCGCGGGCTGGGATTTACCGACTCGGTCGACTTTGTGTTCCGTCTCTTCCTTTCGAGCGCCGTTTGGTACCTGAAACGCCTGAAACAGATCAGCACCCTCATCGATAGTGCCAAGCGCGACTTGGATCGCCCCATCAACAACTCCGATCTCATCAACCTTTCGCGCCTCCAAGACTCGCTCACTTATTTCGCCACCGCCATTCGCGGCAACGAAACCCTCCTTTCCAAACTGAAATTTAAGCTTCCGGTCGACGAACTCGACGCCGACATGATCGAAGACGTCAACATCGAAATGAGTCAGGCGCGCGAAACCACCGGTATCTACGCCAACATCCTCGAATCGACCATCGACACTTACGCCTCGATCATCAGCAACAACATGAACCAAACGATGAAAACGATGACCTCGGTGAGCATCATTCTCATGTTCCCCACCCTCATCGCCAGCATCTTCGGTATGAACTTGCTCAACGGCATGGAACATTGGACGTGGGGTTTCCCCATCACCATCGCCGCTTCCATCGTCGTCTCCATTCTCTTTGTTTGGTTCTTCCGGCGCATCGGCTGGATTTAATGCTCCAAAGCACCTTTTCACAAGCGAATAACGACAAAAACGACTATCCCCCGATTTTTCTTCGCTGAAAACTTGGCTGTTTAGTCATTTTTGTCGTTATTTGCATACGAAGCGCAGGGCATTCGCCTGTGCGCCTCCACCTATCTTTACCTAACTCCTAACTCTGACACTCTCATGAGTGAACTCGACACCTCCCGGCTCGAAGTAGCTGCACAAGCCCCCGAAGGCACCACCGCCTCTGCGCAAGCCCCCGTTTCGTCAGACGCCGCCGCGACCGATTCTCCCGCCACCGCAACGCCCGACACTGTGAACACGCCTTCCGAATCTACCGACAAGACCCCCACCCCCACCACCAAGGCCGAAGTGCTCACGCTCCTGCGGCAGTATGTGGAGCAACCCGAAACCTCCGATCGCGCCATCCTCGATCGCCTGCGCAACGTTTTCTATCGGCTGCACAACGACGAAATCGCCAAAGCCCGCGAAGCCTTTGTGGCCGAGGGCGGTAAAGCCGAAGATTTCGTCTCCCCAGTCGATCCCGACGAACAGGAATACAAGCGCCTCGTCGCTTCAGTCAAAGAAGTGCGCGCCAAAGTCGCCGCCGAAGCCGAAGCCGCACGCCAAGCCAACCTGGAAAAAAAGCTCGCCCTCATCGACGAACTTAAACAAATGGTGGCACAACCCGAAGAGATCGACAAAAAAATACGATCGCTTCAAAAGCCTTGCAGGCCGAATGGAAGGAAATCGGCAACATCCCCGCCGAGCACGTCACCGAAACGTGGAAAAAAACTTCCACCACTACGTGGAGCAAGTCTATGACCTGCTGCGTCTCAACCACGAAATGCGCGCCTACGACTTCAAAAAGAACCTCGAAATAAAAACCGGCCTCTGCGAAGCTGCCGAAAAAGCTCGCCGAAGACGAAGATGTGGTCGCCGCTTTCCACGCGCTGCAAAAAAACTTCATCAGGAATTTCGCGAAACCGGCCCCTGTTGCCAAAGAGCAGCGCGAAGAAATTTGGAACCGCTTCAAAGCAGCTTCTACCCATCATCAACAAGCGGCACCAAGACTTTTTTTCCTCGGGCGCAAACAAGAAGAAGAGGAAAACCTCAACAAGAAGACCCAACTTTGCGAACAAGTCGAGGCGCTCAACTTCGATGCACTCTCCACCATGGCCGAATGGGAAGCCATGTCCCAGCTTGTGATCGGCATGCAAAACGAGTGGAAGACCATCGGCTTCACGCCGCGCAAACAAAATCAGGTCGTCTTTGAGCGCTTCCGCACCGCCTGCGACCGCTTCTTCTCAGCCAAAGCTCACTACTTTCCGCAGTCTCCGCGAAAACCCTCGCCGACAACCTCGCACAAAAGACCGCTTTGTGCGAACGCGCTGAGGAACTCAAAGACAGCACCGACTGGAGCAACACCACCAACGCCTTTGTGGCCCTCCAGCCGAGTGGAAAAAGATCGGCCCCGTGGCCCTAAAGTGAGCGACGCCGTTTGGAAGCGCTTCAACACCGCTTGCAACACCTTCTTCGACCGCAAAAAAGAAGCCAACGCCGGTGTCTACGAAGAAGAGCAGACCAACCTCACCAAAAAGCTCGACGTCATCGCCCGTCTTCAGCAATTGGTCGACGAAGGCAGCGAGCAACTCCAACAAGCCGTCAAAGCCCTCCAAGCCGAATGGGCCGCCATCGGTCACGTGCCCTTCCGCAAAAAGGAAAAAATCTACCGCACCTACCGCAACCTCTGCGATAAGATCTACGACACCCTGCATCGCGAGGCCGGACGCCGTCGCGTGGACAACATCGCCCGCCGCGCAGCACAAACCGGCGGCAGCGAAGTGCAACGTCTCCAACGTGCCTACGAAACCAAGAAGGCCGAGATTCAAACCTACGAGACGAACCTCACCTTCCTCAACTCGAAATCCAAAGCCGGCAACTCGCTCGTGGCCGACATCGAGCGCCGCATCCAGACGCTCCGCAACGACCTCGAAATCATTGCCGAGAAGATCAAAGAAGTGCAAGGTTGATTGCGCACATTGCGCAACTAGGGCACTTCATGCAGACTGTAATGCCCGTTTTGCGGCGAAGATCAACGGCCTTCTCGCCGAGGCGCCGACATTCAGTCCCCCTTCTCACTCATAGCAAGCCTGCCCAAACGTGAAGTCCACGTTGGGCAGGCTTTTTTTCTAAATCTACGTCACACCGCTCCCACCGAGGCGCCCACGCTGCGCAAGTCCCGGCTTCCTCGTTCCCCTCTCATCGCCCCGCGTCGTCCCCTTCCCTCCCTCAGCAGGCAGCAACGCGGCCGGCTCCCCCAACGGCAAACACCTCATCACGAACCAAATTCATTTCATTTCCACCACTCAAATCCCTTCTCCCATGGAACCCACTCCCCTTCACGAACGCATCCGAGAACTCGCCCGAAACCAATACCACGAAAAGGGGCTATTGAGCCTCAGCGACCTCGCTGCGGCGCTCCGCCCCGACTTTCCCTTCGGCCGATCTCAGCGAAACCACGCTGCAACAAGCCGTGTGCGAGGCCTACGAGCTCTACCGCGACAATGCGCTCCGCACACAAATCGTAGACGAAACACCTTCGGGCGCTCCGTTGTCGATCAGGCAGACTTTCTCAACCGCCTGAGCCACTGCGCACAATACGAAGTCGACGACCACATCGATTACACCAACTCGCTCGTTGTCGCCCACGGCGAGCGACTTTGCAGCAGCATCGATGACAATCTCGAGGGGCGTGAACCCGGCAAAAACACCAATTTCCTCGATCGCCTCACCGGTCACGCGGGAGTCAAGAACATTCAGGACACCCTCAACGTGCTTCGCTCGAATTATGGCGACATGATCAACCACTACTACGGCTACAAAGACTCGCTCGGCGGCTTGATCACCGAATTCTCGCTCATGCGCGACCGCATCGCCGACATCTACCGCCGGCGCAGCCTCGAACTGATCGACCTCTTCGGCGATCGCATCAAAGCCGTCGACCCCGAACTCTTCGACTTCGCCCGCATCGAGTGGCTCGACGTGCGCGCCATGCAAGAAGCCGCCCATCTCCACTACGACCAGGTGGTGCAAAGCAGCCTGGTGGCCATGCGCAGAATCAACGATAGCTTCAACCAGCGTGGAAAACAGAGTCTTGAAGGCTTCAACAACGGCATCGGCGCCGGGCTGATTTCGCTCGGGCTGAACTTTGTGGGGCATCATCTCGACTCCATCGCCATCACTCACGAACTCCGCGCCGAACTCGAGAATTTCAAGCTCCGCCTTCACAGCGACGCCACCACCGTCCAAACCGACGTCATGCGCCTGTTCACCATCTACAAGGCGCTCAACGACGTCGCCATCCCCCGCGCCAAGAAGTTCCACGAGTTTTCCGATCGCGTCTTCGACCATAGTTTCCAAACCCTCGTCGACGCCTACTACAACCGCGGCAACTTGAAAGAACTCCGCCAGAAGCGCAATGAGAAGCTCAATGATCTGCATCGAGGCCGAACAATTTGTCAGCCGACACCGGGGCGCCATCGAGCACCATCGCACACAGGCCGAAGGACTCGACGAGAACCTCAAAGGCTTGCGCCGTTTCTACAAGCGAGCCAAGAGCGCGCGTCCCACCCGCTGGCCGGCCTTCTTCAACCTGCTCACCCTTGGCATACACAACCACAACTACGAAGAGCGTTATCAGCAGTGGTATGAAGTGTACGGCGCCTTATACGAGGCTTATCGCGAGATGGAAGCGCAACACAAGGAACACCATCGCGAGGTCAAGGCTTATGGCAAAAAAACTCGCCGTCGTAGAAAAAGAGAAAGCTCAAATTCCAAGCGGAAGTGAACGGCATGAGTCTGCAAATACGCCGTGCCGAGCAGCCAAGCACCCGATCAACACGCCCGAAATCGCCGCGCGCTTGGGCGACGTCGTCCGCCTGCTCCGCCTCGCCCGCGAGATCACACAGACCTCACTCGACGAGCGACTGCTCAAAAGCCACCGTACCCTATCAGTTCAACCAGGGTATCGATGCCCGCTCAAAGCCAACGTGCGCTCAGCCAACTGCAAAGCAGAGCTGCAAAACAAGGCCGCCGAATCGGCCCTCGAGACACAAGCCATCGTCCAAGCCCGCCGCCAAGAACTCGCCGAAGCCAAAAAAATCCCCAACAAGCGCGCGCCATCGTCGAAGACATACGCGCCGAAAAAAACGCTACGAACAGTTGAACCAAGACCTGAAGCGCACCGCCGGTTCGGTGTACAACGTCCTGTCGAGCTATCTGGCCCTCCGCCAGGTGCAGGCCGAATCCGTGGCACAACAGCGCAGAAATCGACCAAGACGCCCAAATGCTCCGCGGAGAGTTCAGTCGCCTCATGCGGGCCACCGACGAACGCAGCGCCGTGTTGCGACAAGTCTTTGCGGAACTCAACACCGCCGGCAACGAAGAGGATATTAAAGACGCTTTTCTCCAACTTTCCGACGGCACACTCTCGCTCGACGAACGGGAGCTCGACCGCTTTTCTCCGCGGCCAAGGCGATCTCACCCTCTGAGTCCCAGTCGCTCCGCGCCGTTTCTCCGCCACAAAGCAAAAAGCCTGTGCAACCCACCGGGGTTGCACAGGCTTTTCTATCTGTAGTCCGAAGGTCAATGCCCTTCGACTCGCCGCACATGCGTGACCACGGTTTTGCCGTTCGGGACCGTCTTCGACGCCGAAGGCCACGCGGTCGCCGCGCTTCAGGTTGCCCTCGGCGTTTTTCGTCAGGAAATACACATTGTCGGGAAAAACTCTCGTGCTTGATGAAGCCGTAATCGCGCCCCACCGAAAGCAACGTTCCCTCATATTCTTCGGGGTCGGACGTTGTTTCCTCGTCGCGCGCCTTGTCTTTGGTGAACAAGATGTTACCTTTCGGCCCGTCGCAAACTTCGACCATGTCCATGGGATAGGTGGCTTCGTTCTTCAACGCATCGGAAGCCGAGGTGTAGCGCACCGTGCCTTTGTCGTCTTCGTATTCAAACTCCCAGAAAAAGCAACATCACCCGGATGCCGAACGCATTGAGTTTGCGCAGCAGCGGCAAGTAGTCGCCGTCGCCTGCCAGCAACACCACAAAATCATAGTGTTTGTAGTACGACTGCTCGAGCGCCTCCAAAGCCAACCACACGTCGATGCCCTTTTCCATTTCGAAAGAGCCGCGTTTCTTCAACGGCAAATAGTGTGTGGTGACCCCAACTCGGCCGAGCATCTCGTCGAAAGCCCGTTCGCCTTTCAGGGCATCGGCGTCGGATTGGCGAGCCGAGCGGCGCCCCTGAAAGAAATGGGCATCCACAATCTGACACATGCTCAATTCCTGCTCTGATAAGCCCTCGATGCGGGCGATCTCCCGCTTCACAAAAGCATGCAATCCGTTGAAATCTAATACAGCGTGCCGGTTGTGCACTCGCTTGTAATAATTGCGCACTTGAAATACATAACTGCCATCATAAAATACGCCGATTTTTCTTACGCGCTGATTCATAAACATATAAAATTAAATGAGCCCCACTTCAATATCGGGCAGGAGCGAACTCCCCAAAATACATCTTAAACAATCATCTTCAATAGCTGCAGCATTCCGTCCCCCGACTTGCGGCCGGGGAGCGCTGCATACGGGTCTGCGCATCGCATACCTACTCGACTGCAGTGGCGCGCTGCCCCCGGTGGGCAGCGCGCATCAGAGCAAAGTGACGCGGCGCACCACCTTGCCCACCTTCACAATATAAATGCCCCGTTCGGCTGTGAGGGTGAAAGTGCGGTCGTCTCCGTCCACTCGGTGCACAAAAACTTTCACACCCGTGATGTTGTAGACCTCGACCGTCAGACCGTTGGCATTCGTCACGCGGAGCTGATTGCCGCGCAGGGCGATGTTCACCTCAGCCTGTGTGGCCGTCATCATCTGTTCCGACGGTCCTTCGGCGACTTCTGCCGAAGCCGCACGCACTTGCGGGGCAGCGAAGAGCGCACCGACGCAAAATAGGGAAAAGAAATAGCGTAGAAACTGCTGCATAGACGATAGAATTAGGTCGCAAATATAAGCATTCGGCCGCGTTTTGCCAAACTCTGTGCGCAAAAAAAGCCTTTCTCCGCGTCTTTGCCCCGCATTCTGCCGGAAAAACAAGGGGATTTTTTTCGGCCAAAGTGGGGAGCTCTTCGTCAAAAAGTTCCCCGTTTTTCTCGCGCAAGTCGCCCACCGCGCCCGCTCTCCCCGCCGCTTTCGCCGGTCGGCCCCACGTTCTGCGCTTGAAAAATCAGCAACTGACGCCCGACGGCTCACAAAAAAATCGTATTTTTGCAGCATAGTATGGCCGCACCCGCGCAAGCGCTCACGGTGTCGCGCCCCTTTTCTCCATCCCACGCCCATGCCCGTAAACAACTCGCCCGTCCCCTCTGCCCGCCCCGCCCTCCTCGGTCGCACACTCGACGAACTCACCGCCATTGCGGTCGAGCTCGGTTTGCCGCGCTTCGTGGGGAAACAGCTCTGTGGCTGGATCTATGACAAGCACGCCCGCTCTTTCGACGAAATGACCAACCTCTCGAAAGCCGCCCGCACCCTTTTGTCGACCCACTACGTGCTGGGCATCTCCACCCCGGTGGAAAGCGTAGAATCGCGCGACGGCACGATCAAATACCTCTTTCGCACCGTCCAAGGTCACTACATCGAATCGGTTTTCATCCCCGACGGCGACCGCGCCACGCTGTGCGTCTCCTCGCAAGTGGGATGCAAAATGGCGTGCGAGTTTTGTATGACCGGCCGGCAGGGCTTCATGTCGCAACTCACCGCAGCCGATATTCTCAACCAGGTCTATTCGCTGCCGGAACGTGAGCGCCTCACCAACATCGTCTTCATGGGACAGGGCGAACCGATGGACAACATCGACAATGTGCTCCGAGCCACCGAAGCGCTCACCGCGCCTTGGGGCTACGCCTGGAGCCCGAAGCGCATCACCGTGTCGACTGTGGGCGTGGCCAAGGGCTTGCGCCGCTTTCTCGACGAGAGCAAATGCAGCCTGGCCGTCTCGCTTCACCATCCCAACCCGACGGAACGCGGCGCCATGATGCCCGCCGAACGCGCTTTCGGCATCGAACCGCTCGTCGAACTGCTCAGTCAATACGATTTCTGCCGCAAGACCACCGACGACTACGCCGAGGGCACCAAACAGCGCCGGCTGACGTTCGAATACATCGTGTTTCGCGGCATCAACGACTCGCTCGAACACGGGCGGGCCCTCGTCCAACTCCTGGCGCCCCTCGATTGTCGCATCAACATGATCCGTTTCCACACGATTCCCGACACGCGTTTCGACGGCACCGACGAGACAGCCATGCTGCGCCTACGCGATTACCTCAACGCCCACGGCATCACCACCACGATTCGTGCCTCGCGCGGCCAAGACATCTACGCCGCCTGCGGCATGCTCACCACCAAACGCATGGAAGAGGAGCGCGCCTGATCCGCCGCGGCCTTCATCGACCTCAGTCTCCCCATTCCACCTCCACTCTCCCACCCACCGACAAATGAACAAGAAGCTCCGCATCGCCATCACCCACGGCGACACCAACGGCATCGGCTACGAACTCATACTCAAAACCTTCGCCCAGCCCGAACTCCTCGACCTCTGCACTCCCATCGTCTACGGCAGCGAGAAAGTTGCCGCCTACTATCGCAAAGCGTTGGAACTCGATGTGCATTGGCACCGCATCGATCGGCCCGAAGACGCCCTGGCCGAACGCCTCAACCTGATTGATGTGGTGGGCGACGAGGAGGTGAAAATCGAACCCGGCCGCCCATCGGCGGAAGCCGGGCGCATGGCTTTCCGCGCCCTCGAAGCCGCCGCCATAGCTGCCAACGCCGGCACCGTGGACGCCATCGTGACGTGCCCCATCAACAAGGCCGACATCCAGTCGGCCGAGTTCCACTATCCCGGCCACACCGAATTTTTCCAAGAAGCCTGCGGCGGCAAAGCCCTCATGGTGCTACTCAACCCGCTCATGCGCGTTGCGCTCGTCACGACCCACCTTCCGCTGAGCGAAGTGGCCGAGAAAATCACGCCCGAACGCGTGGAGGCGCAATTGCGCCGCCTGCATGCCACGCTGCTGCGCGACTTTTTGCATCACCGCACCCGCGCATCGCCGTGCTCGGTCTCAATCCCCACAACGGCGATGAGGGATTGCACGGGCGCGAAGAGGTGGACGTGATCACCCCGCTCCTGCAACGCCTCAACGAAGAGGGACTGCCCTGCTTCGGCCCGTACAGTGCCGACGGCTTTTTCGGGGCCGGTTCGTTCCGCCACTTCGATGCGGTGCTCGCCATGTACCACGATCAGGGATTGGCTCCCTTCAAAGCCCTGTCGATGGACGACGGGGTGAACTTCACCGCGGGACTTCACATCGTGCGCACCTCGCCCGACCACGGCACCGCCTACGATATTGCCGGCAAGGGGTGGCTTCCACCCAATCGTTCGTGCAAGCCATCTACACCGCCATCGATGTGTGTCGCAATCGCCTCCGCTACGATGAGATGCACGCCAACCCGCTGCCCTTCGCCCCGCGTGAACGCCGAGAAGACCGCCGCAATCGTCCGCAACAGTAATCGCCGGTGCGGCTCCTCACCGGATATTTCTCCCGACACTTCCCTTTCACCTTCCTTCATGAAGCACTCCCTGCTCCTCTTCCTCCTCCTGCTCTTCACCGCTCTCCCGCTCTCGGCGCAGCGCCTGGTAGGTCGTGATCGATGCCAAAAAGTGGAGAAGCGATCCCGTTTGTCAATGTCTTCTACGACGCCGCCAAGGGCGGGCGCCACGGCGTGCAAACCGATGCGTCGGGGCATTTTCTCCCTGCCGCTGCACAAAAAAACATGCGCGTGGTGGTGAGCAGCGTGGGTTATGAGAGTTTTCTCCACGCGAGCGGTGGGCGGCGATTCCCTCATCGTGCGTCTCAAACCCGCCGACTTTGCCATGAGCACCGCCGTGGTGAGCGCCAAGCGCACGAAATATTCGCGCAAAAACAATCCCGCTGTGATCTTGATGGAAAAAAAGTCATCGCGGCAAAAAAATCCGGCGACCTGCGCAACCGCGATTTCTACAGCTATGAGAAGTACAACAAGCTCACTTTTGCGCTGAGCGACATCACTCCACAATTTTTCGAGGAGGGGGGCATCAAGAAAATGCCTTTCCTCAAAGACCACGTCGAGACTTCCAAAGAGACAGGCAAACTCATTCTCCCCGTTTCGGTAGACGAAACCGTTTCGCAGGAGATTTACAGCAAAGCACTGGGGGAAGCCAAGACCATCGTCAAGGGCGAGCGCACCACGGGCATGAACGAAATCATCGACACGGGCGACATTCTGGCCTCGATGCTCCAAGACGTGTTCACGGAAGTGGACATCTACCAAGACGACATCCGCTTTCTTCAAGCACAGTTCCTCAGTCCCGTGGCCACCCACGGCGCCATCGCCTTCTACCGCTACTTCATCGAAGACACCACTGTGGTCGATGGTCAGCGCTGCATCCAAGTTTCGTTCGGCCCCAACAATCCGCGCGACTTTGGCTTCACGGGTTCGCTCTACATCCTGGCCGATTCCACCTATCGCATCGCCAAGGCCGACATCAGCATCCCCGTGAAATCGACCGTCAACTATGTGAAGCGCATCAACATCGCCCAGCAATTCACCACGCTCCCGAGCGGTGAACAGGTTTTGGCGAAGAACGACATGTTCGTCGTGCTCGAAGCGGCCAAATTTCTCAAGACCCTCGAGGTGAAACGCTACACTGAATATTCCAACTACTCCTTTGCACCGCTCTCGCCCCGCTTGTTCCGCTTCAAAGCGGAGAAAAAAACCGAGCCGGATGCGCGGATGCAGAACGAAAACTTCTGGAAAGAGCACCGCCCCCTCGCCCTCAGTCCGTCGGAAGACCGCCTTTCGCTCTTCGTCGAACGCATATATAATATAGAAGGCTTCTCGCCGATCATCTGGGTGGGCAAGTCTTTGATCGAAAACTACATCCCCACGTCGATTGATCCGAAAGATCCCGTCGAAACTCGACATCGGTCCCGTCAATACCACCGTGACCACCAACCCCGTCGACGGGGTACGTCTGCGCGCCTCGCTGCAAACCACGGCCAACCTCAATCCGCACATGTTTTGGCGCGGTTATTTGGCCTACGGCTTCCGCGATCAGCGCTGGAAAGGCCTGGGCGAAGTGACCTATTCCTTCCGCCGCAAAGCCTATCTCCCCATGGAATTTCCGGTGTCGAACCTCACTTTCACCTACTCCTACGACGTTTCGGTGCCTTCGGACCAATATCTCACCACCGACAAGGACAATGTTTTCATGGCCTTCAAGTGGGCAGATGTGAAACACATGACTTATGACCGGAGTTTCAAGCTGGTCTACGACCGAGAATGGGACTACGGCCTGCAATGGCGCGCACAATTGCGGCACGACATGACCGAACCCACCTACAAACTCTTCTACCAACCGGTGGTCAACGGCATCCACTACGATGCACAAGGCAATTATAATCCTCGTCCCTTCGGGCCGGGCGACGGCAACTCCTTCAGTGCGCGCAATCGACGATATTTGCGCACCACCGACTTCTCGGTTTTGCTGCAATATCAGCCCGGCGTGGCCTACATCAACACGAAACAGCGCCGCATCTTGGTGAATAAAGAAGCGCCCATCTACAGAATCTCGCACATGGCGGGACTTCGCGGCGTGTGGAGCGACTATACCTACAATCTCACGGAGGTGGGTGTGCGCAAACGCGTGTGGCTCCGCTCGTGGGGGCGCATGGACTTCGATTTCGCGGCCGGCGCACAGTGGAACCGCGTGCCTTTCCCGCTTTTGATCATGCCCCGCGCCAATTTGGCCTATGTTTATGACGACGACATGTACTATCTCGTCGACAACATGGAGTTCCTCAACGACCGCTACGCCCAATTGATGTTCAACTGGAGCATGAATGGCAAGATTTTCAACCGCATTCCGCTCTTCAATCGCCTGAAATGGCGCGAACATGTTGGGTTTAACATCCTCTGGGGCCGACTCACCGACAAAAAAACAACCCCTATTTGGAGAAAAACAAGACGCGCAGCGATCTCTTTTACTTCCCGGGCGAATTCAATCCCGACGGTTCGTTCCGCCAACAAAGCAAAGTGATGGATCCGCAAGTGCCGTATGTCGAAGCCGCCTTCGGCATACACAACATTTTCAAGCTCTTCCACATCGACTACGTGCGCCGTTTCACCTATCTCGACGATCCGCGCACCACACGCTGGGGCATTCGCTTCATGGCTCGCGTCATTTTCTAAACGCCGGCCGAAACGCTTCGCCCGTTTCAATCCCACTTTTCGCATGAAATTTGCCATCATTGCCGCCGGCGAAGGCTCGCGTCTCGCCGAAGAAGGCATCACCGCTCCCAAACCCCTCATCCCGCTCGACGGGGTGCCCATGATCGAGCGCCTCGTGCGCATCTTTGCCGCCAACGCCGCGGAGGAGATCGTCATCATCGTCAACCGTCTGCGCCCCGAAACCGAGCAATTCGTGCGCCATCTGGGCCAAACGCATCCCGAATGGAACATTCGTCTTGAAGTGGCGACCACGCCCTCGTCCATGCACAGTTTTGCGCGCATTGCCCCCATGCTCGAAGGCGCCCCCTTCTGTTTGACGACCGTCGATACCATCTTTCGCGAAGCAGATTTCCGCAACTACATCGCCGCCTTCCGTTCTGGGCTGGAAGACGGGCTCGACGGCCTGATGGCCGTGACCGATTTCATCGACGACGAGAGCCCGCTCTACATCGGCACGGACAAAGCGCTGAAACATCGACGGATTTTTACGACCAGCGCGAGCCACGTTTCCGCTTTCATCTCGGGCGGCATCTACGCCCTCGCCCCCCGTGCGCTCGACACCCTGCGCCGCTGCATGGCCGAAGGCCAAAGCCGCATGCGCAACTTCCAGCGCGGCCTCATCGCCGACGGCCTGAAGTTGAAAGCCCATCCCTTCTCCAAGATCCTCGACGTCGACCACGCCGCCGACATTCCCAAAGCCGAAGCCTTTCTCCGCGACTGCTAATTCGCCCCGCCCCGCTATGATTTATCTCATCTCTCGCGACACGCAATACTCCCCCAACAGTGAGGTGCGCGACGAAGCGATTTTTCAAAGCCGTCGCTCTTGCGCTCACGTTGCAGGGCGAACCCCATCGCGGCAATCGACGAAAACCGTTTGCCCTCCGCCTTTCACCGACGCCGACTTGGTGCTCTCCATGGCGAGAAGCCGCAGCGCACAGACGACTTCGCCGCCGCCGAATCCGCCGGCACCACCATTTGGAACAGCCCCTCCGCCTTGCTGCGCAACAGCCGCGCCGAAATCGACAAATGGCTCAACGAAGCCGGCTTCGGCGCCCCCTTTCTCCACAACGTGGCCGACCCAGCAGCCATCGCCCGCAGCCTCGGTTTTCCCCTTTGGATCAAACGCAGCGACAGCACGGCGAAAAACGGCCAGCGATGTGCGTTTCATCGCCGACGAAGCCCAACTTCGCAGCGCGCTCGCCGATTTTGCGGCCGCCGGCATCAAGGATTTCATCGTGAGTGCGCACCTCGAAGGCGATCTGGTCAAATTCTACGGTGTGGAAGGCACGCCTTTCTTCTCACACACCTATCCCACGCGAGAAAAACGGCTTCAGCAAATTCGGCCTCGAGCAACACAACGGCGCACCGGCCGAGTATTCGTTCTCCGTTTCGGCCTTGAAAACGACCGCCGACGCCGCCGCTCGCCATTTCGGCATGCCTATTTACGGCGGCGACGCCATCATTCGTCCCGACGGCCGCTTCTTCCTCATCGATTTCAACGACTGGCCCTCGTTTGGCAGCTGCACACAAGCCGCCGCCGAGGCCATCGCCACTCGCGCCCTCCACTTCCTCCGCCCCGGTGCCTAATTTTTTTCATCACTCTCCCCATGGCTGAAAAACACGGATCTCCAATCCACCCTCAAAAGCTCCGACACCGAAGAAAAACATCGACATCTATTTCACGCGCCCCATCGGCCTGATGTGGGCCCGCTTCTTCAATCTCTTCGGCACCCACCCCAATGTGATCACCATTCTCAGCATCCTGCTCGGTGCCGCCGCGGGGCGTGTTCATGTGTCTCGGCGCCGGGCGTCTCGATTTCACGCTCATCGGCATCGGACTCCTCGCGTGGGCCAACTTTTTACGACTCGGCCGACGGCCAACTCGCCCGCATGACCGGTAAGAAAACCCTCTGGGGACGCATTCTCGATGGCTTTGCCGGCGACGTATGGTTCTTTTCTATCTACGCCGCCCTCGGCATTCGCCCTCATGTCACAGCCCATCTTTGCCGGGTTGGAGCGAAAGTCCGAAATGGAGCTTTCTGGATTTTCCCCATCCTTTACTACATCGGTTTCCACGCTCACGCCGTGCAAAGTCGCCTCGCCGACTACTATCGCAACGTACATCTCTACTTTATCAAAGGCACTTCGGGCAGTGAGCTCGACAATGCCGAACGTTTGCGCGCCGACTACGCCAAAGTGTCGTGGAAGAAAGACACGGCATGGAAAGTGTTCCTCCACTTCTATTGCAACTACACCGCCGGTCAGGAGAGCGCCACGCCCGAGTTCCAAGCCCTGAAACGCACCCTCGACGCCCGTTTCGGGCGCAATCTCCCGCCCGAACTGGTGGCCGAATTCCGTGCCGGAAGCCTTCCGCTGATGAAATGGACCAATGTCCTCACGTTCAACTGGCGCGCCATCACGCTCTACACCTGTTTGCTCGTCGGCGTTTGGGTTCCCTGGTTCGTGATCGTCTACCCGCTCACCGAACTCACCGTCTTCCAATGCATCTACCTCCACATGCGCCGTTCGCACGAAGCCCTCTGCCGTCGTCTCAACCAACAACTTCAGTCCACCGTCCCCCGCCAACGCATGAAGCCCCTCTACCGCAACCTCTTTCTCCTCTTCGGACTCTGCGCCATCGCCTTCATGGTCTACTCCTTCCCCGAGGGATGGGAAACGATCAAGCGCAATCCCACCAACGTGCTGCTCTATCTCCCCGGCGTAGTCGGCATTTGGTTCTTTGTCTACCTCTGCAACGCGTGGGCATTCCAGATTTTGGTCAACACTTCCGACCACGACAAGCACCTTTCCTTCGCACACGCCTTCAAACTCACCGTTTCGGGCTTCGCTTTTTCCTACACCACGCCCTTCGGATCGGGCGGTGCGCCCTATCGTGTCATGGAACTCTCGCGCTACATCGGCACCCCGCGCGCCGTGTCGTCCGTCGCCCTCTATTCGATGATGCATGTGTTCAGCCACTTCTTCCTCTGGACCACGGCGCTTCTGGCCTTCGTCATCGCGCATTTCGACGTGATGACCGCTTGGCTCTGGACACTTTTTGCCATTTTCCTCACGGTGTTCGTGGCCGCCGCCGTCTTTTTTTCCCTACAGTTACAAGCACGGCATCATCGCCCGCCTGTTTCGCTTGCTCTTTCTTTCGTGCCTCTGCTTGCGCCGTCCCGCGCGCCGCTTCTACGAACGCCACGCAACCGCCTTCGACACCATCGACGCCAACATCCGTTTCCTCTACGAACATCCGCGCCAACTTTGGGGTTCGCTGGCCGCCGAATACCTGGGGCGCCTGCTCAACTCGTTTGAATTTCTACTTCATCCTCCTCGCCTTCGGCATTTCGGGCGCCAATTTCGTCGACGGCCTCATCATTCTCGGTTTCTCCTCGCTGATGGGCAACCTCCTCTTCTTCCTCCCGATGCAAATCGGCGCGCGCGAGGGCAGTTTGGCCGTCATCGTTCCCCTCCTCTTCCCCGGCGTGGGACAGGCCATCGGCATCTACGTGTCGTTCTACACCCGCATCCGCGAAATCTTCTGGATCGTGGTCGGCGTGCTCCTCGTGAAAAATCGGGAATAAACAACTCATGCGATGACTCCCTCCACCTTACTCTTCGATTACGGCGGCACGCTCGACAGCGGGGCGCGCCACTGGAATTTCGTTCTCCTCGACGGCTACCGCCATGCCGCCGAGCGTTTCCCTGCCCTCCGCGCGGTCGGTGGCGAAGTGTGGCGCGACGCCTACGTACACGGGGAGCGCACGCTCGCCCGCCGGCCCATCGTCACGCCCGACGACGATTTCCGCACGCTTCTGCACAAAAAAATCGCCATCGAACTCGCCTTTCTCCGCGAAAAATGGCACGGTAGCGCTCTCCGATGCGGACTGCGCATCCGCCACCGATGCCATTGCCGACTATTGCGACCGCGCCGCACGAAATCATGCCGACGAAGCCCGCCACGTGCTGCAAAGCCCTCCACGACCGCGGCTACCGCTTTGTGCTGGTCACGAACTTTCTATGGCAACATCCGCGCGGTGCTCCGCGCCTACGGCCTCGCCGACTTCTTCCCTCACATCGTCGAGAGCGCGGTGGTGGGCGTTCGCAAACCCTGATCCCGCCATTTGGCAACTGGGCATCGATGCGGCCGCCGTTCCCGCCGCGTCGTGTGTGGCCATCGGCGATTCTTTCTCCAAAGACATCGTCCCCGCCCACTCGCTCGGCGCACAAACCATTTGGTTTAAGGGCGAAGAATGGGAACAAAAGGACTACGACGAAACACTGCCCCACGCACATCATCACCGCCCTGCCCTCAACTCCTCGAACACTTGCCTTGATCCGGCTTTCGACAGTCCAACAATCGGGTGCGCCGCCAACATTAGTTTGGCGGCGCACCCGATTGTTTGAGACAACCCGAATCTCGATGCGCTCAAATCGCCCCCAATCACTGCATTCAAATACCAAATTGCCCACCTCTTCCCGAAAAAAACGCCGGTACTTACTTGTCGAAACCATTTGAGCATCCCAACGACAAATCAAAATTCCGGCTCCAATCCATCAATTCTCCGCAAGTCCTTCGCAAAAGCCTCCTCCTTTTTTCTCAAACACGGGGTGAATGGTGGAAAACAAGGCTTGTTTTTCTCGCAACGTCTCCACTTTCTCTCGCCCTCTTGCGGGAGGTGCGTGCTGCATGGCCGCTCTCGAGTCAGCGTCCGAATGGGAGACCTCTTCACTGCGCATGAAGCACGAAAAAAACGATACTATTCGGAAGGATCGGGGCAACTGCCGTTCTGCAGCACGTGTTGCTCCTCGCGGCAGCCGTTTCCTTCTTCTTCTCCGCCTCGTCGACTGACGCAAGTGGCGAACGCGACGACAAAAAAACGCCCGTGGCGAGAAAAATCTTCCCATCATAGGAGTGTTTTCTCGCCGCGGGCGAAAAGTCAAAAAGGTCGTTTCGCGCTTACCTGCCGAGCGAAGCCGCGAGGGCTTCGGCACAGCGCTCGCCGTCCATGGCGGCAGAAACGATGCCCCCGGCGTAGCCAGCGCCTTCACCGCAGGGGAAAAGGCCGGAGAGGCGCACATGTTCCAAAGTTTCGTTGTCGCGCACCACACGAACGGGCGAAGAAGTGCGCGTTTCGGCGGCGATGAGGATCGCCTCGTCGGTGAGGAAACCTCGACTGCGGCGGCCGAAAGGCCTTTGAAGCCCTCTTGTAAACGCTCGGTGATGAAGCGCGGCATCCAGAAATGCAGGGGGCGAGGCGATGAGACCCGCGTTGTAGCTCGATTTAGGTAGCTCGGCCGAGAGCCGATTGTTGACAAAATCGGCCATGCGTTGCGCCGGTGCCGCCTGCGTGCGCCCACCTTGCACCCACGCCGCGCGTTCGATGCTCTCTTGCAGCCACATCATGCGTAGAGGGATTCGCTTCGTCGGCGAGAGCGGCGTGGCCTTCGGCCAAGGCTTCGTTTTGCAACGCCTCAGCCACCCAAGGAGCGAGGCCTTCGTTGAGGTCTTCGGGACGGGTTTCGACCACCATGCCCGAATTCGACCAACGACTGCCACGATTGGCGGGGACTCATGCCGTTGACCACCAACTGTTCGGGGCCGGTGGCGGCGGGCACGACGAAGCCGCCCGGGGCACATGCAGAAGGAATACACGCCGCGCCCGTTCACCTGCTGCACGAAGGCATATTCGGCCGCGGGAGGTAGCGCCCGCGTCCCTCGCGGTTGTGATATTGAATCTGGTCGATGAGATGGGCCGGATGCTCCAAACGCACGCCCATGGCCACACCTTTCTGTTCGATCTCCACTCCCGCGGCATGCAGATAGCGATAAACATCGCGGGCGGAGTGGCCTGTGGCGAGCACCACGGGGCCTGTCCACTCGTCGGCCGTCGGCCGTGCGCACGCCCTCCACGCGTTGGCCGTCGGCCGAGAAGAGAAGCGCGTCGACACGCGTGCGAAAAATGCACCTCACCGCCCGATTCGATGATCTGCCGGCGCATGGCGGCGATGATGCCCGGTAGGCGGTCGGTGCCAATGTGGGGATGCGCGTCGGCAAGAATGTCGGTGGCAGCGCCATGCTGGCAGAAGATGCCGAGAATGCGCGCCACATTGCCGCGCTTTCTTTGGAGCGGGTGTAGAGTTTTTCCGTCCGAAAAATGCCCCCGCGCCGCCTTCGCCGAAGGAGTAATTGCTCTCGGGATCGACCGTGCCGGTGCGTGCAATGGCTGCAATGTCCTTTTTACGTCCGTCGACGTCGCAACCTCGCTCGAGCACCACGGGGCGCACGCCCAATTCAACGAGTCGCAAGGCGGCAAAGAGTCCTGCAGGGACCGGCGCCGACCACCACGGCCTGCGGGGGCGTGCGCCACATCGCCGTAGCGGATGGGGGTATAGGCGAGTTCGGTGGGCTGTTCGCCCACCCAGACCTGCACGCCGAGATTGACCATCACGTTGCGCTGGCGCGCATCGATGCTGCGGCGCACAATGCGCACCTGTGTGATCTCACGGGGGGCGATGCCGAGGCGTTCGGCCACCGTGCTGCGCAGACGCGCCGCCTCATAGGCCACTTCCGGACGCACTCGGAGCTCAAGAGTAGTCGTCATGTTGAGAAAGCTATAGGGATTGGATAATGGCACAAATATACAAAGATTTTTTTGCACAGCCGATCAAGAAAGCGTAACTTTGTGGCAGTGTTATCATGATTTCGCGGTGTGCAGTGCGCGCCGCCCCAATCCCTCCAACAGCACCATGACAAAAGGTAAGGTAGATGCCCTGCTCGGCATCGTGTTTGGCGACGAAGGCAAAGGCAAGGTCGTCGATTATTTCACTCCGCGCTACGATTTGGTGGCGCGCTTCGCCGGCGGCCCCAATGCCGGGCACACCATCATCTTCGACGGGCACAAATTTGTGCTCCGCTCCATCCCCTCGGGCATATTCGACCCCGGCAAATTGAATCTCATCGGCAACGGCTGCGTCATTGCCCCTGATCTCTTCATGGCCGAGGCGCACGAACTGGAAGCCGCGGGCTACAGCATCACAGATCGGCTTCACATCAGTCGCCGCGCCCACCTCATCCTGCCCACCCACCGTGTGCTCGACCGCGCTTACGAAGCGGCGAAAGGGCAAGAACAAAGTGGGTACCACCGGCAAGGGCATCGGCCCGACTTATAGCGACAAAGCAGCGCGCGTGGGGCTGCGTGTGGGCGACATCGAGGGCGATTTCCTCACGAAATACAACGCACTGAAGGAGCGCCACCTGCGTTTGCTCTCCGACATGGGCTTCACCGACTTCGACATCGCCGACGAGGAACGCGCTTGGCTCGAGGGCATCGACTACATGCGCCGTTTCCCCATCACCGACACGGAAATCGAAATCAACCAAGCCCTCGCCGAAGGGAAAAACGTGCTGGCCGAAGGTGCACAGGGCTCATTGCTCGACATCGACCACGGCACTTACCCCTTCGTCTCGTCTTCGTCGACCACGATCGGGGGCGTCTGCACGGGACTGGGGGTGGCTCCGCAAAGCATCGGCCGCGTGTGGGGCATCTTCAAGGCCTACAGCACCCGTGTGGGCGCAGGTCCGTTCCCGGTTGAACTGTTCGACGAAACGGGCGACGAGATTCGGCGCATCGGTCGCGAATTTGGCGCCGTGACGGGACGCAACCGCCGTTGCGGCTGGGTGGATCTCGTGGCGCTGCGCTACGCCATCATGATCAACGGCGTGACGGATTTGGTAATGATGAAGGCCGACGTGCTCGACGGCTTCGAGACGATCAAGGTGTGCGTGGCCTACGAAAAAGACGGCGTGCGCACCGCAACCATGCCCTACGACACGGAGGGATGGACGGCGGTGTACGAAGAACTCCCGGGTTGGCACACGCCCCTCACCGAGGTGCGCCGCGAAGCGGACTTCCCCAAGGCCTATGCGGACTATGTGCGCTACTTGGAACAGGCACTCGGCACGCCGATCTCGATTCTTTCTGTCGGCCCCGATCGCGAAGCCACCATCGTGCGCTGATGCGACGGCACGCAGACACCATACATAAGCGCGCACACTCCTTATATATAGAGGTAACCTTCCCCTCGTTCCCTGCCTCGCGGCAGCACGAGGGGAAGGTTTCGGTTTTTCGCGCTGCTTGTCCGCACTGCGCTCCCCTTCCGGGCTCGGCACGTGGGAGCGCGCGCATCGATCGGCACAAAGGCCGTGCTCCTGCGAAGGAACATCCCGCTTTCGCTGCCACGGCGCAAGCGACGCGGCGGCTTTTGCCCCTCGGCACGTAAAAAGTCGGCACTTCGTTTGGCTTATTCGGCCTCAAGTCTTAACTTTGCACTACGAAAGGCTCCGTAGCTTAGCTGAATAGAGCGTCAGATTCCGGTTCTGAAGGTCTTGGGTTTGAATCCCAACGGAGTCACACTCGGCTTATCGCCGCAAAAACGAGATAAGTCAGAAAAAAAGAGTGTGGAAATTTGGTAGTTCGAGAAAAAAACTTACTACTTTTTGCACTCGCAAATCGGTCATACGCCCGCTCGGTGCCATAGCTCAGTTGGTAGAGCAAAGGACTGAAAATCCTTGTGTCCCCGGTTCGATTCCTGGTGGCACCACCACTTCCGCGTTTCCGATTTGCACACTTGGTGCCATAGCTCAGTTGGTAGAGCAAAGGACTGAAAATCCTTGTGTCCCCGGTTCGATTCCTGGTGGCACCACAAGAAAAAGCCGTTTCGTAGGGAGACGGCTTTTTTTCGTATATGGTGCGATGCATGCGCCGCGTGCTTCCCCGCTCCGGCACTCGAAAGCCAGCACCCTCGTTGCCATAAGACAAAAAGGAGAGACCGCAAACGCTGCGATCTCTCCTTTTTGATGAAGCTTTGGGGACTGTCGGCAAGCGCACCCCGAGTGGAGAATCTGATTCGGGCCACCTGCCGGCGTCAACGGCGCAACCAGGCATGTTTGGCAGCACGCAACAAGCGTCCCAACCACGTGTAGCGAATGCCCCAGTCGCGAATGGTGTGTGCAAAGAGGGCTTCGATGCGAGGATCGACTTCGGGCACGCGATAAGCCAAATGGAGGATGCGACGCAACGGCGGCCGATCGTAGACGTATCGCTGCAACAGCCGCGAGGAGACACTGAAATGGGTGCCGCCCGACAGGCCGATGTTGCGCACCAAGGTGCGGGCGGGAGTGAGTGCCAACCCGCCGGCGCGATAAACGGCGATTTCCCAACACACATCCCAAGGGATGGGGTTTCGATCTACGGAGTGCAAACAAGGGAAGGCGCCGCCGTATTGCATGCGATCCACGTCGGCGGACGAAAGTCCTTCGAGGGCTTGTGCCGCAGACGTGTAATGTACGAAATGCTGCTGCCAGCGGTCTCGCCATGTTCCCCAGCCCCAACCTGCAGTATGCGGGGTGAAATAGCTCTCACTCTCGGGAAGATACGAGGGCAGGATGCTCACCGATGAGGTCTAAATGCGTGAATCCGGACACGTGCATCACACGGCGATCTTCGGCATAGAGCTGGAAATGCCTGATTCATGTAGGTGAGAAAAACCGGGGCCGGTGCAAATGTCGTCTTCCAAGACGATGACCGTTTCGTGCGTGGCGAAGAGCGAGGCGATGCCCTCGGTGATGTTGCGCTCCAAATAGTAGTTCTCCGGACGTTCCACGAGGGTGATGCGATGGAAAACGCCCCGCTCGATCGGCCCGTTGCTTGAACTCGTGCAAGAATTTGCGCACGCGCCGCACAGCACGCCACGATGCCTCGTCGCGTCCACCGTCGGAAAAGACGTAGAGTTCGGTTTCGGGCGCCAAATAATTGTCGGCGAGTGCAGCCAACGTGCGGCGCGTGTTGTCGAGACGATTGTAGACAAAAGAGCGCTACGGGGGCAAGATTGGAATCGGCCATCGCGGGGAATGAAATCACGCGTCGAAAGTGATCGACGCACTGTGTTGATGAATGGTATTGAGGTCGGGCAAGCGCATGTAGTCGCCGAACTTCCGACGCAGATAGGCATCGCAGTCAGCGGGGACGGGGCCTCGAAACCGTCGAATGGAAGAGTCTTCAGGGGAAGGTTTCTTTTTCGTAGATCGTGTTGTCGTACGGAATGCCGGGGCTGTAATTGAGCTTTTTCGTGGGGGCACAACCGTGCCAACGCTCGCAACACGGGGAAAAACAAAAGCGATGATTGAAACGATAGATGGCGCGGGTCTTGCTTTTCAGCACATCGGTAGAGAGATCGGTGCGCTTGATCACCTTATAGATGCGACCAAACGTGCGATTCGACACCCACAAAAGCGGAAGCGGCATTTTTTCGTAGGGGAAAATGTCGATGAAAATGCCACGATACTTGAAAATGCGATCGTAATCGTTCGTTTCCGACAATTGACTCCGCAGGTCGCGCACCTTGGCATAGCAATAAAAATAGCCCGGGTCGGTATCGGCATTTTGCAACGCCAGGTCTTCGGGCAATTCTCGGGGGAGGATTTCCATGAGTCGGTCGTAGTCGGGGCGCATCATCTCAATATCGAGATCATCGTCCCAGGGAATGTAGCCCTCATGCCGCACCGCGCCGAGCAGGGTGCCGGAACACAGCCAATAGCGCAAGCCGTGGCGACGACAGATGCCGTCGATCACACGCAACATCTCCGTCATGCGGTGCTGCATACGACGAAGGTCGGAACCTTCGGGATTAAAACGGGCTTGCAACTCCCGCTGCAATTGTGCATCGGGACGGCGAGAAAGGTCGAGTTGGGGTTGATCGATCATGGTCGAAAGGGGGATTGGAGTTCCCCACCGCAAAGCAGATCCTTCGGGTTGGGGAAAGCACATGAAAAAGACGGTACGCGTCAGCGACGATTGCGGTCTATGCGGCCGGAGGCCAATTTATAATCGTAGGAATGGCGTCCTTCGGCTCGGAAATCGGTGTGGTAGCGCTCGAGCACTTCACGAAAGACCTCTTCATAGCGGGGAATGAACAAGTCGTCGCCCGCTTCGGCGTGCGCAATGATCTCGCGCGCCAAAGGAGTGGTCAGTTTGAGATCGGTCGCGCCGCCCGAAAAATCCCGGTTCCTGCTATCGATCCGGGCGAAACATTGAGCAGACGATTAGACGAGCCGGCACGTTCGAGTTCGACATTGACACTTTCGATGAAGATTTTCAGGGCCGCTTTCGTGGCGCCGTAGATAGAAAAGAACGGAGAACTCATGAAACCGGCAATGCTCACCATCACCGCACAAGGAAAGGGTGTAGCTGCGAGCAAATGCCCGTAGAATCGGCGCACGATGCGAATAGGCGCTACGCTATTCACGGTAAAAGAACGTTCGATGTAGGCTTCGTCGAGTTCTTCGAAGAGGGCGAGACGGCCGAAACCGGCCGTGATGAACAGTCCCGTCGGTGTCTCCCCTGCACGAAAGCGCTCGAAAAAGGAGAAATCACCACTCTCGAGATCGAAACGATGCACCGCAAAGTTTCTCAGCGCCCGCTGTTTCGTCGGCTATCGGCGCTAAAGGGGCGCGATCCACAATATCGACACGACGCACCTCGGGACGCGAGGCCAAGACCAGCGCGATGGCGCGGCCGATGCCGCCTGCACCGCCCACAACCAGGGGATATTGCATGCTCATCGGGCTATTCGGGTTTGACACGCACGTCGGGATTCACACGCGTCTCGACCTTACTCTTGAGATCATGGTAGTTGCGCAGCACTTCTTCCCTTGATCTTGGTGGAGCTCACGCCGTCGCCATAGGGAAAATAGAATACATCTACGCCCAAGTCCTTGAGATAGTCGTACTTTCCCGTCCAATCGTCGCCCACCACGAAGACATCGATATTGAGCTTTCTTGACAATCTCGGTATGATCGAGCGTGCGCTGCGGAATCACCACATCTGGGATAGCGCAATGCCTCGAGGATGGCCAGTCGTTCTTCGAAGGGAATGACCGGCGGACGCTTGTAACTGCTCACCAGTTCGTCGGTACTTACGCCCACAATGAGCGTATCGCCCAATCCGCGGGCGTATTTGATCATCTTCAGGTGGTTGGAGTGGAACATATCGAAGGTTCCGGAGGTGTAAACCACGATTTTATTTTTTCCGTACATGATTTTTCGCTTTGTGTCGCGCTTGGCGCCGGTTCTATTGCTTGATTTTCCGCATGAGCTTCCCGATGAAGCGTCGGAGGCTGTAGCGTCGCCACTTTTGTCGCAGGATGCCGGGGAGACATCTTATATAGTACATCGTCTGGCCCGCCTCCCACAACGTCCGCAACCACACCGTTTGCTTCGGCACTCCGCAGCTGTTCCACGGTTTTTCCGCGCCGATGTAGTGCAACTGGATGGGATCGGCCAGCGCCGCCTTGAATTCGGCTCGCCGCGCCGCATCGTCAGCGGGCAGGCAGAGGCAGTGTGCGTAAAATGGGGTGGTGTCCGCATTTACGCGGTAATAAACATTGCTCACCCCGTAGCGCATGCTCAACGGACGCACCTGTCCGCGAGCGCAGATCGCCATGCAATCTTGTTCGGGGAAGGGTAAACGCGCGTAATTCGCTTTGTAATACTCCGTCATGCGACGCTGCATGTCGTCACGCCGCAACGCTTTGAGGTTCAGCAGCAAGAAGTTCGCGCAGATCTCACGTGCCAACCAGTGTTGCTCCTCTTTGTCGAACGAAGCATAAAGTGGAAGCCGATTTGTGGGCAAGATGGTGTCGACGCCGGCGTAGTAAAAGTCTTCGTCGGGATATGCGAAATAAGCTTTTCGACACATCGCCGGTAAACACCACGTCGACATCCGAACAAATGATGCGATCGCACTCGGGAAAGAGGGTGGGCGCACAGAGTTTGAAATAGATCTCCTTGGAAAAAAATGGGACTTTCCGCCGCAGGAGGCCAGTTCAGCCTCGTACATCGACGTATCGTGAAACACGACTTCGCCATGGTCGAAACGCCCCACCACGGAGGCGATGTGGCGGCGTGCCCGGTCTGAGATGCCGGGATGCAACACGTGCAGTCGGTAGCGGTATTGTCGATCGGCATGCGCCAGCAACGAATGAAAAGCCACCAGCGCCGGCACCACATAGTGCTCGTCGAAAGTAAAAAACAGCGGGATCGTCGTCATGGTCAAGGTCTTTTTTTCTTTTTGAAGAGGTAGTTCGCGCTCTCTCGCAACATCTCAGAACCGAAACACCACAGCACAGCGGGATAAAGCAGCGCAGCAATGACCACTTTCGCCAGCAGTGCGCCCACGATCGGCAAGGCACATTGCGCCACGCCCCAATAAGTGAATCCCATGACGCCGACCGCGGTGCACAAATAGGGCAAGACATCGCGCGCTGCCTGTCGCATCGTGACAGGCAGCAGGCGTTGCACCAACAGATGCCAAATGCCCAACCACGCCACGTTGATCCCGACGTAAAACAACAGCATGGTCATCACGCCGTAGGGATAAGTGAGCAAGGCAGTGGCCAGTTGCACCGCCACCATCGCAGCCAGTCCGAGCAGATACACCACCGAACGGCCACGCGAAAGAAGGAATTGCGTATAGAGCGAGACCAGTGGGAGAAAGGCTCCGCTCACACAGAGCAGCATCAGCATTCCGGCCGATTCCAACCACTTCTGTCCGAGCGCAATGAGGATGAGTTCGCGCCCTACAATCGAGATGCCGAACATGACCGGGAAGGCTACGAAACACGTGAAGCGCAGCATTTTGCGGAACACCCGCGCTTGTCGTTCCACGTCGTCGGCCGTTTCGACAAACAAGGGTTGCGACACACCGTTCACCAGTCCGGTCACCACCGAGTGCCCCATGAAATTCCATTTGTTGGCCTGCGTATAATTGCCCACCATGCGCGCATCGAAAAAACGGCCGAGTATGAGGGAGAAGAAGTTGTTGTTCACGTGATTGAGCAGGTTGGTCAGCAACAGCCAGCTACTGAATCCCACCATCTCCCGCACCGGACGGAAATCCCACTCCAGTGTGGGATGCCACTTCGCAAACATCCAATACAACGCCGTGTTTACGGTCACATAAACCAGTGTTTGCGTAGCCAAGCCCCAATAGGCAAAACCCATTGTAGGCCAAAAACGATACCCGCCACGCCGGATACTGCGAGCGCAATGAGATTAGAAAACGTGCGTTCGCGCACTCTCATCGTCTTAAACAGTCGTGCGCTCGGAACAATGCCCAAGCCCGAGATAATGAACGACAGAAACAGGTAGCGCGCCAGGGGAATGATTTCCTCTTTTTTGAAAAAAGCGGCGATGAGCGGTGCCGCAGCAAAAAGCACCGCATAGATCGACACACTCAACGGCAGGCAAAACCAAAACACCGCATTGTAATCGCGATGCTCCATCGTCGGTCGATTCGTTAGCGCCGCCGTGAACCCGCTTTCCTGAATCGTCGCAGCAATCAGCGAGAAGATGGCCAACTGCCCCACCATGCCATAGTCGGCCGGTGTGAGCATACGCGCCAACCAGATGCCGAACACAAGTGTCAGCACCTGTTGTGCGCCGTTGCTCAAGGTACCCCAGAGCAGTCCGCGTGCGGTTTTTTCTTTGAGGGTGGGTTGTGACATGGGAAGAATCGAGATTTATTTCGTTCCCTCACGGGAACATCCACTCCCTAACTCGCGGCACACCGCAGAGGGAGTTCGCCCCACAGAGCCTCGCTCGAAACAATGGGGTACGATGGTTGCAAAGATACAAAAAAACTCATGAACCCTTGTTCTCCCACCACCCATATTTGCGAGCGCACTCGCCCGCTGCGTCCCCCTACGCGCCTGCGATATATTTTATCATGCGCAGAATATTGTGTACCTTTGCCCTCAAATAAAAACAGCCATTCATGATCTATCCCGATAATTTCGAACGCAAAATAGGTTTCGCCGAAGTGCGCACCCTCCTCAAGGGGCGCTGCATGTCGAGTTTGGGGACCGAATGGGTCGACCACCACGTCGCTTTTTCGTCCGACTTCGACACCGTGCGCGAATCGCTGGCACAAGCCCAAGAATTCGCCCGCTTCATGGCGACCGAGGAAGACGTCTACGAAGAAAACTTCTACGACGTGCGCCAACCCCTCATGCGCATTCGTCCCGAACGCACTTACCTCGAAGAGCTCGATCTCTTCGACCTCAAGCGCTCCCTCCAAACCGTGGTAAGCCTCGTGCGCTTCCTCCGTGCCTCGCAAGAGGAGGAGGTCGCCGACGAGGAAACGCAGACCGATGCGCCCACCGACTCGTCGTCTTCCGCCGGCGCCACACCGCTCTACCCCGCCCTCACCCGCATGACCGACGGCGTGAGCTGCTTCCCCAGCTCATTGCTCGCATCGACCGCGTCCTCAACAAGTACGGCAAAAATCAAGGATACCGCCACGCCCGAGTTGCTCAACATTCGCCACACCATCGAGGTCACTCTCGCGGCATCAGTCACTCCCTACGCTCCATCATCAACGAAGCGCAGGCAGAAGGCTACATCGATCGCGATGTTTCCCCACGCTCCGCGACGGCCGCCTCGTCATTCCCGTAGCCCCTGCCCTCAAGCGCAAGATCAAGGGTATCATCCACGACGAAAGTGCTACGGGTAAGACCGTCTTCATCGAACCTGCCGCTGTTGTCGACGCCAACAACCGCATTCGCGAACTCAAAGCTGCAGAACGCCGCGAGATCATCCGCATCCTCCAAATCCTCTCCGGCGAAATCCGTCCTCACATCAAGGAGATTCTCCACTCGATGCAGTTTCTCGCGCACATTGACTACCTCCGCGCCCTCGCCGTCTTCTCCGAACAGTTCGCCTGCGTCGTGCCGCGCCTGCAAGCCGAGCCGCGCATCGACTGGGTGCAAGCTCGCCACCCGCTGCTCCAGCAAAGTCTCGAGCGCCACGGAAAGAAGATGAATCCTCTCGACGTCACGCTCCGCGACCGCGCCCGCCTGCTCCTCATTTCCGGCCCCAACGCCGGTGGTAAATCCGTCTGCCTCAAAACCGTCGGACTACTCCAATATATGCTCCAGTGCGGTCTGCCCGTTCCGGCCCGCGAAAATTCCTGCGCCGGCATTTTCGACGACATTTTCATCGACATCGGCGACGAGCAGAGTCTGGAAAACGACCTTTCGACCTACTCTTCTCACCTACTCAACATGAAGGCGATGATGAAAAACTGCTCCTCGCGCAGTCTCCTCCTCATCGACGAATTCGGTAGCGGCACCGAACCCCAAATTGGTGGTGCACTCGCCGAAGCCATCCTCCGTAAATTTGTCGACCGCAACGCCTGCGGCATCATCACCACCCACTATCAGAATCTCAAGCACTTCGCCGAGACGAGTAGCAATGTGGTCAACGGCGCCATGCTCTACGATCGCTCCAAGATGCAACCGCTCTTCATGCTCCAAATCGGCAACCCCGGGAGCTCCTTCGCCGTCGAAATCGCCCGCAAGATCGGCATTCCCGACGATGTGATTCGCTACGCCTCCGACCTCGTGGGCAAAGATTATGTGATGAGCGACAAGTATCTCCAAGACATTGTTCGTGACAAAATGTATTGGGAAAACAAGCGTCGCAACATCCACGATCGCGAGAAGAAACTCGAACAAACCATCTCGCACTACGAGGAAGAACTGACCACTCTCTCGCAGCGCAAACGTGAGGTGCTCTCTGATGCGCGACAGGAAGCCGAACGCCTGCTCCAAGCTTCCAACGCTGCCATCGAAAAACACCATCCGCGCCATCAAGGAAAGCCAAGCAGACCGCGAGCGCACCCGCGCCGCACGTCAGGAACTCCAGGATTTCCGCGAAGAAATGAAACAGCAGGCCGACCGTGCGCAAGACGACGCCATCACTCGCAAGATGGATCAAATCCGTCGCCGACAAGAGCGCAAGAAGAACGCTCCCGCTGCCCGTCCCGCCCTCGGCAATCTCCTCGGCGCCCTCGCTGCCGACAAAGGAGTCGCCGCGGCACCTCCCAAAAACGAGAAACCTCGGTTGGGTAGCTACGTGCGCATCAAGGGCCAGACCTCGGTCGGCGTTGTACAGACCCTCCAAGGCAAGACCGCGCGTGTTCTCTTCGGCGTCATGACCACCACCGTGCCTCTCAACCGACTCGAAGTCACCGACCGCCCGGCCGAGAAAATCTCCCCCTCGCAGATTTCGACCTTCATCAGCAAGGAGACGCGCGACGCCGTCTACGAGAAGAAGCTCCATTTCCGTCCCGAACTCGACGTGCGCGGTATGCGTGGCGAAGAAGCGCTCTCGGCCGTCCACTATTTCATCGACGACGCCATCCTCCTCGAGCAGCACCGCGTGCGCATCCTCCACGGCACCGGCACCGGCGCCCTGCGCACCGTCATCCGCCAATATCTCGACACCGTCGGCGGCGTGACCCACTACCGCGACGAAGACATCCGTTTCGGCGGCGCAGGCATCACCGTCGTCGAAATCCAATAAGCGCAGCCCCCAATGCTCCTTATACACAACGAAGCAACCCCTACTTGGGGTTGCTTCGTTTTTCATGTCCCATGGGCAAGTACAATATACTTTCATCCTCAACCCTCATTATAACTCCGACAAAGTCGTATCTTTGCTTATTATATGATAGGTCAGACTCAGGTCAAAGCACACCATGCGCACAAAGTTCCCCGAAAGTTAGCACAGCAAATGCAGATTGTGGACGAACAAATCAAGTTGGCTCGCCTGCGTTGCAATCTCACAGTGGAACAAGTGGCCGGGAGCGCATCTCCCACAAAAAGAGGTTCCCCCACGGGAACCTCTCATAGTTTGATCCGAATTTTTTTCGATTCTACAACGCCGCGCGTCGCTTAAAAGCAAATTCGCGACAGCCTCCGTGGAAGAGAGTCCAATCATGATGCCGCCGATCAAAACGATCAGAAGGCCAATATAGACGTTCCAAAGTTCCCAGCGGGTCTTCCGTTCACCCAGCACGTAAATGCCGCCCAGCGTGGCCAAAATCACGTTCATCTGCGTCATCGAGGCCGCTATGGACACCCCGTTAAGATTGATCGAAATGAGATAGAGCAAAACGGCGAGAGCAAAGATGAAACCGCCGAGCATATTCTTGATGCTGGGCATCGAGAACGGACGCTGCTTGAGATAGAACAAGGAGAAGAGGAGCGCCCCACTCACCATACCCAATGCTTGCGGCAAGAAGGCCGCACGACCGTCTACATGGAAACGCGCAGGAAAGAAGGAGAAGCCCACATACCCGATGGTACCGATGGCCAAAACCAAGATGCCTGCTTTCATATTGCTCTTCGCCGCATTCCCTCGTTGTCTGCCGCGGGTGCGGGGGCGGAGGCTGCGGCAGTAGAAGATTGTGACACCCTTTCCTTGCGTGTCGTCATCCAAATACCGAAGATGATCAAGGCAATGGCGCTGAACCCGACCACGCGCTGGCCTAACGTAGGCCAGTCACCGAGAAAAAGGGCACCGACAACGGAGTTAGCCGTGAGCTGCATTCCCGTCGAGATCGGCATACCGCCCGACACCCCGATCAATTCAAACGAACGATACTGCAACATTTGTGCGCCTGCCCACATCGCGCCGGAAAGGAAACACCACCAGAAATTCGCTGTCGTGATCTCCGGTTGTGCTATGAGATAAACCACAATGGCGACAATAACTGTACCCCATGTGGTACCGAGGATCTGGTGAATGGGACGTCCGCCCACTTTTGAGATCGCCAAAGGCAGGATCCCCCACAAGAAAGCGGGAAGGATGGCAATAAGCATGTTCATCAGCTATAGTTTTTTGTGTGTAAGTAAATCAGTTCTCGTTGTCACGCCTTCGTCTCACGGGCGTGCACTCATCTCGTGTGACACCACATATCTCATTTGATTAAAAACAAGGCCCCGAGTCTCTTTCGAGTCTCGAGGCTTGTCTTGTAAAATGGCGGCGACCTACTCTCCCGCGGGTGTGCAGTACCATCGGCGCGGTCGGGCTTAACTTCTCTGTTCGGAATGGGAAGAGGTGGAACCCCGTCGCTATAACCACCGGAAATATCTCTTGAACACGCATCATTACATAGTCCCATGCTTTGCACAGCGCTATGCCTTACGCCTTTCGTAGATCATTGCAAAAGTAAGCGACAGCTTTAAGTAGATTCTGCTGCGCAGAAAGGAAAGTTTCGGGCGATTAGTAGTGCTCGGCTTTGACGTCACCGTCTTTACACCTGCACCCTATCAACGTTGTCGTCTACAACGACCCTCATAAGGAAATCTAATCTTGTGGCCGGCTTCGCACTTAGATGCTTTCAGCGCTTATCCGATCCCGACTTAGCTACCCGGCGGTGCGGCTGGCGCCACAACCGGTAAACCAGAGGTCAGTCCAACACGGTCCTCTCGTACTAGTGTCAGAGCCACGCAAATTTCCTGCGCCCACGATAGATAGAGACCGAACTGTCTCACGACGTTCTGAACCCAGCTCGCGTGCCACTTTAATGGGCGAACAGCCCAACCCTTGGGACCTTCTCCAGCCCCAGGATGTGACGAGCCGACATCGAGGTGCCAAACCACTCCGTCGATATGAGCTCTTGGGAGGGATCAGCCTGTTATCCCCGGAGTACCTTTTATCCTTTGAGCGATGGCCCTTCCATACGGAACCACCGGATCACTATGCTCTGCTTTCGCACCTGATCGACTTGTAGGTCTCTCAGTCAAGCGCCCTTTTTGCCATTACACTCTACGGCCGGTTACCAATCGGCCTGAGGGCACCTTTAGAAGCCTCCGTTACGCTTTTGGAGGCGACCACCCCAGTCAAACTACCCACCAAACGCGGTCCTCCCATCAAGGGAGTTAGGAACCAGACAGCCGAAGGGCCGTATTTCAACAGCGACTCCACGAACACTGGCGTGCCCGCTTCGAAGTCTCCGGCCTATCCTACACATCGACTGCCCGGTTACAACGTTAAGCTATAGTAAAGGTTCACGGGGTCTTTTCGTCCCATCGCGGGTAATCGGCATCTTCACCGATACTACAATTTCACTGGAATCATGGTTGAGACAGTGTCCGGATCATTACACCATTCGTGCAGGGTCGGAACTTACCCGACAAGGAATTTCGCTACCTTAGGACCGTTATAGTTACGGCCGCCGTTTACCGGGGCTTCAATTCAAACCTTCGACTTGCATCTGAGCTCTCCTCTTAACCTTCCGGCACCGGGCAGGTGTCAGACTGTATACTTCATCTTTCGATTTTGCACAGCCCTGTGTTTTTGTTAAACAGTTGCCTGGACCTATTCTCTGCGCCTCGCCTTGCGACGAGGACCCCTTTATTGCGAACGTACGGGGGTCAATTTGCCTAGTTCCTTAACCATGAATCTTCCAAGCGCCTTAGTATATTCTACCCGACTACGTGTGTCCGTTTGCGGTACGGGTATCCAAAGGGTTAAGCTTAGCGGATTTTCTCGGGAGTATGCTTACCTTCACTATTGCATTGTCCGAAGACGCTGCATACTATCGACTTTCAGCTCTGAGGGTGGATTTGCCTGCCCTCGTCAACGCCTACGATCTTTAACGGGCTATTCCGTCAGCCCGCGGAAGTGTCACTTCTCCGTCTCCACATCGCCCCAAGGGATAGTAACGGAATATTAACCGTTTCTGCCATCGGCCTCTCCATTAGGATGAGCCTTAGGTCCCGACTGACCCGGGGACGATTAACGTTGCCCCGGAAACCTTAGTCTTTCGGCGAGAGTGCATCTCACACTCTTTATCGTTACTTATACCTACATTTGCTTTTCATGAAGCTCCACCCAAGGTCGTCCCTTGGGCTTCAAGGCCGCATGAATGCTCCCCTACCGATGTCATTAAGACATCCCACGGCTTCGGCACCGGGCTTCATACCCGATTATTATCCATGCACAGTCCCTCGACTAGTGAGCTGTTACGCACTCTTTGAATGAATGGCTGCTTCCAAGCCAACATCCTAGCTGTCACGGGGACCACACTTCGTTAGTTTAACTTAGCCCGGATTTCGGGGCCTTAGCCGGTGATCAGGATTCTTCTCCTCTCGGGCGTGGACCTTAGCACCCACGCCCTCACTCCCGGGCTTAGCCTGTGTGCATTCGGAGTTTGTCTGGACTTGATAGGCGGTGAAGCCCTCGCATCCAATCAGTCGCTCTACCTCACACAGGGAACGCCCGAGGCTGCACCTAAATGCATTTCGGGGAGTACGAGCTATCTCCAAGTTTGATTGGCCTTTCACTCCTACCCTCACCTCATCCGGAAGCTTTTCAACGCTTATCGGTTCGGTCCTCCATCCCGTGTTACCGGGACTTCAACCTGGACAAGGGTAGATCACTTGGTTTCGCGTCTGCCACCGCCGACTATGCGCCCTATTCAGACTCGCTTTCGCTTCGGTTGCGCGCATCATTGCGCTTAACCTTGCCGACGACGGCAACTCGTAGGTTCATTATGCAAAAGGCACGCCGTCACAACTTACGTTGCTCCGACCGCTTGTAGGCGTACGGTTTCAGGAACTTTTTCACTCCTCTGGCAGAGGTGCTTTTCACCTTTCCCTCACGGTACTGGTTCGCTATCGGTCTCTTACGAGTATTTAGCCTTGGCGGATGGGCCCGCCGGATTCAGACAGGATTTCACGTGTCCCGCCCTACTCAGGATACCACTATGGCCGATTCGATTGTCGAGTACGAGACTGTCACTCTCTATGGTCGTTCTTTCCAAAACGTTCCTCTAATCGAACCAAGTCCAACGTCGTGGTCCTACAACCCCGTGAAGGCCGAGACCTCCACGGTTTGGGCTCTTCCCCGTTCGCTCGCCACTACTGGGGGAATCATTGTTATTTTCTTTTCCTGAGGGTACTAAGATGTTTCAGTTCCCCTCGTTAGCCTCCTGCTTAGCAGGATGACAGGTCTTCAACCTGCCGGGTTGTCCCATTCGGAAATCTGCGGATCAACGGTCATTTGCACCTACCCACAGCTTATCGCAGCTTATCACGTCCTTCATCGCCTGTAAGAGCCTAGGCATCCACCGTACGCCCTTTTGTACTTTCTCTTCCGAACCGAAACGCTCTTGCGAGCTTCGGCGGCAGAACTACTTAAAGCTGTACTTCGTTTACCTTTGTATTACTACTTGGGAGTATTGTGAGTTTCGTAGACCCGTAGACGAGTAAACTCGTTTACGTCGTTTACGCACATCACTAATACTTCATGTTGCGTGTTCAATATGTCAAAGATCTCTTGCTTCATCGAGTGAAGCGAAGTGGAGAATAACGGATTCGAACCGTTGACCCCCTGCTTGCAAAGCAGGTGCTCTAGCCAGCTGAGCTAATCCCCCTTCGTAGTCCCAGGCAGATTTGAACTGCCGACCTCCACATTATCAGTGTGGCGCTCTAACCAACTGAGCTATAGGACTGGCAGAAAAAATCCGCGGGGCGGAGAACGAACCGTGCGGTCGACCTCTTGAAGGTGTGACCACCACCGGTCGGCCCGGCTTCATCTTTCTCTATGGTTGCATAACGTCATGCGAGAAGTACAGGACCGAATCGCTCGAAGGCGAATCATACCTATTGTGTCAAGTTCCACCTAAGAACTCGGAACAGAAACCCTTTTGTGTGAGCTTCCAGAAAGGAGGTGTTCCAGCCGCACCTTCCGGTACGGCTACCTTGTTACGACTTAGCCCCAATCACCGGTTTTACCCTAGGCCGACCCTTGCGGTCACGGCTTTCAGGCACCCCCGGCTTTCATGGCTTGACGGGCGGTGTGTACAAGGCCCGGGAACGTATTCACCGCGCCATGGCTGATGCGCGATTACTAGCGAATCCAGCTTCACGGAGTCGGGTTGCAGACTCCGATCCGAACTGAGAGAGGTTTTAAAGATTAGCATCCCGTCGCCGGGTAGCGGCCTTCTGTACCCCCCATTGTAACACGTGTGTAGCCCCGGACGTAAGGGCCGTGCTGATTTGACGTCATCCCCACCTTCCTCACATCTTACGATGGCAGTGTCCACGGAGTGCCCGGCATTACCCGATGGCAACCGAGGAGAAGGGTTGCGCTCGTTATGGCACTTAAGCCGACACCTCACGGCACGAGCTGACGACAACCATGCAGCACCTCCAACGGTGTCCGAAGAAAAATCTATCTCTAGATCTGTCACCGTTAGTTCAAGCCCGGGTAAGGTTCCTCGCGTATCATCGAATTAAACCACATGTTCCTCCGCTTGTGCGGGCCCCCGTCAATTCCTTTGAGTTTCACCGTTGCCGGCGTACTCCCCAGGTGGTATACTTAATGCTTTCGCTTGGCGGCTTACTGTCTATCGCAAACCGCGAGTATACATCGTTTACTGTGTGGACTACCAGGGTATCTAATCCTGTTTGATACCCACACTTTCGAGCCTCAGCGTCAGTTGCAGCCCGGACACCTGCCTTCGCGATCGGAGTTCTTCGTGATATCTAAGCATTTCACCGCTACACCACGAATTCCGGCATCCCTGTCTGCACTCAAGATCGCCAGTTTCAACGGCAATGCATGGTTGAGCCACACCCTTTAACCGCTGACTTAACAATCCGCCTACGCTCCCTTTAAACCCAATAAATCCGGATAACGCCTGGACCTTCCGTATTACCGCGGCTGCTGGCACGGAATTAGCCGGTCCTTTTTTTCTGAAGGTACATACAAGAAGGGACAAGTCCCTTTTTTTATTCCCAACTAAAAGCAGTTTACAACCCGGAGGGCCGTCATCCTGCACGCTACTTGGCTGGTTCAGGCTCTCGCCCATTGACCAATATTCCTCACTGCTGCCTCCCGTAGGAGTCTGGACCGTGTCTCAGTTCCAGTGTGGGGGACCTTCCTCTCAGAACCCCTACCGATCGAAGGCTAGGGTGGGCCGTTACCCCGCCTACTACCTAATCGGACGCATCACCATCTCATACCGATAAATCTTTGGTTACCCTCCCATGCGAGAAAGCAACAACATCGGGTATTAATCTTACTTTCGCAAGGCTATCCCCGAGTATGAGGCAGGGTTTGATACGCGTTACGCACCCGTGCGCCGGTCGCCGGCATTGAAAGCAAGCTTTCAACCCGCTGCCCCTCGACTTGCATGTGTTAAGCCTGTAGCTAGCGTTCATCCTGAGCCAGGATCAAACTCTTCATTGTAAATATGATATTTGTTTGTTTTCTGTTTTTTTATCGCTCAGGTTCCTGTATCCTTTATTTTGTTCAGGAGTAGAATTTGACGGTACAATTCATTTTACCCGAAGCAACTTCTTTCCACTTGGAAAAGAAAGCTTCATGATCGATTGTTCCTTGTACTTCTCTACAATCTGTTATGTAAGACTTTCAAAGATCACAGCAGCGCTTTCGCTGCCTCGTCGCTTTCAGAGCGTAACCCTCTCTTGCAAGAGCGTTGCTTCCCGATTGCGAGTGCAAAGGTAGAGCATTTCTGCATTCCCTGCAAGACTTCGCCAAAAAAATGCGAGAAAAATTTCATTTGCGCCCATTTTGCCACTTCATAGCATTGCAAAAATCGGCAGTAAAGCCCATTTTTTTCGCCGCTCCCCACCCCACCTTTTTTTCGCTCCAAAATCTCCGTTTTTTTCCCGCTTTTCCCCGTTTTAGACTCAATTTCCGGCGATTTTTTTCGAGGGCACGCTCTCGTTTTTTTGCCCTGTGAAGCCCACTTTTTTTCTCGTCTTTCCTCGTTTTTGGATCAGACTTCGGACGATTTTTTTCGAGAGATCTCACCCTTTATTTTTCCCTGCACTCCTCTTTTTCGCACAGCGTGAATACTTTTTCCGATTCGGTTTTTCCCTTTCTTCATCCTCTACCCCACCTTCATATTTCCATTGATTTCCTTTCCGCCCTTCATTCCCCCTCACCCTTCACCTCCCTCCCCCACTTTCCTTCTCATTCCTCCCCACTTTTTCCATCTTCCTCCCCAATAAACGCACGATCGCGCGCACTCTCGCGCAATACGCGCGTACGCGCACACCCGCACACACCTACACGTCAGGAGGTTTTTCGTTTATTGCCTTCACCGCTTCACCCACCCTTCGTAATCCACTGTACACCAAAGCGTTAGGGGTGAAGGAAAACGAGCAAAAAGCCTTCACAAAAATACACAACATCCTCACAATCAACACATTAACACAAAACACCCGATTTCATCCGCCGTAAACTTCATCTCATCACCGCAGTGAACCCCACCATCCCCACCGTGAACCTAAAAAACAAAAAGCCTTCACCCCTTACGCGCTGTTCCACAACCATTTGCGGCATACCGGTGAAGAGGTGAAGGCTAAAAACAAAAACCTCCTGACGCGCGCGCGTACGCGCGAGGACAAAATGAATGGAAAAATTCAGGTTCATCCGACATTTGGAGTGATGGGGTTCTAAAAAGAACAAATATGCAGCTATGAACAGCAGTTTTCTATATCTGCTTGGGGATTGTATCAACACAATTGCCTGCGTGAGGAATACAAAGGCAATACAATCATCTTACATATCGAAAGTAACGAGCTCCGAAATACTGTCCCAAGTGCGGTCATCCCCATTGGGTGAAGAATGGTTTTCGCACTCGCGACTTTATCAGCCTTCCGATCGGAGGCAAAAAGGTAATTCTGCGGATGAAAGTCCGCCGCTACAAGTGTAAGTGTGCGGATTGTGATTATGATTGTCAGGAACGGATATCCTTTGCCCCGGGCAGTCACAGTTACACTCGTCTATTGAAGGGGATGCCCCCTTAAAGCCATCTTTTGGGCGTATCGTGGGACACGATAAAAGAGATTCACACTCATCATCTTGAGTGTCTCTTTCTCCATTCTTGGCTTCCCCGCCTGTCATAGCTCCACTCATGCAGCAGCACGTTGCCGTCCCAGGCATAGCGATGGCATGTGGCGTGCATCTCTTTAAGGGTACGCCTGCCCAAGGCATCATACTAAAACCTTATGGTGGCACCTTCGGGTGTGCGTACGCTCTTGAGCATGCCATTGCCGTACCACTTGTAAGCGGTGTCTCTCTGTTGCCAGCCATAATGAGCCTGCAGTTCCTTGTCATTGGGCGTGGTTCGCGTGAAGAGCTTGTCAAGCCAATCCTTGGGTTGCGGCATCATGGGAGGCTCCAAGACATTGCGAGTGCTCTTGAGGATAAGATTGCCTTCCCTGTCGTAGCGATAGTAGTTTTTCTCATCCTTGAGCAGCCTGCCGTGAGTCTTTAATCAAGTAGAGTCGGATACTATTTGCTTAGCATTGCCAGTAACTCGTCCCTTGATTTATTATAGGGAGGTTTCCAAGATTTTGCTTCGTGTTCGATGAAGTTGTTGAATTTTTCAGTCCCTAATATGTGCTCTAATTCAATACTAATTATACTTCTAATATAAGCAAGACTATCTAACACTTCCTCCTCCTTAAAGTATAAAAAAACAAGGCTAAAAGCTGCTTTTTTTCAGTATCTTCAAACCCTGATTCTATTTTTATCTATCGTTGGAACTATGCTATCCAATTCTCTCCAACACTTCTTTAAATCCTTTGTTTTTTTGACATGTTTCCATCATTTACAGCGTTTTTGCAAAAATCTGTTGTTTCAAGATCCAATTCAATATCTCCTTTAATCTTATACTCCTCTACGCCTAAATTATTTTTCTATATTCCACACGACTATCATCTATATCAAAGTCAATATAATTTCTTGCGTGAGTCTCTTTTATTTTGAATTTAGTAGCCGCATCAGTCTTACTCAGCGGTTTTCCTTTCGCTCTTGTAGCAAATACCGCATTATTGTAATCTAATTGACCGTCTATCAATATTTATTTGGAGTAACTTGTTTTTTGATTTTCCTTTTACTCTTGCTGTTTCTATGGTTTCCATCAAGTTATGTTGATAGTCCGGCATGTCTGTCCATCCACTTGAGGCTTTTGTGGTGGCTGTTGTGCTACGAGTTTCTTGAAGCGACGCATCAGCTGCTGTGCAATGGCCCCTGCCAGCGAGCAACGTGACAGCGTCCCTCGAAGAGCTGAAGAGAAATCTAGAGGTAGTTTCAAAAAGCTCATAATGGTCTCATAATTGTATAGCTAAATAGCTCGCACATAGTGCGTACGTGCAAATATAACGATTGACGTTCAAGTAAGCAAGTATTTCATTGAGAGTTTTATATTCTCCTGCTTCTTCCTTCCGGTACGTAGAGTCAACCGGCAAGTGCAAAATCAGACTATCCTTTTTAAGACTTCATCACTCCAAATGTAGGATGAACCAAAAAGGAGCGCCACACGCAAGGCTCCGTTGAGTCTCGCGTGCGGCGCTCCGAAAATAGGATCGGCGTCAGTATGACAACGCTTTTCAATCGTGCACGTACGTGCCGATGGGTTCGCCTTCCAGTACACGGCGCAAGTTGCCGAGCACATCCATATTGAAGACATAGATGGGGAAATGATTCTCGCGGCACATGGCGGTTGCCGTGACATCCATCACTTTCAGTCCACGCTGCAACACTTCGTCGTAAGTGATTTCGTCGAATTTCGTAGCCGTGGGATCTTTCTCAGGATCGGCCGTGTAAACCCCGTCTACGCGGGTACCTTTGAGCATGACATCGGCTTCGATCTCGATGCCGCGTAGCGAAGAACCGGTGTCGGTGGTGAAATAGGGGTTGCCCGTTCCGGCACTCATGATGACCACTTCCCCGCGTTCGAGCGCTTCGATGGCCTTCCATTTGGAGTAAAATTCGCCGATGGGTTCCATGCGGATGGCCGTGAGCACACGGTTGGGCACCCCTTGTGCGCCGAGCGCCGAGGAAAGCGCAAGGCTGTTGATGACGGTGGCGCACATGCCCATTTGGTCGCCTTTTACGCGATCGAATCCCTTGCCGGCGCCGCTGAGTCCGCGAAAGATGTTGCCACCTCCGATGACGATGCCGACCTGCACGCCCATGTCGCGGATTTCGCGAATCTGGGTGGCGTATTCGTTGAGACGTTGGGTGTCGATGCCGTGTCCTTGGGCACCCATGAGGCTTTCGCCGCTGAGTTTGAGGAGAATGCGTTTGAATTTCATATGGTGAATGGATGATTTGTGGCAAAGAGAAGGCCTCAGCGGCGGGAGGTTTGCGCTGTGTGGGCGAAGCTGCGGCGGACAATGCCGGGCAGCTGGAGTCCCTGTACGATGCCGCGCAAGGCGAGGTAAGTGAGGAAGGCAATCCACAGGGCGTGGTTGCCCAAGGTAGTGGGCAAGAGGGTGTGGACGGTGAAAAATCCCGCGGCCGCGGCCGCCACACCGATGAGCATGCCCGAAGTGGCGGTGGTGCCCACAAAAAGACCGTCGAGCAGAAAACCTGCCATGCTGATCGGCGGAATGGCGACGGCATAGGGCAGAAAGGTCTCGGCAGCTCGACGCACCGCGACGTCGTCGGTGAAGAGTGCGATGAGCGCCGTTCCGCCCAGGGCGTAAGTCAGTGCAAAAAGAAGGGAGAGTCCCGTGCCCCAGAGGAAGAGGGCGCCGACCAAGCGGCGGAAACGCCCCACGCTGCCCGCCCCGACGAGGTGACCGCCCACCGATTCGCCGGCGTAGGCGAAGCCGTCCATGACATAGCTCACGAGGGTGAAGAATTGGAGCAAGACGGCATTGGCCGAAAGTAGGGTCGGACCGCGCTGACTTCCGAAGGCCGTGAAGGAGAACATGACCGTGACGAGGCAGAGCGTGCGGAGGAAGATGAACACATTGACGGTGAAGAACGATCGCCAGGCTTCGATCGAGCGGAAGGCCGCGGCGAAGTGTAGTTTCACCGCTTGGCCATGGAGCAAACGGAGGGCGAAGTAGAGTGCCAAAGCGAGTCCGACCCACTGCGAAAGGAGGGTTCCGCCGGCCACCCCGGCCAGTCCGAATCGGCAAACGTGGTCAAAAAACAGGCTCGACGTGACGTTGAGCAGGTTTTGCACGACGGCGATGAACAGCGGCGTGCGCGCGTCTTGCATGCCGAGCAACCAGCCATTGAGCACATAGAGACTGAGCATGGCCGGTGCGCCCCAAATGAGCACCCGAAAGTAGGTAGCGACGTGTGCAACGACCGTCGGCGTTGCCGTCATGAACGAAAGCCCCACGCGCAGGAGGGGCGTTTGAAAGACGAGGAGGAGGACGCCGATGGTGCAGGCGATGGCCAACCCCCTCAGGAGCAAAAGCGCCGTTTCGTCGCGGCGTTCGGCTCCGAAAGCCTGTGCCGTGAGTCCGCCGGTGCCCATGCGGAGGAAGTTGAAAAGGGAATAAGTGACAGAAAAGAGGGCACTCGCGATGGCGATGGCCGCAAGAAAGTCGGCCGAACCGAGGTGGCCGGCGATGGCCGTGTCGACCCACCCAAGCAGCGGGACGGTGATGTTGGAAAGAATGGAAGGAACGGCGATGCGCAGGATGGCACGATGCTCAGACATGGGCGACGGGAGAAGAAACAGGGGAAGGAGGAACGACGAAGCGCACCTCTTTGAAATAATAGTGACGGAGGGCACCGTCGGCCGTTTGCAATGTGATTTCGCCGGAGGGGGCCACGTCGACAATGTGGGCCGAGAAGCGTCGGCCGCTCGCCACGTCGACGTAATCATAGGCCGCCTCGCGATGATAGAGCCGCCGCAGGTATTCGGCGTGCAGCGCTCGGCGTTGGGCAAGTCGGCATTCGGGGTCAGGCTGCGTGATGCGCTGCAAGAGCAGCTCGAACCGCCGGGCGAAATCACACAGCACCTGCTCGCGGTCGACGGAGCGCCCGATGATTTGCCGGAGCGAAACGGGATTCGGCGCGTCGCCCTCGAAACGTTTTTGATTGAGATTGAGACCAATACCGACGAGGGTATCGGCGATTTGCGCCCCATGCAGGGTGTGGGTCAGGAGCATGCCGCAAATTTTGCGATCGCGGTGATAGACGTCGTTGGGCCACTTCACGCTGATGCCTTCGGTGTAAGCATCGAGCGTGTGCGCCACTGCCAGACAAGTGATTTCGGAAAGCAGAAACTGTTCGGCGGCCGCGACATGCCGGGGGCGGAAAGCGAAACTGAAGGTGAGGTTTTCGGCGCGCGCACTTTCCCACACGGTGTTCACCTGTCCGTGGCCGTTGGTCTGGAAATCGGCCGTGACGAGCTGCACTTCTCCGTCGGCGAGCCGATCGGTGTGCAGGAGTTGCATGGTGGAAGTCACCTCGTCGAAATGGCGCCGATGCCAATGGGCAGGAAGTTCAGAAGAAGCGGTGGTCGGGTTCATGAGCGTTGGGTGCATTGCGCGGCAGACAGAGGGAGAAAGCGTCGATGTAATGACGAATGCGGAAGGGCGGTTCGCTGCCGACGAGGGTAATGATGTCGAACCGAAAGGGGATGTTGCCCAATCGACGGCGACGGATGTAAGCCATGGCGGCCAGCGAGAGGCTCTCCTGCTTGTAGCGGTCGACCGCGGCAGCGGGGTCCTCCCAACGGTCGTCACTGCGGGTTTTGACCTCCACGAAGACGAGTTCGCCCCAATCGTCGGCAATGATGTCGACTTCCAAGGGATGACAACGCCAGTTGCGCTCCACGATGTGGTAGTCGCGTTCGATGAGATATTGACAGGCGGCATTTTCGCCGGCCTGCCCCAGTTCGTTGTGAAGAGCCATGGTCAAGTGCATCAGTGGCGACGGCGCGAGAGCGACTTCACCTTCTCCGTTTGAAAAACTCGCTCATCAGCGCTCCGCATTCGTCGGCGAGCACGCCCGCGGTGACCTGTGTTTTGGGGTGCAAAGCCTGCGGGGCGAAGACGCTGAACCCGCGTTTGGGATCGGCGGCTCCGTAGACCACGCGCGCAATTTGCGACCAGCCGAGTGCGCCGGCACACATCACGCAGGGTTCGACCGTGACGTAGAGCGTGCACTCGTTGAGATACTTCCCTCCCAGGTGTCCGGCCGCCGCAGTCACGGCCTGCATCTCGGCGTGTGCGGTGACATCGTTGAGCGTTTCGGTGAGGTTGTGTCCGCGGGCGATGATGGAGTCTCTGCACACCACCACAGCGCCCACCGGCACTTCGCCACGTTGGGCGGCGGCGCGGGCCTCATCGAGAGCGCGCCGCATGTAGTGTTCGTCGGTCATAGGCAACTATATTGTATCCGTCGTCGGGACATGGGCTGTTCATTCCACGTTTTTCATGGAGAGTGCGATGCGTCCGCGGGCTTCGTCGATTTCGAGCACCCGCACGCGCACTTGTTGTTGCACCCGCACCACCTCATTAGGATCGCGCACGAAGCGATCGGCCAGTTGCGAGACGTGTACCAACCCTTCACCTTGATGCCGAGGTCGACAAAGGCGCCGAAGTTAGTGACATTGGTAACCACACCGGGCAGGATCATGCCGATTTGCAGATCGTCGATGGAATGGATGCTCTCTTCGAAGGAGAAGACCTCGGCTTTGCCACGCGGGTCACGTCCGGGTTTGTCGAGTTCGGCCAAGATGTCTGTGAGGGTGGGCAGTCCGACCTCTGCCGTGCAGTAGCGTTTGAGGTCCAAGCGTCGGCGCGCTTCGGGGTCGGCAATGAGTGCCGGCACGTCCATGCCGGCATCGGCGGCCATGCGCTGCACGATGTCGTAGCGCTCGGGGTGCACGGCGGTGTTGTCGAGCGGATCGCGCCCGTCGACGATGCGCAGGAACCCCGCGCACTGTTCGAAAGCCTTCGCGCCGAGCCGCGGCACTTTGAGCAAGTCGCGGCGGGAGCCGAAGGGGCCGTGCGCAGTGCGATATTCCACGATTTTTTTGGCCAGCGCCGCGCCGAGTCCACTCACATAGGTGAGCAAGTGGGCCGAAGCGGTGTTGAGATTCACGCCCACGGCATTCACACAACTCTCGACGGTCTGATCCAGTGAGCGTTTGAGTGCGCCGGCATCGACGTCGTGCTGATATTGTCCCACGCCGATGGCCTTGGGATCGATTTTCACCAATTCGGCCAAGGGGTCGGCGAGTCGTCGCCCGATGGAAACGGCTCCGCGGACGGTGACATCGTAGTCGGGAAATTCCTCACGCGCCGTGGCCGATGCCGAATAGACCGAGGCCCCGTCCTCGCTCACGAGGAAGATTTCCACGCCCTCGACGTGCAAGGCGCGCACCAGTTCTTCGGTTTCGCGTCCCGCGGTGCCGTTGCCGATGGCCACCGCCTCGACGGCGTAGTCTTTGAGCAGGCGGCGCAAAGCCTGTTCGGCGCGCACGGTTTCGTTTTTCGGCGGGTGGGGATAAATGGTCTCGTTGTGGAGCAAGGCGCCCTGCGCATCGAGACACACCACTTTGCACCCTGTGCGGAAACCGGGGTCGATGCCCATGATGCGGCGCTGTCCGAGGGGCGGTGCGAGCAGCAATTGCTTGAGATTGGTGGCGAAAACGCGAATGGCCTCTTCGTCGGCCTGCTCCTTGCTTGTGGCCGCAAACTCGGTTTCGATGCTCGGGCGGAGGAGCCGCTTGTAAGCGTCGGTGGCTGCCAGTTCGATTTGTTCGGCGGCCCGCGTTCCGGGCTTGACATAGCGGCGCGCCACTTGCTCGGTGGCGCGATCGTCGTCGGCGGGGGTGATGGTGACGCGCAGCACGCCCTCGCTTTCGCCTCGGCGCATGGCCAGCAGACGGTGGGAAGTGCAGCGCTTGAGGGGTTCGCTCCAATCGAAGTAGTCGCGGTATTTGGCGGCTTCGGGGGTGTCGGCTTTTCCCTTCACGGCCTTTGAGGTGATCACCGCCTCGCGCGTATAAATATGGCGTAGGGTTTGTCGTGACTGCTCGTCTTCGCTGATTTGTTCGGCGATGATGTCGCGTGCGCCCTGCAAGGCCGCCTCCGGCGTGTCGACCTCGTCGTTGAGGAAGTTTTCGGCTTCGAGTTCGGGGTCATCTTGAGGGGCGCAAGAGCAGGCGCTGTGCGAGCGGTTCGAGTCCTTTCTCGCGCGCCATCTGCGCTCTGGTGCGGCGTTTGGGTTTGAACGGCAGGTAGATGTCTTCGACTTCCGTGGAATCCCAACTCTCGTCAATGCGCTTGCGCAGCTCGTCGGTGAGTGCGCCCTGTGCCTCGATCGTTTCGATGACGAAGGCTTTTCTATGCTGCAGTTCGTCGAGCTGTCGGTGCTGTTCGGCCACGGCGGCCACGGCCACTTCGTCCATTCCGCCGGTGGCTTCTTTGCGATAGCGGGAGATGAAGGGAATGGTGGCTCCTTCGTCGAGGAGAGCAATGGTTTGTTCTACTTGTTTTTCGCGGAGGTTCAACCGCCGAGCGATGAGTTGAATGGGCGTCATGGGGCGCATTTTTGGGGTTACACGACGTAAAAGTACAACTTTCGCCGCGCTTCTGCAAGCGCGGGTTGCGAAATTTTCCCTTGGTGGGTCTTTCTCAAAAAAAATCTCGGCATGCCTTTTGAGCATGCCGAGCGTAGCTATTTTCTGCAGTGGATGGTCTGCGGTTTAGGCCTTGACGCGGTTCTGGTAGGAGCCGTCGCGGGTGTCGACTTCCACGAGTTCGCCGGTTTCGATGAAGAGGGGCACACGGATTTTGGCGCCGGTTTCGAGGGTGGCGTCCTTGAGCGTGTTGGTTGCCGTGTCGCCGCGGAGACCGGGCTCGGTGTAGTCGATGCGGAGCACCACCTTGATGGGCATTTCGGCGTAGAGAATCGTCTCGGTCGAGGCATCGCTGACCACCGTCACCACGTCGCCTTCCTTCATGTAGTCCACACCGGTGATGAGATCGTGGGCGATGGGCACTTGGTCGAAGGTTTCTTGGTTCATGAAGAGGTAGTCTTCACCTTCCTGATAGAGGTACTGGTAGGGGCGACGTTCCACGCGTACGTCTTCGAGCGCTTCGCCGATGTTGAAACGCTTTTCGATCACGCGGCCGCTCACAACGTCCTTGAGGGTGGTGCGCATGATGGTGTTGCCCTTACCGGGTTTCACGTGGAGGAAGTCGATGCAGAAATAGAGTTTGCCGTCCATGCGGATGCAAACCCCTTTCTTGATGTCCTGAGATTTGATCATGAGATTATCTGTGTGTAGTATATTTCTTTTGCGCCGCAAATTTAGTGCTTTATTTTGAGCTAACCCCTTTTCGGGGTCGAAAACTCGTCGAAAGGTGTTTTTCTTCTTTGCGCTTCGCTGTAGTTTTTCGGAAAAAGTGGGGTGGTTTCAGCCCTTTGTCCCCGACTTTCGCGGATTTTTCTCCCCATTTTTTTCTCCATCGGTGCGAACGAATTCGAGTCGGCGCGGCTGCGGACGATGCCCTCCATGGAAGAAAAAAAGCGGACGCTTTTACAAAAAAAGGGGGGGGTGGATTTTTTCAACGAAAAGTGATATATTTGCGGTCGTAATCACACATCCACTTATCAATCAGACCCAACCATGAAAATGCTACTGAGAATTGCGTTCACGGTTTGGGGCGTCCTGCTCAGCTTCGGCGTCCAAGCCCATTCGAAGTCCCCCACCCCGCTGCTCACAGCCGACTCCGTGCACACCGACAGCACGAAGACACACGCGCTGCGCGAAGCCACGGTGAAAAACCACGCGACTGCTCTTCATCACCCGCAAAGACACCATCATCTACGACCTCGACGCCGTGAAACTCAAAGACGGCGCCAACCTCGGCGATGCGCTCAAGAAACTGCCCGGCATGGAGATTCGGAAGAAGAAACTCTACTACATGGGCAAGCCCGTGGATCGGCTACTGGTGAACGGTTTCGACTTTTCGCGCAACGACCCCTCGATGGCGCTCGAAGCCCCTGCCGGCCTACATCGTCAAGAGCGTGAAAGCCTATGAGCAACGCGGCGAACTGGCGCGCGTGACGGGACTCGACGACGGTTCGCGCGAGCAGGTGGTCAATGTGGTGCTCCGCAAGAAATACATGGGCACGTGGACGGGGCAAGCCGACCTCTCGGGCGGCACGCCCGACCTCTATAGCGCCCGAGGCTATGCCAATACCTTCACCGACCGCTATCGCGTGTCGCTCTTCGGCAATGCCAACAACACGAACCAAGAACTCTGGTACAACGGCGACGGATCGATCAGTTCCTTCAACGTCTATCGCTCCGGTAAGAATGCCTTCCACTCGCCGGGCGGCACCCTGTTTTGGCGCAACAAGAGCGACGAGGACGCCGCGGGCTATCTGAAGATCGAGGCCACGGGCGACTATAACAACAACACGCGGCGCAACACCCGTTATACGGAATTGGAAACGATGCTCAGCGGCGGCAGCAGTTACAACGCGACCGAAGAGCACACTCACTCGCATGAGACGCGCGTGGCGGGTCACCTCTTCGTGACATGGCGACCGACAGCGACGACCTACGTGTTCTATCAAAATAACGCATGGCGCTCGCGCACCACTTCGGACAACAACGGGCGCGGCGCGACGTGGAACGCCAATCCCTTCAACGCGGGATATGCCCCGCTCGATTCGGTTTTCGCCCCGAACCTGCTGCGTGCCGCGATGTTCGGTGCCGTGAGCCGCACTCGGTCGGTCGGACAAGGCGAAAAACACGCTCGGGCACGTCGACCAACTGCTCATGGTCAACCAGAAACTCAACTCCCAAGGGGCGAACCTCACTTGGCAAACGGATCTGACGCACGAAGAAACAACGTCCGACAACTTCTCGCTCGACGGCTACCACTATTTCCGTCCCCAAGCGAACAACTTGCCCAACCTGCTTCACCGCTACCGAGACAATGCGACGGGCAACACCATACTGGGTTCGATGCTGGAACTGCAATGGCCGGTGGGCAAACACTTTGTGCCGGGTGCGCGCTACGCCTTTTTCGCACCTCCACAACCCGATGGACACCGACGGCTTCCTGCTCAACCGCCTGAGCGGCGCGCCCACCACCTTCGACGCCGCCCTCCCCTCCTCGCCCTGCTACCCGAGGGCATCGCCGATTGGCGCCGCCTCGCTCGCGAAAATGAGATCACGCGTCACACCCTGCAAAACACCACCTCGCACAGCGGAACGCTCTTTCTCCGCTACACCGCCGATCGGTGGTTCGCGTCGGTGGACATGACGCTCAAACACGAGAACGAGACCTACGATTTCGAGAAAGGCGGTTTTCCGGCACAGCACCTCACGCGCCGACAAACGCTGCCCTCCTTCTCGACCAAAACAGAATGGAAGCCCGGCTCAAGCAAGTTCACTTTCGACTATAATCTCCGCACGAGTGCGCCTTCCATCACGGAGCAGATCACGCTGCCCGATCTCGCCGATCCGCAAAATGTGCACCTCAGCAACCCGGATTTGAAGAACAAGGTCACGCACAGCTTCTCGCTGAGGAGCGAAAATCGATTTGAACAGCACCGCGGCGAAGAGACAAAACGCCACCTACTCTATGCGGGCATCGTTTTTACCACCACGGCCAACGAAACGACGCAACTCACCGCGTTCGACCGCACCACGGGCGTGACCACGACGAAGCCGGTCAACATCTCGGGTGCTTGGAACATGAGTTCCTATCTCTACTTTCCCCTATCGCTCGACTATGCGAACCGTTTCGTCCTCGCTTCTTACGCCTCACAGAGCACCACTCGCCGGCAGAACTTCAATGTGGCGGGTTCGCTCGCCGATGCACGCCCCGAAGAGCTGTTCATGCACACGATAGCCTGTGGTTTTGGGCCTCAATATCGTGGCGAAAAACTTACTGTGGAATCGTCGTTCTACCTCTCTTACAGTTTCACCCACAGTCCCAACCCCATCTACGACCGCCAGCGCGAATTCGAGCCCGGGGCAAGGGTAAGCCTTGAATACGAGCTGCCCTTCGGGCTCCATCTCGACCTGCGTTATCTATTGAGTCACATCGACTACCGGGGCACGCAGCACTATCGCCGCACCGAGCAGGAGCTGAATTTCGACCTCACGCGGGCTTTCCTCAAAGGCAAGAACTTGACGGTCTCACTCAGGGGACACGACCTCTTCAACAACAACCGCGGCATCACCCACAACTTCGACGAAACGGGGATTCAACGCATTTACAACACGGCCTACGGCCGCTACTTCCTGCTCGGCTTCACCTATCGTTTCACCACGAAAAAACAAGAGGCCGAGGAGTGATACACGGGACTGAAAAAGATCCGCAAGACGACAGTTTGACAACAGCGCGTCTTGCGGATCTGGCTTTTAATAAAACGAGGAGATGATAACTGCCGTCGAGAAACGCAGCAGTTGCATATTGGACGACACTCGACTGCGATAGCGAGCAACGCATCCTCACGACACTACGTTTTGCGGCGCGCCGGCGAGGAAGGCCTCGAGATTGTCGGCCATGATGCGGACGATGCGGCCGCGAGCGGCGGCAGTTGCCCACGCGATGTGGGGCGTGACGAAGGTATTGGGGGCGGAGAGAATGGGATGGTCGGCCGCGGGCGGTTCGGTGGAGAGGACATCGCAGGCGTAGGCGCCGAGACGACCGGACTGCAAGGCTTCGGCCACCGCGATGTCGTCAATCAATGCGCCGCGCGCCGTGTTGACGAGAATCAAACCGGGGGCTGAACGCGCCAAGAGCGACGCGTTGACGAAAGCGCGGTTTTTGTTCCGTGAGGGGACAGTGGAGCGACACCACGCGCGAGGTGGCAAAGGCTTCGTCGAGGGTGATTTTGCGCACGCCGGTCGGGAGCGTCGACTCGTCCTGCGAGGTGACGGCGCACACTTCCGCTTCGAGCACACGGAGGAGTTCGGCGACCTTGCGCCCGATGTTGCCCATACCGACAAGCGACACGCGCACGCCGCTGAGTTCTTCGACGGCTTCGTCCCACAAACTAAAATCACGACTGCGCGACCAGTAACCTTCGCGGTTCAGCTGCGCATAGTGTCCCACGCGGTTGGTGACTTCGAGGAGCAGGGCGAGGGTGTGTTGCGCCACGGCGAGCGTGCCGTAAGCGGGCACGTTGCAGACGGTGACACCGCGTTCGCGGGCGGCGGCCACGTCCACCACGTCATAACCCGTGGCGGCGACCAAAATCAGGCGGAGTCGGGGAAGACGATCGAGGATTTCGGCCGTGATGCGCACTTTGTTGAGGATGATCACTTCGGCTTCGGCGGCACGCGCCACGATTTCTGCACTCGGCGTGCGCTCGTAGACGGTGAGTTGGCCTTGTTCGGCCAGCACTCCCCAATCGAGATCGCCGGGGTTGAGTACAAAACTGTCGAGAAAAACGATATTAAGCATGTCAGAGGAAGTTTAATGGGTAAGCAAGTGGGAGGGAACGGAGCGGCGGCGCAAAGCCGCGATGGATAGCAGCGAAGAAACGACGGGGCGAAGAGAACGCTCGATGCGCCGGAGAGAGCTATCGACGGGGCGGAGAAAACTACCGGAGAGTCGGTGGAAGTTATCGGTGAGCCTGCGGTATTTCGCCATTGAGAAAGTCGGGAATCTCAACGGGCGCTCCACCGCGCTGAGCCGAAAGTCGGGTGAGTTCGGCCAGGCACGACCATTCGGCCGCATCATAGACGTCGATGTCGAGCGGCAAACCGTGGCGCAGGCAGTGAATGAAACGGCAATCCATGGCATAGTTCATGGCGTTGGGCACTCCGCGTTCCGCACCCTCACACCACAAGCGATAGGCAGGCGAATCGGCAACGGAACGGAGAAAATTTTCCGCGGCTTCGCCTTCGCGCAGTCCGTCAGCGTCTTGAAACAGCGGAAGGGGGTATTTTTGCGCAAAGGCTTTCGTGCCGCTGATGCCTTGGATGCGACTATAAGGCCGCGGCGTGGTGCCGTCGAACTGCAACAAGATCGTCACCCCGCGCTCGGTGGTGATAAGCGCGCTGTTGGTGTGTCCCAACAAACTCTCGCGGCCGGCGGCCGTGCCGGTGACGGAGGAAAGCCGCATCATGCGGTCGCCGCGATGAAAACCGAGGAGTTGTGCGATGGGACCGATGGCGTGCGTGGGATAGGGATTCCCGCCGTGCCGACAACCGGCGCGGTAGAACGCTGCGGCCGCATGGTTTCCGGCGAACAGCGCACCCCAGTCGTGGAGATACGCCCCCTCACAATGGGTGATGGTGCCGAAAACGCCGCGGCGGTGCATGTCGAGCGTGGCTAGCGCGAACCAATCGTAACAACAGTTTTCGGTCATGAAACAATGTCGTTGCGTGGCTTCCGCCGTGCGCACCAACTCCCAACAGTCGGCCACCGTCGTGGCAGCCGGCACTTCGACCGCCACATGCTTTCCACAGCGCATTGCCTCGACCGCCATAGCGGCATGGTTGTTCCAATCGGTACATATATATATAAGGTCTATGTCCTCACGGCGACAAAGTTCGCGCCACGCCTCCGCGTTTGTCGAAGTTTCGGGGAGGGGGCGCCGCTGCTCTCGCAGCAATTCGAGTGCTGACGCGACCGCTGTGGGATCGGGATCGACCACCGCACGAAATTCCGCGCCCTCCACATAGGCATAGCGCGACAAAGTGGCTCGCCCGCGCTGACCTGCGCCAACCAACCCGATGCGCACCGTGGAAATCGGCGCACAAGTCAACTCGAAAACAGAGGATCTGTGCTGCATGAAAATGAGATTTTTGCACACGAAGATACGAACTTCGGCGTCGAGAAGACCGTAGAATGCAGTTTTTCTCAACTTTTTTGGTCGAAAGCTTGCAAGATTGGGGAGTATTGCCTACTTTTGCACTGCGTTTGACAAACAAGCGCCCTCCTTGGAAGGTTGGGTGAGTGGCTGAAACCACCAGTTTGCTAAACTGACGTACGGGTTACCGTACCGGGGGTTCGAATCCCCCACCTTCCGCACCTCGGTGCCTTCATCTAATGGTTAGGATACATGCCTCTCACGCATGACATACGGGTTCGATTCCCGTAGGCACTACCCAGGAAGCCAAACAGAAAAGTAAGTTCTCCACTGAGGACTTACTTTTTTCGTTTCTACCCACTTCCTTCCCTTGCACTAACTCTTTCCACTTTTCAAACACAGGATCATGGAAACCTATCGCATCGCCGTTGCCGGTACCGGCTATGTCGGCCTGAGCATCGCCACCCTTTTGGCACAACACCACGAAGTAACAGCCGTGGACGTCGTGGCCGAGAAAGTAGACCTGGTGAATCACCGAAAATCGCCGATACGAGACGAATATATCGAGCGCTATCTCGCCGAAAAACCGCTTCAGCTGACCGCCACCCTCGACGGAGCAAAAGCCTATGCCGAAGCCGACTTTGTCATCGTCGCCGCGCCGACCAACTACGACGTGCAACGCAACTTCTTCGACACCTCTGCCGTGGAAAGTGTGGTGCGTGAAGTGATGAACGTCAACGAGCATGCCGTCATTATCATCAAGAGCACCATTCCCGTAGGTTACACCGCACAATTAAGCCAACGCCTCAACTGCCGCAATCTCCTCTTCTCGCCTGAATTTTTGCGCGAAAGCAAAGCTCTCTACGACAACCTCTACCCCTCGCGCATCATTGTGGGCCGTCCCGAAGGCGACGAACACTTGGATCAGGCCGCCCGCACCTTCGCCGCCCTCCTTCAACAAGGCGCGCTCAAGCTCGACATCGACACCCTCTTCATGGGCACCACCGAAGCCGAGGCCGTGAAACTTTTCGCCAACACCTACCTCGCCTTGCGCGTCAGCTACTTCAACGAGCTCGACACCTACGCCGAGATGAAAGGCCTCGACACGCAGCAAATCATCGACGGCGTGTGTCTCGACCCCCGCATTGGCGACATGTACAACAACCCCTCTTCGGCTACGGCGGCTACTGCCTGCCGAAGGACACCAAGCAACTCTTGGCCAACTACCAGGACGTGCCCCAAAATCTCGTGCGCGCCATCGTCGACTCCAACGCCACGCGCAAAGACTTCATCGCCGACCGCGTACTCAAAATGGCCGGCTACTACGACTACGAGCACAACGGCGACTTCAGTCCCTCGGCCGAACGCCCGTGCGTCATCGGCGTTTTCCGCCTCACCATGAAGTCGAACTCCGACAACTTCCGCCAAAGTTCGATCCAAGGGGTGATGAAGCGCATCAAAGCCAAAGGCGCCACCGTCATCATCTACGAGCCCACGCTCCAAGACGGCGAAACCTTCTTCGGCAGCCGCGTGGTGAACGACCTCGCCGCCTTCAAAGCCCAAGCCCAAGCCATCATCGCCAACCGCTACGACGCCCAGTTGGACGATGTGCAAGAAAAGGTGTACACGCGCGACCTCTTTCGCCGCGATTAGCACCCGATCTGCAAATTTCTCCTCCCGGGGCGCTCCCGGCTCAATGCCCAATCTCGAAAAAAACACCCCTTCGCATCAAAAAACGCGGAGAAAACTTGGTCAATTACGCAGAAGTGCGTAATTTTGCACCCGTAACGAGGAAACAATGCAATTGCATTTGCACTCTTAGCTCAGTTGGTAGAGCAACTGACTCTTAATCAGTGGGTCCAGGGTTCGAACCCCTGAGAGTGTACTCCATTGCATCCGGCGTTACTACGTTGCACTCTTAGCTCAGTTGGTAGAGCAACTGACTCTTAATCAGTGGGTCCAGGGTTCGAACCCCTGAGAGTGTACAAAAAGCGGCATCACATTGTTGTGATGCCGCTTCTTTTTTGCGCAAAATTCGCTACGGAAACAAGAAAACTCACCACGATCGTGAGTAATAAGGGGCGTACAAACGCTTTTCCGGACACTCTCATTTAGTCCTATCGGGGCACGTTTGCCTTTCTGGCTGAAAACGATGAAACAACAAGAAGGCCGCATCAAAATCTATTAGGTTTTGATGCGGCCTTCTTTGTTGGTGTGCGATCTTACCTTATTTGTAGGTAAAAGAGGCGAGCAGTGGCTAACCTTGCGGGCGAATCCACTGTAAGATCGTGGGATCTTTGAGCTTACTATCCTCGGCAAGGAGCACCACTTTGGAAAGAATTTCCACCGTCTTGGGATCCTCGTCCATGAAGGGCAGATAAATACGGCCACGATGCTGACCGTGCACCGGAATGATGGGGATCTCCGTGCCACCTTCCTGGCGAACCAAACCAGAACCTAGATGCACCGTATAGTTAGCCAAGGTGCCTTTGATGTGAACATGATTACCGTTTACGCTGACATTGGGCAACTTCATCAGCTCAGCAGTACAGCGCACGATGGCAGCGCGGAGCTCTTTCGTGCTTTGGCCGGTTTCGGGGTCCACACCTCCCACAAAAGCAATGCTCACCACCATATCCACATCACGCATCACCTCACTATACAGCACCGGATCCAGGTCAGAAATGTGGAGAGGGGGCGCGTCGGGCACATAACGGCTGCGAGAGAAACATACATATTCGATGGCCGGCGCCTCAACATCCGAAGGCGAGAACCAATCGGCTTGGGCATAGAGTGAAACACAAATACCTTGCGCCAGAAACACCTTCTGCAATCCGTCCTCATAACTGGCCGTCCAGCCACGAGACCGCAGGGCGGCAGCAGCTTGTTTCACCTGAATCTGATAGCCACTATACCGACGCGATTCGCTCAGTTCAGACTCTTCGGCAGTGGGCAGGTAGAGTTCACGGAACACTTGCTTGAAAGGCTGTACCAACTTCTCTGCAAAGAGGTGAGATTGCCATTGTGGCCACAGTCCGGCAGCGTCGAAATCTACGGGGTGCGCGAGCAAAAGCGGCGATTTGCCGTACTTTTTCACCCCATCCAACGTCGCTAGTCCTTCGACGGTGGGAAGTCCGAACTGCTGGTCTTGGAGAAGTACCAGTTTTTTGAACATCGGACTCACCACGGGATTGGAGAGAATGGCACGCACATCGTCCACTGCCAGCGGAGTGCGGCGCTGCATCATGTCTTCCATGAGGAAACGCGCGCGCTGATGTTGCGCTTTCCACGCCTTACTCACCTCGGCAATCTCCAGATATTGCGGATGCTTCTTGAGTTTGGCCGGAACCCCTTTGAGCAACTTCTCGTCTTTGAGAATTTGCAACGTATTGCTGCCGTCGTCGTTGAGGGAGATGATGCAGGAATATCCCTCGACGTCGATGCCTTCAAGGTAGCCGGCTGCGCTTTCCACCTGAAGGGCTTCCATGCGCCACGTGAGTTGCACGGGATCGGCAAAGCCAGCTCCGCGAGAAAGGTTGAGAAGGGCAACCTCCGACACCCGTTTTTCAGAGGCTTGTCGCTGTGCTCCGAACTGCTTCGACTCCTTGAGAAACTGCTGAATGCGCAGATAGCGACGCTGGATGGCCGCCTCATCGCGATCGGTGAGCAATCCCAACGCACACACCGCATCTTTGTTGCGCTTCTCTTGGATTTGCGTGAGCAGTTCTTGCTCCGAAACATGGCCCTGGACGACGTCGGCGTAACGACGCGCCCGCGTGTGGACGGCCCCGCTTCCGATGTAACGGGCAGCTTTGTAGCAGATGTCAAAACGCTTTTCCCCGATTTCTTTCAGCGCTTGACGGAAGAGCGACTCGTCGAACGCTCCATCGGCGAGATCCTGCGGGTCGAGCTCCGTGTAACGCGCGATGAGCGCCTTCTTTTCGTCATTGCCCATCTCGCGTGCATGGGCAATGAAATAGTAATAAGCCGTGCGGAATCCCGCCCAGTTCAGACGTTGCTCCACGAGATCGAGCCATTGCGGGGCGAAAAATGCGAGTTCCACGAGAAGCTCTTCCGAGATGTCGGCCAACATATCGGGCGTGTCGGTGGGAAGCGGGTAACAACTCGTGGCCAAACTGCTGAGAATGGAGCGACGTTCCGTGCCGTAGATTTCGAGTTTGAGGTGATCTTTGCGCAAGGCCTTCATGATTCGGGCCACACGCTCGGCCCCTTTGAGCACCAAGACATAGCGGAAACTATGGAAGGCCTCGGTGGCCTCAGTGGGCGCATTGCGACGTTGCAGTTCGATTTCAAAGAGATGATTGACATATCGGTCCACCAAATCGCGAGCGCGCTGGGTGTGACAAATGGGATCTACCGCTCGACGCGCATATTTCTCCATTTCTTCCACCTTTTTCAGGCTCAGCGCTCCGCTGCGATGCTCATAGGCCAGATCCATCATCGCCCGCAAACCGCGGAAATTCTCATATTCCATCTGCGTGAACAGCTGGTCTTCGCTGATGATTCCATGGGCAAGCAGGTGCAGCAGGACTGCCGTCGAAAGTTTGTAGACATCCTCCCAATCTGCTTGGCGGGCCGGCTCTCCCCATCGGCGATAGAACGCGAGCACCATCGGGGCAACGTGGTCAAACTCTCCCTGCATGTTCGATTCGCACACATGGATGACATGCCTCAACGGGAACCCTGCTGAGATGGGATGGGTTTCATCTTTGCGATAGATGTAGGTTTCCACGTAAGTCTCTTGCGTGCCATACCAATAGCACAGCTGGCAAATCGTGTAGGCGTAGGAGAACACCAAGTCGGGGCGGCGCTTCTTCACCGTGCGCTGCAGCGCCATCGTCAAACTCTCAAACTTCCAGGCATGCGGCCACTGCACTCTATCGCCCTTATTGGTCAGCGGATAGCCCTCCAAAGGCAAAGGCTGCACATCTGTTCGGTCGTAGAGCACGAGATAGCGCATCATCAAGTCGAGGCCCAAGGCTTTTTCGTCGGTGATGTCGTGGCGTTCCAGAAATTCGCCCCAGAGTTCCGGGTGAGGCATCTGCTCCAGCTCCATGTCGTTGGCCACTTCAAACGAGCCTTCGTCGAGCGTTTGCGTCACGCCCCATTTGTTCTTGTAAGTGAGCGTTTTGTTGTCCTCGATGATTTGGGCAAAATCGTCGTAGAGTGCCTTGATGTCTTCCTCCGTATAGGGAAAGAGCTTGGACAAATTCAACTTCGGTGGGTTGGTTTCCCGTGAGGGGCTTTGTTCAGGCAAGGTCTTTTGTCTCGCTTCCATCGACACCCACTGCGAAACAGGGCTGGCGGCAAAACGTTCGGCGTCAGCAAACGGGTTTTCAAAGGGGAGTTTTGGCATCTCGGTGGGAGTGAACAAGCCAAAACGCAGCCCACTTTCGCCAGTTTCGGCATTCGCCGCCGAGGCTGCGCCTTGCGCATCGTTCCCCTCGGCGCTTTTCTTTTCGGTCTCGGTCACTTCCCCAAACTTCTCGCGCAAAATGGCACTCCCCTCCCGGAGTTCCACAAGACAATCGGCGATGTAGTCACTTTTCGTGCGCTGCAATCGCTCATAAGCCCCCACGATAATATCGTCAGGTTGCGTAAGTAGCAACTGGACAGCACGTTGGCGCGTGGTGGAAACCTTGGACTTAAACTTGGCGTCCAGAGACTTGATTTCCTTCTCCGTGAATTGTTCGCGCAAGAACGCCTCGCGAAAGACGATGAAGAGGGAATCGTTCTCAAAATTCAAGGCATTGCGCAAGAGAAATCCGCGACGCGCCTCGGGCGTTCCCGTCGGAAGCACTTGAGAGAAGAAGAAATCTCGGTAGGCGTCTTCGTCCGCATCGGCATAATAGGAGGAAAAGATATGGATACCCCACGAGGGCAACTTCTGCGCGAGGAAGTCGTCCAACGCTTCTTGCGTATGGAGGAGCAAAGACACCATATATAAGGCATTGATGACCGTGCCACGCGAGAAACTAATGTTGAACCACTCGAAACCGGGATGGACCACTTTATTCTCCGCCTTGAGTGTCGGCAACCAATCCAAGAGCATTTGGTGCACTTCCTCCAAATTCTTGCGTCGGCTCTCGCTGAGTTCGGGTGCTTTTCCCGTTTTGATGAGCTCATCCAGCAAGTCGGTTCCGCTCAACTCGTCAGCGATGTAGGCACGAAAAGCGGGTTCTTCTAATCGGGGCACAAAGACATCGAGATGTTCCAACACGTTATAGTGTCGATCTCTCATATTGACACGCGCAAAATACCACAGTGCAGCCACCGTAAGCTGCGCGGGCTTGTCACTCTCGAGGAGTGATTCGGCCTCGGCAAAGGCCACTTGCGCATCGATTCCTCCGGCAGTGTAGAGCGCAACGTAAGCCTCCAGCGGGTTTTGGCCCGCGTAGGCGGCAGCGCGCTCCTCGGGGTGCTCGAGATACCGGCAGATGGCGTGGAAACGGTGGCAATGTCCTTGTCTTCGATCTGCTCGTAGCCGAGTCCACACCAGGTTTGCACCGCGCGACGCACAGAGCTGTAGCGCAAGAGTCCCTCTTCGTCGATGACCTTCAGGAGTTTGCGGTAGAATTTGATGTTGTAGGAGTCGCCGGTCTCCACAATGACTTGGCGCAACCCCTCTTGCAACTTGGCCGCTTTCAGCAGATCGATCAGCGCATCGTGGAGCGCTTCGTTGTCAGTGCGCTCAACTGCACAGACCAATTCCCGCGACAAGATGCCCACATTGTTTTCTGAAACGAAAACTTCCTTGGTGGCCGCGATGACGTCGGCATTTCCTTGCCGTATGGCCGCTGCGATGAATGCACTGTAATCGACACTATAGAACTGCATGTGGATCATCGTGTGCCGATTGCGCACAAGATCATCTAAACTTGCCCCATGCAGCGCTATCATCAAGGCGGCGGCCACATATTCTCTCACGCCGAAAGCTGTCAACTCCCCGGAATTCGATAAGCGGAAACGATAAATGCCGCGCATGTCGCTCTTCGTCTCACGATAGTCCAGAAGATACGAGAGCAGTTCGCTGAGCCACGAAGGCAAAAGATGGGGGAGGTGATAACCTGCTTGGAGGAGTTGTGAGTGTTCCAAAGAATCCATGGGCAGTTTTTCCAAAGCTTTGTTGAGCTTCATCGAAGGAAGATTCGACAAATCCTTGGATTCTGCGACTGCATACAGCACTTTTTCGACCTCGTTCAAGGCGTTGACATCGATTTGTGCCAAATAGTCCCGTTTGAATTGTTCTGCTTGTTCCGGAGTGCGCATGATATAAGGTGTTAGACGTTAGAGGATAGCCACTTAACGCCGGATATCGGACGTGTTACGTTGGAAATAAAAGAATGTTGGGAAGCGGTCGGACCAACCGCCCTTGTCCCGCTCACCACATCAGACCGGTGAGCAACGTGAGACGAAGAAAAACGACTTCACTGCCCTCTTTCAGAGCGAGGGGTGCATCGAGATCAGTCACTTCGCCCGCATCAACGAAGATGCGCACCAATCCGTCGGCAAAAGCCCGGAGCATCACTTGAAGTGCTCGGTCGGGTGTGTCGTTGTTTTGACCATAACGATCGGCGAATTTCACGCGCCCCTCCACGGCTTGCGCAGCGATTTCCGCCTCCGTGAGAGGAAGGTCGCCGGCCACCGTTTGGGCATCGCGAAGCCCATGAAGGGTGAACGCGGTGAGCAATTGCCGCAACGTGCCCGGGGCCTCATCAAAAGTGAAAGGATGTCGCCCCAATTCTTTGCGACTTCCGCTGCGTTTGCGAATGAAATAGATGTTCATAGACTTAAACCGAGATTCGTGGGGTTGACCTCCCGGAGGAAACTTCAGGAGGGGGTGGAAGGGAGACGAAAGCACTGCGGAGTCCTTGATTTCTCAGCTCCGAAGCTTGCAAGGAAGCTCGGTGTCGAGAAACAACGTGCTGATGACACCTGACTACGTCGACGCTTCCACTGGTTTGCTTGCATTGTCCTACGGACTCAAAAGCGATCTAACGCGACAAAGGTAGCAATAAAAACGAGAATATTGCTGTCCGGTAAAAGTTTTACACGGCAAAAAACAAGGCTGAAACCCTCTTGTGGGATTTCAGCCTCTTTTGTGACTTTGCTACCAACAATAATCGGATAAGCATATCCCCTATGCCTACCCGATTATGATACAGATCGAAAAGAACACTAGATCAACAACCTTTACTCAGGCCTTACAAATCCATTTTTGTAAAAATCATACCACGTCTCAATGCTTTCCACAGCGTCGGCTTCCAAGCACAAGAGCACTTCACGAGTGAACTCTAAGTAAGCAACCCCATTAGCCGTAACCACATTGCCATCACTCACCGCCTGCGCATTCACATATCCGGCCTCGTTGGTATATCTTTCTCCGCCCCATCGTTGGAGCTCCTCAAGTCCATTACCGGTATGCTTTACATGATTCAAAAAGCCGTGAGCACATAAGAATGATGCACCACAGCATATCGCTCCCACCAACACTCCGCTATCGAGAGCCTTTTGCACCAATGGAACGACCTTTTCTGCTTCGGGCGACCCCCATCGATTACCACCGATAAGGATCAACGCCTCGTACTCTTTCGGCATATTCTCAAAAGAATAATCAGGAGAAGTCCGAAAACCTCCGAAAGAGCGCACTGCATTCAACGTCGGCGCGACCACATGTACCTTATATTTCACCTCTCTTCCGGGCACTATCCCAATATGAAGAGCCGTCGAAAGAAATGCCCCTTCCCAATCTGAATATTCGTCCAACAAAACGAGCAACACCTTTTTGCGGTTAAACAAAGCCATCATTTTATTGGCGTCTTCCTCATTCGCCTGGTCAAACGACAACTCGCCCGTCCCTTGCGTTTTATCGACATAGTCATGGATGGCATAAGCATCAATGCAACGCTGAATCCCCGACTTACCCTCACCGGTTGTGCAGGCACAGATTGCCGTATCACATCCCGCACTTTCCAATTTACTCAGATGTTTTTTAACGGAGTATTCCCTTTGCGCATAATCCCCTTGCGTGACAAGACCAACTTTGCGACCACCCTTTTCTAAGACCCAAAGAAAATCTCCATTCCCTAAATCCTCTTCGAGATCCTTTTTGAAATCCCTGCGCTTTCAATTTCTCAAAAACAATTTTTCAAAGTCGTGGTTTTTTTCCGGTCGTACCTGGACCTCTCAACGCAATAATTTCCATACTGTTAAATTTTAGTTTTACGATTCATAGAATGATTGACAAAGGTAGGCATTTCTACTCCCGCAAGCCATTTTCATCACCCCAATTATCCACAAAAAAACAGAAAGGAATCGATTCACCGCCATCTCACAATCCATTAAACCTTGAGGCCGCTCTCCATTCTCAAAAACATCCACCTCCTATCCCCCCAACGCGCACGCGTACACGCGCGCGTCAGGCGTTTTTCGTTTTTTGCCTTCACCTCTTCACCCATGGAGGATAATCAACTGATGAACAAGCCTTTGCGGGTGAAGGCTTCACCCCACGCTTCCCTTCACCGGTGAAGGACTAAAAAGCACTCAACCTTCACACACAACCAACTATAGATCAAACCATTAGTGGTGAATGTGAAGGGTGAAGGCAAGAATTTCAAACTCGCTGAGTGCGCGATGCACGAGCGCGTGTCCGCTCCGGCACACCTGCACGCGTGAGGAAACACACCGGGAGCGACGAGCGAAAAACAAGCACGCGAATTTCGTCAGAAAAAGGAGGGAGGTTTTCCTCAGAAGCAGAGGAGAATCGAAAGAAAGTCCACAACTTTTTCTCACGCATCTCCTCCATCTCATTTTTTTCAACCCATTTTCTCTCAATAAAAATCATGCTTATTCGAAAGAAAAACTTTTATCTTTGCACTTGACAAAACACAACCCTCCCTTCTTCTCGCCGCACTGCGGTGTCTATATAGCGCGAAAGGCCGGGCGCCTCCCATGCCTCAACGCAAACGATCTTTGACTTATTGATCAACGACTGTCATGCCATCTGCCGAACATTCCATGGTGCATCCAGCATTTAGCAGTCTCAAACCGGCACACCGTTTCACAAAGTGTGCAACCTTGGTCGTTTCCTTTCACTTCCACCACATTGTGCGACAAGTGTTCCAAAAGAAATTCGTATTTTTGCCCCAAACAGAATATACGCATCCCCACCCTTTGCAGGCAGCCCTCGCTTGAGTTTCGAGCCCGCGCCGCACGCATCGCAGAGGGCGGGCCCAGACACACAACGACAGCATGAATATCCTCGAACTCAGCGAACAAGAGATCGCACGCCGCAATTCGCTTTCCGAACTTCGCGCGCTGGGCATTGACCCCTACCCCGCAGCCGAATACCCCACCAACGCCTTCAGCGACGAAATCATTGCCAACTTTAAGGACGACGACGCGCCCCGCGAGGTGTGCATCGCCGGCCGTATGATGGGACGCCGCGTGATGGGTAAGGCTTCGTTCCTTGAGCTGCTCGACTCTCGCGGCCGCATTCAGGTCTACATCACGCGCGACGACATTTGCCCCGAAGAGGACAAGACGCTCTACAACAGCGTGGTGAAAAAGCTCCTCGACCTCGGCGACTTCGTGGGCGTGAAGGGCTTTGTGTTCCGCACGAAGACCGGCGAAATCTCGGTACACGCTCGCGAAATCACGGTGTTGGCCAAGAGCCTCAAGCCGCTCCCCACCCCCAAGGAAAAGGACGGCGTGATCTACGACGCCTTTGAGGATCCCGAACTGCGCTACCGCCGTCGTTACGTCGACCTCATCGTCAACCCGCAGGTGAAGGACACGTTCTACAAGCGTGCCAAGGCCGTCAGCACCCTCCGCGCCATCCTCGACGAAGCGGGCTACACGGAAGTGGAAACCCCCACGCTCCAAAACATTCCCGGCGGCGCTTCGGCGCGCCCCTTCATCACGCATTTCAACGCGCTCAACCAACAGATGTACTGCCGCATTGCTACGGAACTTTACCTCAAGCGCTTGATCGTGGGCGGGTTCGAAGGCGTGTACGAAATCGGCAAGAACTTCCGCAACGAAGGCATGGACCGCACGCACAACCCCGAGTTCACCTGCATGGAACTCTACGTGCAGTACAAGGACTACAACTGGATGATGGAATTCACCGAACAGATGCTCGAACGCATCTGCACCGCCGTGAACGGCAAGCCCGAGACGGTGGTAGACGGCAAGACCATCAGTTTCAAAGCTCCCTATCGTCGCCTGCCCATCCTCGACGCCATCAAGGAGCAAACTGGCTATGATTTGAGCGAAATGAACGAGGAAGAAATTCGCGGCGTGGCTCAAAAGCTCGGCATCGAGGTCGATGAGAGCATGGGCAAGGGCAAGTTGATCGACGAAATCTTCGGCGAAACGTGCGAAGGCAAGTTCATCCAGCCCACCTTCATCACCGACTATCCCGTCGAGATGTCGCCGCTGACGAAGATGCACCGCAGCAAACCGGGCTTGACCGAGCGTTTCGAGTTGATGGTCAACGGCAAGGAATTGGCCAACGCCTACTCCGAGCTCAACGACCCCATCGACCAAGAAGAGCGTTTCGTGGATCAAATGCGTTTGGCCGACAAGGGTGACGACGAAGCGATGATCATCGACCAAGACTTCCTCCGCGCGCTCCAATACGGCATGCCCCCCACCTCGGGCATCGGCATCGGCATCGACCGCCTCGTGATGTTGCTCACCGGCCAAACGGCCATTCAAGAAGTGCTCTTCTTCCCGCAGATGAAACCCGAGAAACTTCCCGCCAAAGACAAGGCCGAAGCCTATGTGCCCTTCGGCATTCCCGCCGATTTGGTACCCGTGCTTCAGAAAGTGGGTTACTATTTGGTGCAAGACCTCCGCGGCGCCAACCCGCAGAAGGTGCAACAACAAATAGGGGAAGTGCTCAAAAAATATCAGCTTGACCTCGCCAAGCCTTCGGTAGCCGACATCGCCGCTTGGGTGGAAGCCCTCGGCGAATAAGCCCACCAACGACACAGCATGCGGGGTGTCCGTCGGACGGACACCCCATTTTCTCATCGTTCAAACTCCGTCTCATGCCCGGTTTTAGTTCCTTTTTTTTGGATTCGGCGGGTCCGACAACGAACAGCGCGCCTCGGGTACCTTTCCCGGGGCGGTTGCCATCATCGGCAGCGGTTCGTGGGCAACGGCCGTCGCCAAGATCATGCTCGAAAGCGTACCGGAGATCTGGTGGTACGTTCGCCGCGATGAAACCATCGAAGAGTTTCGTCGCTACGAGCACAACCCCACTTACCTCACCACCGTGCGCTTCCCGATGGATCGCATCCACTTCACTTCCGACATCAACGAAGTGGCACGCGAGGCCGATACGCTCATTTTCGTCACGCCCTCACCCTATCTCAAAGCCCAACTCAAGCGCTTGAAGGTGAAGCTCCACGACAAAGTGATCATGACGGCCATCAAAGGCATCGTCCCCGACGAAAACGTGGTGTGTACCGAGTATTTCCGCACCGCCTTCGGCGTGCCCGAAGACAATCTCATGGTACTCGGCGGCCCCAGCCACGCCGAAGAGGTGGCGCTCGACCGCCTCACGTACCTCACCGTGGGATGCAATAATATAGAACGCGCGCGCGTGATGGCCGATCTCGTAGCCAATCACTATGTGAAGACGACCGTTTCGGCCGATGTGATCGGCATCGAATACGCCGCCGTGCTCAAAAACGTCTACGCCATCGCCGCCGGCATCTGCTCGGGGCTACAATATGGCGACAACTTCCTGTCGGTGCTCCTCTCGAGCGCCGTGCAGGAAATGAATCGTTTCCTCAGCGCCGTCTATCCGCTCGAACGTAACGTCTACGACAGCGCCTACCTCGGCGACCTGCTCGTCACCAGCTACTCCAACTTCTCGCGCAACCGCGTCTTCGGTCAGATGATCGGTCGCGGCTACAGCGTGAAGAGCGCACAAATGGAGATGGAAATGATCGCCGAAGGCTACTACGGCGTGAAGTGCATGAAGTTCATCAACCGCCGTTACCACGTGAACATGCCCATCCTCGACGCCGTCTACAACATCCTCTACGAACGCGTCGCGCCTCCCCTCGAAATCAAACTCCTCACCGATTCGCTCCGTTGATCGCCGCTCTATCGGTTCCCTCCCTCCTTCACCACATCGACACAATCACTCAACATGGCTTTCAACATCCCCAAAAGCGAAAAAAACCGCGCGTCGTCATTGTCGGCGGCGGTTTTGGCGGTCTCAAACTGGCCAACCACCTCAAAGGTTCCGGTTTCCAAGTCGTACTCGTCGACCGCAACAACTACCATCAGTTCCCCCGCTCATCTACCAAGTAGCCTCCGCGGGCATCGAACCGAGCAGCATCGCTTTCCCCTTCCGCAAGATCTTCCAGCGTCGAGAGGACTTCTACTTCCGCCTCGCCGAGGTGCGCAGCGTTTTCCCCGAACAGAAAATCCTGCAAACCTCCATCGGCAAAATCCACTACGACTATCTGGTTTTCGCCGCCGGCACCACCACCAACTTCTTCGGCAATAAAAAAACGTGGCCGAAAAACGCCATCCCGATGAAGAACGTGAGCGAAGCCATGGGCTTGCGCAACGCCCCTGCTCGAGAACTTCGAACGCGCCCTCACCTGCTCGTCTGAAACCGAGCGTCAGGAGCTGCTCAACGTCGTCATTGTCGGCGGCGGCGCCACGGGTGTGGAAGTGGCCGGCGCCCTGTCGGAGATGAAAAACTACGTCCTGCCCAAGGACTATCCCGACATGCCTGCCAGCCTAATGAACATCTACCTCATCGAAGCCGGTCCTCGTCTGTTGGGCGCCATGAGCGAAGAAACCTCCGCCCACGTCAAGAAGTTCCTCCAGGGCATGGGCGTCAACGTCCTGCTCAACAAGATGGTCACCGACTACTCCGACCACCGCGTGCAACTCAAAGACGGCACGCAAATCGCCACCCGCACCTTCATTTGGGTGAGCGGCGTGGCCGCCGAAAGCGTAGGCAACCTCTCGGCCGACCACCTCGGCCGCGGACGCCGCATCATCGTCGACAAATACAACCGCGTCGAAGGTCTCGACGACGTCTATGCCATCGGCGACCAGTGTATCATGCCCGAAGGCGACCCCAAATGGCCGGGCGGACACCCACAGCTGGCGCAAGTCGCCATTCAGCAGGGACAGCTTCTCGCGCGCAACCTCAAAGCCACCCTCAAAGGCAAACCCCTCAAACCCTTCCGCTACAAGAATCTCGGCACCATGGCCACCGTGGGTCGCAACCGCGCCGTCGCCGAATTCAGCTCCATGAAGATGGCCGGTTTCTTCGCCTGGCTCATGTGGCTCGTCGTCCACCTGCGCAGCATCCTCGGCATCCGCAACAAGACGGTCGTGCTCTTCAACTGGATCTGGAACTATTTCTCCTACGCCCAGTCCCTGCGCCTCATCGTATACGCCCGCAAGGCCAAAGAAGTCATCGACCGACAGGCACGTTTGGCCTCTCAACACTGGGGCCGCGACCTGCAAAGCGAAGGCATCGATGCCGAAGAGCACGCTGCCGCCGCTCCCTCCTCTCCCACTCCGTCCACGCAAGCTCCGCAGGCCTGAACACGCTGCGCATCGCTGCAACAATCTCCTAACTCCCTATGGCTCAACCCACCTCCTCTTCACCCCGCCGCGCCCTCGTGGTGCTCAGCGGCGGACAGGACTCCACCACCTGCCTTTTCTGGGCGCTCAAGCACTTCGACGAAGTGTATGCCCTGAGCTTCACCTACGGACAGAAACACACCCACGAAGTAGAAATCGCCAAGGCGATCTGCGCCGAACAGCACGTGCACTACGAAGTGATGGACGTGCCTCTCCTCGGGCAACTCGGCAGCAACTCCCTCACCGACACCACCTTGGAGATGGACACCGACAAACCCGCCGGCGGTCCGCCCAACACCTTCGTGCCCGGGCGCAATCTCTTCTTCCTCAGCATCGCCGCCGTCTATGCACGTGAGCGCGGCATCTTCGATCTCGTCACCGGCGTGGGCCAAACCGACTTCTCGGGCTACCCCGACTGCCGCGACAACTTCATCAAGAGCCTCAACGTCACGCTTAATCTGGCCATGGACGAACAGTTCCGCATCCACACCCCGCTCATGTGGCTCGACAAAGCGCAGACCTGGGCCCTGGCCGACCGTCTCGGCGTGCTCGATCTCATCCGCACGCGCACCCTCACTTGCTACAACGGTGTGGTGGGCGACGGTTGCGGACACTGCCCCGCGTGCAAACTGCGCCGCGAGGGGCTCGAACTCTATTTGCAATCCAAACAATAACTCCTCCTTTCCCCTATGTCCACCCGCGAAACAGAAGGCTTGCAGCACCTCGGCAGCCAAGGCACACAATATCCCGACGACTACGCCCCCGAAGTGCTCGAAACCTTCGTCAACAAGCACCCCGACAACGACTATTGGGTGCGTTTCAACTGTCCGGAGTTCACCTCCCTCTGCCCCATCACCGGCCAACCCGACTTTGCCGAGATTCGCATCTCCTACATTCCCGGCGAGCGCATGGTCGAAAGCAAGAGCCTGAAACTCTACCTCTTCTCCTTCCGCAACCACGGCGACTTCCATGAAGACTGTGTCAATGTCATCATGAAAGACCTCGTGCGCCTCATGCAACCCAAGTACATCGAGGTCACCGGTCTCTTTACCCCCCGCGGCGGCATCAGCATCTTCCCCTATGCCAACTACGGCCGCCCCGGCACCAAATACGAAGCTCTGGCCGACGAACGCCTCCGCCGTCACGACATGTAAACATAACTTGTCTCGATGAACAACTTCCGCAATTTGCTCCAATGGATCTGGCACTATCGCTTCCCCGCCGTGTTCCTCCTGTTCTTCATTTTTGCAGGCTTTTTGGGCGACTTCAGCTTCTACCAGTACTGGTCGCTGAAACGACAAAATGCCGAACTGAGCGAACGCATCGCGCAGTACCACAAGGAATACGACAGCGACTCGCGCGAACTGCATCTCCTCGAGACGTCCGAAGAGGCTGTTGAGAAGGTGGCTCGCGTGAACTTGCTCATGAAAAACGAGAACGAAGACGTCTACGTCGTCGTCGAAGAATGAGCCACTCGGGCTCATGTGCTGATCGCCCGACCCGCTCTCGCTCTTTCGCAGACACAGCGATGCAGCGATAGGCACCGGCCACGACCAAGCGCCGGGCTTTGCGCGCTCCGCACGCACTGCCCACCTCACTCTTCCCTTTTCTCCATTCGGTTCTCCCCGTTCCGCTCCCCACATGAAACCACTCTCTCGACTGCAATCCCTCGCTTTCACCCTCGGCGGCCTGCTCTTGCTGGTGGGCGCCCTGCTCCCCATGGTGCCGTCGCTCTCAGACTTCGCCCCCTACGTGTTTTGCGCCGGTGCGCTCCTCTTCGGCACACTCCAACTGGTGCAACGCTACGAAGGGCGCAACGTCACGGTGCGCCGCCTGCGCCGCCAGCAAATGCTCGGTGCCTGCCTCCTCATGATCTCAGCCTGTCTGCTGCTCGTCACCGCCTTTCGCCTGCTCCCCCTTCGGGGCGGTGAGTGGAAAGTGGCACTGGCCATCGCCGCCGTACTCGAGCTCTACACCGCCTTCCGCCTCCCCGCCGAATTGGGAAAGGAGGAAAAAGACAAATAGCCGCCACACAAAGCTCTCTTCTCACTCAAGCAGTACGACCCTACTGCCCCACACCTCTACAGCTCCCCAGGCCGCTTATTTGCCGTCCGGGGAGCTATTTGTATAACTGGGTGCCATTGGTCCCAGCCGACGGCCCCGCCTTTTGCACGTCGGCGCACGCCGCACGTGCCCTCCGCAACCGAAAAACCATTCCCCGCGCAACACGTCTGTTCACTCAACAAAGGGCAGCACGGCGCGTCAGCTCTGCAAAAAATCTCGCACACGCACCCGATTGCGTCGATAAGCGTCTATGTCTTCCCAGTCCGCTCGCTCCGTCTTTGTCGGCAACTTGTGCACCCGCCTCGCGCGCGCACGCGCGCGTGCATACGTTCGCGCACACCTGCGCGCGCCTCAGACGGTTTCAGTTTTTCGCCTTCACCCTTCACCTACATCTTACAGTGTATCAGTTAGATATGAGTGAACATTATAGCATTTCATCATCGCAAAACACGACAACAAACAACCACAAACAGCTGTTATACAGCTATTTATAATAAAACACGACACTTCACCCGTTCTAAAAATAGATATAATCAATAATATATATCTGTGCATCAATTGATTATATATCGGCATTTGAACAAGAACTCTTTAATCTCGTTTACTTTTACGCTCTTCATCAAATCATTCGTTACCGACCAGTTCACACTCCTCTCCACCATACTTCCCTGAATATCAACGGAGAACTGCGCAGAAACGCCCAAGAAGTGAAGGAAATCACCCCGTTTCCTCACAAAGTCTTCACCCCTATCTTTCTTTGAATCAAGAAGTTGGCGCACACGGGTGAAGAGGTGAAGGAAAAAATCGAAAACTGACTGAGGCGCGCGTACGCATACGCGCGCACGCGAGGGGGCTGTGCACACTGCCGGCGATGCGGACATCCTATTCGGGGGCGAGGTCTCACTCCGCCCTACCGTGAGCCATATTCCCTCATCGTGACACTGCACATGTGCAGCAGCGCAGGCGGCAGGCAGCGCGTGCAAAAACGTGCAGTACAGGAGAAAAAATCATAACATCGTGCACAATACCGCAACCAAGGCGTGAGAGAGCTCCACTCGTCACCACGAAACGGCCCCGACGAGCGCGCACAAAAAGCATCCCCTGCTGTCCTCATCGGAAAGCAGGGGATGCCGACTCTTGAGCTTAGTGCTCAAACGACGTCATACGGCTTAGAAGTTGTAGTAGAAGCCGAGGTTTACGTCCGTAGTGCTGAAGCGGTAGCCGTATTGCTCCACCTCGTTGCGCTTGCGGTAGCCGAGTTCACCGAAGCTGGCCACGAAGTTCCAGTTGCGGTTGAGGTCAACGGAGAGACCGGGGCGTACGCCTACCGACCAGCCGAACTTGCTGCCGGAAACATTTTCCTGAGAAGCCCAGTTGAAGCCGAGTGCACCGTCAACGATGAAGCTCACAGCGCCCACACGGCAAGCCGTGTAACGGAGATAGGGGTTGAACTCGAATACCGACGAGTTGTTCTTGTCTCCCTTCGGATCGTCGAGCGTATAGCTGATAGAAGTACCGATGGCCGTGTTGTTGCTCAGCTTGTAACCGATTTCGGGAGCGAGCGTCACTTCGGTTTTCACGTCTTTGGTGCCCCAGAGACCGAGTTTACCACCGAGATATACCTGTGCGTTAGATGCGAGAGTTCCGCCTACGAGGGCGAGGGCGAGTACGATTTTCTTCATTGTCGTAATCTTTTTATTGTTGGTCAATAGAATCCCTCCGGCGCCATCCTTCTTTCACCCGAGAGCAAAAGTAGAATATCGGGAGGCGATCCGTTTACAAGGGCGAAAGTAGGCAGTTCGGCCGTTCTTGACAAAAAACGAAAGGCGCATTCGCATCAAACTAAGCTATTTTAAGAATAAAGATACTTATTCCTTTCCAAAACAGCCATTTCGCTCAAATCAGATCCAACGACATCGCGCACCACAACGAAGGGTTGTGATGCGCGACACGATACGAGGGGGGGCGAAATCGCCGAATTCAGAAAATGAACTTCACCACGTCGTTGAAGATGCCCAAGGCCATGAGCGCTAAGACGAAGTAGAAACCGATCGTGTTGACGCGTTCAATCACCTTGTCGGAGAATCTGCGGCGCGTGATCATCTCGAGTAACGTAATAAAGATGTATCCGCCGTCGAGCATGGGGATGGGCAGGAAGTTCATGAAGGCCAGCATCAGGGAGATGAAGGCAGTGAGTTGCCAGAAGGCGGCCCAGTTCCACGCAGCGGGGAAGAGACTGCCGATGGTACCGAAGGAGCCCACGCTCTTCACGCCGTCGGCCGAGAAGAGGTAGCGCAAATCGCTCACATAGCCCGAAAGCACCTTCCATCCGTGGGCAGCACCGGCCGGGAAGCAGGTAGCCAGGTTGTAGCGCACGGTGTCCGTGCGATAGTCCATGAGCACGTTGTGCTTGAAGAGTCCGAGTTTGCCCTCGGGGGTGAGGCGAAGCGGAGTGTGTCGGCCGTTGTGGCGCCGCGGTGCTTCACCACGAGCGTCGTGGCCAGCCATTTCGGGTCGACCTTGCCCTGTGCCGCCGTGATGCGATCCTGCACCGCACCGAGCTGTTCGTCGATTTGGTTCCAGGTTGTCACCGCTTTGCCATTGAGCGCCACAATACTGTCGCCGGCGCGCACACCGGCTTTGGCTGCGGGGCTACCTGCCATGGCCGAGTCCACCACCGAAGGCAAAGTCAGGGCGACGAAGGGCGGTTGCTCCTTGAGCATTTTGAGCAAATCGACACGGCCGTCGACATTCACCGTGGCGGGACGGCCATCACGGAGCACATGGATGACTTTCGCGCTCCCTAAGTCGCGCAACAGCTGTGCGTTGTCGAGATACGTGTAGGTTTTGTCGTCGGCTCCCACGATCACGTCGCCATCGCGGAAGCCCATTTGCTTGGCCGCGGTGTTGAAGGAGTAACCGTGCTGCACGGCGGTGACCGGCGTGCGCTGTTCGCCCCAAGCCAGGAGTACCATGGCGTAAATGAAGAGAGCCACCAAGAAATTGACCAGCACACCGCCCACCATGACGAGCAAGCGCTGCCAAGCCGGTTTGTTTTTGAAGAGTTGATTGGCCGGCACTTCGGCTTCTTCGCGTTTCACCGCGTCGGCATCGGTGCTTTCGTCGACCATGCCGGCGATTTCCACGTAACCGCCGAAGGGCAACCAACCGATGGCGAATTTCGTGCCGCCCCATGTGCCGAGGGGCAACGCCAAGCGCTTACCGCCTTTCCAGAAGTCGAAGAAAAGACAAAAGCGGTGCACGCGAATGCCGAAAAGCTTCGCGAAAAAGAAGTGGCCCCCCTCGTGAAGGATGACGAGCAGCGAGATGCTGAGCACCAATTGGAGGGCTTTGATCAAGAATGTTTCCATCAAAAAAGAGCTTGCAGGAAGGAATAGAATGAATTAGTTGAGATAGCCGGCCACCAATCGGCGCACTTCGGCATCGGAGGCGAGATAGTCGCTGAGCGATGCGCGTTGACAGCGCGTGGCGTCGGCCATGGCGCGACGAATCAGGCGCGGGATGTCGAGGAAACCGACGGCGCCGTGTCGGAATGACGCATTGGCCACTTCATTGGCCGCGTTCACCACACAAGGCAGGTTGCCGCCGGCTTCGATCGCCTCGTAAGCGATGCGCAGGCAGTCGAATTTGTCAAAATCTGGGCGCTCGAACGTGAGGCGGCCGAGGGCGGTCAGGTCCAAACGCTCACCGCTAAGCGACAAACGGCGCGGAAACGACAAGGCATATTGAATGGGCAATCGCATGTCGGGCACACCGAGCTGCGCTTTCACGCCCCCGTCGGCCAGTTGCACCGCGCTGTGCACGATGCTCTCGGGGTGCACCAGCACTTCGATGCGCTCCGGTTCGATGCCGAAGAGCCATTTGGCTTCGATCATCTCGAAGCCCTTGTTCATCATCGTGGCGCTGTCGATCGTGATCTTGGCGCCCATCTCCCAGTTGGGGTGTTTCAAGGCGCGCGCCGCGGTAACGTTCGCCAACTCTTCGATCGGCGTCGTGCGGAAGGGGCCTCCCGAGGCGGTGAGGAGGATTTTGTCGATGGCATTGCCGTCTTCGCCCACCAAGCTCTGGAAGATGGCGCTGTGCTCGCTGTCCACCGGCAGAATCGGCGCGCGGTGTTTCACGGCGAGTTCCGTTATGAGTTCGCCCGCCACAACGAGCGTCTCTTTGTTGGCCAGGGCGATGGTTTTGCCGGCTTCGATGGCCGCGACGGTGGGGCGGAGTCCGGCGAAACCCACCATGGCCGTCACCACCACGTCGACATCCGGCAAACTTGCCGCGTCGCCAATGGCTTCGGCGCCCGCCCACACTTTAATCGGTAGGTCGGCCAGTGCCTCGCGCACCGTTTCGTAGCGCGATTCGTCGGCGATGACCACCACTTCGGGGTGAAATTCGCGGGCTTGCGCGATCAGTAATTCGGCGTTGTGCCCCGCCGTGAGGGCATAGGCCTCGTATTCGTCGGCATGTTCGCGCACCACGTCGAGGGTTTGCGTGCCGATGGAGCCGGTCGAACCGAGGATGGCAATTCGTTTCATCGTGTTGTTGACATTCAGTCGTTAAGGTCGATCAGTCCGTCGGGCACATCGAGCAAGAGCAGTCGGGCGCGGAGGTCATAGTCCACCACAAAATCGTCGTGCAACGGGAGGAGCACCTCTTCTCCGTCGTGTGTTTCGACCGTGAGCAGGGTGTTGGCCGTTGTGGTTTCGACGTGGCGCACCGTGCCGAGCTCGAGGGTCGGCAGTCCTCCTTCGCCTTCTTCGTCGCCGGCCTCAGCCTCTGCGTCGAGTGCGCCGTGATCGACCAGGAGCACTTGGAAGCCGGTGAAAGCCCGAAGCGACGAAACAGTCTCTTCATCCTCGGCGGGGCGGGCATCGAGGGGGTAATAGACGGTGTGTCCCACAAGTTCCCGTGCGGCGGTGTCGCTGTCGATGCCGTCGAGGGTGAACAGCGCCGATTCGCTCCCTTTGAAACGATAGTCTTCGAGGAAGAACGGCACGTAGAGTCCGTCGATCTTGAGAAATACGTAGTCGGCTTCACCGCGATCGAAGACATCGTCGGTGAACTGCAGTTCGATTTCGCCGTGGATGCCGTGCGTGCGGGTGAATCGCCCGATGGAAAAAACGTCGGAGTCTGAAATCATGAGAAGAGGCAGGAACCTAAAAAATTATTCGAGGCGGGTGATGCAGGCACCCAGGGCATTGAGTCGATCTTCGATGTGCTCATAGCCGCGATCGATCTGGCCTACGTTGTCAATGCGGCTCGTTCCGTCGGCACTGAGGGCGGCGATGAGCAGCGCGATGCCGGCGCGAATGTCGGGGCTGGCCATGCGGCGCGCCTTCAGCTGCAAGTTGAAGTCGTGGCCCACCACAACGGCGCGGTGCGGGTCGCACAAAATGATCTGCGCGCCCATGTCGATGAGTTTGTCGACGAAGAAGAGGCGGCTTTCGAACATCTTTTGGTGGAAAAGCACGCTGCCCTTGGCCTGCGTGGCCACGACGAGCAGAATCGAAAGGAGGTCGGGGGTGAGTCCCGGCCAGGGGGCGTCGGCCAACGTCATAAAAGAGCCGTCGATGAACGACTCAATTTGATAATGCTGCGGGCCGGGGATGTAAAGGTCGTCGTCGCGCTCCTCGACCGTCACGCCGAGTCGGCGAAAGGCGTCGGGGATGAGTCCGAGATCGCGGCGCGACACGTTTTTAATGGTGATGCCGTCGCCCACCATCGCGCCGATACCGATGAACGAGCCGATCTCGATCATGTCGGGCAGGATGCGGTGCTCGGCGCCGTGGAGCTTTTGCACGCCCACCACCGTAGGCGGTTGGAGGCGATGCCCGAAATGTTGGCGCCCATGCGGTTGAGCAGGTGGCAGAGCTGCTGAATGTAGGGTTCGCAGGCCGCATTGTAGATGGTTGTGGTGCCTTCGGCGAGCACAGCGGCCATGACGATGTTGGCCGTCCCGGTCACCGACGCTTCGTCGAGGAGCATGTAGGCGCCGCGCAGGCGTTCGGCCTCGATCTCAAAGAGTTCGTGCTCGCTGTCCACGTGAAACTGCGCGCCGAGCTTTTGCAATCCGAAAAAATGCGTGTCGAGTCGTCGACGGCCGATTTTGTCGCCGCCGGGCTTGCTGATCACTGCCCGACCGAAGCGGGCCACGAGCGGGCCGATGGTGAGAATCGAACCGCGCAACGACGAACAACGGGCCAGATATTCCTCCGAACGGAGGTAATCGAGGTCGATTTGGTCGGCGCGGAAGGTGATGTCGCCCGGCGCATTGCGGCGCACGTAGACGCCGATGTCTTGCAGCAGACGAATCAAGTTGTTGACGTCGACAATGTCGGGCACGTTGGTCAGGCGCACCTCCTGATCGGTGAGCAGCGTGGCGCAGATCACTTGCAACGCTTCGTTTTTGGCTCCTTGCGGTTCGATTTCGCCTCGGAGACGGCGGTTGCCTTCAATGAGAAAAGAGGCCATGCGGGTGAGTTTTAGTGGGGTGTGTGAATCAAGACGGCTGCAGTGCGCGCATCACCTCGGCGGAGGGGATGCGCCCTTCGGTGCAGAAGTCGATGTCCTTGGCCAGGCGTTCGATTTCGGTCGCTCCGCCTCGCATTTCGGCGAGGTTGAGTTGCATGCGAGCGGCCAAATCGCACAACTGTCGGGCGCGCACCTCGGCATCGGGCTCGTCGGCGATGCGGTTCATCCACGTTTGCAGCAAGTGGCCGTAGTGGCGAAAACGCAAACGGTGGGTGGGATAAGTCAAACGCTCCGCTTGTGCGGCGGCGGGTGCGCGATCCACCTCCACGGGCCAGTCGATGTCGAGCGCGTAGTCGGTGAGTTGGGCGAGGTGGTTCCACAATTTTTCGTTCACCTCACGCGAATCGGCGGGTTGTCGGCTGACGATGCGCATGGTTTCGACGATGCGTGCGGCATAGGCCGTGCGTTCTGCCCGGTCGCTGAGCGTGAGGGCGTGTTCCACCATGAGTTGCACTTCACGGCCGTAGGCTTTCATGCGCACAGGGGCTTTCTGCGTGTTGTATTCCATAGAGACCGAACGTGTCAAAACAGTTTTTTGGGCAAAGACGTTTGAAATTCCTTGAGATAGAAGGGCTCGAAATAGGCCAGATCGACGAAACGCCCTTCGAGAAAGGCGCGTTCGGCGAGCGGAGCCATGTGGCGCGCCAGCGGATGCACGTTGTCGACGAAACGAGCGTTGGGGTGATCGATCACGGCCTTGCACTTTTCGGCGCCGTCGCCCATGAAATAAACGGGCGCACGGTCGAGCCACTCGCGATAAGTGTCGGCCGTGACGATGTCGGCCCCCACTTCGCGCACGGTGTGCAGCGCGCGATCATATACTGCGGCGTAAACCTCCATGCGGCGCGCGTCGATCATGGGCACGAGCAGGGCGTCGTCGGGCATATCGTCGTCGTAGAGCAACGGTCCCACGGTGATGAGCTGCAGCGTGGGCACGGCAATGAGGGGCACATTGCGGGCGTAGGCCACCCCTTTGGCAGTGGAAAGCCCGATGCGCAGGCCGGTGTAGCTACCCGGTCCGCTCGACACGGCGACGGCGTCGAGGGGAATGGCGTGGCTCTCGGCGAAACTCAGCGCTTCGTCGACGAAGGGCGCCAAAACGGCCGCATGGGAGGGGCCTTCGAGGGTTTGCTGTTCGAAGATCACCTGCGAATCTTCCGACACGGCGACGGAACAAACGGAGGTGGAGGTTTCTATGTGGAGAATGCAGGACATGGCTGAGGGATTTTTCGGCGTCCTCGTTCCGCGACTCCAACGGGAGGGAAACGGACGCTCGCTTTTCAATCTGCGAATTTAAGGCTTTTCGGCTGATACACAAAGTTTCCACGGCGAAAAGCCGCGCGGCGCCCTGCATAAGGCGCACGGCGCGCGCGAATCTCCCCGAATATCACCCTACGGCGCGGAACGTCTCTGCACCGCACCCCGCCTCTCAGCACGCCATCGCCCGGGTGCTCCACGCAACAAGATGTGAATTCGCGTCTTCTTCCCGCCCCGACGCAGCGCCGTCCGCAGCCCCGACGAAAACTCGGCGGGCTGTCCCGAAAAGTTCCCGAGAATTGCGGAAAAAGTCCCAATTATCAGCGAAAAACGGGGCGTTTTCTTCCCGTCTCCTCCACCCCGCCGCACGCACTCCGAGACTTGAACGGCACGGCGCCCCGTTTTCCGTTTGTACCGGGCTTTCGCCGTGGCGCGCCCCTCGTCGAAACACGGTTTGTGCCCACCGAATGGCCGAAAACCGGAAAGAAAACTACAGCCGAAACCGGAGTTTTTACCCTTTTCACGAAAGGAATTGTTCAATATTTCCTTTTCGCCAAGAAATAAACAAACAAAATCGCCCTCACGTCCAAAAGAATACGTACCTTTGGCCTACGTACCTCTGTGTACTGCGCACCGCTCGTCCACAACGAGCGAGTCCTACGCAAACAACATCACATAACCATAACTCCAACATGAAACCTGCAAACGGCAAATTGGGTGTCATGATCGTCGGCCTCGGCGCGGTCAGCACCACCTTCATCACCGGCGTGCTGATGGCACGCAAGGGCTTGGCAAAGCCCGTCGGTGCAATGACACAATACGACAAAATCCGCGTGGGACGCGGTGCCGAAAAGAAATACCTGAAATATGCCGACATCATCTCGCTGGCTTCGCTCGACGATCTGGTGTTCGGCGCTTGGGATGTGTATCCCGCCAACGCTTTTGAGAGCGCCGTCGACGCCGAGGTGCTGCGCGCCAAAGACATCCTCCCCGTGGAGAACGAACTGAAGGCCATCCGCCCGCTGCCCGCCGCATTCGACAAGCGCTATGCCTCTCGTTTGGACGGCAACAACGTGAAAAACTGCGCCACCCGCTGGGAAATGGTGGAAGCCCTGCGCGAAGACATTCGCCGCTTCAAGGCCGACAACGGTTGCGACCGCATTGTGGTACTCTGGGCCGCATCGACCGAAATCTACGTCCCCATCGACGAAACGGTGCACTACCGTTTGGCCGATCTGGAAGCCGCCATGAAGGCCAACGACACCGAGCGCATCGCGCCCTCCATGTGCTATGCCTACGCTGCCCTGGCCGAAGGTGCCCCCTTCGTGATGGGTGCACCCAACACCACGGTGGATATCCCCGCCATGTGGGAGTTGGCCGAAAAGACCCACATGCCCATCGCCGGTAAGGACTTCAAAACCGGCCAAACCTTGGTGAAGAGCGGTTTCGCCCCCATCATCGGCACCCGCTGCCTGGGACTGAACGGATGGTTCTCGACCAATATCCTCGGCAACCGCGACGGCCTGGTGCTCGACGAGCCGGCCAACTTCCACACGAAGGAGGTTTCCAAACTCTCGACCCTCGAAAGCATCCTCGTGGCCGACGAGCAGCCCGACCTCTACACGGACTACTACCACAAGGTGCGCATCAACTACTATCCTCCGCGCGGCGACAGCAAGGAAGGCTGGGACAACATCGACATCTTCGGTTGGATGGGCTACCCCATGCAGGTGAAAATCAACTTCCTCTGCCGCGATTCGATTCTGGCCGCCCCGCTTTGCCTCGACCTCGTGCTGCTCATCGACGCCGCTGCCCGCGACGGCCGTTACGGCACGCAGCGCTTCCTGAGTTTCTTCCTCAAAAGCCCGCAACACGACTACACGCAAGGCGAAGTGCCCGAAAATCACCTGTTCCGCCAGTACACGAACCTCAAAAACGCCATTCGCGAAATGGGCGGTTACGAGGCTGACGAAACGGTCGACTGATTTTTCAGCCTCGCCCCTTCACACCGAGCGCGACACCTCCCTCCGGCGAGGAGCCACGCCCGGTGTTCCTCTTTTTGTAAGAGCGCTTCACCGGCGGCTATCAGCGAAACGATAGCAGCTATCTGATCAAACCATAGAACTTCGGCACGATACCCGAGAAGAGCGCGTAATTTTGCAGCGTCAAAACGGAAATGCTCCGCCACTGCCCACAGGCTTATCTACGTTACGGCGCATGCGCTTGACAGAACTGACTGTTTATTATATTTCCATCCTGACGATTCCCGCCGCCTCGGTCGGCTCCCAACGGGATCCCCACCGACCACTCGGAGAACAGCAGAGTTCCCTTGTGGGGCGCGCCGGGAGACGTCATCCAACGCGAATCAACTCAAAATTCATTTCATTATGTCACTTCTTGCCGCCCTTCAAGTTCAAAGCAGCACCAGCGCTCCTTACATCATCATTGCTTTCATCGCCTTCACCGCAGCCCTCTACTGCGTGCCCACGCTCTTCCGCTTCTTCAAAAACCTCTCGAACCCTGCCCAACGCGCCGCTCAGCCCGCCGACGACACGGTGTACGTTTGCCACGACGAAGCTTTCTTGCAACCCAAAGCCTAACTCCTTCTCATCTCGCAATCGGATTCGATGAACCACTCCACGATGATGTCCGCGGCATCACCCTCTGACCCCAAAGAAATCCACGTTCGTCTCAAACACATTGCCAAGTTTTTTTCGGCTCCTACGCCGCTACTCTGCTGTGCAGCGGAGCCACGACAATGCGCATTGAGCGCAAACTCCGCCAAATGGCCGAAGCCTGGCACGTGCAAGCCGAATTCACCATTCTGCCCACGAACGTGATTCTCAACATCTGGGATGCCTCGGGCGACCACTCCTACAGTTGCATCTCACCGCTGCTGCACGGAGCCCTAAATTTCGATCTCATCACGCGTCTCAGCCGCCTAAGCGACGACGTCTTCACGCAGAACCTCGTGCCTGCCGAAGCCGTTCGCCGCTTTGATGCGATTAAAAACATCCCTCGCTTCTCTTCGTTCGCCGTACTGGTCTTGGCCTCTGCGGCCAACGCCTCTTTCTGCCGGCTCTTCGGCGGCGACTGGGCCGCCATCGGCATTGTGTTTGCCGCCACCTTCTGTGGTTTCTTTGTCAAACAGCGTCTTTCGGGCTGGAAAATGGACTATCGCGCCGTGACCATCATCTCTGCAGTGACGGCCGCGGTAATTTCTTGCGTCGGCTACGTCATTCCCGATCTTTCCACCACGCCCGACATCGCTTTGGGCACCAGTGTGCTCTATCTTGTGCCGGGAGTGCCGTTTTGCAACTTCGTCAACGATTTGCTCTACGGGCACTACATCTGCGCTTTCAGCCGCTTCGTGCAGGCCATGATGATCACCGTGAGTCTTTCGATCGGGTTGGTGCTGGCTTTGCTGATGCTCAACATCCGCATGCTCTGACCCGTTTCGGCCTTTGCCCCACTTTTCTCCCCTTCCCCCCACAACGATAGTCCATTCTCCATGTCAACTCTTCTCGATTTGCTCAACGACGGCTTCTTTGCCGCCATTGCCGCCATCGGTTTCGCGAGCATCAGCAACCCCAAACGCAGCACATTTTGGTCGCTCGGCCTGCTTGCCGCCCTCGGCCACGTCACGCGCTTCATCCTTATGCACTATTTTGACGTGCACATCGCCTTGGCTTCGTTTGCCGGCGGCTTGATCATTGGCATCGTCTCCATCCCTATGTCGACGGTGGTGAATTCGCCCGCCGAAACCCTCTCCTTCCCTGCGCTGCTCCCCATGGTGCCGGGAAAATTTGCCTACGGTTCGATACAAGCGCTCGTGGAATGCATGAGCCATAAGACCGAAGACCATTTCAACCACTATTTTTATCTGCTCAACTACAACTGGATCACCTGTGTACTGACGATTGTGCTGATGGTCATCGGGGTGACGATTCCGCTCTTCACGTTCCGCAACCACGGTCTGGTGATGTTGCGCCGTATGCGCGACGAACTCCTCGCTGCGGCCCACCTTCGTTCGTCGCACCACTGATTTTCGTCCGAACATGGAACTTCGACAGCTCCGCTACTTCGTGAAAGTGGCCGAATGCCAAAGCTTTTCGGAAGCCGCACGACAGTTGCACATCACACAAAGCACCCTCTCCCAACAAACCCGACAGTTGGAGGACGAACTGGGGGTGCAACTGCTCGCGCGCGACTCCCACCACGTGGAACTTACCGATGTGGGGGAGCGCTTTCCTGCCTTCTGCGCTGCGCGCCCTGGCCGAGGTGGAAGCTTGCGTGGACAGCATCAGCGAAGTGACGCACTTGGTGCGCGGCATCATCAACATTGGCGCCACTTATACCTTCAGTCCGATTCTCAAAGAGGCGATTCTCGCCTTCATCAAGGCGTTTCCACAAGTACGCCTCAATGTGGTGAGTCAATCGATGAGCGATTTGATGGAAATGCTCATCAAACACGAGCTGGACGTGGTGTTGTCTTACAAGCCCTCGCAACACTACCCGCAAATCGAGTCGCATTACCTTTTTGACAACGAACTTTGCGCCGTGGTGAGCGACACGCATCCGCTTGCCGGCCGTGCTGCCGTGGAACTCGCCGACTTGACTCACCACCGCATGGCACTTCCCGCCCCGGGACTGCAGGCGCGCAACAAATTCGACATGCTGGTGCGCGGCACACAGCACGAATTCAACGTCTGCTTGGAGATCAACGACGTGAATGCACTGATTAGTTTAGTGCGCGACAGTCGTTTGGTCACAGTGCTCTCAACTGCCACCGTTTCGCAGGTGGATGGCGTGGCCACGATCCCCATTGCCGGTGTAGACAGCAGCGAAATGGAAGGCTGCTACCACTTTTTGCGCGGCAGCTACCGCAAAGTGGCCACCAAAGAGTTCTTGCGCATCCTCTCGGAAAGCAAGTCATACGGCATGGCGCAAATGAATGTGGAATAACTTGGGCGACTGCGCCGCACGGCGGCCGTGCACAGCCCTTTCTCCCAATGCAACGAACCGGTTTCTCCGCGTGAGAGCCAGTTCGTTGCGTATAATGCGCCGCTTGGCCCGCCGACCAAAACAAAGCCTCCCCCGCAAGTTCGGAACTTGCGGGGGAGACTTATTTGTATAAAAGGGAGGAAAGTCCTGCTATGTATAAGGAGAGGTCCGCTACATCAGGGCTCGACCGGACGAAAAGGGGGCAATACTCATTATATATAAGGAGTACGCGCTACCGACAAGGGGAGGTAGGGTCGCCACGGACGCGATTACTCGATCACTTCGGCTGTTTCTGCCGTTCGGGCGCCGTGTTTTCCTTCTTACCGCTGAAGAGGAAGAAGAAAAGCACGCCGATCAGCAGAGCATAGCCGGCGAAAATGAACCATACACTCGACCAATCTCCCACTTGGAAGCCGTCTTTGTTCTCGGTGTAGCAGTTCACCACAGCTTGTGCGCCGAGGGTGCCGACGGAAGCCCCGATGCCGTTGGTCATTAACATGAAGAGACCTTGTGCACTCGAGCGGATTGATCCGTCGCACTCCTTATCTACGAACAGCGAACCGGAGACATTGAAGAAGTCGAAGGCGACCCCATAGACAATCATCGAAAGTATCAGGAAAATCACGCCGGGGAAAGCCGGAACACCGACGGCGAAGAAACCGAAACGCAGCACCCAAGCGAACATGGCAATGAGCATAACGGCCTTGATTCCGAAACGTTTCAAGAAGAAGGGGATGAGGAGAATGCAGAAAGTCTCGCTGATTTGCGAAAGAGAGATCAACACATTGGCGTGTTCCACGAACCATTGGCCACGGAATGCGGCTTCTGCCCCGAAACTGCTGATGAAGGGGTTGGCAAATCCGTTGGTGATCTGCAAACTTACGCCGAGGAACATGGAAAAGAGGAAAAAGAGCGCCATTCGCTTGTGGCGGAAGAGCTTAAACGCATCGAGTCCCATGGCTTGCACCAGACCTTTTTTCTCACTGCCCTTATTTACGGGGCAAGAAGGTAGGGTCAAAGCGTAGGCAGCCAGCATCAAACTCCAGAAAGCCGAGACAAAAAATTGCACATGCGTCTGTTGCCAACCTAACAAGTCGACAATCCACATCGAAACAATGAATCCGATGGTGCCAAAGATGCGAATCGGCGGGAAATCCTTCACGGTGTCGAGTCCGGAACGCTCAAGCGCATTGTAAGACACGGAGTTCGACAGCGCCAAGGTGGGCATGTAGGCCGCCACACTGAGCGTGTACCAGGGGAAAATATCGGCAAACGCAACGTGTTCTCCCATGCCGATCCAGCCAACTACGATCATAAAGGCTGCAGCCAGGAGATGACAAAGCGACAACATGCGCTGTGCCTGCACGAAACGGTCGGCAATCATGCCGACAAGGGCGGGCATAAAGATGGAAACAAGGCCTTGGACGGAATAAAACCACCCGATATTGGCTCCCATTTCCTTTCCGGCCAAAAAAGCCCCCATGGAAGTGAGGTAAGCTCCCCACACAGCGAACTCTAAGAAGTTCATCGCGATCAAACGCGACTTGATATTCGAACTATTCATGGAAATAACAATGCGATTACAGGGAGCGAAGTTACATCATTTTGCAAAGAGAACAAAGCAAATTGGGAAATTTCAAAACCGCACGGCGCAAAAAAGAGGGCGAAAATTAGCTTTTCGTCCTCTGTCTTTGCGTATTCAGTTTGTTCTTGGCCGAGATCACGCTGTTTGCCCGCGGATTTCGGCCGTCGGCGGGGGCTTTCGAGAAAAGAGCTGAACAAAAAACCACAGATTCGCGGCGAATGCACCGCGAAACGGAGGTTATTCGTCCTCATTCCACACTTTGTCGTGCTTTCCTTGGGTGAAGATGTCGTTTTCGTCGTCGATGGTTTTGCCGGACTCGCGATCAACTCTCAAAGTCTTGGCCGATTGCTGCATCAATCCATTCTCCGATGACAAACGCACCAGCTGAAGGAGGGGGGCTGTGTAAATTCGCTTCATTATATACTATAGTTCCGTTGATATTCCGAATGCGCTTCACGGTGTCCCGCCGATGCGATCGGCGAAACACCGTGGATGCGATTTCCTCATCCTCAATCCCGCCCTCATGCGGGTGGAAAGAAGACGCGACAAGTGCCCCAATCAGAGTTCGAGGTCTCCGCCGTGGATTTCGTGCCAAGGCAGTCCCTGCTTGTTGAGTTCTTCCATGAAGGGATCGGGATCAAACTCCTCGACGTTGTGGACGCCGGGCTTGTTCCACTTGCCTTCCATGAACAAACGGGCTCCGATGCAAGCGGGCACGCCGGTGGTGTAGCTCACCCCCTGCATTCCCGTTTCGTCGTAGGCAGCTTGGTGCGAACAGTTGTTGTAAATGTAGTAGGTTTGTTCCTTGCCGTCTTTCAAACCTCGGATGCGGCAACCGATCGAAGTCTCGCCTTCGTAGTTTTCGCCCAGGTCTTGCGGGTTGGGCAGCACCGCCTTAAGGAATTGCAGGGGCTGAATCATGTGTCCCTCGTAGTTGATGGGCACAATCGAGTCCATGCCGATGTTTTGAATCACGCGCAAGTGCGTGAGATACTCCTGTCCGAAGGTCATCCAAAGCGAGCTCGCTTGATTGTGGGGAAGTTGATGACCAAGCTCTCGATCTCTTCGTGGTGCAGCAGGTAACTTTCGCGCGGTCCGATGTTGGGATAGGTCAAAGGCCGGTGAATTTCGAGCGGCTCCGTCTCTACCCACTTGCCATTCTCCCAATAAAGTCCTTTTTGCGTGATCTCGCGGATGTTAATCTCGGGGTTGAAGTTGGTGGCAAAGGCTTTGTGGTGGTCTCCCGCGTTGCAATCGACGATATCCAGGTACTGAATTTCGTCGAAGTGGTGCTTAGCGGCATAGGCCGTGAAGATAGAGGTCACGCCCGGGTCGAAACCGCAGCCGAGAATGGCGCAAAGTCCGGCTTTCTCGAAGCGATCACGATAAGCCCACTGCCACGAGTACTCAAAATGCGCCTCATCCTTCGGTTCGTAGTTAGCGGTGTCGAGATAGTTGCAGCCGGTTTGGAGACAAGCCTCCATGATGGTGAGATCCTGGTAGGGCAAGGCCAAGTTCATCACCAGCTGCGGTTTGAACTCATTGAAGAGACGAACGAGTTGCTCCACATCGTCGGCATCCACCTGCGCCGTACGAATATCGTTGCGCAGTCCCATGTCAGCAATGCGTTGGGCAATCGCCTTACACTTGGATTCTGTGCGGCTGGCGATCATGATTTCGTCGAAGACATCGCTATTTTTTGCGACTTTGACAGCGGCCACGGTGGCAACGCCGCCGGCGCCGATGATGAGTACTTTTCCCATTGTGTTTGCGTATCGTAGTTGTTTGTGTGATTGCAGTGATCGGAATTTCATCCTGTTCGCGCAAAGTTATTGATTTTCACGCGATCGCACAAGTTCACGGCGCTTTTTTTGCATCTGCTCGAGGGAAATGCATTCCGGTTCACCGGGCACTGACTTCGTCGGCGCGGATGCCAAGTGCCGCCGTGAGCGAATAGCCGAGCAGTTCCTGTGCAAATCCTCGGCCGCTGAGGGGTTGCATGGTGAAGAGGGTGATTTCCTTGCGTCCGGCGTCGGTGCCATCCTCGCGCTTGGGCGGTTGAGCGCAGAGTCCTTTGATTCGAGTGGCCAACCGCGAACTCTCGGGTGTGAATCCGTCGAGATCGGCCACGAGCATCACCCGATCGGCCTCGGCGTCCAGGAGCATTTGCTCAAACACCTCGACGATCAAATCGTCGTGATCCACCACCTGTTCGACGGCAAGCGCCGAGAGCGAGAATTCGCCCAACCTGTCGGCAAAAGCCTTTCCGTTGATTTCGTCGGCGAAATGCGCCGGCGTGAAGTTTTGCAGCTGCGCGGTCTCGGGTCGATGGATGAAATACACTCGAATCTCGTTGTCGGCAGTCTTTGCTTCGCCTTCTGCGGGCAGCAAGCCGCCGTCGAGTGCCACATAGTCGAGCCAATCGGCGAGCGGCGCGGGAGGAATGCGCCGACCGAGCATGCGTTCGAAGTTGACAATGAGGTCAAACGCCACGCGTTCCACGTAGTCGGCGTCGACCAGCAGGGTATGGTGTGCCATAAGTCTTATAGAGTTCAGTTGGTGTGTTGGAGGTGCCGCTGCCGCCATGCGGTTGCGCACCTTTTTTCATTTTCCAAATTCTGCATGTCCCGCCGCCGCGTCGTCGTAGATCGCGCGGCGCAGTTCATTAGGCGAAACCGGCACAGGGCGGCGCGAGAGTTCGGGCACATTGTAGCTCTTCATGCGCAGCCAATTGTGCTCGGGGTCTTCTTGCGGCAGCAAGAAAGCCTTGTGTGCCTGCCCGTTGCGATCGAAATAGGCGATACACGGGCGCGTGAAATTCCCATCCAGCCGGCGCGAGGAGAACACTATCCACCGGCCGTTGCTGCTCCACGTGTGATAAGAGTCCACCTCCGGACTGTTGGCCGCCCGGAGCGGGTAGAAAGCCCCCGTTTTGAGGTCCTTCACCCAGAGATCACTGCTCTTGTGCCAGATATGAAATTGGCCGAAATCGCCGAGTGTGATGAGCAGATAGCGTCCGTCGGGACTGATGCGCGGGAGCGTTCCGCTTTTGCCCATAGTGTGGCAGTCCACTTCGAGGCGCGGCGCGCCGAAGGTGCGCGTGCGGGCATCGAAAGGCACCGACATCACATCGTAGCGCACCTCACGATAGGCATCGAGCACCGCATCTTGGCGCGCGTCGTCGCTGAGGCGTGCCGAATCGCTCATGGTGTCGAATTTCGGGAAGGGCGCCGCACAATAATATAAGCGGCTGCCGTCGGGCGCCCACGCCGGGAAGGTTTCCATCACTGCGGGGGTGCGAAACACATTGCTCAACTTGTTGCGCTGCACATCGTAGAAGAGCAGATCGGAATCGTAGTCTACGACCTCCACCTTCTGCGCATTGTTCAGACGGAAGGCTTGTCCGGTCTTGTTGCTCGAGAACACCACCCACGGCTGGCGGGGATGCCAGGCGGGATACACGCTGCCACCCAAGACACTGTCGCACTTCATGTCGACGCGCCGTATGTTTTTGCCCTCGATGAAGACCGTGCCGCCATGCTTCTCGCGCACGTGGAAGAGCATGCGCCCGGTGGTGCCGTAGGCCTGCGGGGTGTGACAGTTCACACAGTGGTTGTTCTCCTCCTCGAAGGTGTCGTTGTTCTCATAAATCGGGTGTTCGTCGAAGTTGGTGAGGTTGCGTTCGTACAATCCCAGCTGACGATACAGTTCATAGGAGGGCTCGATGAGTCGGTAGGTGAGAAAAGAATCGATGGGTTCTGCGACCACGGTCCATTTCCAGGTCGGGTGCTGCCGCCACTGCCCTTCGTGCTGTGTGAAGACCTCCACGCTCAGCTGCCCCCCGCGGTTGTCGGTGAGCAAACGTCGCCACTCGGTCGAGTCGAAGCGGAGTTTTCCTGCCGTTTCGGCTTCGGCCACGAGGGGTTCTCCGCGCTGCCCTTTGATTTGCACCACGACTTCTTCGGCCGGGTTGTTCACTTGAAAATTGAGCGGGGCGATGTTGGGCGGAATCACCACATCGCGATAGTCGGGGAAGACCGCTGCCTGTTGCGCGGTGGGCTGTGCCGTTTCGGGCACCCGCACCGTCGATCGGCAAGCGGCCAAGACCGCCACCAGAAGCACGCATCCGAGCATTTTCGCCCACGAGTTACACAATCTATTTCGCTTCATAAGGATCTGCAAGATAGGGATTTCGACCGTCGGCCCGTCAGTTCACGCCGACACCTTGGCTCTGCTGTTCGGAGGAAACGAGGTTGCCACAATAATAATAGTACATATACGTGCCGAGCCAGCGTTCGCGCAAGGCCTCGGCCATGTCTTTGCGCGACTGCTCGCGCTGTTCGGGGGTCATGCGCTCGCGTCCGGTGAGGAAGGGAGCCGCATCTTGCACAAAAGCTTGGAACTCGCTTTGCGTCAGTTCGTTCACTTCGGGGAAATAGTTCAGCACGCCCTCTCGTTTCACGGCCGCCACCATGATGGCCTGCAAGACAACCGGGGTAAACTGCACCTTGCCTCGCAGCACTTGTATGCGCGCCAGGAAAGTATCGAGGTCTTTGGCATAGAGACTCGCGGCGACTGCCGTGATGAGCGTGGCTTGGCTGCCGGTGGGCGTGGCCAAATTGTAACCGATCACCGTGGGTTGGCGGAAGGACTGCTCGAAGGCATCGATTCTGGGCCGCAACTGCTCGATGCGCGCCAAGGTGGCATCAGTTTGGCGCAGGGACGCATCGTGCAACACCGCCCGATAACGTTCGACAAAGTCATGGCAAAACGGCATGTGGTCGATGAGATTGAGGTAGCGGCCGGCCAAGCGTTTCTCGCCGTTGAGGAGGGCACAGATGGCCATACGCTTGAAATTGTGGAGTCGCGGGCCGTATTGCACCGTGTTGTCCATCGAAAGGCGATAGGCCGTGTTGAGCAATCCGGCATGCAGGGTAAGATCGGGCAAATAGTTCACGCCCTCGTCGTTGCCACCCACATTGCGCAGGTGCAAATCGGGATAATCATAGGGGATGGCAAAAAGCCCGTCCAACAAACGGTCGGTGTGTTCGAGCGCCACGGCGTTGAAGGCGGCCACACTCCGCGAAGGGCGACGCGTGGCCTGCGCCGTTTCGATCATGGCATCCCAATCTTCGTCGTCGAGCTCGTTCTGCATGCGGCAAGACATGCGCACATTGTCACGCTCCAGCACGGCGAAGAGCGAAAGTCCCACATAGGCCGCCAGGGGCAAGAGGAGCAGGAGGCGCCGCCAGCCCTTGCGCCGCATCGGCGTTGCGGGTGGTGGCGCGGCCGATCGGGAGAAACGGCGCCAGAGTGCGCAGCCGCCGGCCCAAACCGCCGCCACTGCAAAGAGCACCACGGTGCGCAAGACGAAGGTCGACGGTTCGGCGCGCAAATACAGGTCGAAGCCATCGGCCACACACCAGGTCATCACAGCCAAAGGCGGCAACCAGCCCCACCCTTCTGCGCGATGACGCGCCGGCAAACCGCGTTCGATGAGCCACGCAGTAGCGGTGAGCAGCAGGGCCAACAGCGTGCCGCCGAGCCAACGGTTCAGGAAAACCAACAGGAGATAGCGCGCACCCCAAATGGCATAGGCGCCGGGCAGGCGCAAGACGTAGGTCATGGGCGCGCGCTCGGCGCAAACATAATTTTCGTCGGCGATGTGGCGAAACACCTCACCATAGGTGAGCGTGGCGAAGAGCCACAACAGCACGAAGCCCACCGCGTAGTACAACACGGGGGTCCAAGCTCAGGGGGCGAAGCGGGGCGGCAGGCTGCGGCACCGCCGGTGTGGGGTTTTTCCTTTCATGGGGTAGATTGAAGTCCCCGCACGCAAGTGGGAAATGCGAATGTGGCGCGGGGATCTCTGCGGCAAATTTACAAGAAAAGGGTGAAACTACCAATTTTTGACGCCTCGAATGTACATTCTCGTGCTTCGGGTTCGTTTTCGTCCCCGTTCATCAGTGCTTGCGCGCGATTTATCGCGCGAAAAAGCGCAACACGAAGAAAAAAAGTGCTAACTTTGGCACAAAAAAATCCCCGTAAAAAGAAGAAAAAAACGGGGAGCTTTTTCGGCAAAAAGCTGCGCATCTGTGCACACCGCTCGGCTTTCCGCCTTCGGAACTCCCCTTCCACGGCCTCACCCGCTCCGCTTTCTCCGCCCCGTTCGCACGTCTGCCCGATCTCTCCGCACCTCCACCGGACGGTGTGGGCGGTGTTTGGGCCACGCCACACGCTGCTACGCGAAATGCTCTCGCCGCTCACACGGGGAAGAAGGACGTTCGCTTGGAATTGCACGCCCCCATGCCCGAAAACACCCCGTTCACAGACGCCAACTCGGGAAGAACGCAGCGCATGATAGAGAAGCAAACAAGAAAATGCCATAAGAATTAAAAACGCGCGCACGCGTAAGGCGATTCAAACCACGGAAACGGCCACGCAGGACCTCCACAGCTTTTTGAGAAATGCCGAAGGACGGGAGAGAAATAATTGAGCAATATCACTCTTCTACGCAAGGCCATGTGCCAACCTCCCCTACCGCAATCAGCGCGCGGGAAGAAACTGCACAAAACCACTACCTATGCGCCACATATGGGAATCATACACACTGAGAATCAGAACATACAACATAAAACTCCACCGCGACACATCAAATTCAACGAAGGAGAAGACAAGGCTTCCACTTTATCAGAAAAGATTATTCGTTTTTTCCTTTTCCAACACTACCATTCCGACAAAAGTCCTATCTTTGCCCCAAGCAAACAAGAAACAATCATCGATTCATGAGAAAACTATATGTTCTCCTCCTCAGTCTCGCGCTGAGTAGCCTATCGAGCCGCGCCACCTCGGCCACAGACGACGGCGCCCTCACGCTCGACAGTTGCCGGCAGCTGGCATTGCAACACAACAAGACGTTGCAGATGTCGCAACTGGGCATCGACAAAGCCCGCGAGGTGCATGCTGCCGCCCGCACGAACTATCTCCCCAAAATCTCGGGCGTGGCGGCCTACGTTCACACGGGCGACGAACTTTCGATCCTCACCACCGACCAGAAAACGGCGCTGACCAACCTCGGTTCGCAATTGGGCGCGGGGTTTTCGCCCGAATTCCTGCAGCGGGTGCAACAACTCGTGGCGGCCCACCCCGATCTCGCCCCGCTCGTGCAACGCGCGCAACAAACCGGCGCCGCTTTGCAACAAGGACTGAACGGTGTGGGGCGCGATCTGGCCCAACGCTTCGAGACCGACACGCGCAATGTGGCTGTGGGTGCGGTGCTCTTCACCCAACCGCTCTACATGGGCGGAAAAATTCGCGCCTACGATCGTATCACCGGCTATGCCGAGCAGTTGGCCGGCGAAAAGCTGCGTGCCGACCGCCAGGAGGTGATTCTCAGTGTGGACAAAGCTTACTGGCAGGTGGTGAGCCTGACGCACAAGACGCGTTTGGCCACGGCCTACCGCGACATGCTGCAACATCTGGACGGCGACGTGCAGAAAATGGTGAAAGAAGGCGTGGCCACCCGTGCCAATGCGCTGTCGGTGAGCGTCGAGCTGAACAAAGCCGAGATGACGCTGACGCGCGCCGAGGACGGTTTGAGCCTCTCGCGCATGCTTTTGGCTCAACTCTGCGGGCTGCCGATCGACACCACGCTGCACCTTGTCGACGAACGCCTCAGCGACCTGCCGACTTCTACGGCCGGCGTGCAGGCCGACGCCGAGACAGCCATGGGGGCCCGCCCCGAATTGCGACAACTGGGGCTCGCCCAATCGATCTACGCCGAGAAGGTGAAGGTGGAGCGCGCCGCTTTCCTCCCCACCCTGGCCTTGACGGGCGGATACGGCATGACCTATCCGAGTATGTTCAACGGCTTCGAGAAAAAAGCTGAAAGGCACCTGGAGTGTGGGGCTGCTGCTGAAGGTTCCCATCTGGGAATGGGGCGAAGGTAAGCACAAAGTGGCCGCCGCCAAGGCCGATGCAGCTGTGGCCGGACTGCAACTGCAAGAGGCGCGCGAAAAAAATCACGCTGCAGGTGAACCAAACGTCGCTGGCCGTGAATCAGGCGGTGAAGAAACTCGCGCTGACCGAGAAGAGCCAAAGCCGCGCGGAAGAGAATCTGCGCATGGCCCGCGTGGGATTCAAAGAAGGGGTGGTCACCACCTCCGACTTGCTGGCGGCACAAACGGCGTGGCTGGCGGCACAAAGCGACAGAATCGACGCGCAAATCGACATTCGCATAGCCCGCGCCGTCTACAACAAAGCGCTCGGCCAATAAAACTCGGCACAACACCCCTCAATCACCGCTGTGTGCGCAGCTCGCGCCTCGATGCCGCGCACCGGCCTTTCTCCTTTCAACCCCCTAACGCTGTCAAAACAGCACCAAACACAATGAAGAAACAAGCTCCCAATTATATCCCCGCCATCCTGCTCATCGTGGCGGTCATTGTCATCACCGCCATCTGCGGTTTCTACGCCTTTCGCCCTCAGCCCGAAGTGATTCAGGGACAAGCTGAAGTGACGGAGTATCGCGTGTCGAGCAAAGTGCCCGGTCGCGTGAAACGCATCCTGGTCGAAGAAGGACAACAGGTGCACGCCGGCGACACCCTCGCCATTCTCGAGGCGCCGGAGGTGAATGCGAAACTCACCCAGGCCGAGGCGGCCGAAGATGCCGCCGCCGCACAAAGCCGGAAAGCCGACAAGGGGGCGCGCGAGGAACAGAAACGCGGCGCCTACGAGATGTGGCAAAAGGCCAAGGCCGGTCGTGAGGTGATGGAGAAGAGTTATGCCCGCGTGAAGCGACTGCACGACGAAGGGGTGGTGACTTCGCAAAAACTCGACGAGGTGACGGCACAGCGCGACGCGGCCACTGCCACTGAACGCGCGGCCAAATCGCAATATGACATGGCGGTGAACGGAGCGCAGATCGAAGATCGCGAAGCGGCCGCCGCACTCACGGCACGTGCCGGCGGTGCCATCAAGGAAGTGAAGAGCTATCTGAAAGAAACGGTGCTCGTGGCCGCACTCGATGGGGAAGTGACCGACATCTTCCCCTCGATCGGCGAACTCGTGGGCACCGGCGCGCCGGTGATGAACGTGGCGCTGATGAACAAGCTGTGGGTTTCGTTCAATGTGCGCGAAGACAAACTGACCACGCTCCGTGTGGGGCAAGAAGTGGAAGGTTTCGTGCCGGCACTGGGCGACAAGACTGTGAAACTGCGCATCGCGAACCTGAAGGACGTGGGCAGCTACGCCGTGTGGCGCGCTTCGAAATCGACGGGCCAGTATGATTTGAAGACCTTCCGCGTGAAAGCCACACCGACGCAAAGCATCGAAGGCTTGCGCCCCGGCATGACGGTGGTGCTGCGATGAGGTTCGACGACCACGGGACACCGGCAGCGCGTCTGTGCGGTGTTCCCCAATATTCCTCTCACGACGACAAACGATGAAAAAGGTATTCTTACGCGAGTTGCGACGCATCTGCACCCGCCCCATCTACCTATTTTGCATGGTGGGGGTGCCGCTGTTTTGCACCCTGCTACTCACCACGCTGATGGGGCAAGGTTTGCCGGCCGACATGCCGGTGGGTTTGGTCGATCTGGACAACAGTGTGACCACTCGCTCGCTGGCTTCGAATCTCGATGCCTTTCAAAACACGCACATCGTGGAGCACTATGCCTCGCCCGAGGAGGCCATCCACGCCATGCGCCGCGGCGAAATCTACGCCTTCTACTATGTTCCCGAGGGAACGACACGCAAACTGCTGCGACAGGAGGCACCCACAGTGTCGTTCTACACCAACAACGCCTATCTCATGGCGGGCTCCCTGCTCTACAAGGACATGCGCACCATGAGTGAGCTCATGGGGGGGCGCCGCCGCCCGCTCGGTGCTCTTCGCCAAAGGGGCAACCTCGGGACAGGCCATGGCTTTTCTGCAACCGATTGTGATCGATTCGCATGCCATCGGCAATCCGGTACTCAATTATAATATCTATCTGTCGAACATTCTGCTGCCGGGCTTGCTCTCGCTGATGATTTTCTTCGTCACGGTCTTTTCGATCGGGCAAGAAATCAAGGAGGGAGGCGGTCGCGCGCTGCTGATTCTTTCGAAAGGCTCGGCTTTCAAAGCCTTGTACGCCAAACTCGCGGCACAGTTTCTGATTTTCGCCCTGGTGGGTCTCTTCATCGGACTGTATCTCTACGGCGTGTTGGCCTTCCCCTGCCACTGCGGCATTCCAACCATGCTGCTGTTGCTCATTTTGATGGTGCTGGCTTCGCAGGGCTTGGGCGTACTGATGATTTCCGCTCTGCCGAGCCCGCGTTTGGGACTGAGTTTCGCCTCCCTGTGGGGCGTGATCTCGTTCAGCATTTGCGGAATGTCCTTCCCGGCCATGGCCATGTATCCGGTGCTGCACGGGTTGTCGTATCTCTTCCCGCTGCGCTACTATTATCTATTGTATGTCAACTGCGCGCTCGATGGTTTTTCACTCGCCGGCGCCGCACCTTTCGTGGGTGCCCTGCTGGTGTTCACTCTCCTGCCACTACTTTTTGTAGGACGATTCCGCCAAATGATGGAGCGCATCGCCTATGAGCCCTAAACAGTCAGAGACATGAACAAAGCTTTCAGAAACACACTCCGCGACATACTCGGTGATGGCGCACTGATCATCTTTATGGTCGTGGTGCCCATCGTCTATCCGCTGGTCTATGCCCTGATCTACAATCCGGAAACGGTCCACGAAGTGCCGGTGGCCGTGGTGGACTGTGCGGGCAACGCGACGTCTCGCGATTTTTTGACCCGTCTCGATGCTTCGCCCGACGTGCGCATTGCGGTTCGCCCCCTCGTCGCTCGAAGCGGCCAAAGCCGCTGTGGCCCGACGCGAGGTCTACGGCGTGGTATACATCCCCGAAGATTTCTCGCGCAATTTGGCGCGGATGCAACAATCGCACGTGAGCGTCTATTGCGACATGAGCGGCATGCTCTATTACAAGGCCATTCTCGCCGCTGCCACCGACGTTTCGCTCGAAATGAACGCGCGCATCAAAATACAACGCGCCGGCAACACCACCGACCGCCAGGACCAACTCACTGCGCACCCCTGCAATATGAGCACATTGCGCTGTTCAATCCGCAAAGTGGCTTCGCCTCGTTTCTGCTGCCCGCCGTGTTGATGCTCATCATCCAACAAACGCTGATTCTCGGCGTGGGCATGGAGGCGGGCACGCGCCGCGAACGCATGGAACAGACCCACCGCTTCCCGCCCACCGACGATTTCACCCTCGATGCGCAAGCGGAACTCGCCGCCTCGGAGGAACGCCACAAACAAACGCGCGCCCAACGCGTGATCGAGTGGTTCCATCCGCGCCGCACCCGACTTCGCCATGCTTCGCGCCGGGCGTGGCGCAACCTGCTCGGACGCAGCGCCGCATTTTTCATGATCTACATTCCGGTGGCCGCTTTCGAAATGGGCGTCGTGCCGCACTTGTTCTCGTTCCCTCAAATCGGGCAAGCTGTCGACATCGCGCTTTTCGCCGTTCCCTTCCTCTTGGCCTGCGTCTTTTTCGCCATTGCCATCAGCGGCATCCCGAGAGGTCGCGAAAGTATCATACTCATTGCCGTATTCACCTCGGTGCCGATGCTTTTCCTCAGTGGCGTGAGCTGGCCCGGCACAGCAATCCCCTGGTATTGGCAGACTTTGGCGGATCTCATCCCTTCGACCTTCGGCGTCAACGGTTTCGTGCGCCTCAGCACCATGGGGGCTTCGCTGGCCGACGTGCAACCGGAATACACCGCGCTGTGGATTCAGGTGCTGGCCTACGGTTTGCTGGCCTGGTGGGTGACGCGCAAAAACGAAGTGCGGAAGATTCAACTCCGCCACTACACCCCTTCACCGGTAGTGCGAGAGGGATAAAGCGCGGCCTCAATTTTCCGCCGGATCGGAGTAACGAACCCAATGTAAACAGGGGGAAGCACTTTTGTGTGCTTCCCCCTGTTGGCATGGACCAGACCTACAAGAATATATGATCACCGCTTTTGTGATTTTGCGCCCTGTAAATGCCCTCCCAACTGAGACTTATCACAAGTCTCTCTCCAAAGGTATGTCACGAAAACTGCTTCCACGAAGAAAAAATCCTCCGCAACAAGCGATTGGATGCAAGAAAGAGCAAGCACCCTGCAGAGCCGTCAACCGAGGCATCCACATCTGGTTCGCGATTACCCAACCGAGCACGTTTATGCCTTGAGCATTTGTGAAGCAGCCGTGGAATCAAAAACTCAACTGGGTCTGTGCAGCTTTTACCAAGCCATTAAGCCAGTTTTGATGCCCATCAATCATAATGTTAGTACCGGCCATTTCTACTGCAGGCTTACCAATCTGACTTTCCTGTGTAAGAATGCGAAGCCGATGACCGGGAAGTTCTTCGAGCAGCCATGCGTGAATAACGTCGAGTCTGTGCGCTGCATCCCCTTCTACCCAGCCGTGCCATGCAATACGTGCAATCCCTTCCTTGGGTGGTTCGAATTCTACAATCTGCGCTTCGACGGGGAAACCAAAAGTCTTGAAGAAAAAAGGCGCATCAGGGTAAAGTTCATTCTTACCTTCCTCTTTGTAGCGAGCATCTGACGAGTTGCTATAATACTTCTCCCATATCGTAATATGCGTGAGGTAAGGCCAGACGTCTACTGTCGCCAAATCTTTCACGATAACTTCGTTGCTTACAAAATTATCTGTTGTACCCGGAAGATATTCCTCAGGCCAATGGATTTCATTTAACATGATCTTTTTTTTTGATGGTTTTACTCGGGAGACCGTTGCATTTTGTGTTACGCATCTCCTTTTTCTGATTGCAAAGATACGGTAGGACCTTCTCTAACCTGTTACGCCAAACGTCAAAGCGCACTTTCCTCAAACGTCTTTATCTGGTATCGGATGCCATTAAGGCCTCTATTGAGTAATGGCGGCCTCTTTCCATGTTTCGCCCGAAAAAGCGTTACAAGACTTGCCGAAAAATGGAACCCCGGCGCTTGTCTACTTCGTGACTCACGCCGGGGCATTAGTGTTCTGCTCGTTGCTTCATTTCACAATCTCAGCAATCCAACCAAAGAGTTCGTTCAGGGCATAGTCGCCACTGTGAGGACGGTTCCAAGGTAGTTTGAAGTTGACCTCCTTACCGGCGTTCTGAAGCTTGGTCGCCAAATTGATGGCAATGGGGAAAGCCGTGTCACGATCACGAGCCCCATGACGAATATACCAATGAGGAGCCACTGCCGTAGCCTCATCTCCGATGAAATACATCGGATTCAGCAGTCGCACATTCTCTTTCACGTTTTCAGTCAACGTGTTGCCAGCTTTTTCAGCAGCCCATGCAGTGAAGTTTACATCCGTCCCCTGTTCGTTTCCGAACTCCCCATTCTCTCCACTCGCTGTAGCTCCATCCACCTGGTAACTATCAAAGGCAGGTACGCCTTTGAGCGCTTGCGTGCTCACAACATAGTTGAGATACTTGTCCATATCCAAATCGGTGATATATTCCCCGACCCGCTTCCGGCCACCTCGTATCATTGGAGGCACGTCACCGGCCATTCCTTGAGGTCTAGCCTGCGCAACGCCCCCATCGATGGGAGCTTGAAAAGCGGCTTCGCTGCTGAAGCTAAAACCGATGGAATCAGGAATGTCAGCTCCGGCATCTTTCGCTTCCTGAGCGCTGGAGATAAGGATCGCTTTGATATAGTCAAGATAGTTATCGGCGTTAAGCGGTGTGCCATCTGCTTTCTGCAATTCGAGAGAATTGACGTACAACGGGAACTGTGCAGCCAACTCCTGCGTCAAAGCCCGCTTGCTTGCAGGCAGATTCTTGCGACTATCCGTGTTCCCATACAGCCATTCGTAGGCCATATCTGCATGATCGAGATCAGTGATCGGACAATAACAAACGCTGGCGAACACATCATCTCGTCCTTCAGCAGCTCCCATAGCCTTAAGCAACGGTTCGTAGGCTGCATTGTTTCCCGTTGCCCCCATCAAACTCGACATCGCGCCACCGGCACTTGTGCCATCAGTGATAATCTTCTCCGTATTGCCGGGAATCAAATGATCGAAGTGACGCAAATAACGAATAGCCGCCTTCAGGTCAAGTAATGCCTTGGGCGCACGTCCGGTGTAGATTGTCTTTTTACCTTTTTGCACTGTGGAGGTGCGGCCGCGACTACCGGGGATGACGAGCACATAGCCCTCAGCCAACGCACGTCCACTTGCATCTTGTCCCTGGGGATTACCGGCCTGACTGGCCATGTAGCCGCCCACATAAGTGCGAAGAAAGATGGGCGTCTGCTCAGTAGCCCCTTCCGGCACAAAGATGTTCATATACTGATAGGTCGAATCCTCTACATTGGTGACAAAATAAAGCTTTGTGTAGGCCGTATAATTCACCACCTTCCCGTCAGGCATGGTCAACGAGGTTTTTACACCGCGATCCGGATTAAATTGGAGAGTCGGCATCTTAGATTTCTTGGTTGCATTCAGGTTGATAGCGAGCATCAGACCGATTGCCGCGACAAATAACTTCTTCATATCTTGTGATTTGCTGAAACTGTTTCACGCTCTTCGTTTATTGCGCCTTGCCATACTGATTGTAGGAAATATTTCCCTCATTCCATTTGTCCTTCGGGCTTACCTCAGTGTCAGGATAACCGACCACGATGGTGTTCAGAGGAATTAAAGTTTCCGGCAATCCCAGTGCTTTGGCCACTTCTGCACAACGTTCTTCCGAGGGGTAAGTCCCCGTCCACACAGCGCCCAGCTCCATGCCGGTGGCAGCCAAGAGAATATTTTCTGAAGCAGCAGAACAGTCTTGAATCCAAAACTCACGCGCGTTGCCTTTAGCGGCCTTATTCATATCACCACAAACGACAATAGCCAGCGGTGCCTTTTTCTGCCATAGCAGCATGGGGATTCGCTTCAGCCAGTTTTTGCAACTGGTGCTTGTCGGTGACAACAACAAAATGCCAAGGTTGTTTATTCATTGCCGAAGGAGCAGCCATGCCAGCACGCAGCAGTTTTTCGATTTTCTCCTTTTCAATAGTCTTGTCTTGATAGGAACGAATAGATGTGCGCTTGAAAATGGTATTGAGCACCACTTCTGAGGAATCTTGTTCCTTTTCTTTTTCGTTTCCCGTTCCTGCAAGTTTGTAACAGAGGAACACGAGAGCGGTGGCGAGCACCGCATTGAGCATCATTGAAATTTTCATATCTCTATTGGTTAGTTCTTTGAGTTGGAATGTTGACTGTATTTGAAGAGTGAACCTGTCGGACAAACAAAGCGACAATAAGGGCGCATGACCACCGTAGACAGGGCAACAAAGGCTATTGCTATGGCGATGACAACCCACGAGGCAGACTGAAAGACGAAAGCAGAGAAAGGTTCGTAGTCAATCCAGTCGAACCACACCCCTGTCCACAAACAGAGCATGAGCATGCCCCACAGCAACTGACGAAACATCTCCAAGCGCTTGTTGGTCGTAGGTTTCATTTTGATTTTGTATCCCACACATTTTCCGGCAAGTTCCTGCAATGAACCAAACGGGCATATATGCGTGCAATAGTGTGATTTCTTACCGAAGAGCGAATACACGAAAGCCGTAATGAGCATAATGACCGGCACAATCAGCGTCAAAACGTTCATACCGTTTGACATGTAACTGATCATCGAAGTATAGTTCAAGAAAGAGCCACACCAAAAACCCAGCACCACAACATTCAAGATTTGCTGTCCCATTCGATATCGTTTGTCTCTTACCAATAGCGGAAGAATAGCTGCCATCAGCACCACAACCAATCCGGCCAGAGCCTTAAGAGAGAAGTCAAACGCCGCCCACATAGACTCCTTCACAGGGTTCTTTGCAGCGTACTGAAGACCACGTTGCACGTTGCCGATGATAGCCTTCGACGAGAAGGTAGCCCCCGTCACACCATCCACTTTCATCTTTTGCGCTTCTGCAATGGAGCGTCCGTTCCATTTTGAAAGGAGCACTGATGCAGCCTTAAAGAATTCGGGGGACTCCGAATTAGCAAGCGCTTCGATGTGCTGTATCTTCCCTTCTTTCAAGGTCATCTCCAAAGGTACTGTACCTCCGTAGCCCATGATGTCTTTGCCAAGTTCAGTGGTGTTCAATCTCACCGTGCCATCCTCAAGGACGACCATGGTTTCTGTCTTTGCCGAAGTTCCATGTGGCTGCTTCAGTTCTTGCCCTATGACCTTCCCGTCTCTACGAATACTAATAGCCATAACCAGTAGCACACAGGTTATCAAAGATAACAACTGCTGTATTTTTCCGGCATAATTGCTCATGTTGTTCTACGATTATTTTACGACAAAGCGAGCGATAGTTCGCCACGGTCGTGAAGTTATTGTTGGGCAAATCGGGCATTCAGCCATTGGTCTACATAGTCAAAGAGGTGCTTCACGGTGTCTCCGTAGCTGGTACTGTTATACCTTTCGGCCTCATTGTCCGGAGTGAAATTGTGACTGGCTCCTTCCACAAAAGCGATCGTCTTGTCAGTGGAAGCACTGTGATTATAAATTTCCTCTGCCGCCAGATACTCATAACTACCGGTCATTCCCATGAAGAGACTCGGAACGGTGATTCCTTCACTGTTGCCGATAGGGTTATTGATATTGGAACTCCAATGCACTCCTTGCAGTCCGTTCTCATTGACCCGGAAATTCGCTTCCGTAGTGATTGCACATGTGCTGAGAAAACCCCTTACGGTCGTGTTCAGAGCTGCCGTCAAGCGATCGGCACTACCGATCGCGCCGAAGGGAGCTCTGACACTTCTGACGATTTCGTTCTCCACGCTCCCGTCTGCTTTGATCACCGGCCAAGCCTGTTTCGTGTGCGAAAGCAAAGAGAGATCCTGTGGAAACAGTTTGTTGTAGAATCGCATCTGTGCAGCACCGGCCACGACAAAAGGTTCGTCATCTACAAACTTCCCCTTTCCGGCCTCGATCAGCGCTAACCGCTCCTTTGCCATCGAGGTTAAAGTGAGCAGTCGCCTTCTTTGCGCCTGATTATAACGAGCGACGAACGCACTAGTGTAGGTAGATTTTCCCCCTTGCACATATCCTTGCGCCGTATCCTTCGGATTGTAGCGCACCATCGTGTTTCGGCCTTTGTCTTGTTCCGTAATGTTCGGATCTAAACTAAGCAGCGTCATCAGCGAATTTCCAAAGTTGGCATCGAGCAACATCACTCCATCGGCTTTGGGCAGATTAGCCAACTTTTCAGACCAGTCGTTGTACAACTTTCCCACAAAAGCTTCTTGTCCTTTCTCAACCACCAACTGATAGGCAGTCATCACTGTTGCCCCTCCTGAATGTCCGAGTAGAATCACCTTTTTGATTCCGGGCTGCTGACGAAGATAGTCCACACAAGCCTTAATGTTCAGCAGTTTCTCACTGATAACCTTTCCTTCTTTGGGGGCAGTCGCAACAACCGTATACCCTCGCTTTGCCAATTCAGGATTAGGAAGAAACCCCATATAATCCTCGTCTGAATGCATCACGACAATGCCGACACCGCTTTTTGCTGTCTTCTCTGTGGGTTGATAGACCACTGCGGACTGATGTCCTAAATCAACATACTCCGCAGTGTAAACTGCGCCTTCTGCCATGGCAGGAACCATATTCATCATCAGTCCCAGCACAAATAACAATACTTTCTTCATTGATTTTACTCCTTAAAGATGATTTCTATCACTCGTCCACGCACGCTGCATGGATTTCATTGGAGTTAATTCGGCCGGTAATGCCATGGTTTCTACCAAAACCATATACGTAACTATGAAAACAACAGATCAGCGTAAGCGCACCACGTTTTCAACCGATCAGCAGTTGAGAAGGGGGAAACCCAAACTCTTTCTTGAAGGCTGTCGAGAAATGACTGAGATTCTTGAATCCCACTTCCATATAAACTCATTAGGCTGCTTGTTGCTTTCTTCCATCAGGCGTTTTGCCTCTAAGAGTCTTCTGCGCGTAATCCAGCGTTGAGGCGTAAGATGGAATATCCGGTCAAAATCCTTTTTGAAACTCGACAGACTGCGCCCGGTGTAATGAGCAAACTGTTCTACCGTAAGATCGCTCTTATAGTTTTCCTCCATAAAGTCCTCTATATCTATTTTCCACTGCTCCACGAAATCAAAAAGTACAGGGAGCAACTCGGGCCTCAGCTGAAGCAATACGAAGACCGCCTCGCGCAATTTACTTTCCATCAATACCTTAGAAGGATAGATATCCGAATTGAAATAACCAATCAAGCTCTGAAACAAACTGTCCAGAAAAGGATGCTGCGGGAGGTTGAACACAGTCTGTTTCGTGATGCCCAAATTCTCATGCTGAGGCACTGCTATATGCTGTTCTTTCTTCACTCGTTTCAGGAACTCCGCATTCAGATGCAAAAACAACCCCACGAACGGTTCCCCTTTGGCATTCGGATGCTTCTCCTTGTTCACTCTGTGATTGCGACGAAGAAAAGCCGTATCCCCTTTCTTGTAATGAATGATCCTCCCATTAGGAAGGAATACCTCCATTTCACCACTCACCATATAGACTAATGTATGCTCTGCCACTCTCTTTTCACAGAGTCTATTCTTCCCCACATGACACAAGAAAAAAGTGTCTGCATAGTTGTTGACGCTCATCTCCTGATCAAATTCCATACCATTATATATCTTCATTTCCATCTGTCCTTCCGATTGTTGTCTGAGCACAAAAGTACTGATTTATTTAGGTAAAGAGTTTTCCCAAACGTCATATTCGACTTTTCTTATTTGTCATTTTGTCGTCTGAAAAAGCACGATGCGACATCAGATTTATACTCGGCTTCCCCCTATCTCCCTCTAACCACGCAAAAAGGGTATCCCTCCGTCTGGAAGGATACCCTTGAAACGTATTGTAAAGTGGAAGCTCCGTCGAACCGAGGGGGCACAGACGAGGTGCTGCCCCGCGGTCGCGGAAAATGAAGCTACAACTTATCGCATCGACTTCTTACCGTCGGTGCCCACCACGATGCCGTGCGTGTTTTCAGCGGCACGGCGACCCTGGAGGTCAAACTGACGAACCACACCCTGCGCGCGGCCTTCTGCCTTCTTCACGCCGGTCAGTTTGTCGGTCACTTCGAGCATCCAATAAGAAGCATTGCTGTCGATGTTCCAAGGCACGAGCTTCTTTTCACGTGCCATGTGAACCGCCTTGCGGCCGGTGAAGTTGACACCAACCAGCGAGGTACGTCCGTCAGGACGCGTGATCAGCGTGAACACACCGGCGTCCTTCATATCGGTAACCAGCGCAGGCGTCACGTTGTCTGCACCGAATTTGGGGAGATACTTCTTCGTTTTCTCATTGTAGAGCACGTATTCTCCGGGCTTACCTGCGGGGAGCAGCGCGAAGAAGAACGCATCGTCGGTTTCTTCCAAATCAGCGCCTTCGAACGCCGTCCCGTCTACCTTCGATTTGAGGTAAAGCACATTCGAACCATCGGCGGCAACATAGCCCTCATTGCGCAAGCGGTAGAGCTTTTTGCTGTCGACTTCTACCTGGGCAGCTGTTCCATCTGCGCGTTGAACTGGTCGTAAGCGGCAGCCGAAGGTGCACTTTCGTAAGTGGCGGCGGCAGCAGCAGCGGCAGCAGCGGCAGCAGGAGTGTATTGTCCCACATACTTGCCGGACTTCACCTCAGCGGCACGTTGTTTCACCACTTGCGTGCGGATCGAGTCAGCCACTTCCCAATTGGTGTCGGGAGCGTAGGTATAGGTGCTGTCGGTGATCTGTTCGATCGAATAGTTTTTGTAGACGATCGTGTAGCCCCCGTAAGCAGCCGTGCGGAAGGTTTCTTCTTCGAAGAGGAAGCCGAGTGTGTTGTTCTGCTGCCACGTCATGGTGGAGTAAGCCGAACCCACCTTCGAAGCCTCGTGCGTACCTTCCCAGTTCTTCGCGAAGTCAGCCGGCGTGTTGAAATCTGCCGGCGAAGAGAGGGGTTTGTAGTTGATACCCACGTTCGTGCGACCGCTGGGACCGAAGGGCACCGACTGGAGCGCGAGATACAATTTCTCGCCCGTCGCGCGCTTTTTCACCGGCACGATCATCACCTCGCCGTTGCAAGCGTTGGACGAAGCCTTCTTCAGCGAAGAGTAGCCACACTGCTCCACTGGCCTTCGCCGGTGGCGGTGTTCGTGTAACGATAGATGTTGTAGTAGCGTCCGCCACCCACGCGCGAGCTGACCAAAACGGAGCCGTCGGGCAGTTCTTCCGCCTTGGGTTCGTCGGCTCCACTGGGCACTGCGGGGATCGTTCCCTTGCCGAGCACATTCCACGTCTTACCGAAGTCGTCGGAGTAGAGCACCCAGTTAGAATGCGTGGTGGAGGGCGAAGTGGTGCGTCCGAGGATCACACCATAAACGCGGTAGTGCGAACCCACCTTCACGCGGTGACTCTGCACGAGACGACCGCTGCCGAAGAAGAGCGATTCCACCTTTCCGAGGGGCGATTTGCCTTCTCCGTCGAAGAGCGAATAGATGTTCTCGGTGATGTCTTGCGGTTGCGACCACGTCGTTCCGTTGTCTTGCGAATACCAGCGCGAAACGGCGATCGGCGTGTTGCGCGTCGAAGCGAGGAAGCCCACCTGTCCCGATGCACTGAGGAGCAACACTTCGCCACTCTCGCGATCGGCCACGATGGCCGCGTCGCCATAGCCCGCATTGCGGCGGCTGTTGGCGTTCACGTTGTTGTCCTTGCCGAGACCCTGTGCCACTGCGTGGTTCGCTGCATCGCGAAGCACGTCAGGCGTAGACCAAGTGGCCCCGTTGTCGGTCGAACGCGAAATGAAGAGGTCGATGCGGCCTGCGCCGATATCGCCCATTCCCGTGTGGCGCGAGTCCGTCACGGCCAGGACCGTACCGTTGCTCGTTGTCGTGATGGCCGGAATGCGATAAGTCACCTGCGTCGAGTTGTCGTACACAAAGACGTTCTGCTGCGGTTCGGGCTTGGCGATCGAACGCGTCACCGTGACATAGAAATTCGTGAGCAGCGCAGCGTTGTTCGCACCGCCGAGGGTGAATTTGGCCGCATTCGTGTCGTTATTGTCGGCCGCCCAGCTGAGGTGCTGCGTCGTTTCGCTCGTGGTGAAGGTGTTGTTACCGGCCGTCACCGTGAGGTGCTTTCCGGCAGCGGCGCTCTTCGCGTCGAACTCAAAGTCGTGGATCGAATAGCCGGCACCGGCCGTGAGCGTATAGTCGCTGGGCAGCACTCGGTTACCCACATAAGCCAAGAGGTCGTTGCCCGAAGCCTGCATATTGTTGGCCACAGCCGTGAGGCGCACTTGGGGCGCCGTTTGCGTCGACGTCCAAGCGTTTTTGTAGGAGCTCGATCCCTGCGAGGTCAGCGTCCCCTTGTCGGCGCTCACCTGCACGCGCTGCATGGCAAAAAGGATCTGCAGACTGCTGCCGTGGTCTTGTCCTCCCGTCCAGAAGGAGAAGCGCGAGTCGCGATTGTTCACCTTGTGGCTGGGTTGGCCGGAGGGATACATGTAGACAGCCGGTTTGTCGGCACCGAGATTGGTGCTCTTTTCGAACTTCCAGTCGACGTCATAGCCGGTGGTCACTCCCGTTGTGTCGCGAAGCGTCACGAGCGAACCGCCGCCGGCCTGTCCCGTCATGGTTTTGGGCGCGGTGAGCACTTTTGCCGTACCGGCCGCCTTATTATAGATGCGGTAGCCCGCTTCGGGCGTGCCGACGAAACACCAAAGATCTTTGTCTTCGAGCGCTGTGTTGGTACGCGAAAGGCTGATCTGGCCGTCGTTTCCGGGATTGGAGATGATGAATCCGTTGGTCGAGATTTGCAACGTGTACCAGCGAGTGCCGGCAGCAAATTTTCCGCCCTCGATCGTTGTGGCTTCAAAAGGCGGCGTAAACACGTCGGCCGCGAAGGCACCGGCTGCGCTCAGCCCGAAAGCCAGCGAAAGGAGTAGAGTTTTCTTCATGGTGAATGAATGTTTGAAATAATAATGGGGTCAGACAGACCGTTTCCGGCCGTGCCCGTGTGCTTTTTCTCAGGAAGTCTGCTCGCACGGGAAGCCCGGCTCATCGGAGAAGTCTGTTGTTCTGTGTGTGCATGTTGTGGTCGTTCGCACAAGGCGAAGCGCCGGAGAAAAGACGTCGGCCGCAGTTTGCCCCTCCGTCGAGGGTGCAAACTGCAGTGCGACGCGGAAAGATCAGTGCTGCACGAGTGCCAAGGTATCGCTGGCGATGAGCAGTTCTTCGTCGGTGGGCACGACCACCACTTTGACGCGGCTGTCGGGCGTAGAGATGATTTGTTCGTCGCCGAAGTTGGCGCGGTTCACCTCGTAGTCCACCTTCACGCCGAGAAATTCGAGGTCCTTCGTGGCGTTGTAGCGGATGTCCCATTGGTGTTCGCCCACACCGGCAGTGAAGACGATGGTGTCCAGTCCGCCCATTGCGGCAGCATAGGCACCGATATACTTTTTGATGCGATAGCTGTACATCTCGAGGGCCAAACGTGCGCGCTCATCGCCGGCCTGCGCAGCCGTTTCCACTTCGCGCATGTCGCTCGAGATACCCGAAATGCCGAGCAGTCCCGATTTCTTGTTGAGCAACGTCTGCATTTGGTCGGGATCCAAGCCTTCGCTCTTCATGATGGCCAGCACCACCGAAGCGTCGACGTCGCCGGTGCGCGTGCCCATCATCAATCCCTCGAGCGGCGTGAGGCCCATCGAGGTGTCGATGCACTTGCCGCCGTCGACGGCCGAAACCGACGCGCCGTTGCCGATGTGGCAAGTGACGATTTTCTGCGTTTCGGGCTTCACGCCGAGCAATTTGCACACGCGGTCGGTGACAAAGCGGTGGCTCGTGCCGTGTGCGCCCCAACGGCGGATGTTGTTCTTCTCGTAATACTCGTAAGGCACGGCATACATGTAGGCCTTGGCGGGCATGGTCTGGTGGAACGAGGTGTCGAAGACAAACACATTGGGCATGTTGGGCACCACGGCCTTGACGGCGTTGTAGCCTTTGAGGGCGGGGGGATTGTGGAGCGGCGCGAGATCCATGTAGGTTTTCCACTCCTCGAGCATGTCGTCCGTCACCAGACGGCTCTCGGCGAAGCGTCCGCCGGCCACGATGCGGTGTCCGGCCGCGGCGATCTCGTCGATGCTCGAAATGGCACCATACTGCGGATCGAGCAGCGTGTCAAACATTTTTTTGATCCCTTCGGTGTGCGTGGGGCAATCGAAGTCGAGGGTCACCTTTTCGCCGTTGACCGTAGTTTTGAGGAAAGCGCCGGGCAATCCCACACGCTCGATGCCACCGGCGGCGAGCACACTGCGATCGTCCATTTCGTAGAGTTTGTATTTGATGGAGCTGGAACCGCAGTTGATGACAAGTATTTTCATTGGATGAGTTGCAAACTGATGAATAGGTTGGGAGGTGGAGCTGATGCGTTGGCGTGCGGCTCAACGGGCTTTGGCCGCAATGGCCTGATTGGCCGTGATGGCCACCATCGTATAGATGTCTTGAACGCAGCAACCGCGCGAAAGGTCGTTGACGGGGCGCGCGATACCCTGCAGGATGGGGCCGATGGCTTCGGCGTGTCCGAGGCGTTCCACGAGTTTGTAGGCGATGTTGCCCACCTCGAGTCGCGGAGCCACGAGCACATTGGCATGTCCGGCCACCTCGCTGCCCGGGGCCTTAAATTCGCCCACCGAGGGAACGAGTGCGGCATCGGCCTGGAGTTCGCCGTCGATTTTGAGTTCGGGACGCAAGCGGCGGGCAATGCCGAGCGCTTCCACCACTTTGTCCACATCTTCGTGCTTGGCCGATCCCTTGGTGGAGAACGAAAGCATGGCCACACGCGGCTCGATGCCGGCCACGGCCTGCGCGGTCTCGGCCGAGCAAACGGCAATTTGCGCCAACTGTTCGGCGTCGGGCACGGGCGTAACGGCCACGTCGCCCATCACCACCACGCCGTTCTCACCGTATTCGGTGGCTTGGGTGAGGAGCAGCATCGCACCGCTCACGCAGGTGATGCCGGGGGCCGTTTTGATGATTTGGAGTGCAGGACGCAGCACGTCGCCGGTGGTGTGGAGCGCACCGGCCAACTGTCCGTCGGCATCGCCGGCTTTGATCATCAGGCAGCCCAAATAGAGCGGGTTTTCCACCAGCACGCGCGCCTGCTCGAGCGTCATGCCTTTCTTGGCGCGAAGCTCCGCCAGGAGCTGTGCGTAAGTTTCTTTCTTGGGGTGGTCGAGCGGGTCGATCACCGTGGCCTTTTCCAAGTGTTGGAGGCCCTTATCTTGTGCCAGTTTGGCGATTTCTGCGGGGTTTCCGATCAGGATCAGATCGGCCACACCGTCGGCCAGGATACGGTCGGCGGCCTGAATCGTGCGTTCTTCCGTGCCTTCGGGCAGAACGATGCGTTGCTTGTCGGCTCGAGCGCGAGCCACCAGTTGTTCTATCAGTGCCATTGTTTGTGCATTAGTATTCGATGGGCGTCGGTGGACTTTGTCCAAAAAGAGCATCGGCGCAGATACGCTGCAAATGTACAAAAAAAAACGGCGCGAGCGATGTTTCGACCTCATTTTTTGAAACTCTGCTTTGCACCCTTTCGCTCCGCGCCCTTTTCTTTCCCCACTTTCCGGGAATTACCCCCTTCTTTTTATCGAAAACACGGAGCCGGCTCGCTCTTCTCCCCAATCTGCGGCGCGCCCTTCGCCGACGACGCATTCGCCTCCCGACATCCCCGCCGCTCCAAGGCGTGGGAAACACGCCGACTGTGAAGACACTCTCGCGCGCAACGCGCATAACGCGCACATCAGCCGGTTTTCGATTTTTGCCTTCACGCCTTCACACACCCACCACAAGCAACTCATTCACAAATTATTAAGTGTGAAGGCTTTTATATCGGACACCTTCACCCGCCTTCACCCCCTTTTCGCTCCATCGTCAGCGCACGCCGGCACGTCGCATCGCGTTCCCATGGGTCATCGCCCCGACAAGAGACAAAGGTGAAGGCTTCGCACCCAAAGCCTTCACCCCTATTCGCATGAATCACAACATCTTACAACACCCAGGTGAAGGAGTGAAGGCAAAAATCGAAAACCGGCTGATGCGCGCGCGTGAGGAACCGTCGAAAATTGACAGGGGAAAAACTTGTCGATCCTAACAAAATTCACTACATTTGCCCAGATCATCATCCAAACCCTCCATTCCCCATCATGCGAACTCTACTCCGCTCCTTTCTCTCCCTCCTGCTGCTCGCCGGCTGTCTTCCCCTCGGCGCACGCCGCCTCACGCTCGCCGAAGTGCCCGCTGCCCAAGATCGGGCATGGCAGGCTTGGCGCGCCCGCCTGGCCGCCGACCACTCTTTTCAACTTCCGCCCCTGAGTCTGCTGGGCACCGCCGCACCGGGCGAGGTGCAAATCCCCGCGCAGCTGGAACCCGACGCCACCATGCAGTTCTACTACGGCACAAAAGGTCAGCGCCCCGAAGCAGGCTGGCCGCTGTTCCTCTACCTCCACGGCAGCGGTTCGCCCGACGATGAGTGGAGGGTGAGTCGCGAGTGGGCACTGCGGTTCGCCGATGCCCCTTCGGCCTATTTCATTCCCCGCATTCCGCGCACGGGCGCTTGGTACCGCTGGTATCAGGCCTCGAAACAGTGGGTTTGGGAGCAACTGCTGCAACGCACGCTGGCTTCGCCTGAAATCGACCCCACTCGCCTCTACGTCTTTGGCATCTCTGAGGGTGGCTACGGCTCGCAGCGCCTGGCTTCGTTCTATGCCGACTACTGGGCTGCGGCGGGTCCGATGGCGGGTGGCGAACCGCTCATGAACGCCCCGGTGGTCAACTGCGAGCACATCGGTTTTTCGCTCCTCACCGGTCAGTTGGACCAGCAATTCTGCCGCGATCGGCTCACCCAAGTGGCGGCGCAGGAATTTGACGCCGCGGCGCGCACGCACCCCGGTGCCTTCCGCCACCGCATCGAACTCGTTCCCGGCGCAGGCCACGGCTTCAACTACAGCCCCACCACCCCATGGCTGGCCGGCTTCCGCCGCGTGACGCGTCCGCGCTCCTTCACGTGGGAGAATTTCCCGATGGGAGGGCGCTACCGCACGGGCTTCTACAATCTCGCCGTCGACGCACCGCAACCCACCGACGCGCCTTCGCCGCTCGGCCCCGACGGCGTGAACCACTACGACGCCACAGCCCCCCGCCGCGTCTACACACTGCGCATCGAACAAAACCGCGTCGACCTGCGCGTCGAGGAGGTGACCTACACCGTCACGGAGCGTGGCGGCGAATGGGGCATCCCGCTCCGCTTCAAGCGCACGCTGCGCCCGGCCGACAGCGGCGAGGTGCGCATCTTCTTGGACAGTAAGTTGGTGAACTTCGACCGCCCGATCACGGTGCGCGTCAACGGCACGGTGCGCTTCGAAGGTCGCGTGCCGCTCACCGACGAAAGCATCGCCCAGTCGATCGATCTCTTCCACGATCCGTTGCGCCTCTACCCCGCTTGCGTCAAAGTGAAGTGGTGCAAATGGGGCGGAGTGACCAACATGGATCGCAAATAATAAGGGCGGCGGGCTCTTTGCTCACCGCTTTTCCACTACGATGCAACTCTTCACTCCCGTGGCGCTCCCGCCCGCGCCGTTTCGGCTGACGCCCGCCTCGCGAGTGCTCACGCTGGGTTCGTGCTTCGCCCAACACATCGGGCAGCACATTGCCGCGGCGCTCCCCGACGGGCATGCCCTCGTCAATCCCTTCGGCCCGCTCTATGCACCGCAGGTCATCGCCCACCACCTTCGCCTCCTGCTCGACACTGCGCCGCTGCCCGACGCCACCTATTTCGAAGGCGTCGAGGGGCTGTGGCACAATCGGTGGTTTTCGACCCACGTTTCGTCGGCCGAGCTCGCAACCTGCCGCCGCCTCACGACCACCGCGCTCAGTGCGGCCCGCGACCTGCTGCGCCGTGCCGATGTGCTCGTGCTCACGCTCGGCACCGACCGCTGCTATCGTTTGCCCGACGGCCGACTCGTGGCCAACTGTCACAAACAACCGGCGGCCGCCTTCACCGAACACACGGCCGACGTCGATACGCTCACTTCCGACCTCCGCCGCGCCCTCGACAGCCTGCGCGCGCTCCGACCGGAGTTGCAAGTGGTGTGGACCGTGAGCCCGTATCGCTACGCCAAATACGGACTCCACGCCTCGCAACTGGCCAAGGCGCGTTTGCTGCTCGCCGTCGATGCCCTTTGTGCAACCGACGAACGGTCGGTCTATTTCCCGGCCTACGAACTCCTGCTCGACGAACTGCGCGACTACCGCTATTACGCCCGCGATCTGCTCCACCCTTCCGACACGGCCGTCGAGCTCATCGGCGAGCGCTTCGCCGATTGGTGCTTTGCGCCCACACTCCACACGTTTGCGCGCGAACGCGCCCGGCTGTTGCGCGCGTATCAACATCGGCCTTTGCACCCCGAAAGCGACGCCCACCGGGCATTTCATGCAAAACTCCAACGCGAGGCCGAACTTTTCAGAGCGAAATGGGGCATTTCGCCATTTTAATCGTATTTTCGCAGCACTTTTCAGCGCATAGACCACTCGCCTCGCCGACACACCGCGTGTGCCGGCGCGGCGAGTAGCCGCAAAAACTATCAGCACATGTCGTATAGCATCTCGCACATCAGCGATTTGATTTCCGCCCGACGCATCGGCACCACCGACGCAGACATCGAATGCCTGCTCACCGACAGCCGTTCGCTGGTTTTCCCCGAAACCACCTTGTTCTTTGCCCTGCGCACCGGCACGGGCGACGGCCACCGCTACATCGCCGACCTCTATCGTCGCGGCGTGCGCAACTTTGTGGTCGGCACGCTCCCCGACGACGCCCAGGCTCACTATCCGGCGGCCAATTTTCTCTTGGTGGCTTCGCCGCTGCAAGCCCTCCAATCTCTCACGGAGCAGCATCGTCTGCACTTCGACATCCCCGTGGTGGGCATCACAGGATCGAACGGAAAAACGATTGTCAAGGAGTGGATCTACCAGTTACTCTCCCCTTCTGAGACAGTGACGCGCAGTCCGCGCTCCTACAACTCGCAAATCGGCGTGCCGCTCTCGGTTTGGCTGCTCAACGAGCACAGCCGTGTGGCCATATTCGAAGCCGGCATCAGTCGCCCGGGCGAAATGAGCGCCCTGCGTCACATCATTCGTCCCACCCTCGGCGTGCTCACCAACATCGGTGCGGCACATGAGGCCAATTTTGCCACCCCCGACGAAAAGTGCATGGAGAAACTCAAGCTCTTCAAGCACACCGCCGCATTGATCTACTGCGTAGACGATCCGCTCATCGATCGTTGTCTCGACGCTTCGCACTATGCAGGTCGCCGCATCGGCTGGTCGCGGCGCTCTCCCCAGGCCGCCTTCTACGCTGAGGTGATTCCGACCACCGGACACACCGCCACCGTCGGCAGCACACCGGACACGACGCACATTCGGCTCCACGACCGTGACGGGCAGCGCATCGTGGCCTTCGACATTCCCTTTGACGACGAGGCCTCGATCGAAAATGCCATCCATACGGCCATGGTCGGCCTGGAACTCCATCTCACCCCCACACAAATCGGCGAACGCATGCCGCACCTCACTCCCGTGGCCATGCGGCTGGAAGTGAAACAAGGCGTGCGCGGCCTGACGCTCATCGACGACGCCTATAATTCCGACCTCACCTCGCTCGACATCGCGCTCGACTTCTTGGCGCGCCGCAAAGAGCCCCACCACCGTTCCGTGCTGGTATTGAGCGACTTCCAGCAATCGGGCATCGACACCGAGGTGCTCTACCGCCGCGTGGCCGCACTCCTGGCTCCCCGCCAAGTGGATCTGCTCATCGGCGTGGGCACCGACGTGCGCCGTCTCGACGGACAGGTCAAATCGGAAACCCATTTCTTCGACAACACCCGCGCGCTGCTCGACAGCGGCTTGCTCGACACGCTCTCGCACGACGTGATTCTCCTCAAAGGGGCGCGAGATTTTGCGTTCGAACAAATCACCGACGAACTCTTGCTCAAAGTGCACGAAACCACCCTCGAGGTGAATCTCGGTGCACTGGCCGACAATCTGCGTTTCTACCGCTCGTTCATGCGCCCCGAGACCAAAATCACTTGCATGATCAAGGCCGGTGCCTACGGCTGTGGCAGTGTGGAAGTGGCCCGCACGCTGCAAGATCTCGGCGTGGACTATCTGGCCGTGGCAGTGGCCGACGAGGGCGTGGAACTCCGCAAAGCAGGAATCACTGCCGGCATTCTGATCATGAATCCGGAGATGAGCGCGCTGCACACGCTCTTCAAATATCGACTCGAACCGGAGGTCTACAATTTCCGTTTGCTCGACGCGCTGATTCGTGCGGCGCGGCGCGAAGGCATCACTCAATATCCGGTGCACATCAAGTTCGACACGGGCATGTGTCGCCTGGGTTTCAACCCCGATGTCGACGTGCCGAAACTCATCGACGTGCTGCATCGTCAACAAGCGCTGCGCCCCCGCTCTGTGTTCTCGCACTTTGTGGGCAGCGACTCGCCGGATTTCGACGAATTTTCGACGCGACAATTCACCATCTTCGACCGCGCATCGCGCGAATTGCAAGCCGCTTTCCCCTATCATATATTGCGTCACATCTGCAACTCGTCGGGCATCGAGCGCTTTCCCGAACGGCATCTCGACATGTGCCGCCTCGGTTTGGGCCTCTACGGCATCGATCCGATCGACAACCGCTCGCTCGACAACGTGGCCACGCTCCGCACCACCATTCTGCAGATTCGCGACGTTGCCGCCGGCACCTCGGTGGGCTACAGTCGGCGCACGGTGGTGGATCGTCCTTCGCGCATCGCCGCCATCCCCATCGGTTACGCCGACGGGCTCAATCGCCGTCTCGGCAACCGCCACGGTTTCTGCCTGGTCAACGGACAACGCGCTCCCTATGTGGGCAACATCTGTATGGATGTGTGCATGATCGACGTGACAGACATCGCCTGTCGCGAAGGTGACCGCGTGGAAATCTTCGGCGACCACCTGCCGGCCGAAACCCTCGCCCAACAACTCGACACCATCCCCTACGAAGTGCTCACTTCGGTGAGTCAACGCGTGAAACGGGTCTTTTTCCAATAACGCCGAAGGGCACCTCATCAAGAATTCCCGCACATGATCTTCTCTTCCCTCCGACAACGTCTGCTGCTGCTGCTCGTCTGCCTGCTGCTCCCGGCCACGATGTTGGCCGACGGCGCCGCTTCGCTCAACATCGTGATCCTCGGTGATTCCAACACTTGGTTGGGCGGCGACAACTGTACCGGTGCTCAAGGTTGGACGCGGTGGTTTGCCGAACGCATGCGCCCCGCTTCTTGTCAAAGCTATGCACGCAGCGGCGCCACGTGGACGCACACCACGTCGACACGGCACGATTTGCGCGAAAATACCGAACGCCTCTCCGACAACAATGTGGTGTTCAACCAAATCGAGCGCTTGATCGATGCTTGGAATCGCGGACGGCAACCCGAGCCGCAACTCATTATTATCTCGGCCGGCACGAACGACGCGTGGTTTCCCAAGTACCGCCCCAACGTTTTCGACTGCGATGTGGCGCATGCCTTTGAGGAACCCGACAGCCTCTTCGCCCAGCGCACACCGAACAACGTGCTCTCGTTGGCCGAAGTGGTGCGCTATGACTGCACGCTGCTCATGCGCATCTTCCCCCCACGCTCAAATCGTGCTGCTCACCCCCATGCAATCGACCTCCATCCCCGATATGCGGTTGTTTTCCGTGGCCGAAACCATCGCCAAGTGCGGCGATCGGCTCAGTCTCGCCGTGGTGCGACAAGACAAAGAAAGTTGCGTGAGCTCGGCGCGCGAGCGTACCGGCCGCTGCTTCACCACCGACGGCACACACACCAACATCGAAGGCGCGCGGCGCAACGGCTATTATTTGGCCAACCGCCTTTCGGCCATTCTTCAATGGTAGGCGCATTCCGCCTATCGCATAATGGTCGCCCTCTCGACCCTTCGTCTCTCTCCTTCGTACGCGCTCTCTTCTCCTCATTGTCTATCGACACATGGTTTTCTCCGACCTCTTCTTCCTCTTTGTATTCCTTCCGCTCTTCGCCCTGCTCTACCTCCTGGCAGCCCGGCGCGATCGTCACGACTCTCTCCTGCTCGACAGTCCACAACAGGCTTATAAGAACCACGTCCTCATCCTTTTCTCCCTCATCTTCTATGCTTGGGGAGAACCGGTGTATGTTTTTCTGATGCTGGGCTGTGTGGTGTTCAATTACCTCATTGGCATCACGATCGACCGCAGTCCCATTCCGCGTTTCTTCCTCATTCTCGGCATTCTCGGCAACCTCGCCGTGCTCGGCACGTTCAAATATGCCGATTTCATCGCGCACACCCTCAATGCTTGGGGCATCCCGGTGAGCGCTCCCGGCATAGCCCTCCCGATCGGTATCAGTTTCTACACCTTCCAGTCCATGTCGTACCTCATCGACGTGTACCGCAAAGACGCACCCGCGCAATATCGTTTCGGGCGCCTGCTGCTCTATGTGTCGATGTTCCCTCAATTGGTGGCCGGTCCCATTGTGCGCTACGGCACCGTGGCCGAAGAAATCGGCGACCGCCACATCAGCGCTTCCGACTTCGCCGAAGGAGCCTATCGCTTCCTCATCGGACTCGGTAAAAAAGTATTGCTCGCCAATCAATTCTCGGAAATCGTCGACCAGTTCCTCCGCGGTTCGCTCCACGATCTGAGCACCACCGGCGCTTGGATCGGCATTCTGGCCTTCGCCTTCCAAATCTACTTCGATTTCTCCGGCTATTCCGACATGGCCATCGGCATGGGACGCTGTTTGGGCTTTCATTTCAACGAAAACTTCGACCACCCTTACATCAGTCGCTCCATCACCGAGTTTTGGCGCCGCTGGCACATCTCGTTGGGTAGCTTTTTCCGCGACTACGTCTACATCCCCATGGGCGGAAACCGGCGGCATCAGCCCCTCAACATCCTCTGTGTCTGGTTTCTGACCGGTCTTTGGCACGGTGCGAGCTGGAACTTTGTGCTTTGGGGCCTCTATTTCGGGCTCATCGTCCTGCTGGAGAAATATACTCTGCTGCGCGTCATCCGACACATCCCCGCGCCACTGCTCCATCTCTACAGCCTTCTCCTCATCCTCATCGGTTGGGGCATCTTCTACTTCGACGATTTCTCGCGTCTCACCAGCTTTTTCTCCATCGCTTCCGGCCACGCCGCGCGCTTCCACGACTTTGTCACCACCGGTGCCTTCTTCGACCACTTCTGGTTGTGGGCGGCCGCCATTCTCCTCAGCACGCCAATTCGCAGTTGGCTCTCTTCGGCCATTCTTCGCCTGCCGCTGGCACAACGCTACCCCGGTCAGGTGGTTCGGCTGAGTTTCCGCATCATCGTCTCGGTCGCGCTGCTCACCCTCTCGGTTGCGCTGCTTGTCGGCGCCACCAACAATGCATTTATCTACACCCGATTCTAAACTCTGCGCTCGTTCGACATGAAATTCGGTAGATTCTACACCCTCTTCATCATACTCTTCTTCGCCGCCTTCGCCGTCGTGTTCAACACCTTCCCGCGCAGCGTCTACTCCCCGCTCGAAAAGCGCGAACTCGCCCAATTCCCCACCTTCACCTGGGCGCGCTTGCAGTCCGGCGCCTTCACCCGCGATGTTTCGGCCTGGTTTAGCGACAGCGAACCCTTCCGCGATCATTTCATGACCCTGAGCATGGAGGTGAAACACCGGTTGGCGCTCTCCACCGGCGAGGAGAACATCACCTTCCACGCCGCCACTCCCGATCCCGAAACGGCGGGCGGCAACGGCTCTTCGGCCAACGATCTCGAGGCCGGCGCCTCCAACCCTGACATCGAGCCCTACCGCAACAATCTCACGGCCGACGACAACGCCAAAATCTCCAACGCCGGCATCATCGTCACGGGCAGCGGAAAGAATGTACGCGCCCTCATGGCCTTCGGCGGCAGCAGCAAAGGTTGTGTGGGCTATGCTCGCGCCGCCAACCTCTACCACTCCACCTTTCCGGGCGTGAACATCTACTGCATGCTCATTCCCACGGCCGTAGAATACTATTGTCCCGACAAAGCGCGCCGCATTTCGCGCCCGCAGTATCCCAATATCCGCGCCACCTACGCCTTGCTCGATCCGGGTGTGAAGGCCGTCGACGTCTACACCCCACTCGGTCGGCACGCCGCCGAAGCCATCTATTTGCGCACCGACCACCACTGGGCGCCACTCGGCGGATTCTACGCCGCCGAAGCCTTCGCCAAAGTGGCCGGCGTCCCTTTCAAACCGCTGAGTGCCTATGATCGCAAAGTGGTTCACGGTTATGTGGGCAGCATGTACGGCTATGCCAAAGACATCGCGTTGAAAAATGCACCCGAAGACTTCGTCTACCACGTTCCCCGCGACGTCACCTACACAGCCACCTACACCGACTACACCATCGACAAGAATTATCGCGTCGTCGGCGAAGGTCGTCCGCGCCGCGGCATCTATTTCCAGCACTATCGCGATGGAAGTCCCGGCGCCTACTGCACATTCATGGGCGGTGACACCCGTTTGGCCGTCATCCGCACCTCCACTCCCGGTCATCGCCGCCTCATCATCCTCAAAGACAGCTTCGGCAACACCCTGCCCGGCTACCTCTTCTACTCGTTCTCCGAGATCCACGTCATCGACTCCCGCTACTTCACCAAAAACATGAAGTCGTACGTGGCCGAGCACAAGATCACCGACATTCTCTTCGCCAACAACATTTTCAAGGCCTACTCTTCGCACATTTACGGCGCCTATCTGCGCTTCTTGAGCCAAAGCGATCACACCCCCGCCGCCTCCACGGCTGCGCCCGCCGCGCGTCCTGCCAAAGTGCATTCAGCCGAGAGCAAATCCACCGGCGAAGCAAAGAAAAATACCTCCGCCCCCCACAAAACAGGTCACGAAGAGACGAAAAAAACATCGGCCGGCACCGAAACTTCGAAGTCGGCGGCGAACACCGGCAGTGCAACTCACCACAGCACCACCTCCGGCGAACACTCCTCCGCAACGTCCACCCACGCTGCGCCCGCCGAAAAGAAGTCTGAGGAGTAAACCACACGAACGCCCGCCGCTCCATCACGGGGCGGCCCACCCTCTCCCCACAACAACCGACAGCCGTCCGACGAATCCCCACGATTCGCCGGACGGCTGTTTTTTTTCGCGCCCGCACTCCGTTTTCCGTCGTCAGGTGCGCGCCGTTTCGACCACCACCTCCAGGTTCTCGGGCAACAAGCGCAAACCGCGCACCACATCGGCCACGTCGTCGTTCTTCACCACACAGCGCACACGCACCGTCGGGCGCAAGAGGGCCAACAGCAACGCTTCGGCGCCCCAACCCGGGCTGCGCACCTCCACTTGCTCCGCTGTCTGTGTCTTGCGCCACAGCGTATTCCACGCCTCATCGCGCCCCGACACCACCGCACGCAGCGTCCGTGCCACATTTCTTTCCGTGGCGATACCCTTATACCGATAGGCCGCCGCCACCGCCGGCGCAAAATCTGCCGGCGTCTCCGCGGCCGCCGTCGTCAGTGCCTCGGTACGTGCCACGGCATCGCGCAGTTCCTGCAATTGCACGCGCACTCCCGTCAAGCGATCCTCTGCATTCGTCGGTCGCAGGCGTTCGCTCAGCCCCACCACCACGCGACCGCGTTCCGCCCACGCCATTCCGATCGGCCACACGCGCTCCGTGCCCACCGACCTCCACACGCGATACGACAAACCGAAGTCGGCAGCCGTGCGCAACGCACGTTGCCAAGTGTCGTCCCCTTCGTCCAGCCACACCACGGGACAAAGTCCTTCGGCCGCCGCCACGCGAATCGCTTCATGGCGCGTTGCGGCACGGCTGTCGACGAGCAATCCCGCTTTGTACAACCATTTCCGGCGCAGGCCGCGCAACCACGGTCCGGCGCCCCCCACCTGCACACAGCGCGACGAGGTGGCGGCCAACAACAGCGCGTCGCTGCACGTGTGCACGGGCACCACCAGCAGTTCGCCCCTTCTCGGTGCTCACCCGCCACGTCGGGTAGCGCAACCTCCACACCACAACGTCGACACACCGCCCAACGTGCCGCCCGATGCACCGCCTTTCGGAAACGCGCTCGGCGTTTCGGCGTGGCGCGCAGCACCACCAGGCACCACCATCCGTAGACCGACAGCCCCACCCCGAGCGTCGTTTCGCACAGTGCCGCCAGGCCGTTGCGCCACAGGCCACCCAGCGTCACAGGCATCGCCCATCGACCGCTGTCTTCGCGCACCATTCTGCCGAAGACCCACGGCGGCAACAGCGCAGCGGCCAGTACCACGCAGCCCATGCCCAGCACCGTGATTTCGCCCAGCGAGCGCAAGGCCGGGTGGCGGGCAATGAGCAGCGTGCCCATGCCCACAAACATGATCACGGCCGAAATCACGATTCCGCGGCGGTAGGAGGCCAACATCGGTCTGCGGTAAGTATATTCGTAGAGCAACCCTTCGGTCACAAAGATCGAATAGTCGTCGCCCTGCCCGAAGATAAACGTGGCCAAGATCACATTCACCAAGTTGAAACGCAGATCAAGCAGATGCATCGTGCCGAGAATCCACACCCACGAGCAGGCCATCGGCAGAAAAGCCAAGAGCGCCAACTCCAATCGGCCGAACGAGAGCCAAAGGAAGCCGAACACAATCGCGCCGCACACCCAACCGATCAAATTGAAATCCACCGAAAGGCCGCGCACTCCGCTCTCGTTCATCGTCCGCACCGTGAAGGCAAAGCCCGTCCCGGTGCGTTCGGCGCGCGCATTCAGCTTTTGTGCCACACGCTCGGCCTGCTTGCGCGGCACCGTCAGCACACGCGTCACGAGACACCGCCCGTCGCGTTCCACAATCAGCGCCGCGCACTGTGCGCGCCCGAAGCGTTCCACCTCGGCGCGCGCCTCCGGCCTTCCGGCTCTGCGCACCGTGGAAAAGAAGTCGGCAAACGTAGTAGGGCGCACCCCGTGGCGCTCGGCTTCGTGCGCCAATTCCGTAGTGAGTCGCGACGCATTGCGCTGCGCAAACGCCTGCCACGCCCGTTCTCGGCGCACCTGTTCCTCCGCCGACGGCAGAAAGCGGTCCGCACTCACCTCCGTTTTCACCGTCCCTCGGCGACGCAGCGGTTCGATGTCGCGCCCCAGCGCCTCAGACCGCCGCAAGGCCTCATCGAGCGTGCGCCCCGTCGCCGTCACATACACCGGTTCCGTCTCGCCGCTCCCGCCGCGCAGCTTCACCATCTCCGCCAACAGCTCCCGCTGCTCGGGGCGCATATAGTTGAGTCGGCGCAAATCGGCGTCGAAAGCCGTGTCGAGACTGAAATAGCCCAGCACCAACGTGAGCGCCACGCCGACGCCGGTCCACAGCGCCCAATGTCGCGCCGTTCGGCGTCTCGGTGCCACCGGTGCTTCCGCACGTTGCGCCTCCGCCGCGCGCGGTGCGGGCACTTTCATCCAGTGCGGCAGCAACACCAGCACCACCGCCAGCGTTCCCACCAGCAACGCCGCGGCAAAGAGCCCCAAGTCGCGCAAGGCCGAAGCATGTAGCGGCACCAAAGCTGCGAAGGCGCCGACCGTCGTGACGTTGCCGATGAGCAAAGGCGAAGCCAACTCGCGCAAATTGCGCCGCACATCGCCCGCGTGCCGCAAGTGGGCCACGAAGTGCAGCGGGTAGTTGATGGCGATGCCCACCGCCACCGACGAAATGCCCAACACGATCACCGAAACACTCGTTCGCACCGTCGACAACACCGCCAATCCCAGCAGCCAACCCAGTCCGACGGTGAGCAGCACGAGGCAGATGTTGCGCACATTGGGGAGCACCACCGCCAAAAAGGCCACAATGAGCACCACCGCCAGGCCGATCGCCCAAAGGCTGTCGGTTTTGATCTGCCGAGCGTTGGTCACGGCGATGGTCGGCGCACCGATTTGCTGCACCTTGAGTTGCATCCCGCCTCCATGGGGAGCCTTCGCCGGCGAAGCCCCCTGTGCCTGCGCTTCCACCGCGGCCGCTGTGGCATCGATCAGCGCCACGAGGCGCGCGTTGCGTCCCGTCTCATTGCGCCCCGCCGCACTCTCCACCAGCACCAGCGCATGCCTTCCGTCGGGGGTGAAAATGTGGTCGTCGTAGAGCGAAAAACGCTGCCCGTCGCCCCCTTGTTGCAGCGCCGCCCCCACCGGGGCAAACAATTGCAACGGGTCGCGGGCAAAAGTCTGTTCCGCCAGGTCGCCCGTGGGCATGAGCAGCGCCGTGTAGAGGCGTTCCATGCCCTGCCCCACAGCGTCGGGGGCACGCACCGCACGTTCCATCCGGCACACGTCGGCCGGTAACAAGAAAGCGGGCACATGGGCATAGGCCGCCGCCGTCGTGCGTTCCATGCGCGCCAAATCCACACTCCCGTCACATGCGCGGCCAAATGACCTGTGTCGGCTTGCGCCAACCGCGCGGTGAAGGCATCGACGGCGACCACCAAACTGTCGGCGGGTGCCCCGCTGAACACCACCGCAATGCGTTCGCCGGTGTTGGCCTGCGCATACACCGCCGTTTCGTCGCCGTAGCGCGAAGCATCGGGCAGGAAATCGCCGATGTCTTCCTTGAAATGCGCCTGCCGCACGCCCAGCAGCAGGGCCAACAGCGCACAGCACATCAGCCCCCACCGCAACAGGGGGCGCACATGCAACCAATCATAGAGACGAAGCAGGAAATGGGTCATTGCAATCGAGCGTGAAGGAAAAAGAAAAGAGCGAGACAGCGGCCGGCAGCGGGCACTCATCAAGCGGCCTCAGCCTCGCCCGGGGCGTGTCTCGCGGAGAAGTCAGCGGGCGGTGCCCAACAATTCGGCGCTCCGGCGCACGGGGTGAGCGTAAATGCCGAGCAGCACCTGCCGTTCCTCCGCATCGGCAAGCTCATCGAGCCGCCGACACAAGGCTTCGCGCACCGCGGGGGCATAATGCGCGCTGTGCCGTGTGGTGCCTTCGAGCAAATCGGCCGCGGCATAGTGCGTGGGCATCAAACGATAGGCGCCCACGATGCGGCGGTCGAGCAGTGCGGCCACGGCCGTGGGCATTTCGCCGCGCGGCAAGGCGTCGATGCCCTCCAAGTCGGCCAGCGTCAGCGGCGGGCACACAGCCAGGTGCACACGGCCCTTGGGCGCGAGCAGTCCGGTGAGGATGCTTTGCAGATCTTCGTCGGGCGCTTTCGCGTAGGGCCCTCGGCGGCGGGCCACCACTTCGCGCGCTTTGAGCAGATCGCAGGGTTCCCATTCGTAGCTCACCGCCGTCGGCACAATGTGCAGCGCCGCCAGTCGCCGAGCGGGCGAACCCTCGCCGCTGAGGGTGAGCATCTTGACCAGTCCCGGGTCGGTGGCGTCGATGCCGTCCTTGGTGCGCCCGTTGCGCTGGGCGATCCACACCGACGAGTGGGCGGCTTCGATCACCTGCCGCATGTAGCGCGACAAGCGACACGAGGCAGCGTAGAACTCGCGCGGGGTGCCGCCGCGCTCCACGCGAAACATCTTGTTCGACCGCCCCACATCGACCACCAGCGGGTGGGTCATAAGGTTGGCCCCGAAGGTGATTTCGGTCGTGGGCAGGCCGAGTTGAAACAGCAGATACTGCAAAATGGCCGAATCGGCCACGATGTCACGGTGATTGGCCACAAAGAGATAGGCGCCGTTGGGATGCAGACGCTCAAAACCCTCGTGGGTGAACTGCGTGGCGGTGGTGTCGAGCATGCGCCGCACGAAGTGTTGCATCACGGCCTCCTGCAATTCGTAGGGATTGCGCACCGCACGCACCGATTCGCGCACCGTTTCCACGTCGCGGTCGGGGAAAACGAATGCGGCCAAGCGCGCAAACAACGGATGCGCCGCCACACGGGCCATCGCGGCGGGGATTTCGGCGTCGGTGTACGGACGCATGGTTTCAAATTCGGGATCGGTCAAAATCATAGCCTCGGGTTTTTCTCTGAAAAATGGGGAGTTTTCGGCAGCAAGTGGGGAGCTTTTTCGCGCAAAAATAGGCGTGTTTTTTTCGCTCCGCTGCGGTGGGCGGTCGCCGCGGTGGCGAACTCAGGGCCTCGTCGTGGCGGCGCAAATCGACAAACTTCACGGGTTTGCGCGATTTGGCGGGGAAATTGATGCGCGCAATGGCTTCCACGGGCAGAATCTCCACCTCCGGCGCCACGCGAATGCGCGAGCGAAAACGATCCTTGAGGAGTTTCACCAGCTGCTCCTCGCCGTGCCCCCCGTGGGCGGGGTCCATCAGGCGCTTCACCTCGGCACTATGCTCGTCGAGGCCGATTTTTCACCACCACTTCGTCGGTGCCTGCTGCCGAATCGCGCACTTCCACCACGTAGTTGTGCACAAAATCGGTGTGATCCAGCACGTCGTTCACCGCAGGCGGGTAGAGGGTGGTGCCTTTCAGCTTGATCATGTTGTGCTTCCGCCCCACCAGCGGCGTGAGTCGGTAGGCATATCGGCCGCATTTGCACTGTTCGGTGCGGCGCGCCGCCATGTCGCCGGTGCGAAAACGCAGCAAAGGCATGCCCTCCACGCCGAGGGTGGTAACCACCACTTCGCCGGTTTCGCCGTCGGGCACGGGGCGATTGTCCTCACCGATGATTTCCACGATCACCAACTCGGGGTGCACGTGGCCGCCCATCCCGTGCGGACACTCAGAGAAGGTGGCGCCCATCTCGGTCGAGGAGTAAGTGGTGAACAATTGTACCTCCGGCCAGCGCTCGGCAATGCGACTTCCGAGCAGATTGAGGGCGAAATGCTGATCGCGCAGCCCTTCGCCGATGCCGATGATCCGCCGAACGCTCGAACGCCGGTAGTCGATGCCGTGTTCGTCGGCATATTGCAGCAAACGGAGGATGAACGAGGGCACGCACATGAGGGTGTCGGGGCCAATGCGCCGAATCGTTTCCCATTGCAACTCGGGAATACCGTTGCCCACGCGCACCACGCCCGCACCGAGCCGACGCAATCCGAGAAAGTAGGCCATGCCGGCCATGAAACGCTTGTCGAGCGTGGTCATCAGCTGGACTATGCTGTTGCGGTCCACACCGGCGCAGGCAAACGACTTGGCTTCGTTGAAGGCCAAGCGCTCTAAATCGGCATCGGTGCAGGCAAACGTCACAGGGCCGCCCAGGGTGCCGCTCGTGGTCACGTAGTCGATCACGGCCGACGGGGGACAACAGAGAAAATCGGCGTTGTGGAGCTGCAAATCGCGCTTCTCGGTGAAAGGCAGTCGCTGCAAATCGTCGATCGTGCGAATCGTTTGCACGTCAATCCCCTCGCGGGCAAACATCCGACGGTAGAAGGGCGAATGTGTCGCGAGGTAATCGAGTGCGCGCCGCAACAGGTCTTCTTGAAAGGCCCGTATTTCGGCGGGCGAACGGAATTCAATGTCTTCGTTGACCATGGTTTGGATGGAAATGAGTGCGGCGCGCGGCTGCGCGAAGGCTGCCGTGCGCCACAAGGTTCAGAGTTGTCGCAAAATCGTGCCGGCGCCCAACACGGCCTCGGCGGTTTTCACGGCGTTGAGGGGCGTTCCGCAAATGCCGTGCAGGCCTACGCACTGCCCGGTGAGGAATAAATTGCGCACCTTGGTGACCACCGGCACTTGCGAGCGCATGAAATCGTGGGCATCGGCGCTGATGCCGTACATCGACCCCGCGGGCGAATGATAATAGTCGCGGATGGTGAGCGGCGACGCGCTGTAAATGTGCCGACAATGCGGTGCCCACTCCGGATGCACGCGCCACAAGGCCTGCAAAAGCCGCTCGGCGTGCGCGCGCTTCCACGCTTCGTAGTCCGCTCCCCGCCGGCCGGTGCGCGTGTCGGCCCACGCTTCGACCGCCGTGGCCGACATGGGGGCGGTGAGCACCAGCCGACGCGCAAAACGGTCGGCTTCTCCGTCGGGAGGCGTCATGTAGAGAAAGCCGTGCGGCCATTCTTCGTCGCTCTCCGGCGCCATGTTCCACATGTCGCCCTGCCGCCGCATGACGTAACCCGTGTGGTTGATATAAGGCACCCGCTCGGGCACCAATTCCACGAAGACGCAAAAGGCAGAATAGCTCACCGGCAACGAAGTCAGGCGGGTTCGATAGGCTTTGTTGAAGGCTTCGGTGTCGACCAGGCGGAGCATCTCGCGAAGATGGGTGGCGCAAATGTAACGCTCGGCCGAAAATCGGCGTCCGTCGGTGGTTTCGACGTGCGTCACGGCCCGATCGTGCACGGCAATGCGCTGCACTTCGGCTCCGCGCACCACTTTACCGCCGCCGGCCTCCACCACTTCGATGAGGGCATCGGCCAGTGCGCGACTTTCGCCCACGAAACGCGACGGACCATCGATGTACAACACGCTGATCACGGCGTGCACGTAGGCCGGCGTCCGGCCTTTCACGCCGCCATACAGGGGATTCATGTAAGCGACCAACTCTCGCAGCCGCTCGTCCGAGATGTAGCGGGCAATAAAGGCGTCGGCAGTGAGCAAACTCCTCGGGCATTTCGAAAAACCCCGATTCCACCGCACGCAAATGGAACAAATCGAGACGTTCCACCAATTGGTACATCGCGGCCACGTAGTTTTGCAATTCGGTGCGGGCCTGCGGGAAATAGCGTGCCCAACTTTCGACAAACCCCTCCCTGCCTTCGGCGATGCGATAGGTGGTTTGCTCGTCCAAGAGGGTGATTTCGTCCATACATTGGGCATCGGTGTGCCGCAGCCGGAGCTTTTCGAGCACACCCAGGTGGCGACACAGCCGCCACACGTTACCTCCGGGGCGAAAACCGCCGAGTAGGTGCATGCCGGTGTCGAATTGTAGGGCGCCGCGGCGGAAAGATTGCAAACCGCCCCCGGCTATGGTGTTTTTCTCCAACACCGTCACCCGACAACCTTCGCGCGACAAGAGTGCAGCGGTGAACAATCCGCCCAAACCGCCGCCGATCACGACAATATCGGGAGGCATTGAGGTCGACGGAGCCGACGAAACTGCTGAGGGAGGGAGGGTTTGCATATCGAAGATGAGTTTTTTCAGTGGATTTCCGGCGCTTGGAGCTTCCAAAAACGCCGATTTCATCGAGCAGCGGGGCATTTTCTCCCGCGCCGTGGGGACTATTCGCGAAAAGGCGCCAAAAGTCGGTCGGCTTCCACCAATTCTTTGCACACCACCAGCGTGCCGACGAGTGTTCCCAGGGCGCCGTGGGCGTTAATGTTCTGGCCGGCGAGAAAAAGATTGGGGAGTTTCGTGCGATGCTGCACCCGATTTGCGCCGGCCAAGGCCACATCTTGCTCCACCCCGTAGAGACTTCCGCGCTCTGTGCCCGTGTAGTCGCGATAAGTGAGGGGCGTAGAGGTGTAAAATCGGCGTACGGCGGCGCGCGTCCCGGGGAATTTAGCCTCAACGGCGGCAAGGAGCTGCTCGGCCTTGGCGCGTTTCATCGCTTCGTAGGCTTCGCCGCGCCGCCCGACGCGCGTTTCGCTCCATTTTTCCACCTCTTCGTAGCGCATGTAGCCGATGATTTCGGCCGTCGTGGCGTATTTCGCGCCCGCTGTGGGGCAGAGATGCATATAAAGGTAGCCGCGAGGCCAATCTTCTGCGGTGTATTCGTCGCAATGCCACGGGTTGCCCGCCGGATACACGTAGTGGTTGCTGCGCAGATAGGGCACTTTTTCGGGCAGAAAGTCGAGATACACGGTGAAACAGCCCACCGTTTGCGGCAAAGCGGCGATGCGGCGGCGATAGGCCGGCCGAAAGGGGGCGCCTTCCTCGAGCATTTCGAGCACTCGGCGGGGATGCACGGCGGCAATGACGCAATCGGCGGGAAAAAATTGGCCGTCGGCGGTGTAAACTCCCGTGGCGCGCACGCCATCGTGGGCGATTTTCGTCACGCGGCACCGCGTTTCCACGCGTCCGCCCCGGTTTTCGATGCTGCGCACGAGCCTTTCGGCCATTTGCTCGCTGCCGCCCACGATGCGAAAGGCACTTCGGTTGTAAAAGTCGGTGATAAAGGCGTGAGAAGTGAAGGGTGTGTGCCCGAAACGCCCCGCATAGAGGGGCGCATTCCCCACCAACACGCGGCGCAAAAGCGGATCGCGCACCAAAGTGTCCACCACTTCGTCGACACTCCGCAGCCGGTAGTCCATCATGGCCTGCAACGCGGCGTCGGAAGCCGTTGTTGCGCGCAAAGGTGAGGCGGCGGCGATGTTTTCAACGAGTTGCATGTAACGATGCAGCCCGTCGCGCTCCGCCGGAAAGGAGCGTGCCAGCGATTCCACGAAGGCTTCGGCACCGTTGGCCCAAGGAAATTCGTCGCGCCCCAGGGTGATCACGTCGTAGGCCGCGGGGTCGAGGCGCTCGAGGGGGAGTTCGTCAAGTTCGAAGCCGTGGAGCAGGCGGCGGAAGGCCTGTCCGGGGTCGGCACTACCCACAAAAATGCATGCCGGTCTCGAACTTCGCACCGGCACGCACGAAACTTTGCAGACAACCGCCCGCTTGCGCGCCCTGTTCGAGCACGGTGACGGCGAAACCGTGGCGCGCCAACAGCGCGCCGCAGGAGAGTCCGCCCAGTCCGCTACCGATGATCAGACAATGCTTCATACCTTTCTTCGAAATATCGGCGCACCCGTCGCGCCATGTCCAACGAATCGTCACTCCACAGGGGTGTTCCCGGCGCGATGCGGGCGCCAATTTCCACAACGATCCGACCGGGCGACAACACATGGGCGCGGCGGTGCAACACTTGCGAGGTGCCGTGCAACACCACGGGGATCACGTCGACGCCGAGCCGACGCGCCAGCACAAAAGCCCCTTGGTGGAAACGCCCCGTTCGCTCAGTGCACGAACGGGTCCCTTCGGGGAAAATCAACACGGAATATCCGCGCCGCACCACGTCCTCGATGCGGGCGAAATTCTCCTCAAAATCGCGGGTGGTGGGGAGATATTCGGCATAACGCAGCACCAAAGCATACAACGGGTTGCGCCAAACCCAACGTTTCGTGAGCATCACGAGACGCGGCGTGAGGGCAAGCGCGCAAAGCAGGTCGAGATGACTGCGATGGTTGAGGACAATCACCGCGGGCACGGCGAAGTTTTCGCCGTGCGGGTTGAGCTTTTCTATTCGCACGCGGGGCAAGAGGCGCAACAATGCGCGAGCCACGGCGGCCATGCCGCGATGGAGGGCGAGACGGCGGGCCTCGGTGAGTCGAAAACAGCAGAAATACAACCAGAGTCCGGCCTGCGCCACGAGCATCACCGCGAAGAGGAGGAGCAACACCGCGAGGGTGGCAATCCATTGCAGCGCACGCCACGGCCAAACCACGGCCAGCGCCACGGTGGTCAAGACGGTGTTGAGCAGCGTAATGCGCAGAAAATCGGCCCGGGGGCGGAAGTGGCTCACCCTTTCCTCCGCCGGCGGATAATAGACCCCGATCGGCACGCTGCGCAAACGCACATTTCGCCAAGCCGCAAAGACCAAGAGTTCGAGTTCCGCCTCATAGCGCGAGGTGATCCACCGCAATCCGTGCAGCGCGTGGAGTGGGTAGGCGCGAAAGCCCGTTTGCGTGTCGGGAAGTCGGCACCCGGTTTGCACGCGGAGCCAGAAATTGCTCAGGCGGTTGGCCGTTTGGCTACCACTGCTCATGTTGCGCGCGTTGTCAGGCCCGAATTTTCGCGGATCGAAGCGGTTGCCGACGATGATTTCGTCGGGTGTTTCGCTCACGGCCTTCGCCAGGGTCGGCACATCATCGGGCAGGTGTTGTCCGTCGGCATCGAGGGAGATGACGTGCGTGAAGCCGTTTTCTCGTGCCCACGCGAAGCCCGTGCACAACGCCGCCCCTTTGCCGCGATTCGTCGCGTGGCGCAGCACGTGCAAGTCGCCGGTCTCAGCGGCCAACAGCGCCGTGGCAGGCACACGGCTCCCATCGTCGACCACCAACACGGGGTAGCCCATCGGCATCACCCCCTGCACCACTTCGGCGAGGGTGGCGGCGTTGTCGAAGGTGGGAATGAGCACACAAATTTTTAGGCTTCATGACAGAGCGAAAGTTTGGCCATCACCTGTTCGTCCCCTTCCACGGCCGCCATAATGCGGGTCGGCTCGACGGTCATACGCACGGTGACGCGCGGTGTTGCAGTGGGAATGATCGGGGCGAGGAACTTCACGTTTTTCGCCCCGGTCATGTGCACGGGGTGTCCCACGATTTCGGCCGCCAGTTCGCACACCATCTGCATCACACACACGCCCGGCGTGATAGGATGGCCGGGGAAATGGGCGCGATAGATGAGATGTTCGGCACAAAGCTCCACGTCGAAAACCGTTTGCTCGCCTTCTTGGCGACGATCCACCACGCGGAAGAGACTATTGAGGAGTTGCATGGGCAGCAGGAGGGAGGAGGGTGAGACGATAGTCGATGTTTCGGCGCGCATTGCGGTAGTCGGCCTGCGTGGTGTCGCACAGTTGCTCGAGCAGCGCGCACCAATCTCGGCGCAGCGTGCGGCGAATGTACCATTTGTCGAGCATGGGCATGATTTGTGCGAGCTGCACGCGCCGGCGCTGCGCATCGTAGGTGAAATCGAAGGCGCGGACGCCAAATTCGTTGACCACTGTGCCGGCCGCTCCGCCGGCTGTGCGCCTCAACACGCAGATGCCGGTGAAATCGGCGCGGGCGAAATGGATTTCGGCGGTCCATTCGGTGACGGTGCCCACGGAATCGGCGGCGCGCAACACGCAGGGCGGTGCCGCCACACGCGGTGCGTGGTGCAGTCCGGCGCAGGCTGTGCACAGCCACACGGCGGGCAGGAGCCCTTTAATCCACTTGAAACGCATGGGCATCGAGACGTTGGTTGACCTGCACGCCCTGCATTTCGATCACCGTGGCGTCGCCGTTGTGTTCCACCAGATCCACGCGCGTGACCACGCGACGTTTGGCATCGAAACGCAGGCGCACGGTGGCAAAAAGGCGTTTGAGCGCCCCGTTGCGGGGCGTAAGCTCTGCCGTCCAGGTGTTGCCTTCGTCAAAAAGGCGCACGGCGAAGCGCCGAGTGTCGGCCAATGAGCGGCCGGTCACGCTTTCGGACATGATTTGTGCGATCTGCGCGAAAATTTGACTCTGCCGGGTGTCGATGCTGTGCTTGTTTTTGCCACTGCGCACCGTGACTTTCTCTCCGTCGATGACCAAGACATAGGCCGTGGGCACGAGATATTCCCAGCGCAAGCGGGCGGGTGCAGCGAAAATCACGCGTCCGCGCGCCGTCAGCTTAGTGGTTGAGCATGCGCAACGACTTGGTTTGCACAAAATCGGCGCGCAGGGTGCGTGTGGAAGCCGCGGTGGAGGTGATGGCAGCCACCATTTGTGCGGCGCGCTGCGGCGACACCGGCGTCTGCGCTCCGCACAACGCGCAGCAACTCAGCAACAAAACGCAACAGAGGGTGCGGAGAGGAGAAAGAATTTGCATAGTAATGGGGATAAAGAGGGGAAGGGAGAGCAAACGCTTGCGCGACGGAACGCGACAGTTCGCTATTTTCGAAGGCACACCGCCCGCGCTGCAGACGATGGGCGGCAACTGCGGGACGAAAATGGGGATTTTTTCGACAAAAACAGGGCGTTATGGCGCGAAAACGGGGCGTTTTTCGAGTGGAACCCGCCACTTCTCGATCGACGCTCGGCGTGCGCCGAAACACACGCGCCCGCCTTCGCCGCGTTTCAACGCGTGGTGAGCCAAACGCCGAACACAATGCAGGCACAACCCAGCCAGCGCACGAGTGGAACCTGCTCGTCAAAGACGAATACGGCCGCGATGAGGGCAAACACATAGCTCAAACTCACGATGGGATAGGCCATGGAAAAGGGAAACCGGCGCACGATGTAGGCCCAGAGGAGCGAAGCGGCGGCAAAACTCAGGCCGCAGAGCGCAAAACGGAGATTGGTGAACACCGCCGCGAAGAAACGCCACGACCACTCGAAGCGGCCGAAGGATTGCAGGGAGATTTTGAGCAGCACCTGCCCGATGGTGAGCAGCGCGGCCTGTACCAGGGCTAAACAATAGAGTTGCGACATAGTTCGGCAGCGGACATCGGCGCGTCGAGTCGGCACAAAGCGCCGTTCGCCTCGGTGTCGAGGAAGCAAACCGTGCACTCGCCGTCTTCATCGTGCGCGCCGACGAGTGCCTGTTCGGCTTCGCCGAGCGCCAAGAGGAGTTGCGCGTCGAGCAGTGCGGCTTCGAACGACGCCTCTCCGTGCGAGAAGGTGTTGTTGTAGCCGTGCGTACCGGTGCGAATGGCAATGAGTGCGCCGATGGTGTTGTGGGTGGAATGAATGAAGTGGGTGGGTTGCAGCAATTGTTCGTCGCGCTCCACCATTTCGCGCAGAAAAGCCTCGGTGTCGCGCACGCACCCCATGGCAGTGCCCGTCACGATGGCATCGGGATGGGGGACAGTCGACGCGTTCGAGCACGACGAGCGAGGTTTGCAGCGCGCGTTTGAGCACCCCACTCAGGCGGCGGGCCACCATCGGGGGATTTTTGGGCAACTGCTCGGGGGCCAAGTCGGCAAACCGCACGCACTGCTTGACATAGACGGGGCGCAGCGGTTGCAAGGGGGCGTCGGGCAGCACCGTGTCGCGGTGTGTCGCGGCCGCCTCCGGAGTGGCCAGGAGCAAAGCGGTGTCGTTGCCGCCGAACCCGAAGGCATTGCAGAGCGCACGGCGCAAGGGCGTGTGCACCAGCGGGGCGACGGCGGGGCGAATCAGCGAATCGTCGCCACCGTCCCACCGCAAATTGGGAGGAACGAAGCCGTGCTGCAAGGCCAAGAGGCAGATGACGGCCTCGATGCTGCCCGAGGCGCTGGTGGTGTGCCCCGTGAACGCTTTGGTCGACGAGATATGGGGCAGGTTATCGCCGAAAACGCGGCGCAGTGCGGCGCTTTCGGTCACATCGTTGTTGGGCGTTGCGGTGCCGTGCGCGTTGACATAGTCGACGTCACGGGGCGCAACGCCGGCCCGCCGCAGGGCTTGCGTCATCGCCAGGTAAGGGCCTTCGCCATTCTCGGAGGTGGCCGTCTGATGGTAGGCGTCGCAGGCATTGCCCCACCCTTCGAGCACCGCCAAGGGGCGCACACCGCGGGCACGGGCGGCACTTTCCCGTTCGAGCACCACGAAAGCGGCACCTTCGCCCAGGTTCAGTCCGGCACGATCGTGCGAGAAAGGACGGCAGGGCTGGTTGTCGAGAATCATCAAAGCCCGGAACCCATTGAAATGAAAGCGCGAGAGGCATTCGCTGCCGCCCACGACCACACGATCAAAACGGCCGGAACGAATGAGGTTGGCCCCGAGGATGAAGGCGTTGGCGGCCGAGGAGCAGGCTGTGCTACAGGTGGTGACGAAGGCAAACGGGCCGATGTGGTCGGCCATTTCCCGAGTGGCCTCTGCACAGTCGCCGAGTTGCTCCACCCGCCCCGTGCGCGCAAACTCGCGCTCGGTACAATCCATCGTGCCCACGGTGGTGCCGGACACCAACGCCGTGTCGGCGATCAGTTGTGGGGTGATTTGCGCCTGCGTGAGGGCTTCGCGCAGTGCAATCATGCCCATCAGCGCGGTGCGCGAACGGGCTTCGGGGGCTTGGGCCAGGCGGCGCAGTTCATCGTCGGACAACGGCACCTCGCCCACGGGCAGTTCACGGTGGACGGTGGGGAGGAAGCGCACGGGATGCAGCCCGGCGCTGGCGTCGCGCAGGGATTGCAGCGTCTCGGCTTGGTTGGTGCCGATGGCCGAAAGAAGGCCGGCTCCGGTGATGACGATCATTTGGTGCGGTGTTGGGCGATGTAATCGGCCATGGTGTCGAGCGAAGCGAAAATGGCCTTGCCTTCTGCGGGATTGTTGAGGCGGATGCCGTAGTTTTTCTCCATGAGCACGATGAGTTCCAGGGCGTCGATGGAATCCAGGCCGAGACCTTCGCCGAAAAGGGGCTCGCTGTCGACGATGTCTTCGGGTGTGATTTCTTCGAGCGAGAGGACTTCGATGATTTGCTGCTTGAGTTGGCGTTTGAGTTCGTCCATAGCGGAAAAGAGATGAGGGGATGAGTAAATGAAAGGGGGCCGATGGGCGCCGTTTTACGGTCGGGGCGCCGCGGCTTGCGGCAGATAACAATGGAGATACGCCTCAAAGCGGTCGGCGCTCGGGCACTCGATCCACCCTCCCACGAGGGCGGTGGTTTCGGGGTCGGTGCCGGCGGTGCAAACGAGGCGGCGCACGCGGTCGGGCTCGAAGGCGGGGAGCGCAAAATAGGCGGTTTCACCGTGGAAGCCGTTGCGGATGGCGATTTCACCCGTTGCGATGTTGGGCAGGGTGTAGACAAAAAAACCGCAGGGCTGGGATAGTAATTGTCGGGGTCGGCGATGGTGTGCTGAAATCGGGTATCGGCGGCTTGCGATCCGGAGTGGCCGACGAGCACCACGGCGGTGTTTTCGTCGAGGTGGTGACCTTTGCGACGCACGGCGGCAAGTAGCAGTTCGGAAGCCACGAAGCCGAGGCGACTGAGGGGGTCCATTTTATGGAACTTGGGATAGCCGCCGATGAATTCGGCATAAATCGCAGCGAGCAGGGCCTCGCCCGTCGCCGAGAGGGGCAAAGTTTCGCCGTCGACGGAGCAGGTTGCGGAGGTGAGGCGCACTTCGGCCACAGGAGTCCAGTTTCGCTCGACGAAACCGCGCGGGACATCGGCGACATCAGGGGCCGGCGCGAAGTGCAACGCGGCATTGCATCCGCCGAATCCGGAGAGCATTTTCACAAACTCCCGCCGATGGGTGGGACGCTCGACGGCGCTGACCGAAACGGGGCGGGTGACGCCGAGCTGTGCGAAGCCTTGCACGGGCGGCACGCAACCGGCTTCCACGGCACGGAAGGAAAGGAGCGTTTCGAGCACGCCGGCGGCGCCCATCGTGTGACCAAAAAAGCCCTTTGTAGGCCGCAACGGGCAGCGCACTGAGGGCGGCACGCGAGAGGGCCTGGCTTTCCATCTCATCGTTGTAGGGGCGTGGCGGTGCCGTGGGCACTGACGAAGGCCAAACGCGAGACATCGGGCGGCAAGGTGGCGCGAAGGGCGCGAAAGCTCCCCTCACCGGTGCGCGAGGGGCCCGAGATGTGGTTGGCATCGTTGCGCACGGCGCCGGAAACGAGGCACCAATCAAGGACGGCACGGGGAGTTTCGACAGCCCGACGGGAAGCGTCGCTCGAAAGAACGAGGGTGGCGGCGGCTTCTCCGAGATTGAGTCCGTCGCGCGCGGCATCGAAGGGCCGACAGGGGGCGAGAGAGAGGGCGCGGAAGGACTGAAAACCCGCGGCGATAAAGGGACTTTGCTCGTCAACTCCGCACACCACGACGTGGCGATAAGCTTTTTGGCGTAAAAGTCGGGCGGCGAGCAAAAGCGCATGGGCACCGGAGATGCAGGCGTTGGAGACCACGACGGGAACGGTGGAGAAACCGGCGTGCCGGGCGATGACGGCGGCCGTTTCGCCCAGGGTGCCGGTGCGGGGCGCGAAACTTTCGGGGGCGGCCGCGAGCCAACGCACATTGGCCTTCGTGGTGGAAAGCAACAACAGGCAATCGGGGGCGGAAACATCGAGCTCGGTTTGCGCCAACGCGGCCCGAATGGACAACAGCGCGAGCTGTTCGAAGCGCGAAAGCCCTTCGGCGTCGCCGTAGAGGGCGGCATAGCGCGCCTCGATGGCACCTTCAGGCCACAACGCGGCGCACAACGGTTCGGGCACTCCGGGCAGGCGGTGAAGTGTGGGCCGTTGTGCGCCGCGACGCAGCGCGGCGAAATTGTCGGCGGTGGTGTTGCCGAACGGAGAATGGATGTTGTCGGCCAAACAATGGATCATAGCGGAAGACGGTCGGTGAAAATGCCCCAGCGCTCCTCCCAACGCACAAAGAACTCGGGCTTGTACCACAAAAGATTGTAGTCGCGATCCATAAAAGCCTGCACGCTGTGGCCGGTGGCCAGGAGGGTTTCGTCGTCGACGGCGCGAATTTCGTAGTCGAAGACGATTTTTGCGCTGGCCGTGGGGCGATAGAAGATGTCGACTCGGCATTTCGTCTCATAACGTATGGGACGGAGATAGCGAAACGTTAGTTCGACGAGCGGAACATAGCAGCCTTCGCGGGCAATGGTCATGTATTCCAGTCCGTAACGGGCGCCAAAGGCTTCGCGGGCGTCCTCAAAATAGAGCGGATAGGCGCCGTGCCACACAATTTGCATGGCATCGACTTCGCTAAACCGCACATCGAAGGGATGGGAGGCGCGCAATTCGGGAAGAGGGGGAGATCGGACATGGGCAGAGGGGGAAACGAGGGGAGAACGGGCTCAGCGATTTTGTTCGGCGATGGCAATTTTCAATTCGGCGGAGGCGATGCGCTCGCCGTCCACGAGCACGGTCGCGTCGGCCAGCGTCATGCCGAGCACGGCCTGCACAATTTCGATGCGCACCTCCATGTCTTCGCCCACGCGCGGGAGGCGTTCGATTTGCAACGCCCGCACGGCGCCGATATAGCCGATGAGCACCTCGAGATGCAGGATGTATTTATTGTAATAGCCCAACCTCGCAGCACAAGTCTGCGCCATGCTTTCGACCAACCCGAAGGGCGAGAGATTTTGTCCCTCGCAGAAGAGGTTGTCGGGGGTGATGCGGAGTCGACACGCGGTGGTGCGCTCATCGTAGCTGAGCATTCGGTCGATGAGCAGGAAGGGTGGTTGCTGCGGCAGGAGTTCGGCCACGTCGATCGTCGCGGGATCGGGGCCGGCTTGGGGTGTGTTCATGCGGAGGGGGGAGTTGTGTCGGCAGGACGGGGTGCCGCAGCCCAGAAGTCGAAGAAATTGAACCACTGGTCGGGATAGCTGCGCACCACACGCTCGAGTTCTTCGGCAAAAGCCCGCGCCAACCATTCGGCTTGCTGTGGCCGGCGAAGGTCAGCCGGCGGAGTCGGCAGGCGCCGCACGAGTAAACGATAGCCGCGCACCGAGGTTTTTGAGCGCGAAGACAGCAAGCGCCGGCAGTTCGTAGCGAGCCAACACGGCAAACGGCCCGAGGGGGAAGGGGGCTTCGGCGCCGAAAAAAGGCACCGCCACCGTGCGTTCGGCGCCGGCCGAGCGATCGGCGGGCAAACTCACGATGTCGCCGGCCGAAATCGCGGCGTTGAGCGCGAAGAGGTGGGAGAAATCGTCGGAAACGGGGATCATCTGCACGCCGTGTCGGGCGAAAAACGCGCCGGCGGTGCGCCATGACGGTCGGTGTCTCGTGGGCATAGACCAGCGCATGGATGGTTTTGCCCTGCGGGCGGAAATAATAGCCGCTCATCTCGTAGCAACCGACGTGCGCACTGAGCATGGCAAAGGCTTCCGGGCGCGCCATCAGCTCATCAAACCGCTTTTTGTTCTCCACCTCGAAGTGAAAATCCACATCTGCGTAGCGGGCGAAGCGATCGATCATGATTTGACCGAAACGGTAGTGGTTGCGTACGCAATAGACGGCGGCGCGCAGCGGATGCATGCCCATTCGCCGCCGATAGAAGGCATAAGATGCACGCGTGCCCGCACCGAAGAGCAGATAGAAGGGGACTGCGAGGAGCACGGCGGCGTAAAACGCCCAAAGCGGCAGCCACGCGAAGGCGCGGACGAGACATTGCTGCATGAAAGGCGTGCCGTCGGTGTGTCCCTGCCAGCGCGGCGTCATGCGCCCACCTTGCTTTCGATGTAGTCGCAGAACTGTCGGAGCGTTTGTACGCCGGCCATTTCTTCGGGCTTGATCTTAAAACCGAAACGTCGCTCGATGATGACCACAATGTCCACAAAGTCGAGGCTGTCGATGCCCAGGTCGTCTTTGAGCAAAGCCTCGGGATGGATCTTTTCTTCGTCGATTTCGAGATCGTCAATGAGAAATTCGCGTACGTTTTCTTCTATTTCTTGTCTTGTCATGGGGTCTATATGAATGAGATTAAGTGGATGTACAGATCAAATCGTCGAGGTGCACGCCGATTTACCGGGGGCGTCGCACTTCGAGCAGGGTGTGTCCGCGGCCGAGTCCGTCGTGCACGGCAACCACCTCCAATCCTGCGCGCACAATGAGGGCAAACAGGCGTTCGGAGTGGTACATTTTGCTGTTGCCGTTGGCCATTGCGGTGAAATAAACGCTGGTGAGGGTCAAACACAGGGAGGCCGTCTCGTAGCGCTGGCGATCCCAAAAGGTTTCCATGATGAACAGCGAGGTTTCGGGGCCCATGGCATCGGCCGCCCGCGTGAGCAGGGTGAGAATCTCGGCTTCGGAGAAACAATCGAGGAACTGGCTCATCCAAATCACGTCCCACGGGTGGGAAGTGGGGAGCGGACAGAGCGGATCGAGGAGATCGGCGGGCACGCCCTCGATGCGTTCGGCACCGAGCTGCCCGGCTACGTTGCGGCGCATGAGGCCTATCTGCCCGGGGAGGTCGACAATCGTGACACGCACGCCGGCATCGCGCTCCACACAGCGCAAGGCGAAGCGCCCGGTGTTGCCGCCGACGTCCATCAGGTGGTGGATGGGGCGCGAAAACACGAGGTCGAGCGCGGCATCGAATGAGTGGTCACTATAATAATGGTCGAAGGCAAACCAGCTCTCCCGCACGTCGTCGGGCAGCTGGGAGAGTCCCTCGTAGATGGTGGGCCAATCGCCCAGGGTGGCCAATCCGGCGGGGCGCCCCTCGCGCAAAGCCTCTTCGAGATGGAACATGCCGCGATAGTTCACCGCGTGGTTGAAGTCGAGATTCACGCGTGTGCCCTCGTCGGTGAGGAGAAACCATCCGGTTTTGGAGAGGGAGAATCGGTCGGTGCCCTCGTCGACCAGAATGGTGCCGATGCTCAGCGAGGCATCGGTGAGCACCGTGACGGCATAGGGCGAAAGCGAGGTGGCCTCGGCGATTTCTTCGACGGTGAGCCCCGCATCGCTGTCGCGCAGCAGCGAGAGGATGCCGAATTTCACCATGAGGCGAGAAACTTCAAAGACAACCGGCGACCAAGCAATGAGTTCTGCGCGGCGTTGTGCCTCGGGAGCCGAAAAGGGCTCGCGGGTGTAGCGTGCACGGAGGGCGGGAAACAGGTGCATAGACAACGAGGATTAGAGGAGGAAGGGCACTTCAGTCGATGCGACGCAGGACCAGTGCCGAATTGGTGCCGCCGAAGCCGAAGGAGTTGCTCAACACGGTGCGCACATCGGCCGTTTCGGCCTGCGTGGCCATGCGCAAATGCGTCACTTCTTCGTCGGGGTGCTCCAGATTGATGTTGGGGGCGACAAATCCGCCGCGCATCATGAGGATGCTATATACGATTTCGCTCGCACCGGCCATCCAACATTCGTGGCCGGTCATGCTCTTGGTGCTGCTGATCCACGTGTCGGTGCCTTCGAACAGGCGACGCAGCGCACGCGCCTCGAAGGTGTCGCCTTGCGGCGTGGAGGTGGCGTGGGCATTCACGTAGTCGATGTCGGTCGGACGGAGTTCGGCGTCGGACAACGCGCGTTGCATGGCCACAAACGAGCCTTCGTCGCTGGCCTGAGATATGCCGCTTCCGTTGCCCGAAAGCCATATCCGACGATTTCGCACAAGATGTCGGCTCCGCGCGCCACGGCGCTTTCGTAACTCTCGACAACCAGTGCCGCCGCTCCGCCGCTGGGCACGAGTCCGTCGCGGTCGCGGTCGAACGGGCGAGAGGCGCGAGTGGGTTCGTCCATGCGCTTGGAGAAGGCACCGAGCGCATCGAAGGTGGCCATGGAATATTTATTGACTTCTTGCGCGCCGCCACAAAGCACCAGGTCTTGCAATCCCTGCCGGATGAGGAGATAGGCCAAACCGATGGAGTGGCTACCGCTGGCGCAGGCTGCGCTCACGGTGAAGTTGGCACCTCGCAGACCGAAAATGGTGCTGAGGTTCATCGTGACGGTCGAATTCATGGACCGGAAGATGAAACCGCTGCCGAGCAACGCGGAGTCGTGCTTCTCGCGCATGATTTCTGCGGCCTCGATGACGGGGGCCGCCGACGAATCGTTGCCAAAGATGCAGCCCACCTCGCGTTCGCGCAGTTGTTCGTCGCCGAGTTGGGCCATTTGGAGGGCCTGCCGAGCGGCCATGTAGGCATATTCTCCCTCCTCGGCCAGGCCGGTGCGCATGCGGCGGTCGAGCAAGCCCTTGAGCACGGGGCGTTCGACGATGCCGGTGAGGGTGGATTGATAGCCATAGGCGGCGCGCTCGGGATCGACGCCGATGCCTGAGCGGCCGGCACGAAGCGAAGCGGTGACGGATTGCACATCTGTGCCGAGACACGACCAGATGCCGATGCCGGTGACGACGACACGTTGCGTTTGCATGAGGGAAAACGGAGATGAAAGGTGAGCAGAAAAGGAAAACGGGGCGCGGGGCGGCGCTCAGGTGTAGAGTCCGCCGCTGATGTTGATGACTTCGCCGGTGATGTAGGCGGCTTCGTCCGAAACGAGGAAGGCGGCCAAGGCGGCCACCTCTTCGGGGGTGCCGAAACGCCGCAGTGGCACCAATTTGCTGAGTTCTTTCTCGTCGAGATCGGCGGTCATGTCGCTTTTCACGAAGCCGGGTGCGATGGCATTGACCGTTATTTTTCGCGGCGCGACCTCTTGCGCCAAAGCCTTGGTGGCACCGATCAGCGCCGCCTTGGCGGCCGAATAATTGACCTGGCCGGGCATGCCTTTGAGGCCGGAAAGCGAGGTAATGTTGACGATGCGCCCGTCGCGATGCGCCATCATGCCTTTGAGCAATCGGCGCGTGCAGTAGAAGAAGCCGTTGAGCGTGGTGTCGGTCACCCGATGCCACTCTTCGTTCTGCATGAAAATCAAGAGGTTGTCGCGGCGTATCCCGGCATTGTTGACCAATACCCCCACAAAGTCGTCGGGGTGCGCATTCTCCCAGCGTTCGATGGCGTCCTCCACGGCTGCGGGATCGGCCACATCGCAGCACATCAGCTCGGCGCGTCCACCCGCCTGCTCGATTTCCTCGAGCACTGCAAGGGCAGCCGCTTCGTTGTGTACATAATTGACGATGACGGGGAGACCGGCTGCGGCCAAACGGAGCGCAATGGCGCGACCGATGCCGCGGGAACCGCCGGTGACGAGAGCATACTTCATTCGGGGGTGGTTTTAGAGGGCCAAAACAGGTCGCCGAGGGGCGACATGGTCGTGCAAATATACAAAAAAACGGCGAAAGTGCGCCTTGCGGGACTTGAAAATTCGCGCCCCGCTGCCGCCGACCGCGGAGAAAACTCACGGACACCGCAGGGAAGAAAAGAAAAACGAGACGCGGGAGGAAAAACGGGGAAGAAACCGGCGAAACAAGGGTGTTTTCGTCGATTTCTTCCCCGTTTTTCGTTTTTTCTTCCCTTCTTTCTCTCCTCTCGTCGGGGTAAGCGCAATGTCGATGGGGAAGAACGAACAATTTTTTTCTCCCTGATTCTCAACTTACTCCGACGAAAGGCGAACAATTTATGGGGCGGGAACGAAAAAGATCGTGCAACTTTCTTTGGAAGTTCAAAACATTGTCTGTATATTCGCGCTGTGGATGTCCCTTCGCCGCGTCGTTTTCACAAGCCCAAGGGCGGTGACGACGAACGCCCCGCGCCTCGATTGCTCCTCACTCGGCAGATCGACATGCGCCCCCCGGCCGGACGCCCGCAGAACCCAATGGGGTGGCTCGAGCTGCGCCCCTTCTTTTGAAAAACGCGCCCGAGTCCAGTCCCGAAAGGCATTGGGCCTAATTCTCTTGTCACATTTTCATTCACCTCACACCATGATTTCATCCTACTGGGAACTTTTTCTCCAATCTCCCGCTTACTACCTCTATTGGGGGACGGCCATTGTGGCAACCGGCGTGTTCATCCTCCAAATCTTGCTCCTGCTTTTCGGATTCGACACCGATGCCGACTTCAGCGGTGGCGACGTCTCGTTTGATGTCGACGGGCTGAGCTTGGTTTCGGTCAAAACGGTGGCCTGCTTCCTCCTCGGTTTCGGTTGGACGGGCGTACTGTGCTACACCGAAATCACCGATCCGGTGTGGCTGGCCGTGGTGGCTCTGTCGGTGGGTGCGCTCTTCATGCTGATCGTCTACTGGCTGCTGCGCCAAGTCCTGCACTTGTCGCAAAAACGCCACGTTCTCCACCACGCAAAGCGTGGGCAGCGTGGGCGATGTGTACCTGCGCATTCCTGCGGGTCGGGGCCAACAGGGCAAAGTGATGGTGAGCGTCGCCGGATCGCTGCACGAACTGGCTGCGCAAAGTGCCGACGGCAGCGAACTGCCCACGGGCTGCAAAGTGCGCGTGGTCGATGCGGTGGACAACCTCACAGTATCGGTGCAGCGCCTGGCTTGATGCGACACGTCCTTCCCAAGGGCTTTCTCGCAATGACCAACGAATTTTCATAACCTCCCTATTTTTCAACTTCAACTCTCATTATCATGTCTCCCATTCTCCTCCCGGCGATTCTGGTCGTAGGCGCGATCATCATGCTCGCCGCCCTGCTCAATCGCTACCGCCGCTGTCCGTCGGATAAGATCCTGGTGATCTACGGCACACGCGGCACCAACGGTTCTGCCAAGTGCATTCACGGTGGCGGCGCCTTTGTTTGGCCCATCATTCAGGACTATGCTTACCTGAGCCTCACGCCCATCTCGATCGAAGCGAACCTGACGAATGCGCTCTCGCGACAAAACATACGCGTCGACGTGCCGTGCCGCTTCACCGTGGGTATTTCCACCGAAGGCGACTCGATGAACAACGCCGCCGAACGTCTCCTCGGACTCAAGCCCACAGACATCCAGGAAATGGCCCGCGATATTCTCTTCGGACAGCTCCGTTTGGTCATCGCTTCCATGTCGATTGAAGAATTGAACAGCGACCGCGACAAGTTCCAAGAGAACATTATGAAGAATGTGGAGATCGAACTGAAGAAAATCGGTTTGAAACTCATCAATGTCAACGTCACCGACATCAAAGACGAGAGCGGCTACATCGAAGCGCTCGGTAAGGAAGCTGCCGCCAAGGCCATCAACGAAGCCAAAGTGAGCGTGGCAGAACAAGACAAGATCGGTGAAATCGGTCGCGCCGAGGCGTTGAAAGAGACACGTATTCGGACTTCTGAAGCCAATGCCATGGCCATCGCGGGCGAAAACAAGGCGAAAGTCGAAGTGGCCAACTCTGATGCCGACCGCCGCGAGCGTGAAGCCGAAGCCCAGCGCCGCGCCGTTGCCGCCGAAAAGGTGGCGCAGGCCAAAGCACTCGAAGAGGCCTACTCCGCCGAACGGTTGGCGGAAACAGCGCGCGCCGAACGCGAACGTGCTTCGCAGCAGGCGAACGTCATCGTGGCTCAAGAGGTGGAAAAGCGCCGCATCGTGATCGAAGCGGAAGCCGAAGCCGAACAAAAACGTGTGCAGGCCAAAGGTGAGGCCGACGCGATCTTTGCCAAGATGGAGGCGGAAGCCAAGGGTCTCTACCAAATCCTCACGAAGCAGGCCGAGGGTTACGACCAAATGATTCGTGCTGCCGGTGGCGATGCCAACAAGGCGTACATGCTCCTTCTGCTCGAAAAACTCCCGGAACTCGTGCGCACGCAGGTGGAAGCGATCAAGGGAATCAACATCGACAAGGTGACGGTTTGGGACAACGGCGGACAAAGCGCCGACGGCAAGGGTTCGACGGCAAACTTCGTCAGTGGCCTGCTGAAGTCTGTACCGCCGCTCTCCGATCTCTTCGACCAAGCGGGCATGAACCTCCCGGAATATCTCGGCAAGCGCAAGACGAGCGATGCGGACGCCGAGGAAGTTACCCCCGAAAAGTGATGCCCTTCCCCTGACGCTCCCTCCCGGTGCGCCAACCTGCGCACACACACACAAACGCTCCCACTCATCGCGATTGATGAGTGGGAGCGTTTTTTGTTGGTCGGCACGGGGTGTTTTGAATCCCGTGAAATGATAAAGCTTAGTTGGGTAGTAAAATCGTCTCTAAGGGACGAGGCATGGTTTCCCGCACAGCAGCCACACAAGCCTACCGCTGTAACGTGGTATCGACTTATAGTACTTGTGGGCATGACACGGGAGAGAGATACAATCCAGACGAAACTCGCCGCTACGACGTAGCTCTTTAGTGTCCCCTACTGCTGCCGATCATTTCTTACCTCATTTCTGCGTTTTGTGGGGACGCAAAAAACCGGCCACGCATTCACAAGACCAGATGGTTCGATAGTACGTGCCTCCCTTCCCCGTTGATTCCGCCTCCGTATCTCTGATATACTCGAGATTGTAGATTAAGTCGAAACCTTTGTCGGCTACCATTTCTTTGAGCTCCTCGAATGCTCTGGATTTATCGTAAAACCACTCTCCCAACGCGATACTCTGCTGCGGTTTGGAGTTGTCCAAAGGAATCCTCCCCTTGTAATTGCACGAATACACGCGCATACGTTCGTAGATTTTCTGTAATCGGAGGTGACGGCAATACGGACAACCGCCGCTCATACAAAATTGACATATGGTCTTTTTGCAGACGGGACATTGCCTGAGGTGAATGTCACCACCATACCCAATGAACAAAAAATGATGACGGGAATCTCCCTCAGATTTTCCACAATTCCAACAAGGCATAACAAGTTGATTTATTCATGATACATTTTAGCGCCACAACAGCTGCGTGGCACAACACAAAAGTACGCCTTTCGCTCTTACACACCATAACAACTAATAAGCAAATACAATGGAACAATAGATTTGTCCCACATGCGTTGGAATTGACACAATCCCCCAAGCAGAATCCCTCCTCCCCCATCGCACTTGCCCTAACCGTCTAAACACAACAAAGCCCCGAGTCTCTTTCGAGTCTCGAGGCTTGTCTTCTAAAATGGCGGCGACCTACTCTCCCGCGGGTGTGCAGTACCATCGGCGCGGTCGGGCTTAACTTCTCTGTTCGGAATGGGAAGAGGTGGAACCCCGTCGCTATAACCACCGGAAATATCTCTTGAACACGCATCATTACATAGTCCCATGCTTTGCACAGCGCTATGCCTTACGCCTTTCGTAGATCATTGCAAAAGTAAGCGACAGCTTTAAGTAGATTCTGCTGCGCAGAAAGGAAAGTTTCGGGCGATTAGTAGTGCTCGGCTTTGACGTCACCGTCTTTACACCTGCACCCTATCAACGTTGTCGTCTACAACGACCCTCATAAGGAAATCTAATCTTGTGGCCGGCTTCGCACTTAGATGCTTTCAGCGCTTATCCGATCCCGACTTAGCTACCCGGCGGTGCGGCTGGCGCCACAACCGGTAAACCAGAGGTCAGTCCAACACGGTCCTCTCGTACTAGTGTCAGAG
>BNJV01002851.1_pt1:0-130000 | contig 359323 bp, 358 predicted proteins | sample 8540591 | NCBI WGS metagenome assembly BNJV01 (sample SAMD00202457, study PRJDB9452) | human saliva metagenome | host: Homo sapiens | reverse complement strand
AGGATGACAGGTCTTCAACCTGCCGGGTTGTCCCATTCGGAAATCTGCGGATCAACGGTCATTTGCACCTTCCCACAGCTTATCGCAGCTTATCACGTCCTTCATCGCCTGTAAGAGCCTAGGCATCCACCGTACGCCCTTTTGTACTTTCTCTTCCGAACCGAAATGCTCTTGCGAGCTTCGGCGGCAGAACTACTTAAAGCTGTACTTCGTTTACCTTTGTATTACTACTTGGGAGTATTGTGAGTTTCGTAGACCCGTAGACGAGTAAACTCGTTTACGTCGGTTACGCACATCACTAATACTTCATGTTGCGTGTTCAATATGTCAAAGATCTCTTGCTTCATCGAGTGAAGCGAAGTGGAGAATAACGGATTCGAACCGTTGACCCCCTGCTTGCAAAGCAGGTGCTCTAGCCAGCTGAGCTAATCCCCCTTCGTAGTCCCAGGCAGATTTGAACTGCCGACCTCCACATTATCAGTGTGGCGCTCTAACCAACTGAGCTATAGGACTGGCAGAAAAAATCCGCGGGGCGGAGAACGAACCGTGCGGTCGACCTCACAAAGGTGTGACCACCACCGGTCGGCCCGGCTTCATCTTTCTCTATGGTTTCATAACATCATGCGAGAAGTACAGGTCAATCGCTCTTAAGGTCGAGCGAATCATACCTTTACTTTGTCAAGTTCCACCTAAACCTCGGAACAGAAACCCTTTGTGTGAGCTTCCAGAAAGGAGGTGTTCCAGCCGCACCTTCCGGTACGGCTACCTTGTTACGACTTAGCCCCAATCACCGGTTTTACCCTAGGCCGACCCTTGCGGTCACGGCTTTCAGGCACCCCCGGCTTTCATGGCTTGACGGGCGGTGTGTACAAGGCCCGGGAACGTATTCACCGCGCCATGGCTGATGCGCGATTACTAGCGAATCCAGCTTCACGGAGTCGGGTTGCAGACTCCGATCCGAACTGAGAGAGGTTTTAAAGATTAGCATCCCGTCGCCGGGTAGCGGCCTTCTGTACCCCCCATTGTAACACGTGTAGCCCCGGACGTAAGGGCCGTGCTGATTTGACGTCATCCCCACCTTCCTCACATCTTACGATGGCAGTGTCCACGGAGTGCCCGGCATTACCCGATGGCAACCGAGGAGAAGGGTTGCGCTCGTTATGGCACTTAAGCCGACACCTCACGGCACGAGCTGACGACAACCATGCAGCACCTCCAACGGTGTCCGAAGAAAAATCTATCTCTAGATTCGTCACCGTTAGTTCAAGCCCGGGTAAGGTTCCTCGCGTATCATCGAATTAAACCACATGTTCCTCCGCTTGTGCGGGCCCCCGTCAATTCCTTTGAGTTTCACCGTTGCCGGCGTACTCCCCAGGTGGTATACTTAATGCTTTCGCTTGGCGGCTTACACTCTATCGCAAACCGCGAGTATACATCGTTTACTGTGTGGACTACCAGGGTATCTAATCCTGTTTGATACCCACACTTTCGAGCCTCAGCGTCAGTTGCAGCCCGGACACCTGCCTTCGCGATCGGAGTTCTTCGTGATATCTAAGCATTTCACCGCTACACCACGAATTCCGGCATCCCTGTCTGCACTCAAGATCGCCAGTTTCAACGGCAATGCATGGTTGAGCCACACCCTTTAACCGCTGACTTAACAATCCGCCTACGCTCCCTTTAAACCCAATAAATCCGGATAACGCCTGGACCTTCCGTATTACCGCGGCTGCTGGCACGGAATTAGCCGGTCCTTTTTTTCTGAAGGTACATACAAGAAGGGACAAGTCCCTTTTTTTATTCCCAACTAAAAAGCAGTTTACAACCCGGAGGGCCGTCATCCTGCACGCTACTTGGCTGGTTCAGGCTCTCGCCCATTGACCAATATTCCTCACTGCTGCCTCCCGTAGGAGTCTGGACCGTGTCTCAGTTCCAGTGTGGGGGACCTTCCTCTCAGAACCCCTACCGATCGAAGGCTAGGTGGGCCGTTACCCCGCCTACTACCTAATCGGACGCATCACCATCTCATACCGATAAATCTTTGGTTACCCTCCCATGCGAGAAAGCAACAACATCGGGTATTAATCTTACTTTCGCAAGGCTATCCCCGAGTATGAGGCAGGTTTGATACGCGTTACGCACCCGTGCGCCGGTCGCCGGCATTGAAAGCAAGCTTTCAACCCGCTGCCCCTCGACTTGCATGTGTTAAGCCTGTAGCTAGCGTTCATCCTGAGCCAGGATCAAACTCTTCATTGTAAATATGATATTTGTTTGTTTTCTGTTTTTATCGCTCAGGTTCCTGTATCCTTTATTTTGTTCAGGAGTAGAATTTGACGGTACAATTCATTTTACCCGAAGCAACTTCTTTCCACTTGGAAAGAAAGCTTCATGATCGATTGTTCCTTGTACTTCTCTACAATCTGTTATGTAAGACTTTCAAAGATCACAGCAGCGCTTTCGCTGCCTCGTCGCTTTCAGAGCGTAACCCTCTCTTGCAAGAGCGTTGCTTCCCGATTGCGAGTGCAAAGGTAGAGCATTTCTGCATTCCCTGCAAGACTTCGCCGAAAAAAAATGCGAGAAAATTTCATTTGCACCCATTTTGCCACTTCATAGCATTGCAAAATCGGCAGTAAAGCCCATTTTTTCGCCGCTCCCCCACCCCACCTTTTTTTCGCTCCAAAAATCTCCGTTTTTTTCCCGATTTTTCCCCGTTTTAGACTCAATTTCCGGTACTTTTTTTCGAGGGCACGCACTCGTTTTTTGCCCTGTGAAGCCTACTTTTTTCTCGTCTTTCCTCGTTTTGCGTCCGACTTCGGGCGATTTTTCGAGGAATATTTCGCGTTTCTCCCTCCGCTCTCTCCTTTTCGCACTGCATGAAGGCTTTTTCCAATTCGGGTTTTCCCTTTCTTCACCCCCTCCTCCACCCTCATCGCCCGATCTACGCCCCCTCCGTTCCTCATCCCCCGCCCTTCACCTCCTTCCCCCACTTTCTTTCTCATTCCTCCCCACTTTTCCACCTCCCTCCCCAATTAACGCATGAACGCGCGCACCCTCGCGCACTACGCGCGTACGCGTACACCCACACACACCTACACGTCAGGAGGTTTTCGTTTATTGCCTTCACCGCTTCACCCATCTCTCACAATCCACTGTGCACCAACGCGTTAGGTGTGAAGGAAAATGAGAAAAAGCCTTCACAAAACACTCAATCACCTCAAAATCAATACATTAAAACAAAAACAACCAATTTCATCCGCCGTAAACTTCATCTCATCACCGCGGTGAACCCCACCATCCCCACCGTGAACATAAAAATAAAAAGCCTTCACCCCTTATGCACTGTGCCACAACTATTTGCGGCATACCGGTGAAGAGGTGAAGGCTAAAAACGAAAACCTCCTGACGCGCGCGCGTACGCGCGAGGGCAAAATGGAGGAAAAATTCAAGTGGCAGCCGCTTGCCCCCCCCCGATCACAAGCTCTAATATAACGCCGATCCAAACACTAGCCTTTCTCCATTACCGATAGAACAAGTATTCACTCGCGTTCCGAGCAGGCGGACGGAAAAAGCTTTGCGGATTTTGAGATGGATTTGATTTTGGATGGTCACAACCACGTCCAACTTACAATCGTGGAGCATTCCACAAATATGCTCTTCATGATCAGATTTGCCCATGGGAAGAAGTCCAATCCGTTGGCTAAAGCGGTCAGACGTCTGCCGCTACCCTACAAGAAACACATCAAGACCATAACCACAGACAATGGTCATGAATTTGCCGCACACGAGCTCATTACAAAGTATTTGAGAGCGTTATGCCTCATGGCAAAAGGGAGCGATTGAAAATACAAACAAACTCATCAGACAGTATATTCCCAAACAAGCCAACTTCGATGATTTTACAGATAAAAAGATTGCGAGTATACAGAAGAAAATCAACAGTAGACCCAGGCAAAAGCTGAGGTTTGAAACACCAAAAAGCAGAGTTCTTCAAACGAATAGCCTAATTTTTGCACTTGTCGGTAGACTCTACGCATTGGTTTTTTTTTGGGGGGGGATTTCATGCATAGACAAGACCCAGGAAGCCCCGAAAAACCTCATAACAACACGTAGAGCCTCAAAAAGACATCTCTACATATAAAATCGCCTCACAAGGAAAAACGCTGCGGAATTGAGGTTAAAAACAAATAGGTGCTTAATTGGACTTCAATTAAGCACCTATTGGAGGTCAAGTAAGGCTTAGTTACGATGCAAGTAAGCACCTGTAAGGATTGGAATAAGGAAAAACAGGACATTATGCCCCTCCCTTTTGGGAGGGGTAGGGGAAGTCCTCCTTTTATTTTTCAGTATAATCTGCGATGAGCTGCTGGAGTCCTTCTTTTGTGCGGGTGTCATACTTGGCAGCATCCATGCTCGACTTATTCAGATATTCCGCAGTCAGCTTAATTCTTTTCTTCTCGCTTCGTGTACCTAATAATGCTTTGTCGCCAAGATAGACAGCTTCCTTTCTGTCCTTCAGCTTCAGATAAAGTTCATCTTTATCTAATGGATGTTCCAGGATGTAATTGCCCTTTCCGTCGGTAAAGAGTACCTCGAAGAACTGTGGGTGGCGTGTTCCGAAATTAAGAGAACCACTGCCGCCGGCGTTTCTTAACGCACCGTCTTTTGAGCCCTTTGTACCGATATAGGTCTTGCCACCTGCATAGACGGTTACGTTGTCTGCAGCCTTGAACTTCTGTTCGGTCTTGCCGTTCGCACCGTTTTGCGTCAGTGTTACGACTGATCCCATTGCCGGTGCGTCAAGGTCGAGGATTCCACTGGTTCCTTTCCCCATCTTCTTTTCAATAGATTCATATACGATAGTGATGTTGCCTTCGTGTGTCGTGCCGTTAGCAAGTACCACCTTGCCGGGCACATTATAAATGTTCACGGAAGCATCCCTGGCCTCTTTCACCAGTTGTCGTTCCTCATCGGCAGCCTGTTGCTCATCTGCTTTTGCCTTGTTTGCCAGTCGCAGCTTGATATTCTCCGTCATATCTCCCAGTGCATAGCCGTTTGCAAGCAGTTTTGATACCATACGGCGCACCATCTCGTTCTCGGAGAGTTTGAATGCAGTCTTGTATTGCAGGAAGGGAAGTTTCCTGCCATCACAGGTTGTTATGTTACTGAAATTCTCGCTGCGGCTCCAAGATTCGAGCTTAATTTCGGCTACCTGGTTGCCCACACGGTCCTTGACATAATAATTACTTTTGCCTAATGAAGGTTCAGTGACAAGAACCTTTCCCACTATCTCTTTGTTGATAATAATGTCGCCATTGTTGTTGATGGAGAAGGGATGCTGTGCGGTAAAGTCCTCATCGGTTTTCTCCATATTTTTGACTATGGTATAGATGCTGTCCCATTTTGCAGAGAAAGGACGCGAGCCCTGCTCGAAGAGGTCGTCAATGGTGGATTTCCTGATACCGTTCACTGCGATGAGCTGGGGGTTGCTGTCTAACAGTTTGTAGACAAGGAACTTCGTGTTGGACAGTACAATCCTGTCTTTCGGGTTTTGCAGTTCAAAGACTGCGCCTTCAGGTGATGTGAACTGGAGCCAGTCTTCTGGTGTGCTGATGCCTTGTTTTGTCCTGTTCGTAATGAAGAATGTGAACACCTTTTTCCCATCAGGCGTAGACAGGTCGCAGACTCTTTTCTCTTCTTTTACAAGTGCTACTGGTGTTCCGTCAAGTAATACCTCCCCTTTCTTTATTTTCAGGCTTTGGGCATGTGCGGAAAGCACCATGAAGCTGGCGATGAAGCCTAATACTGTTTTTTTCTCATCTTACTTATTTAGATTGATATGAATTGGCTGCAAAGGTAGTGATTTTATATATAACCTCAATTCCGCAGCATAAATTTTTGTGAGGTCTCCAAGTGTCTGAGAAACAAAGTTCTCAAAGCACTTGGATGTGTCAGAAATTTCATCTATCTTGGTGATGAAAACATAACAAGTAAGCAAAAAACTGACATGGCAAAGGTAGCAATTAAAAAAACGTAGAGTCAACCGGCAAGTGCAAAATTGGGCTATTCGTTTGAAGAACTCTGCTTTTGGTGTTTCAAACCTCAGTTTTTGTCTGGGTCTACTGTTGATTTTCTTCTGTATACTTGCAATCTTTTTATCCTTCGGAACTACCACCGCAGTTTAGCCTGCGCACGAAGAAAGCGACAGCTGTGGGCTACACAAAACTGCGCTGCACACTTGAATTTGTGGGTGGGCGGCAGCTCGTTTCGGAAATGCCGCTCCCACAATGAATAACCGAACAACAGTGAGCATCCCCTCTCCATACTGCATAAGCAGCGGGAGAGGGGATCTTTGATTTCGCATTGAGCAGAAGGCGCTGCGCGGGAGAACTTCACCGCGTAGACCTTGATTCACACGATTAGAAACATGGAGTGGCCGGGACGGAGCAAGGGAGAAGGAATCAGCGTGTAGGGCAAACAAAAAAACGCACGATACGAAAACGTACCGTGCGTAAAACCTTACATTATGTCTGATGTACAGATCATCGTGATCCGCTTGGGACTCGAACCCAAGACCCATACATTAAAAAGTGTATTGCTCTACCAGCTGAGCTAGCGGATCTCCAACAATCGAGAACAAGATTAGATTTCCGTTTTACCGGATCTTGTCCCGTTTGCGATTGCAAAAAGTACAACAAGTTTTTTTGTTTCCACCAAATTTTGCAGCGAGAAAATGCGTTTTTACTCCAATTTGCGCTTTGCGGAGTTACTGTTCGCGCCTGCTTTCGGGGCAAAACGAGTGGGCACGGTGAGTGAATCGACCGAAAAAAATGGGATGAAAATTCCGCCCATGTGCTTGCCCCCGGGGATGCATGTAGCAGCCGACCGATCGGAGCGTCCCCGCTGCGGCGGAAACGAGGCGAGAACAGGAGGGGCAACGCACGCGACGATTGAGGACTGCACCACTCGCCGTGTCGGGGCAGCGAAAAAATCCGCCGACTGATCGAGGCAGTCGGCGGAAAGCGGAGGATAAGATTGCAAGAGGGAGCGGAGGTGCCCCCACGACGTTACATTTTGGGAGGGAGTGTGACGTTGAACATCGGGAAGTCGGGTTTGGTGTGTTCGCGATAGATGACATCCACCATTTTCTTCACGATGTCGGGGTGTGCAGCCGCCACGTCGTGGTCTTCGTGGAGGTCGTTGGCCAGGTCGTAGAGTCGGCATTTGCCGCGCTCGACCACCAATTTCCAATCGCCCATGCGGACACCGAGCATATCGGTTTCGTGAAACTCCCAGTAGAGGGCATCGTGGTGCTGCTGCGCCTCATCGTTGCCGGTGAGGGTGGGATAGATGGAGATGCCGTCGTAGACGTCGCGCTCGTTGTGCTTGTAGGCCTGGGGGAAGTCGCGAATGCCGGCCACGTCGCAGAAGGTGGGCAGGAGATCGTAGAAAGCAAACTGCAAGTCAGAGACTTCGCCGGCCTTGACCTTACCTGGCCAGCGCACGATGAAGGGGATGCGGATGCCGCCTTCGTGAGTGGAACGTTTGAGTCCCTTGAGAAGTCCGTCGCGGTTGAAGAAGGTGGGATCGGCTCCACCCTCCTCGTGAGGTCCGTTGTCGGAGGTGAAGATCACGATGGTATTTTGGTCCAGGCCTTTCTCCTTGAGTTTGTCGAGAATCTGTCCGACATAGGTGTCGAGTCGGGTGATCATGGCCGCAAATTGAGCATGGGCGATTTCGGTGCCGTGGTAGCGGTTGCCAAACTGGCCTGCGAACTTGTGCTCTTGGCAGAAATGATTTTTTTGTAGGCGAGGAGGATACTATCTTCGGGCTGCGCGAGTTCGGCGTGCGGGAGCGTGTAGGTGAAGATGCCGAGGAAGGGCTGCGCACTGCTCTGCTTGTCGAGCCATTCCATCGCCTTATTATGGATGAGGTCGGCGGAGTATTGCGGGCGCTGGGTGTAGTCGGCCTCTGTGGGCATGCCGTGCTTGATGTTTTCCTCGAGGACAACGCGGTGTGTCTTGGTGTCGCCTGCCGAACGGCTGAAGGCGTTGAGGAAGTTGGGATAATAAGCGTGGGCCTCGAACTGACAGATGTAGCCAAAGTATTCGTCGATGCCGCGCTTGTCGGGCGTGGAGACGGACGATTCGTAGCCTCCGGCCCATTTGCCGAACATGCCGGTGGTGTAGCCGTTGGCTTTGAGGATTTCGGGCAGAATCTTGTGGTTCACGTCATAGGGTTCCTGTCCGGCCCATCCGTCTTGGAAGTCGGCATTCTTGCCGTAGAGATTGGGCACGCTCTTGTCGCGCCAATATTCTTTGTTGCCACGCACGTGGGTGTGTCCGCTGTGCTGTCCGGTCATGAGTGTGGCGCGCGAAGGTGCGGAAACAGGGCTACCGGCATAGGCTTGCGTGAAACGCATGCCTTCGGCGGCCATGCGGTCGATGCGCGGGGTGGAAATGTATTGCTGTCCGTAGCAACCGAGATCGCCGTAGCCCATGTCGTCACACATGATGTAGATGATGTTGGGGCGCTGCTGCGCATGGGCGGATAAGGCGGCGAGGGCGCTGAGTCCGAGGAGGGTGTAGGTTTTATTCATGATATGCGGTGAATGCTTAGGGGCGTTGGAGAATGGTGGGGTTGCCGTTGTGGATATAGAGTCCGGTGGCAGCGGGTTGCGTCACTCGGCGACCGGCCAGATCGTAGGTGGCTGCGGCGCGCGGTGCGACTCTCACAGTGGAAACGGCGGTGGGTTCGACCACGTTCAGCACGCCATCGAAGACAAGGCCCGCTGTTTCGTCGTCGGCATCGGTGAGGCCATTGAGCGTGATGCGCAAACGCATGCGGCTGCTGCCCAACGGTGCATTTTGGGGCACAGCAAAGGTGGTTTGCATCGCGGTGGAAAGGTTGAGCGGGCGAACCACTTCGAAAATGCCGTCGTGATCCCAGTCGAAATACAAGAAGGCAGCGGCGCCGGCTGCAGGCAGGCGATTGAGTTTGGCCTCGAGTGCGACGGTGTCGCCGCGAGTGACTGCGGCGCGGCTGCGGGTGAAGAGCGTGTAGCCCTGCGCTCCCCCCGTTTTGTGCATCGAATTTCAACGGCTGGCCGGTTTTGTCGTCGATGACCCGAAGACTGAGCAAGCGTGTGGCGTCGGCGGCCACACAAGGCAGGTCATAGATTTGCAAACGGCGTGCGAGTGCAGAACGAAGCACGCGAAATCGGAAGTCGCTGTAGCCATCGATGGTGAGCGCTCCTGCGGCATTGACCAAACGATAGGCGCCGTTCGCTCCTTCCTCGACGGTGTAAGTCGCGCCGGCGTTGAGCGTGCGGCCGTCGGCAGCGTGCACCATGTGGTAGCCTGCGGCCCCCTGCCGTTCGAAGTACCACGCATCGGCATCCACTTTGGTGCTTTCGTCCCAAACGAGTCGGCCGTCGGCTTGCTGTCGGAGGGTTTTGCCGTCGGCATTGACCACGGCGTAAGGCGCTTGGCTGCCCAGACTGAAGGGGCGCAGCTCATAGCGGTCGTCGGTGGCTTCGAGCCACCAGTAGGAGCCGACGTTGTTGTTGCCGGCCGGCCAGGTGATGACGTTCGACGAGGCGCCGTCTTTGTTCAATCCGCGCGGACTGAGTGCGGGTTTGTCGAAGTTGTCGCAGTCGGTGGAGGAGAAATACCACGCTCCCGCTGCTTTGGCCTGCGGGTTGCGCGCCACGTGATAGGGTGTGGGTGTGGGTGTGGTGCGAATGCGCGAAGCGCCGCCGGGCGTGAGGTTGCACGAGGCGATGTAGCGCTTGGAGGCAGTGTTGCGCACGTAGTACGTGTCGGGCTGTCCGGACACGGGGGTGAAGGTCCAGAACTGTTTCAGCGCGTTGTTGCGTTCGCTGACCACGAGGGCGCCTTCGTCGTTTTCGGTGATGAAGAGGGCGCGGTTGTTGTGCCAAGCGATGCGATAGACTTTGTCGGGCGCGGGGTTGGCGGCCTGCGCAAAGAGTCGGCCTGCTCCGGTGGGGAGCCCCAGCAGGCAGAGGAACAAGGCGAATAAGCGGAGCGAAAAATGTTTCATATACTAGGATTTGCGTATTCGAAGGTGGAAAGGGGCGAAGTGTGCGTTTAGAAGTGGTGTTTTTTGATGAACTCGTCGATACTTGCCCGGCCTTTGTCGGTTGCACAGCCGCGGATGTACACGAGCAGGACGTTGAAAATGAAATCGAGCACACTGAAATCGGCAAACTGACCGGACTCGCCCACTCCGTCTACGAGATAGAGCAATCCATGTGTGGTCTGTTCGAAATGAATGTCGGGACGGATGGTGCCCTGCGCGCATCCCAATTGCAGGATTTTGCGGAACTTGTCGATCAAGTCCTCGCGGCAAACTGCTAGGAAGGTTCGGACGGAGGCGTATCGGCAGATATCTTTGGCGTAGTCCGGGTGGAGATTCCGAAGATCTATGAGCTTACATTCGATGTTGCGAAAGAGGCGTTCGAGCGCATCGGCGGTGTCAGTCTCGATTTCGAGGCGTCGACGTTGATCGGCTTCGATCCCTGCTTTCACACAAGCCAAAACCAATTCTTCTTTCCCACGAAACATTTGATAGAGGGTGCGTTTCGAGATGCGAAGTGCACCGGCAATGTCGTCCATGGTCACCTCTCTCACCCCCTTCGACTGGAAAAGTTGGGTGGCGCAGTCAATCACCTTGATGCGCCGGCGTTCGTTGCGTTGTTCGTGAAGTTCAGTATCCATACTGTTGTCGTTGAGCGTACACTCCCGGCCGGAATCGCTGCCGGAAGCTGCGTTTTAAGAGAGCGTATTCACGGCGAATTTACAACATTTTTCGGACAGAATGTCATTTCGACCTTTATTTTTGGGTCGCAAGTGTTTTTTCAAAAGCTGCACGGCACAAGGTGAAAGCAGGAGGCGTGGTAGCAAATGCGCCGACGGGAGAATCGACAACGACCGCCTTCAGAAAAGGCGGTCGAGGTGGAGTGTCATGCCGACGGAAAGGTTGAGCCCATCGGTGAGCGGCGCATTATAATAATAGATGTGCGGGCGATAGTTGAGCAAATTGTCGGCCGTGAGTTGGAGTCGCACCGCCGTACCCATTTGTTGTGTGAGGGTGAGGCGCAAGAGTGCGTAAGCCGGATAGCGAAGGGTGCGCGATGCGCCGGTCACGGCGTTGTATTCGGTACCGGAAAGCGACGAGAGAAGCGTCCGCTCAGCTGCACTCCCACGGCATAGTCGGGCGAGAAGCGCCGATCGTAGGCCAGGCGAGCGGTGGCGCTGTGGGGTCGCGAGGGCATATAGGGGGTGAGCGTGCCGCCGGTCGGCGTCTGCTCGTGGGTGAAGGCGTATTGCAACATGCCACTTAGCATGCCCTTTCCCACGCGCCGGCGGCGGTCGACGCAAAATTGTGCGCTCCACACAGCGAGACGGGGCACGTTCACATAGTCCACGAAGGGAAGTCCCGACACGGCGTCGCGTTCGGCCGTGGGTTCGGCCGTTGTGATGCGGTCGTGCACGGCATTGTAGCTCACACTTCCCGACAATTCTGTGCCGTCGCGTGTCCAGTCGGCCGAAAGTTGCCAATTGTGGCTCACCTCGGGGCGCAAATGCTCGTGTCCGCGGATGATGAAGATGTCGTTGAGGAAGAAATTCATGTATTTCTCCTTGAGCGTGGGCGCTCGGAAACCTTGTCCGTAGGCGGCGCGAAGGGTAAATGCGCCGTTGCGGTAGCGGGCGGTAAGTTTGGTGGTGGGACGTCCGTGGTGGCCCGCGCTGAAATAATCGTAGCGCGCTGTGGCCACGGCTTCCCAGTGGGCACCGAGACGGGCATCGGCTTGAAAATAGGCATCGGCCATGATTTGGCGGTGCGATCGTCCGCGAAATTGGTAGCTGAGCAGGTAGTCGCGACCGAAATCGGCGCCGACGGTCAGTTCCAACCGTCTGCTGTCGTCCCACAACGTCAGTGGGGCGCTGGAGAACAGCGCGCGCACGGTGTGCTGCACGTTGCTATAATCGCGCACGTCGAGGTCGGTGGTGGGATAGTAGTCGCTTTTGTCGTACTGGTCGAAGCGGTAGGCCAACTCACCGCGCGCGCCTTCGTCGCCGCTCCATTCGGCCTTGGCACCTCCGGTGAAATCGCGATAACGGTTGCGCTCGCCGGGATCGAAATCGCGCTGGCGGAAATAATAGCCCACGTTGCCGGTGAGCGTCCAGCGGTCGTCGGGACGGAAAATCAGGCGTTCGCGAGCTTGAAAACTGTGGCCGGCGGCTACGCGGTTGAGCGAATATTTGGTGTAACGGCTCACGTCTGCGGGATTGTGCAACCGAAATTCGTCAACGGCAGTGCGACTGAGAGCGAAAAGTTGGGTGAACCGGTGGCGACCGGTGGCGAAGAAGAGGTTTTGTCGCGAATCATCGTGACGCCCATTGCGCATTTCCCATCGGAGTTCGTAGGGTCGCGAAATTTGTTGGCGCGTGATGACGTTGATCACCCCGCCGGCGGCATTACTGCCGTAGAGTGCAGAAGCGGCTCCGCGAATGATTTCGATGCGTTCGACATCGGCCAAGTTGATGCGCTCGAAATCGACATTGTCCATCGTTTCGCCGGCCAGGCGCTCGCCATTGACCAGGAAGAGCACGCCCTGTCCGGAAAATCCGCTCAAATTGAAATTCACATTGCCACTCAAAGCTTGCGTAAATTCGAGTCCGGGCAGTTCGTGAGTGAGCACATCCTGCACGTTGTTGGCGTCGGCACGGCGAATGTCCTCAGCCGTGATCACTCGGGTCTGCACCGGACTGTCTGCCACAGTGCGTGGTGTGCGCGTTCCCGTCACCACAGCGGTGCTGAGCAGCGTGTCGGTGCGCAAACCCTCGGGCGACGCAAGCCGTTGCGCCGCAGCCGAGAGCGAGGTGCCGAGGCCACAGAGCAAAAGCGGGAGATACAGCGGGCGGAAGACAGTCATGAACGAGCAGAAGCGTGGGCCGGAGCCCAATGAGGGGAGGGTTTGCTAATAAGGATAGATGTAATCGAGGGTGACGAAGCCTTTGGCGCCGGCGGCATTCATGTAATTGCGGAAAAGCAGCGCGGCGTGTGTGCCGTCGGCCATACGGAGCAGGTAAACACGGCCACTCATCGCATAGGTGGGGGGCGGATTGCTCACGTTCATGTCCATCCATCGGCTCAACACCTCGTTGGTGCGCGCATTTCTGTATCCTATATAATAATTGTAGATGCCGGTCAGATCTTCGTAACAGCGGTGTTCGCTCCACGTGTCGGCGACGAAGGTCGCGCGCAAGAGGGCTGTGCGGTCGGCGCCCTCGCGAGGAAGATCTTCGAGGCGGGTGAATGAGGTTTCGAAAGCTGCGCCACCGTGGGTGCCGACGTCGTAATGGTGGAGCACCAAATCCCATTCGGCGGGCGCGGCGATGGAATCGGTTTTGAGCAATTCGCGGAAATGAAACGTCGAGGGCAGCTCCACCTGGTGATAGCTCACGCCCGATCGGCCGTCCCACGCGCCGGTGAGGGCGGAAGGGGCCACGGTGCGCTCGGTCCGGCGGCGATGTAGATCCACATAGACCCAGTCTTTGTAGCTCACCACGTCGACATACAGCCGTTCGATCCGTCTTTCGGCGTCGTGCGTGGTGAAACCTTCATGCGTAGCGCCGTCGGTCGACGGGTGGTCGTAGATCCCGCTCAAGATTCCCTCACATGCCGACACTCCGAGAAGGAGCATCGGCAGGCAAAGGAGGGAGAGAAGGCGACGCCGGGCGCTCATTGGCGCTTGCCGTCGTAGGTGAACGAAAGCGGGAAGGGCATCGAGCCGGGCTTGAACGTGACGTTGAGGTGCAAAACACCGTCTTTGAGCGTTCCTTCCACCTTACTATCGTTGGCCGTGTATTCTTTGAATTGGGCCGACTGGCGCGGGGCCTTGCCCATACCGAGGCGCATGAGCGTGGTGAACTGCGGTGTACCGGTGAAGGTGAAGCTGCCGTCGGCCTCTTTCTTGGCGCGTACGCCTTTGATGGTGAACGCTTGCACGTCGGCACCGTTGAGCGGTGCGCCCTGTGCTTGGACATCGACACTCGCCGCGCCGAACTTCAGTTGAACCGTCTCGGGCGTTTCGGGCGAAACGATGACATTGGTGGAGGGTACCTCCGCGTGGAAAGCGGGACCGTTCTTGATTTCCATCGTCAGCTTCGTGTTGAAGCTTCCGGAAGCCTCCACAGTGACGAGTTTTTCTTCTTTCTCACCGTCTTCGCAGGCGGTCATCACGGGCAACGTACCCAACAGAGCGAGGGCAAACACGCCGGCCGTGAGCAAGGAATTGAATTTCATAAGCGTAAAACTATAGCATTCTTACTGCAAAAGTACGCGCTTCGCGAGGTTTCCACAATACCATAAAATGAGGATTTTGCGCCGTTCGGTGCGAACTGCTGCAGTGGGGTGAAACAAAAAAGCGATGATTCACGAGAATCATCGCTTGAAATCGTTGGGGTACCCGGACTCGAACCAGGAAAGACAGGACCAGAATCTGTAGTGTTGCCAATTACACCATACCCCAATCTAAGGATCTTCAAGATGCCCTCTCGAAGACGATGCAAAAGTACGCACTCTCATTGGAACAACCAAATAATTCCGCGTTTTTTTCGCGCGAAATTTTATTTTGTCGGGCGCGCGGCACCTTCTCCCCTTGCGTTGTGTATCTGCGCTCGGCGCTTGCCGTACGCCCCCCACCCTCCGACGTCTTGCCTCGGCTCTCGACGCAAAGAGCGGTTAAGCAGATCTTATTTCATGCACATCACTACGAACAAAGGGCGAGACAGTGCACACAACCTAAAGCAGCACATCTTCTTTGCTCATCAATTCTTTTCGATAGACCTTGAAACCTTCCGGTGTCAGCGTGCTGGGGTCGGGGGTGCGGATTTCGAAAACCAACTTCTGCCGATTGACCAACAGCAGTCCCACACGCATACGACTATAGGCACGACAAATTCGCAGCGGGACGTATATTTTTATCCGCGGCTCCAGTTCGCCGGCTTCCGTATGCGGATTGAGCCGGCCCACCTGCGTAAGGTAAGACCGCGAAACCTCAGAAGACGACTCGCAAGCCACCCAACGTACCTTATTCTCTGACGACTGATAGGAGCCTTCACTCAAAGTTCTGCGCAATCGAAGCTGCAACCAACCCCCAACGACTTCCTCGTCACCTGTTTCTCGATGTGTGCCGATGGCCTCGAGTCGATCTACGCCGCAAAGCACGGGGGTCGTACCAACATGTGTTTCATTGGTCATGCGTATGCTGATCTTATTGTAGTCGTCAAACTCCTTTTTACGCCGGTCTATCGTGTCGCCACGCACAATCACCTCCATGAGGAGGCAAGTATCGGCCTTCCGTCCGTACACGCCTTTGATCTCCGGATCAATGACGTAGAGCCCGCTCCACTTTCCGCTCCACGAACGAGGGACAACCGGGACACGGCGCGTCAGCCCCTCGTTGAAACGGTCTGTGCCAAAGTGGTGTTCCATGATGAGTGGATAGTTCCACGCAATGGACGCGAGGGTGTCTCCATGAAAATCCGATTTACGCGAATCGTCTATTCGGTCATCGCACGCAATCAGGGAGAGCGCAAAACCCAGAAAAAGGAAATAAACAATTTGTTTCATCAGGAACGCTTATTTTTCGGAGAAAATCTCCAGATTCTTACATCATACGAAAAATTCATTCGCTTATTATGAAAGTCGGTTAGCTTAGAACCACCCCAACCAAAGAGATCATCTAGTTCCGTAAACTTATCTGTACGGAAAATTCCAGCGCGGAAATATCCATTATTTCGTCCATTCCATCCCCAATTCATATGGAGATACTTGTCATCCTTTGTATCCCAGTAGTAGTAGGCTCCATCTTGAAAACGTCCATCCTTTTCTTTTAAACGCTTTACCCTCACGCATTGTGCACTCCCGTCTATAATCCACATATGCCCTGCTGAAGTCTCTGGATCTACCCCTTGAACAAGAAATAACTGTCCTTTATTAACTCCCTGAACTAGGCGATTAACGATAGAATCAGTCCCCCAATAATAAGCAAGGTCGTATTCATCACATTTGAAACCTACAGATTCAAAAAAAACAGGGACGCGATCAGAGCTCACTGTCGTTACCTTCTCTCCCCATTTTACATTTAGTCCGTCAGCTACAGAACGAAGCAAACTTGCAATTTCTACATTTTTGTTTTTATGGGTGCGTTTATATATGGCCGTCCAATCAATTTTTTTTCCTTGTAATTGCTGTGGTTGCTGGTAATAGGCTAAATACTGCGCACACGCAACCGGCACGCAACCAGAACGACAACGCTGCCCGCCCTCCATCGGAGCAAACATATTATAGGGTTCTTCTTGTCCCCATTCTAAATGTCTAGGAAGTATCCTAAAGCAATTCAGAACCCGGTAAAAAATCACAGAATCAGGATAATCCTTGTAACTATATATCTCTTCACCTGGTTTCTTTTTGCCATAATCAGGAGAGTCCACAGGAGTTTTTTCGTCGTAACCAAGGATTTGTGCTTCATGGAGCAATCCAAACAACTTCAAGCCTGGGTTTTCAGACAAATCAGACGCTGAAATATGACCAGTTTCAGAGAACGCAAGAACGGGCTCACAACGTCTATCTCCTGATATGTAAACAAAACCTTCTGACTCACCTCGATTCAGCACGTAGGCCACCGTATCTACCTCATTTTTCTTTCCACCACGAGTGGCCCTATTCTTACTCCTAATACACATCACATCAAAATCGGCCTTAGGGCCTCCCCCCCGCACATCATGTCGGGGGAACAAGCTTCCGGCTATTTCCAAAGCTTCACCACGAGAACGCTGGATAGTCACAGCATTATGATCTATCTCCACTGTTTTTTGAACATCTGGAAGAATTTCTCCAGAATCACAAGCAAACATCAGCATCAAACCTACCGACAGCTGAATTACAAGACACAAAAAACAACAAAATCTTTTCATTCTATTTTCATTTTATCCGATGCAAAAATACGTCTTTATGATACACAATCCAAACATCGTCAGACATTTAACATCACAACAACCTAAACGCAGCACATTTCCCCTATTCACCTCCGTAAAACAAAGAACACGCTGCATCGCTCACGCGACCAAGCATCCTCTCCTCCCACTTCGTGTTCAACCGGCGGGCGAGGTCGCTTTTCTCATTCCCGAAAAGCAAAACAGCGACGGCATCTGCTTCGGATGTCGTCGCTGTTTTGAAGATCAATTGCCCTTGCGGCCAAAAATAGAGAAGTGCACATACCGTTTCGGATGGGACTTCAAGTCGATGAGTAGCGAATCGGCGCTGGTGGCCGTGCGGTTCAGCCGGTCGTAGAGCTCACGATCGGAAAGGAAAGCACCGAGGTTGTTGTCGCGCGAATTGAGTTTCTGATTCAAGTCGCCCACCACGGTGTTCAGTTGTCCGGAAAGCTGTTGTGCACTGGTGAGTGTCGCATTCACGCGGTCCATCGTTTGCTGCACATCCACCTTGGCCAAATTGCCGGAAAGGCGTTCGGCGTTCGCGCCGGTGCGATTCAGGTGCGCCATCAGCTGCGGAACGTCACGTGCCATGAGCCGATCGAGTTGCGCAGTGGTGGTTTTCAGATTCTCACTGATGGCCGCAGCGTTCGTCAGCGTCTTTTGCAGCGCAGGATCGCCGGAGAGGCGGTTGAGGTTGGTGAGAATGCTGTCCAACTTGGGCAACATGCGCTGCACGTCGGGCATCATCTTTCCGGCATCGCCCATCAACGTGCCGGCTGCCGCCCCGCTGATGGTGTCAAAAGGCGCGATGTGGTCCGTGGGGTTCGGGCCCAAGAGCAGATTCATCGTCACTCCGCCCATCAACGCTTCGACCAATTCGCCGCGTGTGCCGCGGGGCACAGACATATTCTCGTTCAACTCGACGCGCACTACGACCCCGTTGTTGTTGTCATAGTTGTATTCGATGTCGCGCACCGTTCCCACGGGGTAACCGTTGGCGAAGACCTTGCTCGAAACGGTCAATCCCTTGGCATCCGCGAAACGGACATAGTAAGAATTGCTCGACTTGAACACGTCGATGCCCTTGAGGAAATTGATACCCAAGAAGAGGAGTACTCCGGCCGCGATGGCGGTGAGGGCAATTTTAATCTCGTTGGAGATTTTCATGAGGGAATAGTTTTGCGTTTATGTGTAGTCAGGAGTTAGCTTGCAATTTTCAGTGCATGGTGGCGAAATATCGCGACGTCCTACTTGGCTTGCGATTGCCGAATGGCCGCTTGCAGATCATCGACGCGCTTATCGCCGTCGAAAGCTACGATGAAGGCGTTGGGAAATTGCGGGGTGACCTTCTTGAGGGTCTTCTTTATTTCGGCATAGTCGGGCGAACTGCCGTATGTGTAGCGGTAGAGCGGGCCGATGTGGTAGAAACTCACGGGCGACAAGCCCTTCAGTCGTGCATCGTTGGGCGCCAACTGCTTGTCAGAGGTGAAAAGCTGCACTTTGAAGGTGATGCGCGAAGCCGTTGCGGCCGAAGCAGGCGTAGTTTTCCCATTCTTGGTCGATTTCGTCTCCGGCGATGCAGACTGCGCTTCAGACTTCGTGCCTTTGGCTTCCGTCTTTGCCGATTTTGCCTCGGCTTTATTATCTTTTTGCGGCGTTTTGTCGGTTTTCTTCTCGGCTTTGACCGCTTCTTTTTCATTGCGATGCCCTCGCGACTCCGTTTTTTTCTCGTCCGCCCCCTTCTCCTGTGCCTTTTTCGCCTCCTTCATTTGGGTCTGCCCGGAGGCGAGCGTCTTGGCAGCCGAAGTCATCGGCGGCTCGGTGCGGTGAGACTGAGCATGCTTAGTCTTTGCCGAAGCAGCATCGGGCACCGCACGTACGTGGGTGGGCAAAGGCGTCGGAGTGGGCGCAGCCTTGTGTGACGGCGCTGGGGCGGGTTTCACCTCGATGGGCACCACCGCTTTCTCGGCCGGCGATTCGGCGGGGCGCACAGGAGCCTGCGCTGCGGCCAACGCATCGGCGGCAGCACGACGCGCCACATCCGAAGGAATGACCACAATGGTCAGCGGTTTTTTTCGTTCACCGGCGGTTGCGTTTGCGCAGCCGTCTCTCGGGCGCCTCCATCTGTTGCGAGCACCGTCACAATTTCCGTGGTGCTCCCGGCGGCGCTACGCTCACGCGCCGTATCTATGCGGTGAAGCCCCGCATCGGTGGCAGTGGCGGTGCGACCGTTCGGGGCTGTGGTGGTGGCATTTTTGGTGGGATGCGCCGGAGGCACGGCATCGGCCAAGAGCGGGATGACATGCTCTTCGGCCTTCGTTGTCGGCTTGGGTCGATCTGCTGCCGGGCGAACGGCAGCGGTTTCACGCGAAATCGGGGGGGACTGCACAACCGGCACCGTCGGCGGTTGTCGGTTCGGCGAGGGATTCATCACCGGGCGCTTGCCGGCACCAAAAGGGCGCGTGGCGATCGGCACGACCCGAGCCTCCGCCGTTGTTGCGGCAAATTCTCCATCAGAAGTCGACACACGCACCGGCGCGACATCGTTCACTTCGTCGCGCACAGCCGCCATCTGCCGATCGGTGGCGTTCGATTCGTCCGCTTCTACGGGATCATTCGCGGCATAAGCCCGTCGACGATAGGCACGGAAGCCTTGATAGAGCGCGCGAGCCAGCTTTTGCACCCCTTCCTTCGAATTGAGGAAGCGCTCTTCTTCGGGGTTCGAGATGAAACCCACCTCCGTGAGCACCGAAGGCATCGCAGTGGCGCGGAGCACCAGGAAACCGGCCTGGTGCACACCTTTGTTTTTGCGTCCCTGATCGCCATAAGCCGATTGAATGTGGCGTGCAAACTCCACACTCTGCTTCATATTGCGATCCTGCATGAACTCAAAGATGATGTAACTCTCCGACTTGTTGGGATCGAAGTTCTTGTAAACCGTGCGATAATTGGCTTCTTGCGTGATCACACTGTTCTCTCGCTTGGCCACAGCGAGGTTTTCCTTGCCGGAGTGCATGCCGACGGTGTACGTCTCCGTACCGGTCGGCGCCGTCACGCCGGGAGGCATGGAATTGGTGTGGATCGACACAAAAAGATGGGCTTTGTTGCGATTGGCAATGTCGGCACGTCCCTGAAGTGTGACGAACACATCGCTTTTGCGCGTGTAAATCACCTTTACGTCGGGGCAGTTGTCTTCCACCAGGCGCCCGAAGGCCAGTGCAACATTGAGGTTGATGTTTTTTTCTTTCGATATTTTACCCGACGCCCCGTTGTCCTTCCCGCCGTGTCCGGCGTCGATGACGAGAACAAAGCGCGAACCTCCGCCCTTCGGCGCTGCGGAAGCGGCAATGCCGAAGGCAAAACTCAGCAAGATGACGAGCATCAAACGCAGAGTGGCAAATCTCAGAGTGTGGACAGCCATGACGGGTAGTTCTTTCGAAGTTAAAAAGGCCGCATTTCCGACGGCACGATGACAGACGAGCTGTTTCTAAAGCAAAAGTACGACAATCTCAGCAATAAAGCGAAGCCTGCGCTTGCTTATTTGTGCAAACCGACGATAAATACCCGTTAATCGCCCCTTTTGGCCCGTCAGGCGCGAATTAACACGCGTTTTTTCGCACCGACTGCGGTAAAAAGTCACGTTCCTAACCAACTTATCCTTCGCTCCCCCCGCACCGGGCACACCGAGCGGTAGGGAAGCCGCGACGCACGTGCGCGGTGATACAGGTAAGCGACGGGTCCATATAAATAAGATCGCGCGTACGCGCGCGATCACTATATTAGCGAACTAAATTCTCGTCGCACGGCCTCACGCTTTCCCTCGGCGGTCGGTCACTCCGGCGCAGTCAAGCGTCGGCCCCGCGACGTTCGCGCACCAGTGCCGCAGCGCGTTCCAACGCAATGCTGATGTGCGAACAAATGTTCTCTTCGCCGATGAGCGCCGGGAAACCCGTGCCCTCCAACACGCGGCGCACCTCGGGTCGCACGCCCGAAAGCACGATGCGCGTACCGTCGCGCCGACTCATTCGGCAGAGCGATTCGAGATTGTGCACACCCGTGGAATCGATAAAGGGCACTTTGCGCATGCGAATGACACGAATGGCCGGATGGTCTTGCATTTCGGCCGTCATTTCCTCGAAACAGTTGGCGATGCCGAAGAAACGGCCCGTTGATCTCGTAAACCTCCACCCCGTCGGGGATGGTGAGAGCCTCCTCATGCAACTCGATGTCGCTCTCGGGATCGGCATTCGGATCGATTTCGCGGGTGAGGATGGAAAGATGGGTGGCTTCGGCCATGCGCCGCATGAAGAGCAGGCAAGCCATGATGAGTCCCACTTCGATGGCCACGGTGAGATCGAACACCACCGTGAGCACAAAAGTGATGAGCAGCACCGTAACGTCGCTCTTGGGGTGATGGGTGAGTTCGGCGAAGGTGCGCCACTGACTCATGTTGTAACTCACCACAACGAGCACGCCGGCCAGACAGGCCATGGGGATGTAGGCGGCCAAAGGCATGGCCACGAGGAAGATTAGGAGGAGAACGGCCGCGTGCACCAGACCGGCCAGACACGTGCGACCGCCGTTGTTGATATTGGTCATGGTGCGCGCGATGGCGCCCGTGGCGGGAATGCCGCCGAAGAGCGGCGAGACGATGTTGGCCAGCCCTTGTCCCACCAATTCCTGGTTGGAGTCGTGGCGATCGCCCGTCACGCCGTCGGCGACGGTGGCGGAAAGCAGACTCTCAATGGCGCCGAGCACCGCAATGACCAAGGCAGTGGGCAACAAGGTACCAAAGGTCGAGAAGGTGAAACTGCCGTCGGGGGCGGTGAACAGGCCGTGCCAATCGAGATCCCAGGCGGTGACGGGGGGAAGCGAGGCGGTGATGCGCCCGAAACGGTCGCCGATGGTGGGAATGTGCGTGAGCCCTTGCGCATTGGTCAGGGCCACAACAACCGTGGTCACGACGATGGCCACCAACGAACCGGGCACCCGTTTGGCCACCTTCTGCGTGCCGACAATGAGAAGCACCGTGGCGACGGCAACCGCCAGCACGGCCCAATCCACCGTGGCGATGTGTCGGAAATAGCACACCCATTTGTCGACAAAGCCCGCGGGGACGGCGCCCGTAATGTGCAGTCCCAAAAAGTCTTTGACCTGCGTGGTGAAGATGGTAAGGGCGATGCCCGAGGTGAAACCCACCACGATGGGATAGGGAATGAACTTGATCACGCTACCCAAGCGGAACACCCCGAGCAGCACCAGGAAGATGCCGGCCATGATGGTGGCCACCAGCAGTCCCGACAGGCCGAAACGCTCCACCACTCCGTAGATGATGACGATGAAGGCGCCGGTGGGTCCGCCGATTTGCACGCGGCTTCCGCCCAAAGCCGAGATGACTACGCCGGCCACAATGGCGGTGAGAATCCCCACGCCGGGGCCGATGGTGTGCTGCACATCCCCACCGGGCGAGGCGGCGATGGCGAACGCGATGGCCAGCGGGAGGGCAACAATGCCGACCACCAGCCCGGACAACAGATCGGCCGAGAGGTCGGAACGACGATAGTGACGAAGATCGTGCAGAATGCGAGGACGAAAACGAAACGTGTGCATGCAAAGGGAATTGGCGCGTAGGCGAGCCTATGCGAACGAAAGAATGGAAATGCAAATTTACGCATTTCTCACAACGTCGGCAAACAAATCAGAACATCGCCTGCGTTTATCTCTCGAGATGCGCCTGACGGAAGTGAAAATCACCCGGGGTTTGCCCACCGCTCCACCCCTTTGCCCCGCATCGGCGACGGCACAAAAACCAAACGCCTCCACTGCCGAACGAATCGGGGTGGAGGCGCTTGGCCTTCGGCGCGAAAGCAAGGGGGACGCGCCGTCAAATCAAGGTGATGCCCATTTCGGCACAGGCTTGACGCATGTCGTCGGGCCAAATGGAGGCTTGGATCTCACCGATATGCGCTTTTTGCAGGTAATACATGCAGAGGCGACTTTGCCCGATGCCGCCGCCCACACTCAGGGGGAGCGATCCTTCGAGCAGACGCTTGTGGAAATAGAGCGTGCGACGCTCCTCCTGTCCGCTTTCGCGCAACTGCCGTTCCAAGGCTTCGCGATCGACGCGGATGCCCATCGACGAGAGTTCGAAAGCGCGACCGAGCACGTGATTCCACACCAGCAAATCGCCGTTCAAACCGGGCAGACCGAGCGAAGAGGGCGTGGAATAGTCGTCGTAATCGGGGGCGCGCAAATCGTGCGGCTCACCGTCGCCGAGCGGACCGCCGATACCGATGATGAACACGGCGCCCTTCTCGCGCACAATGGCGTCTTCACGCTCCTTGGGTGTGAGCGTGGGATAGAGTTGGCGCAACGTTTCGGCGTGGATGAAGGTGATCTCTTCGGGCAACTGCGGCTGCAACTGCGGGAAACGCTCGCACACCAGATATTCGGTGCGCTGCATGGCGGCATAGATCGAACGAACCACATCTTGGAGGAATTCCACGGTGCGATCTTCGGGGCGAATCACGCGCTCCCAGTCCCATTGGTCGACATAGAGCGAATGCAAGTTGCCCAACTCCTCGTCGGCGCGAATGGCGTTCATATCGGTGTAAATGCCGTAGCCGGGTTGCACATCGTATTCGGCGAGGGTGAGACGCTTCCACTTGGCCAACGAGTGGACCACTTCGGCCCGGGCGTCGCCCAAATCCTTGATGGGGAAATTCACAGCGCGCTCTTTGCCGCTGAGGTCGTCGTTGATGCCCAAACCGCGCAACACAAACAGCGGAGCCGTGACACGACGGAGGCGAAGCGCGGTGGAAAGGTTATCGGCAAAGAATTCTTTGATGACTTTAATGCCTTGCTCGGTGGCGTTCATGTCGAGCAACGGACGATAGTGACGAAGGGGAATGAGATAACTCATGAGAGTGGGAGAATAAATAGGGCGAAGGGTACGACTGGCAACGGGCAAATAATAGACAATCGACACATTGCAAGTCCAACTTCGCGCAATCTGCTTTCAAATCGACTGCAAATGTAATCATTTTGCACATTACCCGCGCATCATTCTCAATATTTTTTTTACTCCAACCGGTGTTTTTCCTTACGCTTGTGCACTTTTCGGTCGTCCATTCCCCGTTTTTCCGATGACGTGCTTGGCATTGCCTCACACTCCCCTCCTCCGCAAACAAATGAGCCCCGCCCCGCGCGTGACGGCCCTGAAAACAGCCGACTATGGGCGAACAAGGGTAGAACGTGCGCAACTACCAAACATAATCTCCTTTGCTTCAAACAAAACACGGGAGCTATGCGCGAAAAACCTCCGCCTTTTTGATAAAACACGGGGGCTTTCAAAATCAGGTGGGAGGCTAATACATAAAATGCTTGATTATCAGAATGAATATTGGATCAAAAGAATACAAATCACGAACAACGCGCATTATATCCTGAACTAATGAATTTTATCTGCTTTATTCTATCTGTGTATATCCAACTAAATCCACTTATTAAGCTGTTCTCCAATGAATCAATAGATTGCATCAAATTAATAATATACTTTAATCACATATATCATCCGTAAATTCAAGTATTTATCTTTGACCTAATAGAATTTGATTTAGTATTAACTCATACGATAGATGATATTCAACACTTTGAAGAGCAGACAACGTTTGAAAAACGACTATGAAATAGCTAATTTGGGCACTCGAAGAGACGAATCCGCCCTGCTATCTAACATAATTCGCCTCTCGCAGATGCACAACGCATCGCATTGAAGGGCTTTCGCGGCATGCGTTGCCATATTGCTGAGGAAGAAATAATTAGGGTTCTCGCACTTCCTGCGGACGCTCGGGAGACGACACCCCATTCTCTCGATGCGTGCGAGCAGGGCAGGGACACGCCGAAGAAGAACGGGCCGAGGCATTCAGCTCCGATGCAGCGCATTGCCATTCCTCTCCCCCACGCTCCCCCACTCTGCGGAGGGGACAAAAAAACGTGGGAGAGCGATGAAGCTCTCCCACGTCGATGGGATGAATGAAGCGGGAGTCCTGCGACGGGCAGCTCCTTATTTCAGCCGTTCACAAGCGGCTTTGATGCGGCGCATCGCCTCAACGATGTTCTCATCGCTCGTGGCATAGCTCATGCGGAAGCACTCGGGGCTGCCAAAGGAGTCACCTCCCACGCAAGCCACGTGGGCCGTGTTGAGCAAATAGAGGGCAAAATCGGTAGAGGTGTGGATGGTGGTCTCGCCGTCGGACTTTCCGAAGTAAGCCGAGCACTTGGGGAAGAGATAGAAGGCGCCTTCGGGATCGTTGACCTCGAAACCGGGGATTTCGCGGGCAAGTTGCACAATGAGATTCTTGCGGCGCTCGAAGGCCTTGCGCATTTCTTCCACCGGCTCTTGCGGGCCGTTGAACGCGGCGACCGAAGCCTTTTGCGAAATGGAACCGGCACCCGAGGTGTATTGGCCCTGCAACTTGGAAACGGCCTTGGCGAGTTCGAGCGGAGCAGCCACGAAACCGATGCGCCACCCCGTCATGGCGTAGGCTTTCGACACGCCGTTGATCACGGCAACGCGGTCTTTCATACCGGCGCACGTGGCGATCGAGGCATGTTGGCCGACATAGTTGATGTGCTCGTAGATTTCGTCGGCAATGACGAGCACTTGCGGATGGCGACGGAGCACTTCGGCCAGTCCTTCCATTTCTTCGGCGCTATAGACGGAGCCGGTGGGGTTGGAGGGGCTGCAAAGGATGAGAGCACGGGTGCGGGGAGTGATGGCGGCCTCGAGTTGTGCGGGCGTGATCTTGAAATTTTGCTCGATCTTGGCTTCCACAAACACGGGGGTGCCGTCGGCCAGGCGCACCATGTCGGGGTAGCTCACCCAATAGGGGGCGGGGATGATGACTTCGTCGCCTTCGCCCACCACAGAAAGGAGCACGTTGCAAACCGCTTGCTTGGCTCCGTTGCCCACTACGATTTGTGCGGGCGTATATTCGAGGTGGTTCTCACGAAGCAGCTTGCCGCAGATGGCTTCGCGCAGGTCGAGATAGCCGGGCACGGGGCTATAGCGCGACCAGTTGTCGTCGATGGCTTGTTTGGCCGCGGCTTTGATGTGATCGGGGGTGTTGAAATCCGGTTCTCCGACGCTGAGATTGATGATGTCGACGCCTTGTGCTTTGAGTTCGGCGCTCTTTTGCGACATGGCCAGGGTGGCGGAGGGCGCAAGACGGTTGAGACGGGCGGAAAGTTGCATGATGCAGTGAAAAATTAAGGGAAGTGGGGGTAAAAAAATCGGCTCGCGAGGGTTCCGAAGGCGGAACCCTCCGAGCCGTTATGGGAACGAACGCGCGGAAGATTAGCGGCGGCGTCCGAAGAAACGCAGGAGGTAGAGGAAAAGATTGACGAAGTCGAGATAGAGCGTGAGACTACCGAGCAGAGAGATGCGGAGTCCCATTTCATTGTCGGCGCCGCCCACAGAAAGGAGGAGGTTCTTGATCTTTTGCGTGTCATAAGCCGTCAAACCGGTGAAGATAATCACGCCTAAGTAGTTACAAATCGACATCAACATGTCGTTTTTGAAGAACCAATTCGCCACGGAAGCAATGATCAATCCGATGAGGGCCATGTAAAAGATGCGGCCGAACGTCGACAAATCACGCTTGATGAACAGCCCGACGAGACCCATCGCGGCAAAGACGCCGGCGGTGATGAAGAAGGTCTGGGCTATGGACGAAGCGGTGTAGACCAAGAAGATAAAAGAGAACGTTACACCGTTGAGCAGGGCATAGATAGCAAACAGAACGCCCGCTGTGGTGACGGAAAGCGACATGATCCGCGCGGAAATGAACCACACGAGACCCAATTCTGCCAACAAAAGTCCCCAGAAGACGAGACTGTTCGAGGCGATGCTGTAGACCATCTGCGGTTGCGTGGCGACTGCCATGGCGGTAAGCCCGGTAATGGCGAGCGCCAACGTCATCCACAGATAAACATTCTTCATCACTGCGAAGAAAGATACGCCGGTTGTGCCCTGTGGCACGATGTGATCGGCATTGTACTGTTGAGGATCGTACATAAGGTAGGGTATTTAGGTAAAACTTAGTCGAACCGGAAGTCCACCTCTCCCGGAAAACAGAGAGAAGCGGCGCGCGGAGCAATAAGACCACGCTGAAGTTTCGGGAAATCGCACGGATTGGAACGGAAGTCCCGCACCCAATCGATGGAAGTGGCGGGCGGATGCCGAGAAGTCGCGCGCAAAGCGAGCGAACTCCCGCGCAGGCCTTACTAAAAGGCGCGCCAAGGCGACGGAAGTGACGGGCGGATGCCGAAAAGTCACGCGCTAAGCGAGCGAACTCCCGCGCAGGCCTTACTAAAAGGCGCGCCAAAACGATGGAAGCGGCGTGCAAAATTATTTTTTCAGGTGCAACGCGTGGTGCATACGCTCTTGTTTGGTGAGCAGGTAGCGGCGATTGTACTCATTGGGGGTGATTTCCATGGGCACATTCTCGACAATTTCGAGTCCGTAAGCCTCCAAACCGACGCGCTTCACGGGGTTGTTCGTGATGAGTCGCATCTTCGTGACGCCGAGTGCACGCAAAATTTGTGCGCCCACACCATAATCGCGCTCATCGGGGTCGTATCCGAGGTGAACATTGGCATCTACGGTGTCGAGTCCCTGTTCTTGGAGTTTGTAGGCGGCGATTTTTGCCATTAAACCGATGCCGCGGCCCTCTTGGTTGAGATATAGCACGAGACCTTTGCCTTCTTTTTCGATCAACTCCATGGATTTGTGGAGCTGGTCGCCACAATCGCAACGACGGCTCCCGAAAATGTCACCGGTCACGCAACTACTGTGCACACGCACCAAGATCGGTTCGCCCGGCTCCCACGTTCCTTTGAAAAGCGCCGCGTGTTCGAGACCGTTGCTCTTTTGTCTGAACGGAATAAAGCGGAAATTGCCGTAATCCGTAGGCATTTTCACCTCTTCTCCGCGCTCCACGAGCGTTTCGTCCTTCAAACGGTAGGCAATCAAGTCTTTGATGGTGATAATCCGCAATCCTTCTCGCGCGGCAAACTCTTTTAGTTGCGGCATGCGAGCCATTGTGCCGTCGGGATTGAGGATTTCGATCAAACACGCCACCGGTTGAAATCCGGCCAGGCGCGCCAGGTCAACAGCAGCCTCGGTGTGTCCGGCGCGCGCCAAGACTCCGCGGTCTTGTGCGTAGAGCGGATTGATATGTCCGGGGCGTCCGAACCATTCGGGGCGTGCATTGGGATCGGCTAGGGCGCGAACAGTCGCCGCACGGTCGTGTGTGGAGACACCGGTGGTGCATCCTTCGAGCAAGTCCACGGTTACGGTGAAGGGCGTGCCGAGCATCGACGTATTGGTCTGGACTTGGTGCTCCAACTCCAGTTGGCGACAGCGTTCCTTGGTGACCGGCGCGCAAAGCACGCCGCGTCCGAGCTGAAGCATGTAGTTGATTTTCTCGGGAGTAATGAGTTCTGCGGCCGTAATCAGGTCGCCTTCGTTTTCTCTGTCCTCGTCATCGACGACAATTACGAATTTTCCGGCTTTGAAGTCCTCAAGGGCTTCTTCTATAGTGGAAAGTTGTACTTCGGGCATGGAAATTAAATAGGAAAATGTCTATAAGATTCAATGATTGTCGCCCGGTGCATCGGACAACTCGGGCGCTTCTTCCGCACTGCACGGAGTCGACGGCGCGTAGTCGGGCATTTGATCGGCAAAAGCCGCATCGAGACGATCGAGTGCCTTACGTAATTGCCGCAAATCGCGTGCCAAACGGAAACGGAAGCGCCAAACGCGCATCCAGATCACCAATCCGAGGGGAAAGAGGACGCCCAGCACCCAATTGATGCGACGTTTTGCGAAAGGCGAGCGCGTTCCGCCATCGTAGAGCACAGGCATGTCGCCCAAAGCGGAGAGAATCTGCGGCGAAATGCTGTTGTTGAGATCTTCGACCAGCGCTTCGACGTTGTCGGCCAGGCGTTTGACCCTCGTGTCGGGGCGATGTCGGAAGAACAAGGCGAAATAGTTGGGTGGTAGCCACAATCTTTTCTTGCCGGGATAGGCCTCGAGATCGCGCCGCACGGCCGCCGCGAGGCGAATGTCGGCGTCCCAGTCGGGAGGCGTGATGATTACTTCCTTGCGGAAGACATGTCTTTTGACGCGCAGGGCAAAGAATTTGCGGAAACGCTCCACTACCACATCGCGGTTGAAGAGCATCGCATCGCGGTTGGCCATAAAGGTGAGATAGGCGCCGGCCGGTGCGAGAATCATACTCGAAACCCACATGCCCAGCACCATATTGATATTGCCGTCGCGGGCCATTTTCATGCCGGACGTGTTGATCACATAATAAAAGATGAAGATCAGCACCGAAATGATGGTGGGCAAACCCAGTCCCCCCTTGCGAATGATGGCGCCGAGGGGGGCACCGATGAAAAAGAAGAGCAAACACGCCAGCGACAGGGTGATGCGCTGGTGCCACTCCACTTCATGCCGGCGTAAGTACCAGATTTGGTCCTCCACCGTCTCGCTTTGCCAGTCATATTGCGACGAAAGGCTTTGCAGGCGGGCGACGGCCATTTGCCGCGCCGCGTTTTGCTGCTCGGCCTTCCACTTTTTGAGCAGGAGGTCGAAACTCACGGGATGTTTCTCGAAGGCGCGTACCGCCGCCAGGGAATCTTTGCGCGAAAGTGGCTTTGCGCCGTAGATCGGTGCCGAAGAGATGCCGTTGAAATAGGCCACTGCGCTCGAATCGATGAGGTGATTCACCGAATCGACGTAGTGATTCAGTTCGCGCATGTCTTTGGCTTGCGGAATGTCGGCAAACTGACTTGCCTCCAACTCATTAAAATTCGAATCGAAGTCAAATATCAGCTGTTTGTAGTCGAACGTCTCGCGATCGTAGGGAGCGCCCTGCGATTTGAACACGTTCATGTTGTCAGACTTCAGGTTCTGAAATTGTTCTCCGTCCCACAACGTGAGACGCATGTGCATTTTGTCGGCAGTCAGCTCAATGCGCGCCGAATCGGCCAGCACAATCTGCGCCCGGTCGAAGCCTTGATCCACTTTATAGATAATGGTGTGGTAAAGCATCCCCGTCTCGGCGTTCTTCTTCTCGACATAAAGGTTGAAATTCTTCATGCTGTAGAACACCCCTCGGGAATTTCGACGGCGGGTTGCGAGATTTTGATCGACACCAAGAGGCTGCGCAACGATTTTTGCGCGTCGGTGGCAATATTATTCTGGAAATAATAGACCACAAAGGTGAGGGGGAGCACCAAAAGGAAGATGGGGCGCATGATGCGCACCAGGGGTACGCCGGCGGCCTTCATGGAAAGGAGCTCAAGATTCTCGCCCATGTTGCCGAAAGTGATGAGCGAGGCCAGCAACACCGCGAGGGGCAGGGACGTGGGCACCAAACTGATGCAAACATACCAGAAGAATTTGCCCAAGACCGCCGCAGTGAGGCCCTTGCCCACCAAGTCGTCGACATAGCGCCACATGAACTGCATGACAAAGACGAACAAACAAATGAAGAAAGCCCCCACAAAGAGTTGCAGGAACTTGCCTAAAATGAAAGTGTCGAGTCGTTTGAGTTTGTACATGGGGCAAAGTGCACACGAAGTGCAAAGCAAAAATACAATATTCTTTTCACTCTCGCGGCGTTTGCGGCGGCGAATTGCAACCTTGTCCGACACTTTGCGCAAAAGTCCCCAAGTTTTGCCCGCTCGGCGGCCCAAACAAGGCATAAAAGCACGTGGAGTGGGCAAAAAACGCACACCGCCGACCCACCGCAGGGCGAAAAAATCGTATTTTTGTAGGCGTCCATTTCGGCGGTCGCCCGCTATTTCTTCCACAGACTCCTTATTTTTTCAGCTCATGCACAGCCTTCCCCCGCTCATTTCCGACCTTGCGCTCATTCTCATTGTGGCCGGTTTGGTCACCGTGCTGTTCAAACGCCTCAAACAGCCCCTGGTGCTGGGCTACATTGTGGCCGGTTTTCTGGCCGGCCCGCACATGCCCTACATGCCCACGGTGCAAGACCACAGTTCGATCGAGACGTGGAGCAGCATCGGGGTGATCTTCCTCATGTTCTCGCTCGGTTTGGAGTTTTCGATCAAGAAGATTGCGGCAATGGGCATGCGCCCCGTCCTCGCCGCCGCGATGGTCATGGGCTGCATGATCGGGGTGGGCGGCGCCACCGGGCGCCTTTTCGATTGGAGCAGCACCGACAGTTTGTTTCTGGGCGGCATGCTCGCCATGTCCTCCACCACCATCATCTACAAAGCCTTCGACGATCTGGGTCTGCGCCGCAAGCGTTTTGCGGGCGAAGTGCTTTCGGTGCTGATTCTCGAGGACATTCTCGGCATCTTGCTCATGGTTATCCTCTCGGCCACAGCCGTTTCGCAGCAATTCGAGGGCGGCGAACTCGTCAAGAGCCTCCTTTCGTTGGGTTTTTTCCTGGTGTTGTGGTTTGTGGTGGGGATCTACGTTGTGCCAGCCTTTCTGCGCCGCGCCCGCGCCTTTATTAACGACGAAACCCTGCTGGTCGTGTCGATCGGCCTGTGCTTTGTGCTCGTCGTGTTGGCCGATCGCGCCGGCTACTCGTCGGCCTTCGGTGCCTTCATCATGGGCAGTATTCTCTCTGAAACCCTCGAAGCCGAAAAAATTGAGCACCTCGTCTCGCCGGTCAAGGATCTTTTCGGTGCCATCTTCTTCGTTTCGGTGGGCATGATGGTCGATCCCGGCATCTTGGTGGCCCATTGGGGCGCGGTGCTGGTCATCACGCTCGCCGTGTTGGGCGGTCAAATGGTGTTCGGCACGCTCTCTTTCGTCGTGGCCGGGCATCCGCTGCGTCGGGCCATGAATTGTGGATTTTCGCTCGCGCAGATCGGCGAATTTGCCTTCATCATCGCGGCGCTGGGCGTCTCGCTCAAGGTGACGAGCCCCTACCTCTACCCCATTGTCGTGGCGGTGAGCATCATCACCACGTTCCTCACGCCCTACATGATCCGCCTGGCCGACCCGGCCTACGGGTTGCTCTCGCGCCGCTTCGGGCATTGGTTCAAACGCATCGATGCCGACCGTGTGGCCACCGAACGTGCCACTGCCACGTCGGGCACTCCCGCCTCCTCCTCGCAGGAACGCCGGCTGACGAGCTACGCCGGCGAGTACGTGAAAGCCACTGTGCTGCAAACGCTCGTCTACGGCGTGCTCATTTTTCGCCACCGTCGTGCTGAGTTTCTCCGCCCTGCTGCCCGTGCTGCGCAGCCTGCTCACCCACTGGGTGGGCAATGCGGTGACGGGCCTGCTCACGCTGTGGTTTGTGTCTGTGTTTGTGCGCCCGGTCGTGATGCGCAAGCACAATTCGTCCTCGGCGCGCGCGCTGCGTACCCACTTCTCGGGGCGCCTACTGGTAGGCATCTCGATGGGCGTGCGTTTGCTGCTGGCCGTCTACACCCTCTTCTACATCATCGAATATCTTTCGCCCTTCGCCTGGTACTATCATCTGGCGGCGGCCCTCTTGCTGCTGCTTTTCATCCTGCGCTCCCGGCGCATCAAGTACCAAAGCATCCGCATCGAGCGGCGTTTCCGTCAAAACCTCAGTCAGCGCGAAACGGCCTCTCGGCAAAGCACGCCGGGCAGCTATGCGGGTCGGCTGGCCGCCCACGATATGCACCTTGCACGGCTCACGCTGCCGACTTTCACCCAATGGGCGGGGCAAACGCTGCAATCGCTCGACCTCGGTCGGCGCTGCGGTGTGCACGTGGCGGCCGTGTTGCGCGGCGACCGGCGCATCAACATCCCCGACGGCTCCACCCACCTGTATCCGGGCGACGTGTTGGAGGTGATCGGCGACGACTCTTGCTTGGAAAACTTCGCCGCGCAAATGCAGAGTGCGACAGATGCCGCCCCCGCCGCCGACCATGCCGACCACAGCTTGCGCCTTTTTGCGCCTGCGCGTCTCGCGTCGCTCGCCGTTGGTGGGCACCACGGTGGCCGAGAGCGGCATTCGCGACACCTACGACTGCATGCTCATCGGTTTTGAGGACGCCACGGGCAACATCGAGGTGAGCGAGGCCTCGCGCACCATCGTTTCCGGCCAAGTGCTGTGGGTCGTGGGCGAACGCCCGGCCTTGCGGCGCCTCGAAGCCCTCGTACAACCGCCGAAATCCACCGCGCCACAAGCGGCGCCGACCGATGCGAGCACCACGCCCCGCTGATTTCGGCCGTGGCGTGCCCCGAGTCTCACCAACGGTCCGCCGCCGAGTGTGAAAAACGGGGGTGTTTCGCTCAAAACTCCACACGTTTTGCCCCAAACGCCCCCATTTTCTTCTCTCCGCGGGTAGCTTTTCGCCTCTCTTCCATCCTCCCTCTCTTTTTCCTCCCCCACATGTCCACAGCCCTCCTCGGGGGCGGCGCAGCCGGCTGCATGCTGGCCCTCCGTCTCCACGAACTTTTGCCGCACGAACGCATTGTGATCTTCGAACGCAGCGGTGCCCCGCTCACCAAGGTGCGCGCCACGGGTGGCGGTCGCTGCAATGTGACCAACACCTTCGCCGACGTGGCCGATGCGGCCGACGTCTACCCTCGCGGCGCGCGCCTGATGAGCCGCCTGCTCCGCGCCACGCCGCCCGAACGCCTCATGGCGCTGTGGGAATCGCTCGGCGTGGCGCTGCGCGTCGAGGCCGAAGGGCGCGTTTTCCCCGCTTCGCAGCAATCGGCCACCGTGGTCGATGCGCTGCTCTCGGCCTTGCAGCGGGGCGGTGTAGAGTGGCGCACGCACAGTGAGGTGCACACGGTCGAACCCACGCCCGACGGCACGTTTCGTCTCGTCGATCGGCACGGCGCCCCCGTGGCCGATGCGCACTTCGACCACGTGGCGGTGACCTGCGGAGGTCTCGCGCGCCCCGAAGCGCTCGCGCCGTGGGAAGCGCTGGGCCACGGCGTCGAAGCCCCCTGCCCCTCGCTTTTCGGTCTGCGACTCGATGCGCCGGCGCTGGCCGCCCTCTCGGGCGTGAGCGTGAACGAGGTCTGCCTCAGCCTGCGCGACACGAAGATTCGCGCCCGCGGGCCGCTGCTCCTCACGCGCCAGGGGGTGAGTGGGCCGGGTGTGCTGCGCCTCTCGGCCTTCGGCGCGCGGGTGCTGGCCGCGGCGGGCCACCGCGGCACGTTGCTCATCGGTTGGTGCGGCACGGCCGATCCCGAGCGGGCGCTCGATGAGCTCCGGCACCTGTTTGCCGTTCACGGTGGGCGGCAGGTGGGGAGCGTTCGCGCCTTCGACCTGCCCGCCCGCCTGTGGAACGTCCTGCTCGAGCGGGCCGAGGTGCCGGCCGAACAGCGCTGTGCCGAACTCAACCGCCGACAACTGCGGCAACTCGCCGCTGTGCTCACGGCCGACGCCTACGCCGTGACGGGGCGCACCACCCACCAGGGCGAATTTGTCACGTGCGGCGGCGTGAGTCTCAAGTCGGTGTCGCCCAAGACGATGGAAAGCCGGCACGTGCCGGGCCTTTTCTTTGCGGGCGAGGTGCTCGACATCGACGGACTCACGGGCGGTTTCAATCTCACGGCGGCCTGGCTCACGGGGCTCACGGCGGCCGAGGGCATCGCGCGGCGAGCAGGCGAGAAAGCGCGCGACTGAACGCTCTGTTTGCGCCCGAATGAGCATTTTCGCCCCGCGGCGACGACCTTCTCACCCCACATTTTGCCCCATTTGGCACGCAAAAACACCTACGAAGCCTAATATTTTGGCATGCGAAGCCCGCTCCTCTCGTTTTTTATGCGTATTTTCGCTGCTAAGCCTCCAATTTTGGAGTGCAAACTCGCATCAATCTCTCCCAATGAAACATAATACTCTTCCTTTATTTGCCTTCCTCTTGTTCGGTGGTCTGAACTACGCGCTGCACGGCGCGGCTCAGCAGTCCACCGTTTCGAACAAGATGGATGCCGCCATCAGTCAAATCGTGCAACGTCGCGCCGCACTGGCTCGTTCCACCCGCGGCACCGCCGACAGCACCGCCACCCACCTCCGTTTGCGGGGTCGCTTGGTGAACGTCAACGCCCCCTTGCGCCTCAACATCGCCACCGCCGAAGGCAGCGCCGAGGCCGTGGCCACCCGCATCGCCACACTGGGCGGAACGGCCACTGTGATCACCGATGGCATGGTGACGGCCACCGTGCCCGCCGCCGCGCTCGACAGCTTGGCCACCATGAGCGAGGTGAAACACCTCACTTTCCCGCGTCGTTTCCGCCCCTCGCTCAACAAAGCGCGCGCGGACGCGGGCGTGACCAAGGTGCACACGGGCACCGGCCTGGACACCCCTTTCACGGGTCGCGGCGTCGTGATCGGCGTCATCGACCAAGGTTTTGAATTCCGCCACGCCGCCTTTCTCGACCCCACGTCAAAAATTCGCGCGTGAAGATGCTCTGGGACCGTTCGGCCTATTCGAGCGACCCGGCCGAGAACAAAGACACCACTCCCACTGCCGTGATCCCCACCGGGACCGACCGCTCGAAACCCGACACCGGCCACGCCACACACGTGACCAATATCGCCGCGGGCAGCGACACGGGCAACGGACTCAAGGGCGTGGCGCCGGAAGCCGACATCATTATGATTCCCTCTTCGTTTGACGACACGGAAATCATGGAGGACGTGAAATTCGTCAAGGACTATGCCCAACAACACAAGCAACCTTGGGTGGTGAACATGAGTTTCGGCAGCCAAACGGGGCCCCACGACGGCAGCACGGACTATGATCAGAACATCGACCGCCTGTTGGGCGACCACGGCGGCTTCATCACGGCGGCCATGGGCAACGAAGGCGACCAACACCTCCACACCCACGGCACCCTGGCTCCGGGCGAAACGAAATATGTGCTCGTCGACGCCGACTTCCAAAGCGTGGTCGACGGGGAAGCCGACGACCAATTCTACACCAACGTGGACATTTGGGGCAGCGCCGCCGACGGCAAAACGCATTTCACCGTCACGCCCTTCCTCTATTCGGGCGGAGAAATTCTGCCGCAAACGGACGAATATTGGAAAAAAGTGATCGATGAGAGTAGCGAACTCGGCACGGTCAACACCAACAACCAGCGCGAATTGCACCGCTACTTCCTGGATCTGCGCGCCGCTTGGGACAACGCCGTGATTCCGGGCGACGAAAACGAAGAAGGCGGCGACGACCTGAACATGAAGATCGGGTTCAAGATCACGGCTTCGGCCGACAACACGCAAAACGAAGCCCTCCACGTTTGGGTGGACGGCAACGGCCTGAGCGCGGGCGTGGCTTCTCGGCCGGTCAAGGGGCACGAAGCTGCCACACTGCAAGCCGACGATGAATTTATCGTGGGCGAAGGCGCCGCTTCCATCCCCCGCGCCATCGCGGTGGGCTGCTATGCCACGAACCTCGACTACAAAGGCGAGAAAATCAGCGAAGAGAAGTTGGGCGACGTCACGAGTTTCTCCTCCGTCGGTCCGTTCCTCGACGCGAAATACCCCAAACCCGCAGTGCTCGCCCCCGGTTCGCTCATCAACAGCGCGCAAAACAAGCTGGCGCAAGGCTTCGATCCCAACGATGAGGACTTGTTGCTGACCACATCGGTGGGCCGCGGTAAAGACAAATCGTGGTACGGACTGATGGAAGGCACTTCGCAGGCCTCGCCCTTCATGGCCGGCACGATTGCCCTGTGGTTGCAGGCCTATCCCAACCTCACCTACGAGCAGGTGATCGAGATTCTGCAAAAAACCTCGCGCAAACACGCCAAAATGGAGGGCAAGACTTGGGATGCGCGCTACGGCTACGGCTTGGTCGACGCCTATGAGGGTCTGAAAGAAGCCCTGCGTATCGGCAAGGTCGACGGTCTGACACGTCCTTCGGCCGCGCTCGAACCGGTGAGCATCGCACGCACTCCCGACAGCTGGCGGGTGCTCTTCAACAACCCCGAACGCGAAGCCACACTCACGGTCTTCTCGCTCGACGGCCGCCCTGTGATGCAACGCCGCCTCAGCGGTGTGCAACAGGCCCACGAGGAAGTGATCGACCTCGGCGGACTCCAATCGGGCGCCTACGTGCTGTCGATCGTCACGCCCGGCACTCGCTTGGCACGTCGCCTCATCGTGACCCACTGATCCCGAGGGTCGGGTGCGCAGCAACCCATCTTGCCACCAGAAGCCCTTATATATAATGTGTGTAGGCGCCTAATTCCGTAACGTAGACGCCCGACACATTGCGCAGACGCCTTATATATGATGTGTAGGTCCGGCCGCTGCTCACACAAGCAGGGGCCGGGCTTCGCATTTCGCCCCCATGCCCGACCCAAGCCCCCCCACCTTTCGGCACCACACCGCCCGCGCACAGCCGTAAACGCAGCGACTTCGGCACTTTTCGTCACAATCTTATCGGGCGGCCGCCGTGTCAATCCAAAAGTTTTCCGTATATTTGCGGCCAAATACCAAACTCCGACATTTCGCATGGCCACAAATCGCAAAAATCCAAAACCGCCCTCGTCTCGGTTTACCACAAAGACGGCCTCGAACCGCTGCTCCGCGCCCTGCATCGCCAAGGCGTTCAATTCCTTTCTACGGGCGGCACTCACGACTTCATCTGCTCTCTCGGTCTTCCTTGCGAGCGCGTCGAAGACCTCACGGGCTATCCCTCCATTTTGGGCGGACGCGTCAAGACCCTCCACCCCAAAGTGTTCGGTGGCATCCTCGGACGCCGCGATTTGTCCGACGATGTGCAGCAAATGGCACAGTACGAAATCGGAAACATCGATTTGGTCATCGTAGATCTCTATCCTTTCGAAGCCACCGTGGCCTCCGGCGCCTCCGCAGCGGAGATTATTGAGAAAATCGACATCGGCGGTATCTCGCTCATCCGCGCAGCCGCCAAGAACTTCAACGACGTGGTGATCGTTTCCTCCAAGGCTGACTACGCCCCGCTGCTCGAAATCGTCGAAGCCCGCGGCGCAGAAACCACACTCGAGGAGCGTCGCGTCTTTGCCACCCACGCTTTCGCCACCTCCTCGCACTACGACACGGCCATTCACGCCTGGTTCGAACAGGCCTAACGCCACTCGGCAACATTTTCCCACAAGCTATTTTCCCCATAGCTCCACCTTCTAACCACCGCATTGCCCAATGGGAATTTTTTCTTCCTTCTTCTCGATGAAACGCGAGTTGGCCATGGACCTGGGCACGGCCAACACCATCATTATCGCCGACGGTGAGATCGCCGTCAACGAACCTTCGGTCGTTGCCCTCGATCCCAGCTCAGATAAGACCATCGCAGTCGGCGAACGCGCCAAGCTCATGTATGAAAAGACGAGCGAAAAGATCCGCGTGATCCGTCCTTTGCAAGACGGCGTGATTGCCGACTTCAACGCTTGCGAACAAATGATGCGCGGCCTGATCAACATGGTGCGCACCAGCCGACATCTCTTCACCCCCAGCATAAGAATGGTCATCGGAGTCCCCTCCGGTTCGACCGAAGTTGAGCTCCGTGCCGTGCGCGACAGCGCAGAACACGCCGGCGGCCGCGATGTCTATCTCATTTACGAGCCCATGGCCGCCGCAATCGGCATTGGTCTCGACGTCAACGCCCCCGAAGGCAACATGGTTGTGGACATCGGCGGCGGCACCACGGAGATCGCCGTGATTTCCATGGGAGGTATCGTCTCGAACAACTCCATTAAAATGGCAGGCGACGACTTTACGGCCGACATTCGCGAATACATGAGCCGCCAGCACAACGTTTCCGTCTCGGAACGCATGGCCGAGCGCATCAAAATCCAAGTCGGCAGCGCACTTGCTGAGCTTCCCGCCAACGAAGCCCCCGCCGACTACGTGGTACACGGCCCCAATCGCATCACTGCCCTGCCGATGGAAGTCTCTGTGTGCTACCAAGAGATCGCACACTGCCTGGAACGCTCCGTTGCCCGCATCGAAACGGCCGTGCTCAACGCGCTGAGCAACACGCCCCCCGAACTTTATGCCGATATCGTCAAGAATGGCATCTATCTCACCGGTGGCGGCGCTCTCCTTCGCGGACTCGACAAGCGCCTGACGGACAAAAATCAACATCCCCTTCCACGTGGCAGAAGATCCCTCCTCTGCGTGGCCAAGGGGCACGGGCAAAGCGCTCGAAAACGTCGACGACTATCCCTGCCTCATGCGCTAAACAGACGCGCAACGACGGAACAAAGCGCCCCACCTTCGGCAAGAATGAGCAAATTCTCCCCGAAATAGGCGCCCCACCGGGGGCCTACACCACGCCCCACCCACATCACCGGCGCCCCGTCCGACCTTTCGGGCGGGGCGCTTCGGCTTTCGCTCCCCGGCACGAGAGAAACCATCGAAAAGGCCGCCGCTGCAGATTGCCCTCCGCCCGCAGCTGCACGCAACAACCCACCGCGTCCCACCTCACCGCGCGACAGCCACCTCAGCGCCCCGGGCCCACCGGCCACTCCTCCCCGTCGCTCAAAAGTCCCCGCCCCAGAAACCTCCTCCCCCATGCAAATTCTCCTCGATTTCCTCCGTCGCTACAACTACATCTTCCTGTTTGTCGTGCTCGAGATCGTGAGTCTCACCCTTCTCTTCCGCTTCAACGACTATCAAGGGAGTGTATGGCTCACCGCCGCCGGTGAAGGCGCCGCCCAACTCAATCGCGCCTACACCGAAACCGAGAGTTTCTTCAATCTGCGCGACATCAACGGCGCCCTCACCGACGACAACCTCCGTTTGCAGCGTGAGAACGCCAGCCTTCGCGACGCCCTGGCCGAAGCCCTCCACGACAGCACCCACACCGAACGGCGCGTGCTGCAAGAGCTCGGTGGTTTCCGCCTGCTCCCCGCCCGCGTAGTGAGCAACAACGTGCGCTCGGGCGGCGACGGCTACCTCGTGCTCGACCGCGGAAGTGCCGACGGCATCCGTCCCGAAATGGGCGTTGTGGGCGGCGGCGGCGTAGTCGGCATCATCTATCTCGTCGGTCCGCGCCACTCCCTCGTGCTTCCCGTCACCAACAGCAAGTCGAGCATCTCCTGCTGCGTGCGCGGCAGCCACTATTTCGGCTATCTGCTCTGGGACGGCGGCAGTACGCGCAAAGCCCACGTCGACGACGTGCCGCGCTACGCCAAGGTGCGCGCCGGCAACGTCATCGAAACCTCGGGCTACTCCTCTGTTTTCCCGCCGGGCATCTTCGTTGGGCGCGTTCACCGCGTCTCCAATTCGTCCGACGGGCAGAGCTACCGCCTCGATGTGGTGCTCGGCACCGATTTCGGCAACATTCGCGATGTCAACGTCGTCCTCACCCCCTATAAAGCCGAGATCGACAGCCTGCGCGCCAAGGCCGACAGCCTGAAATAGCCCGCTCTCCACACTTATCCCCCGAACCGCCCATCGCCGTTCGGGGGATTTTTTTGTATCCATCTCCCGCAGTCTCTCTCCTCCTCGCGCGAAATTTGCGCACGCCCCACGGGCACAAGACAACATCCGCCCCACTTCCTCCGCCATCTCCCCGAGCACCGGCGCGCCCAGCGAAAAAAGGCGAGAGGCAGCCGGCGGCGTGCAGCCGTTTGTTCCCGCCCAACACAAATAGAAGCCACACAAAGCAAAGCGTGCGCGAGAAAAAACGTAACTTTGCCCCAACTTACATACATCCACCCGCAATCCATCCACACAAGATGAAACGCAAATTCCTCACTCTCTGCCTCGGTCTGGCCTTTGCCGCCGTGGCCTTCGCCCAACAAGGGCCGAAGTACGTGTTTTACTTCATCGGCGACGGCATGGGCGTGAACCAAGTGAACGCCACCGAGACCTATCTGGCCGCCGTCGAGGGTCGTCGCGGCATCAAGCCCCTCACCTTCCCGAGTTTCCCCAACGTAGCCCTCGTCAACACGCAGAGCGACAGCCACGGCATCACCGATTCGGCCGCCGGCGGCACGGCTTTGGCCACAGGTCGCAAGACCTACAACAACGCCATCGGCGTATTGCCCGACAGCATCACCCCCATCACCTCGATTGCCGTGTGGGCCAAAGACGCCGGCGCCGCAGTGGGCATCGCCACCAGCGTGAGCGTGGACCACGCCACCCCCCGCTTGCTTCTACGCCCACCAGAAGCACCGCAAGATGTACGCCGAAATCGGCCGCGACCTGGTGAAGTCGAACTTCGACTTCTTTGCCGGCAGCGATTTTCTCAAGCCCGCGCCCCTCACCCCCGACGAAGCTGACCTCTACACCCAGGCCCGCAAGGCCGGATTCACCATTGCCAACGGCAAAGAAGAGTTCAACAACACCTGGCGCAAGGCCAAACGCATGATCTACTTCCAGAGTCGCGAGGCCAATCACCGCGACAGCACTTCGCTGCCCTACGCGCTCGACCGCAAACCCGGCGACCTCACGCTGGCCGACATCACCCGCGGCGCCATAGACTTCCTGATGAAGAAGAATCCCTCCAAGTTCTTCTGCATGATCGAGGGCGGCAAGATCGACTGGGCGTGCCACACGAACGACGCTGCGCCGATGGTGCACGAAGTGGTGGACACCGACGAAGCCGTGCGCGTGGCCTACGAGTTCTACAAGAAGCACCCGAAAGAAACCCTCATCCTCATCACCGCCGACCACGAGACGGGCGGCCTCGCGCTGGGCAACGGCGGCTACGACCTCGACCTGCGTCTGCTCGCCGCCCAGACCATGAGCAGCTACAACTACACGGCACGCCTCAAATACCTGCGCCGCACGAAGGGCGACGCCTTCACCTGGGACCTGGTGCGCAAGGACCTGGAAGTGAACTTCGGTTTCGGCACGAAAGTGCAGCTCACGCGCGACGAAATCGAGTCGCTTCGCAAAGCCTACACCGACTTGGTGGAAGGACGCGACAAGGGTGCTGAGTCACTCTACGCCTCGGAGAGCGGTCTGTCGGCACTGGCCAAGCGCATCCTGGCCAAGCACGCCCACGTGGCCTGGACCACGGGCGGTCACACCGACGGCTACGTGCCCGTCTTCGCCATCGGCGCGGGCGCAGAGCGCTTCCACGGTCGCATTGACAACACCGAAATCCCGAAAATCGTGGCCCGTTTGGCCGGCTACAAGCTGCCTGCCGGACTTTAAGCCCCGTTTTTCGCCCTTTGCCCGCAGGGCGCGCCACACGCCGCCCGCCGGGTCTGAAGAAGTCCCCCGTTTTCCACCGGAAGCGGGGGATTTTTCGGTCACAGCCCCCCGCTTTTTCCCGAAAACCCGCGCCGTTTGCGGCCGCATCGGGCGGGCCGGAGCAGAGAAACGCGGCATTTGGAAGAGCGAAATTTCAAGGATTCGTTTTTTCTGTGTACTTTTGCCCTAGCAACCAGCCCACCAACACTATGCTCATCATCGGAATCGCGGGCGGCACGGGGTCGGGCAAGACCACCGTCGTGCGCAAAATTGTGGAAAGTCTGCCGGCCAACGCCGTAGCCGTCATCCCTCAAGACTCATACTACAAACACCAATGGGATGTGCCCGAGGAGCGTCGCAAACTCACGAACTTCGACCACCCCAACGCCTTCGACTGGCCGCTACTCACGCACCAAATCGAACAACTGCGCCACGGAGTGGCCATCGAACAGCCCACTTACTCCTATCTCACGTGCACGCGCTGCAAAGAAACCATCCATGTTGAGCCGCGCGACGTGATCATAGTGGAGGGAATCATGGCCCTCTACGATCGCGACCTACGCGAACAGATGGATCTCAAGATCTTTGTCGACACTTGTCCCGACGAACGGCTGCTCCGCGTCATCGAACGCGACATCGCCGAGCGAGGTCATCCGCTGGAAATGCTGATAGACAAATATCGCAACGTGCTCAAACCCATGCACGACGAGTTTATCGAACCCTCCAAGCAACATGCCGACATCATCTTGCCCAACGGTGGCGACAACTCGCGCGCCATCGCCATGATGCAGCAATACATTCGCTCGGCCTTCCGCCGCAATCAGTTGGCCGAAGCCTTCGGCGAATGATCTCTCCCGGCACCGCCTCCGGTTGCCTCCCCGAACAGACATGACGCAAAAGGAAAAATATCCGCTCCTCTCCCGCATCGACAGCCCATCCGACCTGCGCAAACTGCGCCTTCGGCAGCTGCCGCAGCTCTGCCGCGAACTGCGTGCCGACATCCTCGACGAACTGTCGCAAAATCCCGGCCACCTGGCCTCCAGTCTCGGCACCGTCGAACTGACGGTGGCGCTGCACTACGTGTTTGCCACGCCCGACGATCGCATCGTGTGGGACGTGGGACACCAAGCCTACGGCCACAAAATCCTCACCGGACGCCGCGACACGTTCCACACCAATCGCTGCTGGGGAGGTGTGCGTCCTTTTCCCTCGCCGGCCGAGAGCGAATATGACACCTTCGCGTGCGGCCACGCCTCCAACTCGATTTCGGCCGCGCTCGGCATGAGTGTGGCCGCCATGCAGCGCGGCGAGACCGACAAGCACGTGGTGGCCGTCATCGGCGATGGAGCCATGAGCGGCGGTCTGGCCTTCGAAGGCCTCAACAACGTGAGCGAGACGCCCAACAACCTGCTCATCATCCTCAACGACAACGACATGAGCATCTCCAACTCGGTCGGGGGGGATGAAACGCTACCTGCTCAATCTCCACACCTCCTCGGCCTACAACGGTTTGCGCAATCGTTTGGCGCGCCGCCTGGAGAGCTGGGGCCTGCTGCCCCCCTCGCGCCGCAAGCGGCTCATTCGTCTCAACAATGCCTTCAAGTCTTTTCTCTCGTCGGAGCAAAACATATTCGAAGGCCTCAACATTCGTTACTTCGGCCCCTACGACGGTCACGACGTGATCTCGCTCGTTCGTCTGCTTCGCGCCCTGCGTCCCATGACAGGCCCGCGTTTGCTGCACATCAAAACGGTGAAAGGCAAGGGCTACGACCGGGCCGAGAGCGATCCCGTGGTGTGGCACGCGCCGGGCAAGTTCGATTGTGAAGCGGGCGTGCGGCTTGTTGCCCCCCCTGCCGGCGACACCCCACCCAAATTCCAAGACGTGTTCGGCGAAACGCTCGTGGAACTGGCGCGCGCCAACGATCGCATCGTGGGCGTCACGCCGGCCATGCTCACGGGATGCAGCATGCACCTCATGCAACGCGCCTTTCCCGAACGCACCTTCGACGTGGGCATCGCCGAAGGCCACGCCGTCACCTTCTCGGCGGGGATGGCCAAGGAGGGGATGGTGCCTTTCTGCAACATCTACAGCGCTTTTGCCCAACGCGCCTACGACAACATCATCCACGACACGGCTTTGCTGCGTCTGCACGTGGTGTTCTGTCTCGACCGCGCGGGCCTGGTGGGCGAAGACGGCCCCACCCACCACGGTGCCTTCGACATTGCCGCCCTACGCACGGTGCCCAATCTCACCCTCTCCTCACCAATGGACGAATGCGAGCTGCGGCGCCTCATGTACACGGCTCAATTGCCCGAGAGCGGCCCCTTCGTGATTCGCTACCCCCGCGGTGCCGGTTCGCGCACCGACTGGCGGTGTCCGCTCGAAGCCGTCGAAATCGGCCGCGGCCGCCTCTTGCGACGCGGCGACGGCTCGCTGGCCGTGCTCACCTTCGGGCCCTTGGGCGCAGAAGTGGCCACGCTCCTCGATCGGTTGGCCGCCGAACATCCCGCTGCGCCGGGTGCACCCGACTTCGAGGGCGGCGCACCGGCCGACGGGCGCATCACGCACGTCGATCTGCGCTTTGCCAAGCCGCTCGACGAGACACTCATTATAAATATAGCGCGCCACCATCGCCACCTCATCGTGATCGAAGACGGCGCCCGCGAAGGCGGCATCGGTTCGGCCGTGCTCGAACTGCTCTCCGACCACAATATCACCGTGCCGCTCCGGCGCTTCGGACTGCCCGACCGCTTCATTGAGCACGGCAGCGTGGCTTTTGCAGCGCGCCGACTGCGGAATGGACAGCGAAAGTTTCGCCCGCGCCTTCGTCGAGACCCTCACCTCGACCGACGGCCCGCACCACTGACCCCCCAACCTTTTCCGCACGCGCCCCGACGCCCCCCGGTTTGCTAGCCGCCCGGCGTCGCCGCCCGCGCACCACCGGCGCTCCGCGCCCCATTTTTTCCCCATTTTTTCCCATGCGCATCGTAATAGCCGGCGCCGGCGAGATCGGCAGCCACTTAGCCAAACTCCTTTTTCAAGGACGGACACGACGTAACCCTCATCGACGAACAGCAACAACGCCTCAACAGCGTTTCCTCGTGCGTCGATATCCTCACACTCTGCGGCTCGCCCGGTTCGATCACCCAACTTCAGGAAGCCAACGTCAAAGGCGCCGACCTCTTCATCGGCGTCACGCCCGACGAGAGCCGCAACATCACTTGCTGCATGCTGGCCAAGAAGCTCGGAGCCCGCAAGTGCGTGGCGCGCGTCGACAACGCCGAGTACACCGCCCGCGACTATGAGGATTTTTTTCACACCGTCGGCATCGATAGTGTGATCTATCCCGAGATGCTCGCCGCCGCCGAAATCAATCACCTCGTTGTTCGGCCTTGGGCCCGCCAGTGGTGGGAGGTACAGGGCGGGAAACTCCTGCTTTTCGCCGTGAAAGTGCGTCGTGGCGTCAACATTATCAACCGCCCCCTGGCCGAAATCGCTTCGCCCTCCGACCCGTTCCACATCACCGCGGTGAAACGCGGTGGCGACACCCTCATTCCGCACGGAAACGACTGTTTGGAAGAAGACGACCTGGTGTTTGTCATGACCACCCCCTCACATGTCAACTTCGTTCGCGAACTGCTGGGCAAAGCCCACGGGCCCGAGACCCACTGTGTGTTCTATATGGGAGCGGCCGACACGGTGATTCACAGCGTCAACACGCTGCCCGGCCACATCAAGGCGAAAGTTTTCGAGCGCGACCCGTCGAAGTTCGACGCCATCTCCGACGCCATCACCAATCCGAAGTTCCTTTTGCTCAACGGCGACGGGCGCGACATTCGCGCGCTGCAGGACGAAAACGTGAGTCACGCCGAAGTTTTCGTCGCCGCCAGCCAAAATTCGGAGACCAACATCCTCTCTTGCCTCGCCGCCCGCCGCATGGGCGTGCTGAAAACCATTGCCATGGTCGAAAACACGGACTATATCGCCATGGCCGAGCAGTTGGACATCGGTTCCATCATCAACAAAAAAGCATTTGCCGCCGCCCACATTTACAGAATGCTCTTGAAAGCCGACGTGGAAAGCATCAAGAGTTTCGATGTGGCCAATGCCGACGTGATAGAATACAAGGTGCACGAGAATACGCGCATCACTCGCAAGCCGGTCGCCAAGCTCAACCTCCCGCCCAGCGTGAACATCGGCGGATATGTGCGCGACGGCGTGGGCTACATGGCCAACGGCGACACGACCTTCCGCACCGGCGACGTAGTAGTGCTCTTCTGTTTGAAAAATGAATTCCGCCGTCTCGAGAAATACTTCAATTGAATGCTCAATCTCCGCATCGTAGCCCGCGCCCTCTCGGGCCTCATCCTCCTCGAAGCCGTGCTCATGGGCCTTTGCTACGCCCTAAGTTTCTATTACGGCGAATCAGCCCACCGCACCTGGCTCATTCCAATTGGTGCCTGCCTCGTGGCGAGTCTTGTGCTCAGCCTTTTGAGCCGGAAGGCCAATCCTGAATTCGGCCGTCGGGACGGCTACCTTGTCGTCTTCTCGACTTGGATCGTTTATTGCCTATTCGGCATGCTCCCCTTCCTCACCGGTGGCGTGACCGACCGCGTGGCCGCGGCCTTCTTCGAGGCCATGTCCGGTTTCACCACCACCGGCGCCACCGCCCTCGATCACATCGACGGCCTCCCCCACTCCATTCTCTTCTGGCGCAGCCTAACGCACTGGGTTGGCGGCATGGGCATCATCTTTTTCACCCTGGCTCTGCTTCCCGCCCTCGGGGTAGGCGAGCAGCAACTCTTTTCTGCCGAATCCACCGGGCTGAAATTGGGCAAACTTCACCCGCGTGTCTCCACCACCACCCACTGGTTGTGGAGCACCTACCTGTTGGTCACCGTGGCTTGTGCCCTGACTTACTATCTCTGCGGGATGAATCTCTTCGATGCCGTGAACTATTCGTTCGCCACCCTCGCAACCGGCGGCTTCGGCACCCACGGCGACAGCATCGCCTACTTCCATTCTCCGCTCATAGAGTACGCTTCTGTGGTGTTTATGATGCTCAGTTCTATCAACTTCACCCTACTCTATCTCCTCGTCTTCAAGCGTCGCTGGCGTCAAACCCTGCGCGACGAAGAACTCCGCCTCTACCTTTTCCTCGTATTCCTGGCCGTCGGGATCATCACGCTCAGCAAATGGCTCGAAGCCGGTGACCTGAGCGAACACGGCTTCCGCGAATCGCTCTTCAACGTCGTGTCATTGATGAGTACCACCGGTTTCACCACCGAAAACTTCCTCGTCTGGCCCCACCTCACGTGGATCATCCTCCTCATCATGTGCGTCATCGGCTCGTGTGCGGGCAGTACGGCCGGCGGCATCAAGGTGGTGCGCGTGCTCACGGCCGTAAAAATCATCCGCAACGAGTTTCGCCGCATTCTCCACCCGCGCGCCGTCCTCACCCTGCGCATCAATCAAGACAACCTCGGGCCCGAGGTCGTACAATCCATCTTTGCCTACACCTGTTTCTTCATTCTGCTCCTCACCATCGGGGTGAGTACGCTCATCATCATGGGGCTTCCCATGTTCGACGCCCTGGGGTTGAGCATCTCAGCCTACTCCAACGTCGGCCCTGGCCTGGGCTATGAGATTGGCCCTCTCGACTCCTGGAGTGCACTCCCCGACGGCGGGCTCTACATCAGCTCGTTTCTCATGATTGCCGGGCGCTTGGAAATCTTCGCTTTCATCATTCCCTTCGTTCCCTCCTTCTGGCGCGAATACTAATCCCCCTATCATCCAACACATGCTACACACTCTCATCGTCAGCGGCCACACCGACCTCCACAACTCGGTGGCCAACCGCCGCATTCTCGACACCCTCGAGCGCGAACTCCCCGGTGCCGAAGTGCTCCGTCTCGATGCGCTCTACACCAACAAGCCCATCGACGTCCCGACAGAGCAAGATCGTTTGCGTCGCGCCGACGTGATCGTCTTCCAGTTCCCCCTCTTCTGGTTCAACATCCCCTCGCTCCTGCAGCGTTGGATGGAAGAAGTGTGGCTCCACGGCTTCTCGCACGGCACAAACGGCCATGCCCTGGAGGGTAAAAAGCTGCTGCTCTCGCTCACCACGGGCGCACCGGCCGAAGTCTACACCCCCCAAGGCGCCGACGCCCCCGATTTCAGCGCCATGATGCAAAACCTTTGCACCGCCGCCGGCTTCACCGGTCTGGAATTCGCAGGCATCGAAAGCACCTGCGGCGTGTCCTACGCCCTGCGCACCGATCCCGCCCAACTGGCCGCCATCGAAGCCAAGGCCGACGCGCACGCACAGCGCCTCATCGCCCGCCTCCAATCGCTCTGACCCCACCGGCCGCCTCACTTGCCCGCCCGGCCGTCACGCCCCGGGCAAGCCCTCGGCACCCTCCCCACCTTTGCCCATCACCTCTCCACCTCCTACATCTTTTCTCCACACATGAAACGCCTCCTCACCCTCCTTGTTCTCCTCGCCACGCTCAGTTTCACCAAGAGCCACGCCCAGTTCGACGCCGGCACGGGCTATCTCGCCGCCGGACTCTCGAACTTCAACCTCAACTACACCGACAAAGGCGGCATCCGCGCAGGAATCAACATCGACGGCGGCTACTTCCTGGCCGACTGCCTCATGGCGCGCGCCAGCTTCGGCTACAATCACTACAGCAAGCACGACGATGCCGTCACCCTCGGCGCCGGTTTGCGCTACTACATCATCCAAAACGGGCTCTCCATCGGCACCGGTGCCGAATTCTCGCACCATGCGCCCAACATCAACAACCTTCACATCCCCCTCGAACTGGGCTACACCTTCTATCTCAACCACTATGTGGCCATCGAACCCCAGGTGTTCTACAAAGTCTCGGTCAACGATTTCACCGGCGGGAGTGAAGTAGGCATGCGCCTCGGCCTGGGCTACTACTTCAAGCCCCTCCGCCCCGCGCGTGCGCCGCGCGCCGTCCTCCCTCCCCGTTTTCGCGTCTCCACTCCATGCAAATTTCCGAACTGGGCGAATTTCGGCTCATCGACCGCATCGCCTCCGCCCTCCCTCCCCTCCACGCTCACACCCTCCGCGGCATCGGCGACGACTGCGCCGTGCTCCGCCCCGAAGCCGGCGAAGTGCTCCTCTCCACCACCGACCTACTCATGGAAGGCATCCACTTCGACCTCGTCTACTCGCCCTTGCGCCACCTGGGCTACAAGGCCGCGGTGGTCAACCTCTCCGATCTCTACGCCATGAACGCCACCCCGCGCCAATTGCTCGCCGGCGTGGCGCTCTCCAAGCGCTTTGCCGTCGAAGACGTCGACGAACTCTACGCCGGCATCCGTTTGGCGTGCCAACAGCACGAAGTCGATCTCGCGGGGGGCGACACCAGCGCCTCGCTCACGGGCCTCACCCTCAGCCTCACCGCACTGGGCACCGCACACCCCGACGACATCTGCGGCCGCGACGGCGCACAGGACACCGACCTCATTTGTGTGAGCGGAAACCTCGGCGCCGCCTATCTCGGACTCTGCCTGCTCGAGCGCGAAAAGGGCATCTACCTCTCGCAACTCCGCGCCGCCAAAAGCGAAGCCGCACGCCGTGCCCTAAACTTCGCCCCCGACTTCTCCGGCCGCGAATACCTGCTCGAGCGGTTCCTCAAACCCGAGGCACGCCGCGACATCATTCTCGCCCTGCGCGCAGCCGGCATCCGTCCCACCGCCATGATCGACGTGAGCGACGGACTGAGCAGCGAATTGCTCCACATCTGCCAGCGCTCGGGCGTGGGCTGCCGCATCTACGAGGACCGTTTGCCGATCGACTACCAGACCGCTGTGGCGGCCGAAGAGCTGAATCTCAACGTAAGCACCTGCGCGCTCAACGGCGGCGAGGACTACGAACTGCTTTTCACCGTGCCGCTCTCCGCCCACGAGCAGGTAGAAGCGCTCGACGACGTGAAAATCATCGGCCACATCACGCGTTCGGAACTCGGCGCCCAATTGGTCACCCGCGACGGCAACGAATTCGCCCTCCGCGCCCAAGGTTGGGACGGCGTGAGCGGCGAGCAAGCGCCGGAAAACGCCGATGACCGCAGCGAAGCCTGACCCTTCGCGCTCCCTCCGCCCCTCCCCCGCAGAAAAGATGCGGTGTTTCGGCACAAAGCTCCCCGTTTTCACCGGAAAACGCCCGGTTTTTGTTCCTCGGCTCCGCATTTTTTCTGCCCCTTGCGGGGTGCGCCCTTCGCACAGCCCGCTTTTGCGCCGCAACGTCCCCGACGGCGTCGCCTTCACACCGACCGAAAACGAGAGAAATGCACGTCGGTGTGCTTTATTCGAAAATAATTAGAGAAATGTTTGGCCGCTCCCGGCCTAATGCATAAATTTGCCATAACACCACGGTGCGAATCCGCCGCCCGACGGGTCGTTTTCGCACGCAGTGGGAATTCAGTCCACCACTTCTGAAAGAGAGACGTTATGAAGCAGATGATAATCCAGAACCCGTGGTCTCCTGATTTGGTTTCGCACACCTTTCGCGAAGCCTTCACCCCCGAACAGCGCGCGCGGCTCCTCGCTGCACAGCGCGAATACATCCTCCCGAAAGATGAAATCATCTATCGACAGGACGATGCGCCCCGCTACCTCTACTATGTGATGGAGGGCACCGTGCGGATCTACCGCGAAGGGCGCACCGAACGTGCACTAACCCTTCGATTCATCGGGCCGGGCGAAATATTTGGCTACCGTGCTGCGCTGGCCGACGAGCATTATGCGGCGAATGCCGCCACCCACTGCTCGACAACGCTCTTGGCCTATCCGATTTCGCTGGTGCGTCGGCTACTCGACGAGTCGCCGCGACTCATGCGCCTGATCTTGCAACAGCTGGCGCGCGAACTCGGCACGGCCGATCGCCGACTCGTCACCCTCACCCAGGGCATGCTGCGCGAACGCATGGCCGAGACGCTCCTCTACCTCCATTCGACCTATGCCAATCCCACCAACCACCACGCGATTGGGCTCGCACTTACGCGCCGAGAACTGGCCGAACTCTCGAACATGAGCACCTCTAATGCCATCCGCACCCTCAAAGCGTTCGAACAGGAGGGTGCCATCTCCTTCGCCTCGCGCACGGTGCGCATTCTCGACGAGGACAAACTCCGCGCCCTCGCACAACTCGGCTGACGGCGCCCCGCAGCCTGCACACACTGCCCCGCTTCACACCGCGGTTCTCCCCGGTGCCAGCTCTACTTGTGCCGACGTCGCGCGGCTGCACCCAACAAAAATCCCGCTCCCCTCAGTTGAGGGAAGCGGGATTTCGCATTGAGGTGAGGTAGCGCGCCGAGGGACGGGACTCGGCACGGAGCAGTCGTTTCGCGGTGCGCCTCGGCGCTTCGCCGCTCGGGGGCCGAGCGCAGCCCATCGGGGGTGGGCGGCTGTCCTAAGGGCGGTCTATTTGTGCATGTCGAAGCTCGGCACGTGACGCATCTGGCCCAAAATCCAACGCTCGCGGCTGCGCATGTAAGGGCCTGGCGTTTTGCTGCTGAAACGCAGCGGAGCGGGCAGGGTCGCGGCGATGAGCGCACAGTTGCGGCGCGTGAGTTGCTGCGGCTCGCACCCGAAATTCCGACGGGCCACGGCTTTCACGCCGTAGATGCCGTCGCCCATCTCGATGCTGTTGAGATAGACCTCCATGATGCGCTGCTTCGACCAGAAAAGTTCGATGAGCACGGTGAAATAGGCCTCAAAGCCTTTGCGCACCCACGAGCTGTTGGGCCAGAGAAACACGTTTTTGGCCGTTTGCTGGGAGATGGTGCTGCCGCCCACGCGGCGACCGCCCTCCATGCGCTGCACCAACGCGTTGCCGATGGCTTGGGTGTCGAAACCGTTGTGGACATAAAACTTCTGGTCCTCGGAGGCGATGACGGCCACGGGGAGCGAGGGGGGCATTTCGTCGAGCGACACCCAACTATGGTGCAGGCGCATGTGCTCGCCCCGACTCCATTGCTGCGCACAGCGGATGAGCATGAGCGGAGTCACGTAGACCGGCACCCAACGCAGCACGATAACCGACAGAATGCTCGACACAAAAAAGATGCCCAGCGCCCAACGACAGAAACGAAAGAACTTTTTCACGGCTTAATCGGAACAAAAAGCCGTGTCGCCCGACAAACGGACGACGCGACTCAATGAGGGTTGTCAAACTTCAGAAGGGGAGATCGTCATCTCCGCCGTCGGCAGCCTGCGGTTGGGGTTGGGGCACACCGGCTGCGGGAGCTTGGCCGTATTGCGCGGCGCCGGCAGCGGGCATCGTCACGCCGGGAGCTGCGGCTTGGGGGGCGACGGGAGCGGCACCGGGCACACCGGGCGCTTGTGCGGGCATCACGCGCCAGGCACGGATACTGTTGAACCAACGGCCCTGATATTCGCGGGCGTCAATATCGAAGCTCACGGTCAATTCCTGGCCGGCTTTGATGTTGAACTGCTGAATTTTGTCGTCGCCAAACACGTCGAAGACCATGCGGCGGGGATATTGGTCGTGCGTCTCGAGCACATACGACTGCGAAGCCCAAGAATTGCCTGTGCGCGCGGACGTGCCGGAACGGCGCTCGAGTTCGAAAATGATTTTACCGGTAATTTCCATACGTTACTTTGAATATTCTGATTGCGAAATTACGCTTTTGAGGCGAAAAGGGCAAACAAAACGCGGCCTTTGTCGCCGTCGGCGTGTGAGAAGTGGACGAAATGCCACCGGGGCGCGCAACTTCAATCGCCCAACAGGGTGGCACGCTCGGGCAGATCGTAGTAGATTTCCTCATTGTTGCGCCAAGCGCGATCCACCACGAGGTATCCGCGCTCCATGCGGGGGGCGAGGAGTCGACGGCCGTTGAGAAAAACATCGTCGGCCGCAACGCCCGCCGGCAAACGCAGGTGAAGGCGCAGCCGGCTCCCGTCGGCGGGGAAACCGGCGAGACGATATTTCACGCGGCCCGTTTCGCAAATCTGATCCACGGTGCAATGCAGCGCGGGGGTGGAGACATTGATCATGCAATCGACGGGCAGGTTCACATAGAGGTCGGTGCCTTCGGCCGCGGCCACCCAGCCGAGCGAATTGAGCAGGGCTTGCGCGGCGGCGCGATCGGAGGGCGCGGCCGAAAGGAGGCTGTCGCGACGCAGGCGCACGCTGTCGAGCGCGGCGGCCACGCGGGCATCGCCCGTCACCAGGAAGAGGCGGGCGAGGGTGTCGGGGGTGCAGCGCGAAAGGTCGGGGCGACGCGCGGCCAGGCGGCGGAATTGGCGCACCTCACGCTCCGGCAAACTATCGGCCTGCGGGGCAAGATAGGGCGAAACCCGCAGGATGCGTTGCACAGCGTTGGCGGGTGTGGGGTCAACCACGAGGATTGCGCCCGCCGGCAGGAAGGTGAGGGGGCGGCGCAGGGGGCTGTCGGCCGATGCGCCCGCGGGCAGCAGCCACAGCAGGAGGGCAAGCGCGCTCATTGCCGCGACGTTGCGCAATCGCGCGGAGACGAAGGCCGAAGAACGGGCACCGAAGGCCGAAAGCGGGGAGCCGAAGGGCGAAAGCGCGGCATCAACGGCAGAAAACGCGGCACCCTCGACCGAAAAGGGCGCACGGCGAGACGTCCACACGGCACGCACCGTCGCGAAGACGGCCGAAACAAGGCGGCGCATCAGGCTTTCCGGAATTTCAGACACGCCCAGTCTTCGCGACTGCGCTCGTCTACGAACACCAATCCCAGGGCTTCGGCCCGCTCGCGGAGGGCGGGCACGTCGGCCGTGTAGAATCCGCTCATATAGAGGTGGGCGCCGTGACGCATCGCGGCGACGTAGCGCGGAAGGTCGGCCAGAAGAATGTTGCGGTTGATGTTGGCGATCACCAAATCGAAGCTTTCCGCGCGATGGTCGAGGGCGGTAGCGTCGCCGTGCACCACTTCGATCTCGCCCACGGGGTTGAGCGCCAGATTGTCGCGCGTGTTGCGCACACACCACTCGTCAAAATCGACGGCCACGCAGTGTTTCGCCCCGCGCAGGGAGGCGAGAATCGCCAAAATGCCCGTTCCGCAACCCATGTCGAGGACTTCGAGCCCGCGCACCTCGTCGTCGAGCAAACGCTCCAGCATTTGTGCGGTGGTTTGGTGGTGCCCCGTGCCGAAAGACATCTGCGGATTGATCTTAATGGCGTAGGGCGCGGCGGGAACGTCGGTGTGGAAGGTGGAAGACACCACGCAGCGCGGATTTTCGGGCGTGCCGATGAGCAGCGGTTGGAAGTAATTTTTCTCCCACTCCTCGTTCCAGTTTGTCCTCCACCTCTTCGCGCACATAGTCGATGCGCACGTCGGGCAGGGGGAAGTCGGCCAGCACAGCGCGCAACTCCGCTTCGTCAAAACGGGCGGCGGGAACGTAGGCTTGGAAGGAATCGGTGTCGGCCTTGTCGGCAAACACGGCGCTCTCGGGGAAGTTGTCTCGGAAAGCCACGCGCGGCAAGTCTAACTCGTCGGTATGTACAAAACTATCGAAGCCGGCGCCGGCCAAAGCGTCGGCCAACAGATCGTAAGCGGCCTCGGAAGCCGGCGTAAGCGTGAAGGTGAAACAGAGATATTGCATGAAGATGGAGAAATTACGGAACTAAGAAAGAAGCGATCGGGAAAAGGAGAGAACAGCAGTGCGCCGGCGCTCAGAAACTGCGCGGCGATACGCAAGACAGGCGCGCCGCCGCGCAAAAAGCGGGAGGCATGCGCACCGAAACTGAGCAGCGCCACGCGAAAGGCGAGGGCATCAGGCACCGCCCACGCGCAATCGCCATTCGGACGGGTAGAGATTGTTGGCGCGCGAGCCGAGATTGTTGAGCCAACCGAGGGAAAGCCCTTCGAAGGTGGCGAGCACGTAGCCACGGGGGGCGTCGGGCGGCAGCACCAGGGCTTCGCGGCGCAGAAAGGCGCGAGCTTCGGCCGACGAGAGGGCCACCGTGGGGAAGGCCGCGGGCGACAAGGCGGTGGAAAGCGCCAAGGCCGCGTGCGGAATGAGCTTCGGGCCCTTGCGTTCGGCCACGGTGATGCCCGAAACCAGGAGGCGCGCCGTGCCGGCCAGGCGTTCAACGAAATCGGCATGGGGGCGCGCCACGGCATGCCACCGCCCGTCGGGTTGCAAACGCAGGTCGAAATCGTCGGCCGCGCGGAGCCACGTGCGCAGTTCGCGGGGCGGCGCCTCGACAGCGGAGGCCTTGCGCCGCTTGTCGCGAGCCGGACGGCGCGAAGCGGCCGTCGTCGGCGGTTCGACGGGTGCGGTGCCCGAAGTTTTGCGCAGCAGCGCCAGAAACAAGCCCTCGCCGGCAGTGCGGTGGGGGAAGAAATGACAGACCGCCAGGCCGCGGCCCGTGGTGTCGCCGGCTATGGGCCAATCGGGGGCCAGCGGGATGGGAATCAGCTCAGCTCCCAGCTCATCGCAGGCATATTGCACCACGTCCTCGTTCTCTTCGCGGTTGAAAGTGCAGGTGCTGTAGACGAGATACCCCCCGGGCGGAGGGCCGGCCACACATCGCGCAGGATTTCGCGCTGCCGCTCAGCGCAACGCGCCACCGCTTCGGGCGACCACTCCTCGCGCGCCTGCAAGTCTTTGCGAAACATGCCCTCGCCCGAGCAAGGAACGTCGGTCGCCACGAGGTCGAAGGCCGAAACCAGGCGGCCGAAATCCGCAGGATAGGCGTTGGCCACAACGGTGTTAGTGTCCCCACTTCGTGAGGTTTTCGGCGAGGATATTGGCGCGGGATTTCACCGGTTCGTTGGCCACGAGCAGCGCGTCATCGGGCAGGAGCGTGCGCCAGAGGGTGCTTTTGCCGCCGGGGGCGGCGCAGAGATCGAGCACGCGGCGCGGCGCTTCGTCGGGGAAGGCCGCCGCGTAGGCCGCGGCCACGAACATCGAGGCGGCTTCCTGCACATAGTAGGCGCCGGCATGCCAACGCGGATCGAGGGCAAAGGCGGGGCGCGCCGAAAGGTAGCGACCGTAGGCACACCACGGGACGGGCGTGGCGAGAAGGGGCGCAGGCGTGGTCGGCGCCTCCGCCGTCGTAGGCGCACACTCGGCCGAAACCTCCGGGGCGATGGGCGATGTGGGCGAGACACCGGTCGGCGCGGCGAAGAAACGCAGCTCCTCGTCGGCACACTTGGCGGGGTTGCGGCGCACACTCACGGGACTATCGCCTTCGGTGAGGGCCAAGCAAAGCGCGCTCGCCTCGGCGGGACCGAGGAGAGCGCGAAGGCGGGTGACAAAAGCTTCGGGAAGCATCATGTGCTGTGGGGGGAGATCAACGACGAATGTCCATCTCGTTGATGAGATAGTGGGATCCGCCGTAAGTATCGATGACAAAAAGGATGTAACGTATGTCGGCGTTGATGCAACGCTGGAGTTGCGGATTGTAGCGCAGGTCGGACGAAAGGCTTTCGATGTTGCCGTCGAAGGCCAGCCCGATGAGTTCGCCGCGCGCATTGAGAACTGCGCTGCCCGAGTTGCCGCCGGTGATGTCGTTGTTGGTGAGGAAGCAGGTGGGCAACTCGCCGTTGGCATCGGCATAGGGGCCGTAGTTCTTGGTGAGGTAGTGCTGTCGGAGTTTTTCGTCCACCACGTAGTCGGGATCGGCGGGGTTCTCTTTCTCGAACATGCCTTTCAAGCTGGTGTGCCAATCATATTGCACAGCATCGCGGGGCGAATAGCCGCGCACGCTGCCGTAAGTCATGCGCAGTGTGGAGTTGGCGTCGGGCGCCTTCGTCCAACCATACATTTCGCAGAGGCCGCGCACATAGATTTGGTTGAGTTCGGCGAGTTTGCGTTCGTAGCGATCCAACGCCGGCGATAAACTTCATCGATCTGGCGTTCGTAGTACGACCAATGGCTGATGACGGGATCTTCGGAGAGGGTCTCGAAATAGTCGGTGGCCATGTACGTGTCAATTTTGGCCGTGTCGCGGAAATCCGTCGTGCTGTAGAGTGAATCGAAATAGGCATTCATGTCCTCGCGCACGAAGTCGGGCTGCGCTTTGAGGCGGTGGTGCTTGGCCCAATAGGGAGCCAAGAGTTTCATCTTGCGCAGGTCGTAGTCGAAATCAGTGGTCAGTGCCACGTGATACGCCGACTGCATGAAATCGCGATAGAGTTTTTTCTCCTCAGCGCCGGCCTTGATTTGCTTTTTGCCTCGGTCGAGTCGCTGCCAGTTGGCTTGCACGCGCGGGGCGAAGCGATGAATGAAGCCCCAGAGGGCGTTCACATTGGGGTGGAAGTCCTGCGCGCCGTAGGTGAAGCGGAGGAGGTTGTAGTCGTGGAGCGTGTCGCGCACGGCGGCCACGAGCGAATCGATGCGCTCGATGATGTTTTTGTATTCCGGGCGGCCGCTGCGAGCGGCAAATTCGCGGAAAGCGGCTTCTTCGCGCGCCTTGATGTCGAGCAGGCGGGTGGAAGCGACGCTGGCGTTCATGCCGCCGAAGTTTTTCACCATGTTGCCCAATTGCATGTAGCTGCCTGCGTATTTGAGCGAGGCCGCTTTGTCGCTGTCCATGAGCGACTTCATGAAGCGGAGTTCGGCTTCTCCGGCGAGGTTGATGGGTTCGTTGATGCTTTCACAGCGCAAACGCACCTGCGAGGCGGTGAGGAAACGGCTGGTGCGGCCGGGGAAGCCCATGATCATGGTGTAGTCGCCGTGTTCGACGCCGCGCAGACTGATGGGCAACCACTTGTCGCGGTGCAGAGGCACGTTGGTTTTGGCATAGCGCGCGGGGCGTCCCTTGGCATCGGCGTAGATGCGGAACACCGCAAAGTCGGCATTGTGACGCGGCCACATCCAATTGTCTTGGTTGAAGCCGAATTGGGCGATCTGTTGGGGCGGGTTCACCACGAGACGGACGTCATCGTAGCGCTGTTCGACGAAGAGGAAATAGCGATTGCCGCCGAAGAAGGGGACAATGCGCGCACTCACGCCGGGTGCCTTGGCGTAGGGGCCGGACTTGAGCAGCGTTTCGGCCAACGCACCGAGCACGGCGGTCGATTGGCGCTTGTACTGGTCGTATTTCTTTTGGCGCGCGAGGGCCTCGACGCGGGCGGTGACATCGTCGATGCGGACCACGAAGGTGAAAGTGAGGCCGGGCACGGGCAACTCCTCAGCGCGGCTCTTGGCGAAGAAGCCGTTTTGGAGATAATTGTGCTTGAGGTCGCTCATGGCCTGCACAAAGGAGAAGCCGCAGTGGTTGTTGGTGAAGATGAGTCCGTCGGGGCTGACGACCTCGCCGGTGCATCCGCCGCCGAAACGGCCGACGACATCGCGGAGCGAGGGGCGGTTGTCACTGTAGAGGGCTTCGGGGGCAAGCTGCAATCCGGCTTTGCGGAGAGAGTCGGCAAGGTGCTGCTCTTGCATGAGTTTGAGCAACCACATGCCCTCGTCGGCACGGGCTACCGTGAGCGAAAAGAGGGCGAGGAGGGCAAGAACGATTCTACGCATGGGGGGAAGAAAAGAAAGTGGAGAATGAGATGAAAAAAATGGGGAGATAACGCGCGAAAGTGCGGGACTTTGGGCGGAAAACGGGGGGCTTTGCACTGCGCCCGGGGGCGTTTCCACCCGACAAAGGCGGGAGGAGGCGGCGCTGCGGGACTGAATGACAGCTCACGGCGGGAGACGGCAAGACGCACTGCGGGGCGGGACTTAATGGCGGCTCACGGCGGGAGGCGGCAAGATGCGTTGCGGGGCGCGGGTGTTTCTCCCGCGGGCAGACGGACGGGAGCGAGGGGGCGCGGGCCGAATCAGTGGACGGTGACCATCGTGGCGCCGAATCCATACTCGCGGAAGGAGGCGTCTTGGTGGGTGCAGCGGGGATAGTGGCGCTTGAGGTCCTTGAGCAGGGCGGCACGCAGCACACCTTCGCCCTTGCCGTGGATGAACACGATGCGACGGCCGTGCTCTTTGGCGTGGGCGCGCATGGTGTCGTGGAAGACGCGGAGCTGGCACAGGAGAATGTCCGACGAGGTGAGGCCGGCAATGGAGTCGAGAACGGATTCGGCGTGGAGATCGACTTCGACAATGGCGTTGCGGTCGAGCGTGGCGGCACCGGGCACGGCGGCTCGGGCGGCCGCTCCTGCATGATCGCCCTTACGCGCGGGACGGTCGGGGTGCGCGGAAATTTCGGGGGTGACGAGGGCTTCTTCGATGGCTTCGGCGCTCACGGCGACGGACTTGGCGGGACGGTCGTTCTCCACAAGGCAGCGCACGAGGGCGGGTTCGTCGAAGAAATCGGAGTCGCCGAAGGTGTGGAGCTTGTAGAACTTCGTGCCGTCGACGCGCAGCGTGACGTTGAGGGGGAGTTTGAGCGCAAAGGGCTTGTCTTCCTTATAAGAGATGAGTTGAAAGGTGAGGCGCTCGAGGTCGGGGAGATCGTTGTGGGTGAGTTTGGCAAGAAAGACCTTGCGATTGGGCTCAACCAAGCCTTCGCGCCACAGCCGGTAGTCGGTGCCGTGTTGCGTGAGGGCGATGTAGCGAACGAAGAGGTTGGAGTCGTTGACGAAATAGGCCTCAAACTCGGTGACACTCAGTTGGCGGGTGTCGGCGGGCACGAAGGCAAGGTGGAGATTGAGGCTGTCGGCGCCTTTCCGCTCGAGGGGACGGGGGCGGAAGGTGATTTCGCGGTCGGCGGGATCGGCGTTTTCGTCGGCTGACCGGCCTTGCGCTGAGTTCGCCGCCCTCTTCTTCGTCGTCGTGGGCGGCGAGTGCGGCCTTGAAGCTGGTGTGGGTTTCGCCGTTGGGGGCTTTGCGGCGAGCGTCTCCTCGGGCGGTGGGATCATTGGGGTCGATCTGCTTGCTGCGGCGACCTGCGGCGGGTTTGCGCTCGAGGTTGTAGGCGTCGGTGTCTACCACGACGATTTCGTGGCGGAGGGTGGGCACTTCAAATCCGTCTTCGTCGGTGACGAGGACGAGGTCTTTGCCCTGAAATCCGGTGATGCGGCCTCCACCGACCGCGTTGAGAAAACGAACTTTGTCTCCGATGTTCATAAAATGGGGATGTTTTGGGGCAAAGGTACAAAAAAATCCGTGTGACACGTCGCACGGGAACAAAAAATCCCCGTCGCCACATGGGCAACGGGGAGTTCTATTTAGGATCGATCCTAAGATCGTTCTCTGTCGCTATTATTCAGCGATGCAGATAACGACGCGGTTCTGATCGTTGACAGCGAAGGGCTGAACAGTGTCACCCTTTGCGTCTTTGATGATGCGGTTGGCAGCGATGTTGCGCTTAACAAGCTCAGCGAAGACAGCGTTTGCACGTTGCTTGGAGAGACGGCTGTTGATCACTGCGTTACCGGTTCCGCGGTCGGCATAACCGGTGATGGAAACCTTGGCGTTGGGGTTCTGCTTGAGGTAGTTCACCACTTCGTTCACCTTCACGATTTCGCTGGGGCGTACCTTTGCGGAATTGATGAGGAAGAATACGTTGCGAGTGAGGCTTTGTACCTGAACGGGGGCAGGTGCGGGAGCAGGTGCGGGAGCGGGTGCAGGTGCGGGCTCAATAACTTCCTCTTCCTTCACTTCTTCTATGACAGGAGCCACAACGGGAGCCGGAGCCACCACAACGGGTGCAGCTTCGCCGATGCGTCCGAGACGGAACTTCAGACCTGCATAGGCGTCGAAGAGCCAGTCGGCGTTGCCACCGTCCTTGGAGTTGAACTTATCGGAGGTGACGGTAGCGAGACCTTCGAGGTTGAAGGAAACGCGCTTGGCAAGACGGAAGTCAAATTGCACACCACCGCGGCCGCTGACAACGTTCAGCTTGTTCTTCTCCCAGAGGAGCTGCATTTCTGCGGGATGACCGAGAGTGTACTTGTCGTTGTATGCGTCCTCATTCTTGAAGCCGTGGATGTAACCCACACCGAGGATACCGTAAACGGTGAAGAAACGGTTGGGGTTGTAGTGGCTGAAGATAGTGTTGAGGTCGAGCATAGCGTCGAGGCCGAGTTGACCGTAGTTCCACTTGTAGTAGTCCATACGATCGTGGTTGTAATCCCAGCCGTTCTTAGCTTCCCAGCCGCTGGCGTGGAGACGCAAGCCTACGGGACGCGAGAAACGATAGCCCACCGAGAAAGCAGCGGCGGGAGAAATGGTCTTCGACCACTTAAGGTGCTCACCGTAAGTGGTAGCCGCGCCACCCTGAAGACCGATCGTCCAATAAGGGCTGAAATCATACTTGGCCGAGCTCTGTGCGTTGGCACCGAGAGCCACTGCTGCGAGAGCAGCTACCAGAAAGTTCTGAATTTCATAACTGTGGTTATATTATTGAGTTGAATTATGCGATGCATAGTGCCGAAGGTGCGAAGTTTCTTCGGTTCCGCGTCCAAAGTCCTGCACTTTTCTACTATTACTCGTTGCAAAGGTAAGCCTTTTCAGAGAGCCACCCAACGTTTTTAAGGAAAAAAAGGATCTCAGACACAATATAAAAGAAGAAGCTTTGGATAAATGGGGCTTTTGGCACGCGCATTCGGCACTTTTGGGGCAAAATGGCTGATGAGGTCGTGCTATTGTCCCACCATAACCTTGTGACCGGCCCGAATTTGCACGCCGGTGGTGCCTTTCGGAGCTTTGCGCCCGGTGAGATCGAAATTGTCGGCGGATTTTTGCGGAAAAAAATCGGCTGTTTTTTTCCGGCAGACCCGCCTTGTTTTTTTGCGTTTCGCCGCCCAGTTTCACAGCTTCGATGCCCACGAGGGGGTTTTGCTCACGCGTTTGGTAGACGCGCACCCAGTCGAACCGCGTTTCGTAGCGGAAGTTCATGTCGGGACCTGCCGCCCAACTGCCGTCGCCCACGCTCTGGTTGAGAATGAGATAGAAGGGTTCGGTGTAAGGCCACTGCCCGTTGGCCAAGGCATCGGCGTTGGTGCTCTTCACCGCGGTGCCGGCCACTTTTCCGTCGACGCTCCATGTGATTTGGGTCGGTGTCCACTCGACGGCGAAGGTGTGGTAGCGCGAATAGTCGATGTCGCCCATTGCAAAGTGCGACATCGGATCGTTTTTGTGCTTGAGGTTGAACGTCCAATTGGAGTGCAGGGTGTGATAGGCCTTGTTTTCGTTGTTGATCTGCTCCCAAATGTCGATTTCTCCCTCGTGCGGCCAACCTTTTTTGCTTTTGGCAGGCATCATCCAGAAGGCGGGGAAGTTGCCACTGTGGGGGGTGGTGAAAATACGCGCCTCGGCTCGGCCGTAGCGGAAGGAGTAGCGGCCTTCACTCCGCACTCCGCCGGTGATGAAATCCTTTTGTTCGCCCTTTGCCTTGAGGGAATCGGGCGTGGCCATGGCGCGGCACACCAATTCTCCGTTCTGCACGAAGACCGTGAGGGGCGAATCGGAGTGGAAGCGGGCCCAGGTGGGATTGCGGCGGACGGTGCGCGACCAGATTTTGGCGTTGGGCTGCGAACCGTCGGGGGCATCGAACTCGTCGGCGAAGGCAGGCAAATATTTTGCGTTTTGGCCGGGCACATAGTGGGCGATGATGCGCACGTCGCCCTGCATGACTGCGGCGGGAAGCGTGATTCGGCCGTCGGCGGCGGGGATGAACTCGGTTTCGGTCCACTGCGGCGTGCCGCCCACGATGGAGGGACCGTCGAGTTCGCGGCCGTGGCGCACGGCAAAGCGCTCAAGTTCATAACCGGCATCGGGGGTGACGACGCGGAGGGCGAGGGCTTCGTCGGAAGCCACGGTGAGGGGCAGCGCGCCGTCGGGGGCATAGAGATTGGCGTTACGCGTATCGAGACTCAGGCGGGACTCGGCGTAGGCTTTGCCCTTGACCTCGAGCCAGGTGTCGACGATGGCGCCGCGATTGGTGAGGATGCCGTTTTTGCCCTTGGCGCTGTTTTCCGATCCGAGTGAGCCGGCGGGATCCACACTGTCCCAGTCGACTTTGAAACGCAGGCGATAGCGACCGGGCGCAAGGTTGGCGGGCAGGCGAAACGCGGGGGGATTGAGTGCGCTGCCGTAACCTTGGACGTTGGGCGCGATGGTGCGGCCGGTCATGTCCTGACCTTGATAGTAGGAATAGGCGAGGAGGTCGCCGTCGCTGGTGAAGTTGCCGTCACTGTCGCGGTCTACGAAGACGTATCCGTGCATCCATGTGGCGCCATTGTTGCCGTAATCGAAGCGCACCTCGACGCGATCGCCGGGACGTGCGGTGAGGGTTTCGGCTGTGAGGTCGGTGTAGGGGGCGGGGTTGGCAATGGTGAGCCGACGGGCGCCGGCCGAGGTGGTAAAGGTGACGCCGCGCAAAGGACGGTCGGCGGAAACAGCGGGCGCATTCTTGTCGAAGTGCAGGGGATAGTCGGATTGCGCCGCGGCTCCGAGCGGGAGCAGCAGGGCGAAGGCGAGGAGGTAGGGTTTGATCATGCGATGAAAGAATGATAGGAGGGAGGGAGGTTCGGGCGGCGGGGACAGACCGAACGGAGATGGGTCGACAGTGCTACGTCTCGGGGACGGGCGAAGGGCCGGGCGGAGGAAAAACAAAAAGGCATACGAGATACCATGTGGCTCCCGTATGCCTTTTGAGCTGCTGTGCGAATTAACGCAACACTTTGTGTCCACCGACGATCTGCAGTCCGTGTGCCGATTCGCTGACACGGCGACCGCTGAGATCATAGACCGCTTTCGATGCGGCGGGGGCGGCGGCTTTCAGCGCACCGAGGCCGGCGGGTTTCGTAAATTCGATTTCCACCGTGGCACCGGCGGGCACATCCTTCAGTTCGTAGGCACCTTGCGTGGCAGTGGGCACCACTTCCAGATTTTTCTGGCCGACGTGAACATAGACCGTGGTGAGGTCTTTGTCGGATTTCACCACGAGGGGTGCGCCTTTGTGGCTGACGATGCGCGTCGCAGTGGGCTTTCCGTTCACCCAAGTGATGTCTACCGTGAAGTTACCCACGGCTTTCAGACCGGTGACGTGACCATTCTTCCAAACGGAGGGAAGCGCGGGCAGGATCTCGATGATGTTGTCCTGACTTTGGAGCAACATTTGCGCGATACCCGAGCACATTCCGAAGTTACCATCGATTTGGAAGGGAGCATGCGAGTCGTAAAGGTTGTAATAGATACCACCTTGTCCTTCGTCCACGCCGTAGGTGGTGGAGTGACGCAGGGCGTTATTGAGGATCACACGGGCATGGTCGCCATCTTTGGCGCGTGCCCAGAGATTTGCCTTCCAGCCCATCGACCAACCGGTGGCCACATCGCCGCGGAAACGGAGCGAGCGTACGGCAGCATCGTAGTAACCTCCGTCGCCGGGACGCACTTGGTTGAGCGGGAAGAGGCACATGAGGTGGCTCATGTGGCGGTGGTTGGGGCCTTGTCCGCTGGTGAAGTTCGAATACTTCCACTCACGGAGCAGCAAATCGCCCTTTTTAATATTGCGTTGATCGGCCTGTTGCTTCCACGTCGTGCCGTCGTAGGCTTCGGTGTGGAGACCGGTATCGATATGATCGAGGTAATTGTCGAGTTGCTCCACGTCGGCGGGCGTGAGTCCCAGCTCGGCTGCGCTCAATTCGTTGATGGCGTCACGGCAAATCTGCAGGTTAGCGCGCACCAATTGCTGAGCATGTGCCACACCATCCTCGGTGGGACCGTGTTCGGGCGACCATTCGTTGGGGCAAACCCACGTGCCGTCCTTCACACGCGTGTCTTTTTTGAGGCGTTGCATCCAGAATTCGGCCGAACTCCACATGGCGGGGAAGGCACGTTTGAGGTATTCTTTGTCGAGTGTGTAGCGATAGTGGTCCCAAAGGTGGGTGCAATACCAGGCATTGGCCACGCAGTATTGCGATCCCCAGGTAGACATGCCGCCGAAGATGCTACTTTCGGTGAAGACGGTCCATCCTTTCGTCTGTCCGGAGCGTTGTGCTGCTTTGCGCCAGGCGGCCGAGGTAGAATTGTCGATGATAAAATCGAGGAAAGGCACGTGGCACTCGCTGAGATTGGTTTGTTCGGCGGGCCAATAGTTCATTTGCACATTGATATTGGTGTGCACGTCGGAATTCCAAGGCGCATGTGCGCTGTTGTTCCAGATACCTTGCAGGTTGTTGGGCACATGTTGTGCACCGCGGCTGGAGGAAATTTCGAGATAGCGTCCGTAGTGGAAGTAAAGTTCCTCGAGGAAGAGTCCATCGGCCGAGTTTTTGTTGTTCTGAGATCCGCTATAGAACTTCACCAGGTCCTCGGTATTCTTTTTCGAAGGGTTGGGTGTGATCTGGAAGTCCACGCGCCCCATGAAAGAAGTGAAGTTTGCCACGTGCGCGTTGAGGAGTTCGTCCCACGACTTGGCAGCCGCAGCGTCGACGATGCCTTTCACGCGGTCGGCGAGCTGGGCGGCGTCGCCGGAAGTGCGGGCCGGCACCGAACTGTCGAAGCTCGTTCCGCCACAAAGGAGGAGAATCACTTCGGAAGCGCCGTCCACTTCGATGCCATCTGCCGTGGCGCGGAGCGTACCGCCCACGGGAATCACCTTCATCAGGGCGTTGTGGTAGATGGTTTGGAGTTTACCGTTGAACGTCCCGGTGCCGTCTGCGGCATACGTCGCATTGTCGGCGTGCAACTCGTCGCCGGGCACGAGCGAGAAGCAGAGATGGAGTTTATTGGCGCCTTGTGCCGTGTAGCGCGCGGCCACTACGCCGTCGGGGGCGGAGGCAAAGTAACGACGGGTGTAGAGCGTGCCGTCTTTGTCGGCAAAGTTCACCCCGCCGATGCCCTTATCGATGTCGAGATAGCGCACATAGTTGAGCACTTTCTTGTTGGCCGTTCCGTCGAAGGCGTCGGTGTTGAGGTTCTTCACGAAGACACCGCCGAAGTTCAGGAAGCAACCGAAGCCACTGTTGGGGCCGTCGTTGCCTCGCGTGTTGATGTCGTTCGGACCACCGGCCCAGAGCGTCTTTCGTTGAACTGAATTTCGTCGTTCATCACGCCGCCGAAGAGGCTGGCGCCCAACGAACCGTTACCGATGGGGAGGGAATACTCCATCCAGGGGTTCGACACGCCCATAGCCGGTTTCTTGTACCACAGGGTGTGGCGGCTTTCGGGGGTGAAAGCGGCGATTTGGGTCAAAGGATACTCCCAGCGTCCGTTTTGCGGGAGCTGTTGGCGATAGGCCGTGTAGGTCACCGGCGGTTGGAAGGAAGGATCGACGAAATAGAGCGGGTTGTTCGGGTCGCCTGCGTTCCAGAATCCAAGTTCTTTGCCCGCGCCGGCACCGCCCCACTGGTTGATTCCCTTGTTTTTTTCGTTGCTTTTGGTGATTTCGTAGCATCCGTCGTGTCCCGGGCTGGCGATGAGGGCGAGTTGGATGGCTTTAGACTTGTCGGCCGTCGCACCGATGTGCGTATTATCGGCCGCCATTGTGACGTAATTGCCCTTGTCCGAACGGAGCACAAAGGCATCTTTATTGCCGATCAGCGCGAAAGTCTGTCCGTTTTTGGCGAACAAGGCGGTGCGCATCGACAGTCCGTCGCCATTGTCTTGCAGGAAAGCCTCGCCCGTCTTGAACTGGATGCGCACATATTGGGGTGCGGCTTCCGTACTGAACACGGGCTCCAACTTCTGCGCGCCCGCCGCCACCCAAGTCAGGGTGAGGAGAACGAAAAGTGAAAGCAATCTTCTCATGTAGTGAGGAATAGATAAGGTAAAGATTTGAATAAAATTCATGTTTGGCGGGCACATTCCTTCGCCGGGGGCGCGGAGGTACCGAAAAAGCGGGAAGTGTGGCAGGCTTACCTGGCAAAACGCAGGCGATACACGCGAACACTGTCATGCTCGTGTGGCAAAAATAGTATTTTCCCGTCAGATAAACAATTTTTCTCGGACAATTATTTTTCAATTTGCCATGTGCCGCACGCAAAAGCGGCGTCCCTCGGGAGGAGGAACGCCGCAGTGCAAGAAAAAAATGAAATGACGGAGTGTCTTATTCAGTACTATATAAGAGATGAGTCGCAGGCTTGCGGCTTACATCATGCCGCCCATGCCGCCCATACCGGGGGCGCCCATCGGCATCTCGGGCTTGTCTTCTTTTTTGTCGCAGATCACGCACTCGGTGGTGAGGAACATGCCGGCCACAGAGGCTGCATTTTCGAGCGCCACGCGGGTCACCTTGGCGGGATCCACAACGCCGGCTTCGCGGAGGTTGACAAACGTGTCGTTCTTGGCGTTGTAGCCGAAATCGCCCTCGCCTTCGCGCACCTTGTTCACGATCACTGCGCCTTCCACGCCGGCATTGCGGCAGATTTGGCGGAGGGGTTCTTCGATGGCACGGCGAATGATGGCGATACCCGTCTGTTCGTCGGCGTTGTCGCCCTTCACGTCGGCCAGTGCCTCCTGGGCGCGGATGTAAGCCACGCCACCTCCGGTCACGATGCCCTCTTCGACAGCGGCGCGTGTGGCACAAAGTGCGTCGTCGCAGCGATCTTTCTTCTCCTTCTGTTCGGTCTCACTGGCTGCACCGACCTCGAGCACGCACACGCCGCCCGAGAGTTTGCCGAGACGCTCCTGGAGTTTCTCCTTGTCGTAGTCAGAAGTCGAGTTTTTGATCTCGTTTTTGATCTGCTGCACGCGTTCGGCAATGTTTTCTTTCTTACCTGCGCCGTCCACGATGGTGGTATTGTCCTTCGTCACGGTGACTTTCTCAGCGGTGCCGAGCATGTCGAGCGTAGCCTGCTCGAGTTTGAGTCCCTTGTCCTCGCTGATCACCACGCCGCCGGTGAGCACGGCGATGTCCTCGAGCATGGCCTTGCGACGGTCGCCGAATCCGGGCGCCTTCACGGCACAAATCTTCAGCTGCGTGCGCAGGCGGTTCACCACGAGGGTGGTCAGTGCTTCGCTGTCCACATCTTCGGCGATCACCAAGAGGGGGCGTCCGCTCTGCACGGCGGGTTCGAGGATGGGGAGGAAGTCTTTGAGGTTGGAAATCTTCTTGTCGTAGATCAAGATGTAGGGGTTCTCCATCTCGCAGTGCATCTTTTCGGCGTCGGTCACAAAGTAAGCCGAAAGATAACCACGGTCGAACTGCATACCCTCGACGGTTTTGAGCACCGTGTCGCGTCCCTTGGCATCTTCGATGGTGATCACGCCATTGGCCGTGACAGCGCGCATGCCGTCGGCGATGAGTTTACCGATTTCGGCGTCGTTGTTGGCCGAAATGGTGGCCACCTGTTCGATCTTGTCGTAGTTGTCGCCCACCTGTTCGGCCTGCGATTGGATGTGTGCCACCACGGCGCTCACCGCCTTGTCGATACCGCGCTTGAGATCGAGAGGATTGGCACCGGCGGCCACGTTTTTCATGCCTTCGGTGAGGATGGCCTGCGTGAGCACGGTGGCCGTCGTCGTACCGTCGCCCGCATCGTCGCCCGTCTTGGAGGCCACGCTCTTGACGAGCTGTGCGCCAGCGTTTTGGAAGGAGTCTTCGAGTTCGATCTCCTTGGCCACGCTCACACCGTCCTTGGTGATGCGGGGCGCACCAAACTTCTTATCGATCACCACGTTGCGGCCTTTCGGTCCGAGCGTGACTTTAACGGCGTCGGCCAGGGCGTCGGCGCCTTGGCGCAGGAGTTCGCGAGCATCTACGTTGTACTTAATATCTTTTGCCATGATCTGTTGCTAATTAAGATAGGGGTTGGCGTGTCGGCGGGCAGTGAGGCGCACACCGTTCCACGCGGAAATGAATTGAGAAATCGCTTTGAGGGCGAAGCCAAACGGCTCGGGTGGTTTTATTCCACCACGGCCAAGACGTCGCTCTGTCGCATGATGAGCAACTTTTCGCCGTCTATTTCCACTTCGGTGCCGGCATATTTACCGTAGAGCACATTGTCTCCGGCTTTGAGCACCATGGTTTCGTCCTTCGTGCCTTGACCCACAGCCACCACCGCGCCGCGGCTGGGTTTTTCCTGTGCGGTGTCGGGAATGATGATGCCGCCGACGGTTTTTTTCCTCGGCCGGTGCGGGCTTGACAAGCACGCGATCTGCAAGCGGTTTGATAGTCATTGTTGTCGTTCTTTTGATGTTTTGAATTTGTCCTTGTGGAATGCAAAGACCTTGCCAAGGGAGGCCGACGCCACGGAGTGCGACATTTTGTCAGCACAGATGACAAAAACGCGGTGCCGCTCCCCATTCCGACGGTCATCACGGCGGGGCGTGCGTCACTTTGCAACCCGATTGCGAGAAGAAAGGTCTATTTTTGCATTGTCGTCCTCTCGCTCGTGACCCTTTTCGCGCACCCAAGCGACGACGACACGCCTTATTATATAGAACTCCCCGCGACGCCTCACGGCCTCATCCGCGGTTTTACTCCCCTTGTCCATGTCCTCTCTCCTCCCCCTCTCGTCCTTTTCGGCCGGCGGCCGGCACCTTGCCCACCGCGTGCCCACCTTGCCGACCGATCACGCGCCGTTTCTGCTCGAAAGTCGCGCGTTTTCGTTCAGCATCTCCCCGTTTTTCGCCCATAACGCCCCGCTTTCTTCGTCCGCACCGCACGGCACCTGCTGCGGCGGGGAGACCGCGGCAGCCACGCGCCCTGCGCACCCCCACACCGCCCCTGCGTGCGGCTGCACCTGCTGCGGGCACGCCGGCCGCGGGGCCGATCAAGATCACGAGCCCGAAGACGGATGGCGCCAATGGGTGCGCCCCGCTGTGGGTTTGGCCCTCGCCCTCTCCGCCTGGGGCCTCCTGCACGCTGTGCCCGCCCTCGCTCCGTGGGAGCGCCTGCTCTACGTGCCGGCCTACGTGTGTGTGTCGGTCGGCGTGTGGCGCGAGGCGTGGGAATCGGTGCGCGGCGGCAGCTGGTTCAACGAGTTCACCCTCATGCTCCTGGCCACGGTGGGCGCGCTCGCCCTCGGCGACTGCCCGGAGGCCGTGGGCGTGATGCTCTTCTACCTGGTGGGCGAAACCCTGCAGGGCATGGCCGTCGGGCGTGCCCGCGCCGACATCGCTTCGGTGGCGGCGCTGCGGCCCGATCACTGTACGGCGGTGGACGAGCACGACGATTCGCTGCACGAGGTCGCCCCGACCACCGTGGTGCCCGGCACCGTGCTGCACATTGCCCGCGGCGCGCGGGTGCCCCTCGACGGCCTGCTGCTCACCCCCTCGCTGCGTGCCGACACGTCGGCCCTCACGGGCGAGAGTGCACCGCGCAGTTTCACCGCCGGTGACGAGTTGGCGGCCGGGGTCATCGCGCTCGACCGCACAGCCCGCATCCGCGTGACGAAACCCTACGGCGAAGATGCCCTTTCGCGCATCATGCACCTCGTGGAGGAGGCCGCCGAACGCAAAGCCCCCGCCGAACAAATGATGACGCGCATCGCCCGTGTCTACACGCCCGTGGTGGTGGCGCTGGCCGCCCTGCTCGCTGCCGTGCCCACGGTGCTGGCGGCCGTGCGCCCGGACTGGGGCATCGCCGCACCGCAATGGTGGTATCGCGCACTGGTGTTTCTGGTGGCTTCCTGCCCCTGCGCCTTGGTGCTGAGCGTGCCGCTGAGCTATTTCCGCGGCATCGGCGTGGCCTCTCGGCGCGGCATCCTCTTCAAAGGAAGCCTGCATCTGGACCGCGCGGCCGACATCGACACGGTGGTGTTCGACAAAACGGGCACCCTTACGCACGGCACGGTGACGGTGGCCGACGGCGTGGACAGCGGCACGGCGGGTGCTTTCACGGTGGCCGACGACCGCACGCGCTCCTCGGCTGCGCCGGCGATCGAGGCCCTGCACCGCATGGGCATCCGCACGGTGGTGCTCTCGGGCGACGAGCGCGCGAAGGTGGAAGCCCTGGCGCGCGAAATTCGTCTCGACGAATGGCACGGCGCTCTCCTGCCGGCCGACAAACTCACGGCACTCGAAGGGCTCATCGCCGCAGGAAGGCACACGGCCTATGTGGGCGACGGGGTGAACGACGCCCCGGTGCTGGCGCGCGCCCACGTGGGATTGGCCATGGGGGCCGAGGGAACGGACGCCGCAGTGGACACCGCCGATGCGGTGCTGGCCACCGACGATCTGCGGCGCGTGCCCGAAGCGCTGCGCATCGCACGCCGCACGCGCCGTCTGGTGTGGACCAACGTGGCGCTGGCCGTGGGCATCAAACTCGCGGTGCTGGTGCTCTCGGCCTTCGGCCTGGCGGGCATGTGGGCAGCGGTGTTTGCCGACACGGGCGTGGTGCTGCTCTGCGTGGCCGTGGTGCTGTTGGCGCGCTTCCCCGCTGGAGTGGCACAACCGGCGGATCGCGAGGCCGAAATGCACAGCGAATCGGCGGAAAAATCGTAACTTTGCGCTCATCGTCTCGGCGTGCGGCGCAGCGCCCTCCGGCGGCCGTCGGCGCGTGCCGAGACGTTCCACCCCTTTCTTTCCCTTTGTCTCATGACCACTCCCGAAGAAGAAAAACTCTTGCACCGCGGCATTCGTCCCACCGCGGCACGTCTGCTGGTGCTGCGCGCATTGGAGGCGGCCGGTTGCGCCCTTTCGTTGGCCGACTGCGAGGCGCGGTTGGGCACGATGGAGCGCAGCACGGTATTTCGCGCACTTTCCACCTTTGCCGAGCACCATTTGGTGCACCATGTGGAGGATGGCACGGGACAGTTGAAGTATGCGCTCTGTCCGGACTCGTGCCATTGTGGCGAAACCTCGGCCGACGATCCGGCAGACCTGCACCTTCATTTCGTTTGCGAGCGTTGTCACCGCACGCTCTGCTTGCCCGATGTGCCGATTCCCATCCCTCAGCTTCCCGATGGCTTTGTGATTCACACGGCGGGCTATGTGGTGCGTGGCATCTGCGCCGATTGTGCCGCTCGCTCGCGATCTTGATGCCGCGCTTGGGATGCAGCGGAGCGAACTTGCCGTTCATTTCCGCAAGCTGTCCACGCCACTCCCCACCACCCCACTCCCCTCTCGGGCTGCACCCGCGTTTTTTCCACACACCGCCCACGCCGCTCCTACTCTCTGCAGACTTGTCTCCGCGCCTTCCCGCACCTGCGCCACGTCCCGCCTGGCTGCACGCCATTCCCTCCGCATGGCCACCGCCGCGATGGGACCTTTCTTCCGAAAACACAAAAAAACGAGCACCGTTCCTTGGGGAGCGGTGCTCGTTTTGAGATGCTAAGCGGTCGACATTCGGCCGAGTGGTGTTGACCTGCGCCACTATGGGCGGTCACACCGGTGGGAAGCGCGTGCGCCGACGGGGCTTACCGTGCGCGACGTGCGCGGTAGATCTGATTGACGCGACGCTGTACTTCGGCATAGCGGCCGGCGAGTCGATCTTTGCGCACTTGGCCGTTGCCATAGACGCCGCGCATCACTTCGCGGGCGGTTTGTTCCACACTGCTCGTGGGCGCCTGTGTGGGCGCGGCGGCCGTGGTCGGCGCAGAGGTGGACGTGCTCGACGCAGAGGTGGACGTGCTCGACGCTGATGCGGGAGCGTTCGATGTGGAAGCGGAAGCTCTCGATGTGGAAGCGGCCGTCGTCGGTGCAGAGGCGGCGGAGTGGGTCTCGCCACCGGCCTTGGCACTCGATGTTTCGCCCGCCGGGGCGGCGGTGGTTTCGGCGTTTCCGTTCGCTGCGGGAGCAGCTTTGCCGGCGCCTTCGCTCGCAGCTGCTTCTCCGCCGGAGGGCGACGCAGCTGCCGACGCACTATCGACGACAACACTGTCGTTCTGTCCGGCAGTCGCCACACTCGGCGTGCGATCGTCGCCACATTGGCGCACGAAATACACACCTCCTGCGGCCAACAGGGCCACGACCACGACGGCCACCCACCATTTTCCACCACCCGATGAGGGGTTGTGGCGCCGCTCAGGGGCTTTTGGGCGCAGTTCCTTCCACCTTGGGCACGGAAACTTCCGAATTCTCTTTCGTGCGGAGGGTGACTTTGCGTTTGAGTTGGACCATGGAAAGGGCTTTTAGTCGTTGCAGATGAGTGCGAAACCGGGCACTTCGTCGAAGGCAGTGCCGAGATCCATCACGCGGCTCTCGTTGATGAGGGCGAATTCGCCGTTGTTGTTGGCAATGGAGCAAACAAGATAAACGTGTCCCTGGCTGGGATCGTCCATGTTCACCTCGAGGTTGTCGCCGGCATCGCTGGTCACTTCCACACGACCGCCCTCGTCTGCGAAGGTCACATCGCGTCCTTTGATGGCCGCATCGTAGTTCACCACGCAGATGTAGGCTTTCTCGATGTCAGCGAGGGTGGCCACGTTGATTTGTTCCACTTCCTCACCGCCGGGAGAGGGTTCTTTTTGGTCGCCCATGTGGAGGATGTAGGGGAACTCGGTGAGCGAACCGAGGTCCTTGCGGCGGCGACGGTATTCGTCGGAGAAGACACCGCCTGTTTCGCCGTCTTTCTTCTTGAAGAAGAGACAAAGGTCGAGGTCGGTGGCCGACTGCCAGAGCATGCGCACCTTGAGTTTTCCGGAAAAGGTGAAAGTTGCGGTTTCGCCCTTGGTGCGGAGGGTGATTTTGCGTTTGAGTGTTACTGCCATAGTGGGTAAGTGGGGTTTAAAGGGTTGAGATTTCGAATGGAAACAGGGGGACGCCGTGCCGCCCTCGGGGAGCGGAGGCGCCAAACGGGGAGGAGCCGGCTAAAAGCGGAGGCACGCTGTGGCGGAAAGGGGGCATCGCCGTGTCGAGCGGTGCGCTATTCGGCCGCGGTGGGGATCCTCACTCGCAGATGAGGGAGAAGCCGGGCACTTCGTTGAAAGCCGTGCCGAGATCCATGACGCGGCTCTCGTTTTTGAGGGCGTAATTGCCGTCGCGGTTGAGGATGGAGCAGACAAGATAGACGCTTCCTTGCTCGGTGGCATCGGCTTGTACTTCCAAATTGTCGCCGGCGTCGCTGGTAATCTCCACGCGGCCGCTCTCATCGGCGAAGGTGACATCGCGACCGTCCGTGGCTGCGCCGTAATTGACGATGCAAACGTAGGCTTGCTCGAGGTCGGCCAGCGATCCGACGTTGATTTGCTCTACAGATTCGCTGCCTTCGCCGGGTTCGGGGCTGTCGCCGAGATGAAGGATGTAGGGAAACTGGTCGAGCGCGCCGCGATCGGTCATGCGGCTGCGGAAGAGGTCGGAGAACACGCCGCCCACTTCGCCGTCCTTGCGGCGGAAGAAGAGACAGAGGTCGAGATCCGTTTCAGACTGCCAAAGGAGTCGCACTTTCAGGCGGCCGGTGAAAGTAAAGGCGGCCTCTTCTTTGCGACGAAGGGTGACTTTGCGTTTGAGACGCACTTGGGGTTGATCAGACATGGGAGAGAGGGGTTGAAAGGTTTGTATATATAAGATGTGTGTCAGGCGCAACGACACCCCGCACGGCTTCTTGCTGCGCACAGCGGGGAGGGCGTTTCGCGCACGGCGCACATTAGCGTTCGTCGTCTGTGCGTTCGCGCACGTTGCAGATGAGTTTGAAGCCGGGAATCTGCTCACAGGCCTCGACAATGGTGAGGACTTTGCGCTTGCGCAGGAGCCTGATGAGGCCATCGGGACCCTTTTGGAGATTGGCCACCCAATAGACGCAGCCTTCGCCCTCAGAGCGGAGGTTGCTGTGGTGATAATCGCCGGCCTTCGTTTGAAAATCGACATAAGCGCCCGCTTCTTCGAAAAACGAAGTGCTCTCGGCATTCGCCGCCTCGTAGTCCTCCACACAGATGCAGGCCTTTTCGATGCCGCGGAGCTCACCGATGCAGATTTCCTCGGTGGCGCCTCCACCTTTTTGGGGCAGCGTCTCGTCGCCCCGGTGCAAAATGTAGGGGAACTTGTCCAGGCTGCCCATATCATCGAGACGTTCGCGATAGTCGGAGGAGAAAACGCCGCCCGTACCCCCATCTTCGCCGCGATAGAACAGGCAGAGATCGAGGTCGCGCGCCGTCAGTTCGTCTCGGTCGGCGGCATTCCAGCAAAGTCTAACCTTCATTTTATTCTTGAACGTGAAGATAATGCCACTTTTCTCCCGGATGGTGACGTACGGTCGCCTCTCCGCGTCGGTGCATGGCACACCTTTTTTCCTAATACTGAGCAGTGGGTCTTCGGTCATGGGGACGATGAATTTAGAAATCGAACTCATTTAAAGAATAGCCCTTCTGGGTTTCGTTTTTTGCGCCCTTCTTTTGTTTGTCGTCGGACGCGGGTTTCGCTTTGCCCCCTCCGTTCTTTTTGCCGGTGGCGGGTTTGGGGGCTTCTCCTTCGCCAAAGAACCCTCCAGGATCGTCTATTCCCGACGGTTGATCCGCAGGTTGTTGCGTCGGCCCGGCGAAGAAGCCTTTTTTTTGATCCTCTTCTTCGAAAATTCGTTTGAAGAGTCTCGTCACGCTCTCCTTTTGTTGGGGTGTTATGGCGTCGGCTTTGAGCGCTTCGAGGAGCCTTCTGGCTTCTTTATAGCTGCGGTCGGTAATCAGCACCTTGACTCTTTCCAGCGCTTCTTCAAATTGCCGGCGATCACGCTCGGCGCGCACTCGTTCTTTGGCGCGTTCCACCCGTTCGGCGAGTTCATCGTCTTTGCGGCAGCGGAGCACCTCTTCGGCGTAGCGGACAAAGGCGGCCCAATCGCCGTCGAACGAGGCTTTGTTGTAGCGTTTTGTGCAGTCGTCGATGAACTCTTTTTGCTTTTGCTCGGCTTCGGCAGCCCGTTTGTGCTGCTCTTCGAGGGCTATCCACTCACTTTGCAGCTCTGGATCGAGGAAAGCGGCGAGCCGGCGCGCACATTCGGCGGCCTTTTTCGTGGTCATGCCGATCGACAGCGCGGGTATATTCCTCCTTCATGGCGAGGATTTTACTCTCGCGCTCGCTGATTTTCAGTCGGCAGGGTACTCATGCGCGGCTGCAAATCGGGGTGGTTCGGGTCGAGGAATTGCACTTTCTCGAATTCCTCGAGGGCTTTGTGGTAATTGCCCTGCTGTTCGAAGACGGCGGCGCGGGCGAAAAATTCGCCGATGCGGGTGGCCTGATCGATTTGCTTGGTCGACTCGTCGTGAATCTTCTTGGCGGTTTTGGAATCGGGGCGCACATTGAGGGCAGTTTTGGCGTGTGTGAGCGCCTCTTGCCAGTCGCGGTGCTCGAAAGCGTCCTGCGCCTGTTGGATGCTGCTTGCATATTGCTCGGCGCGCACCTTGTCTTCGGCGATGTTGCGGTTGGCGGTTTCGAGTTTCGCTTTGGCCTCCTTGTCTTCGGGGCGAAGTTGGAGTGCATTTTTGGGCCCAGTCGCGCATGCTGTGCCACTCCTTTTTTTCCGTTCGCACTCTTCAATTTTGGCCATGGCCGTGAAGAACTCTTCCTTGTCCTTGCGTGCGGCGGCTTCTGCCATCGCCTTTTTCGTCGGCAAGGCGGGCGGCTTCGCGTTCGCGCTCGGCCTCGGCCTGTGCATTGCGCTGGGCGATGAGTTCCTGCTCGCCGAGTTTGCGGTGCTTTTGGGTTTCGGTGCTGAACTGGTCGAGGTTAATCTCGCGATAGACGGAGACAATTTTGGGAAGGTCGCAGCGGCGGAAATAAACGAGGTCTTCTTTTTGAAAACGGTAGCTGGCCGTGACGGCTTCGCTGAACTTTTCGTTCACAAATCCATCGCCGAGGAAGAGGATACCGCGGAGAAAATCGTCGGGTTTTAGGACTTTGGCCACGAAATTTTTGATCTCGTTGATGACGGCCCGGACGATTTTTTCGGTGCGGTCGTTGATTTCTTCGGCGATTACGTTCACATCGAAGGTGTTGGGGGCCACGGAAAAGCGCACGCCCAGCAAGTGTACGGGGCGTCCGCCTCGGGTGGCATCGAGTTGGCGCAACCACCCTTCGGCATGCTGTTCGAGGTTGCTATACTCTCGTTCTTTCTCCTCAGGGGTGGAAAGAAAATGCTGCACATTGTTGATTTTCGCTACGATAGTTTCGACCAGCGCGCGCACTCTGGGGTCGGTGCCCATACCGGGGAGGGAGTTTTCGGCCAACCGCACGAAGGTTTCGCCTTCGCGGCGGTAGATGCTGAAATGCAGATGCTCGTTGTAGGCATTGAGCACGAGGTAACACCCGTCTTCGCACAAGTGGTTGCTGCGTCGGGCGTGTTCGAGCGCGAGATGTTCGACGGGCACGGAACGTTCGCACACGTCGAAGCCTTCGTTTTTGAGTACATTTTCGACAAAGATGTTGCGCGAGGCGTAATCTACGTCGGCGGCGAAGGAGATGTAGGTGGGCACTTGGCGGCCGGCGCAGGGTGAACTGTCATAGCCCGCGGCTTCGCTCCACTCATCGAGGATGCCGGCTTCTTTGAAGAGGTGGCTGATGGGTTGCTCGCGGTCGTAGAGCGAGAAGGTTTTGGTGTTTTCGGCCATGAGTCGGAACACCTGACCGAAACAATGGGGTTCGCCTTTGAAATAGGCGTTTTTGTAAGCATTTCCGTAGAGCACACGGTTATATTCCGTGTCTTCGCGGAAGAAGAGTTCGAAGTATTCGTCGTCCGTTTTGGGACGAATCGGTTTCACCACGTCATTATCGTCGCGCACGGCGGCAACAATGTAGTGAGTGTCGACATAGAGAAAAAGATAATTCATGTGTGCAAGGGAGAAAGCTGTGTCTCCTGTCCGTTTTGCTCATCGGTGCGCATTGGTTCATTGGCGCTACGGTCGGCAAGTTGGGGCATTTTGACGAAAAACAGAAGCGTTTCTTCGATTTTCGCCCGTGTTTTGGTTGCGACTCCGCAGTTTTGCATCGCCGTGTGGGCGACGGGCTACAGCGGAGGCGAATAGGCGGTGAAAATGAGGACAGTCTGTCGGCCGATGAGGGCGGCGGCCGATGGAATCGGCAAGCGATGCCCACCCCTGCGGGCGGCTGCGCGCCTCACTCCCGAGGAAGTGGGCGCACAGTGCCGCGTGGGCAGATGGAGCAGGGGCCGGTGGAAGCCTCAGCTCCGCCGCCGTCGTGCACAACGGACGCGGCGACGCAGAGCGACTTCGCAGAGCGGCCGGCACGTGTGCTATCAGACGAAGATCTTCTTGATGACGGTCTTCAAGAAGCAGGCGCCCTCTGCAATGATGAGCGGCTGGTGGTAGGGGAATTCTCCACTCTGGTGGCGGAGGGCCTTCTTGTATTCGTCGTCCTCGGTGACAAAGCTGGCGATGCGGTCGGAGAGGTCGACCAGATCTTCGCGCAGGTCTTCGGCTTTGGCGTAGAGTTTCGTTTTGTGACTCACGAAATCGCAGAAGATGTTCATGAAGACTTCGAAATTCTTGGTGCCGCTGAACGACAGGCGGTTCATGTTGTCGGCAAAGTATTCGCCGGAGAGTTCGTCGTCGGCTTGCAGCGTGACAGACGCCTCATTATCCTGCAAATATTGCACGCCGGTTTCGCCGCAGAGGTCTTTTTGGTTGAGGGATTCGGCTTTGACCACCTCTTTGGGCTGCACCAATCCCTTGGCTACCTCCGACTTGTTGTCGACTTCGATGTCGGTTCGGTAGCGAACTTCGACTTCTCGGTCGATCATGAGGTGGAGTCCGGCATTGAGACAGTCGGCGTAATACCTTTCTGTGGCGTTGGTGCCGGCGGGTTCGCGGAGCCAGTGGAAGAGTCGGCCGCCCTTACCGAAGGTGAGCACATCGACGCGCTTGATGTGGTCGAGTTGCTGCTTCTTGATGGTGTCGCCGATGAGGATGCCCGAATAGAAGAGGAGCAGTCCGGTGACATAGGCGGGAATGGTGAAGACAAACTTGGCCTTCTCGCTGATGGTGCTGTAGAAGCGCTCGTAGTCTTCCGTGTCTTTGAGCTGATCGAAGACGCTGTTGAGGCAGTAGGGCGCCTTTCGGGGGGCGTCTCTCACGATCTCCTCGACATTGTTGACAAAGACTTTGTTTTTGTCCTCTTTCTGGCAATAGTAGTTAAGTGCCTCGCGGAACTTTCGGAGTTGATGATGGCGTTGAAGAAGACGCCTGCGGCGAGACGAACGGAACTTTCGCGGAAGAGGGTGGCTTTGTTGGCGTTTCGCGGATCTTTGGCCAGGAGGAGGATGTCGCTCGTGCTGCCGCCGACGTCGATGCCGAGGAAAAGATTGTCGTTGCTCAGGCCGATTTCGCGCGTGAGGGCGAAACTGCACACGGCCTCGGCCTCGGTGGTGTAGGTGCGGGGAAGCGTGGGTCGACAGCCCACGATGGGCGTGATTTTGCAGAGCTCTTCGTAGATATTTTCGAGCTCATTGCGATCGGCTTCCATCATGGCGCCGGGATAGCTCCAAACGATTTCCTTGGGTTTGAGGCGCTTGGTGTAGAGATAAGCGCAGGCTTGGAGCCAGAGACTCTTGAGGAAGGCACGCTTTTTCTGCAACCCTTTGTCGTCGTTGAGCCACTTCATGTTGTAATGCAGCGTGCCGGCTTGGGTGGTGATGGTGCGTTCGTCCATCTCCTTGACCAAGACATTGGGACGACTCACGGGTACACCACCGGCTACCTCCTCGCTTTGGTATTTGAGATTGTAGCGGCTGTCGTGTTCGTGGAGCCAGGATTTAATTTGCCCGTTGCCGGTGGGATAATTGCTGAAGAAGAGCAACTCGTGGTTCTCGGCCACAGCGCGCAGATCGCGGGTTTCTTGCCCGACAAGCATGGTGCGGAAATTTTGGAACTCCACAGGTTGCGCTTGACTCTCGTCAACGCTGTAGTAAACGCACATGTTGTTGCTGCCGAAGTCGATGCCCACAACAGCCTCTCCCTGGGTGTCAAGACTGGTGAGGTCTTTCACCACTTGGGGGCGGAGCATTAAGTAACCGGCGTGTGCGTCTTTTCCGGCATCCTTGACCATGACGGAGAGACCGGCGGGGGCCAAGGCCATGGAATAGATGTTGTATTTGTGCAATTCCTCGCCTTGTCCGGGGGGATAGGTGATGAGTTGTCGCACTTGCGGCGCGTTGGGTTCGTCGGGAGCGGGGTTGTAGTCGGAAGTGAAGAACTGTCCGTCGATGTTGCGCACAAATTCACCCTTCTGCTTGAAAATGGCTTGGAATTGTTGCGCGGCGTCGGAGGTGCACTCGGTGTAGAGATAGTAGTTCTTCCAGTTTTCCGAAACGAAATTGGGCCACATGATGACCTTCTTGAGTTCGGTCATCCACTTGACCTCGTATTCGCGGGTGTTGAGTTCGACTTGTTCTCCGTCAATCTCGACGACGAGGGAAACAGCGAGGGATCCGGCGTCGTTAAGCCGGGCGGAGAGGCGCGTTTTGCAGTTGTCTCCGTAGCCGAGGAGGCCGGAAAGCGAATTTTTTTGAAGATGTCTAAGCCAATTTCGGAGAGGGGGAGCGAGAAATAGTCGGCGCCTTCGGTGACAAGGTTGTCGATTTTGAGGTAGAAGACGGCGCTTTCCGAGAGTTTGGGTCGGGCATTGGGCGCTTCTTCCCAACCCACGACAAATTTGTCGTCGCTGAGCAGTTTTTGCACGTCGCCCACGAGTTTATAGTCCCCGTCATTGTTGTAGGTGAAGGTGAAATCGGGCTTCAGATAGACAGGAACGCTGCTTTTGAAGAGAGCCGAGAAAGGATATTCCAGGTTGGCGTACTGCGCCACGGGACCAATTTCACGCAACTGCCCGCCTTTTTGGCGCAATTCTCCTTCCCATTTTCGACTCATACCTTTGAATCCGTTCAGCTCCGCACGTCTTTTTCCTCCGCGCTGGGCATTGATATTGTCCTCGAAGGCTTCGAGATTGCCGTTGAGGTTTTTGACGAAAAGATAGAGCTTTTGCAGCTGTTCGGGGTTGAGGAAAGGAGTCGGATCTTCGAAACGCCCGTTGCGGAACCACTGCACTTCTCCTGCATCGGCTCCAATTTGGCTGTAGTCCACGCCGGTGAACACGCCGGTCATGGGCGAGGTGCCGCCGACCAGATGGCCGCGGTAGTAGATGAGTTGGATGAAGGGCTGCGTATCGGGGTCTTTGGCGAGCTGAAGTTGGTTGCTCCAGAGATCTTTATCGTCGAAGAGCATGCGTCCGAAGGCCGATGCGATGTCATAGAGCCGCCCGTTTCCATTCAGCGAGACAGGGCTCGAGAAGCTCACGCGGTCGGGATAGAGCGCCATGACGGCGAGCAGGCCGCGCCACTCCCCGTGTAGCATTTCATAGTACTGCTGCAATCCCGAAGAGTCGATGTTGGGATCGGGGGCGTTAAGGGTTTGGAGGGCAAACTTGAAGAGGCGTGCGCGCGCCCAGGGGGTGGGCACACCGGAAATGAGAGCGGCGAGCTTGTCGCTGCTCATTTCATCGAGGATTTTACCGGTTTTGATGCCCTGAATGTAGGGAGGGCGCCATGTTGAGTTCGTTCCATTCGCCCGCCGTACCGGTCGACAAATTGGTGTAACTCTTGATGAGCAATGCTTTTGTAGACATAGTTTCGTGGGAGATTAGGTGAACTGATAAAGTTTGCCGAGGGTATCGTAGACGAGTTTGTAGAGTTTCTCACCGCTGTTGGTGATGGCCTTCCATCCTTGGGAGCTTTCGCGCTCGGCGATGAACATTTTCTTGAAGGGATCGAACTTCGAACCGCTGAAGATACCGCTCTTCTTATAATTATTGTCCTTTCCGACTCCGTCGGTGCGGTAAAGTTCTTTGTTCCAGTTCACTTTCATCAAATCCTTGAACGTGTTGAAGCCAAAAAGGCTCGCGTTGAAGAGGAATTTGTCGCCACCGCCGGCCGAACGGTGCAGTTGTCGCACCCATCCCTCGGTGAGTTGTCCTTCGCTACGTTCGAAGAAGAGCAAAGCAAAGTACTTTTTGAGGTACTCCACCTGCGAGACTTCCATGCCCGTGAATTCGGTGATTTCCTTCTGCCCTCCGCAACGCACGCTCTCCACAAAGTCGTCTTCGCCATTGCAGAAGAGGGCAAAAGCGAGGAGCGTGCCGAATTTCCGTGCAAACTCTTCCGCTCGCTGCTGTCCGACGAAGTCTTCGAATTCGAAACGTCCGCTTTCGCCGACGGCACGATAGAGGTAATCGGTGGCGGCGTGCTTTTTGTTCTCTTCCAGTTGCTCGGGTTTCGCGTTGTAGAAGTCGAGTGCCGCACAGGCCGCGAGGAGTTCGATGTAGTGGGAGTCGTTTTTCTGTTCGGCACCTCCGGTGATGGTCTTACAGATCTCTTCGCCACGCTTCGCCATGGGTTCCCAATCGATAGAGTCGGTGCCGAGCATGTAGAAGCGCTGGTAAGTGCTGCGCACGGTGGCGTCGTCGTCGTAGAACATCATAGCCACTTGCGAATTGAGGGCGAATTTGTCGCTGGTGGCAATGACCTTTTGGGCGTTGAGTTCGTCACCGGTGGGGGTTTTGAAATTGAAATAGGCCGTGAGCAGGGTGGAACCGAAATACGCATTGCGCAAAACGTTGACCGCCCCGCCGTTCATGCGCTCAGCGGCGCGCGAAATGGCCTGCGGAATGATGGGAATGGACGAAGCGCCCGTACCGCCGAAGACCGACCCGAGGATAAACACCTTGGGCGTGCCGTTTTGCGCCGCTTTGGTGAGCTGCGCGAGGAAACTCTTCAGCTCGTTGTCCATCTGACTCTCGGCAGCTTCGAGGATGGCGTGGTACATCATCATCGAACCGAGGTGAGTTTGTGCGCGATAGCCGTGGCGGAGATTGAATTCCTCCACTTGTTTGGTGAGCACCAGGTCGGCCAGATCGGCCTCTTCGCGGTGGTTGTATTGCGTTCCGCCGTAGTCAAACACCTCTTGGAAGGTGCTTTTCACATCATAGTTGGGGCTGAACTCATAATACTTCACGTTGGCCGAGAAGAAGGTGTCTTTAAGCGGCGTGCGCGCGGCGGCATCGCTGCCTTTGGCGCGGCAGTAGGCCTCTTTCACCTCCTTGAGGCGGGCGAAGTTACCGTTGTTTTTATCGGTGTCGAGGGCAAGGAGGTGGAGTTCGGTGTCGTCGAACATGCCCATTGCGCAGAGGTGCAAGAGCGATTCGATGCAACGCATGCCCGTTCCACCGATGCCGAGAACGAAAAACTGACTCATAGCATTTTATTTCTTAAGGTGGAGGATGGAGCCGAACTTAGAATTGGGCGTGAGATAGGCGAGAAGAAAAACCAACCCGACGTAACCCACGGCAAGCGCCCCTAAAGTTTGCCATATGGTATGGCTAAATAGCGTTTTATAGGCCGTCTTTGGATACTGTCCATAACGTAGAGGTCATTATAAAGGAAGAAGCCGACCCAAGCCACAGCCCCAATAATGCCACACACCCAGCGGCGTTTGATGTAAGAGCGGTCTTTTCCGCCCTCCCAAGAGATGGCACTGGAGATAAGCCAAGCAAGCAGGAGGGCAACAAGGACAACAACGGCAGTCCACAACCAGGTTTCGTTTTGCAGCGCATGGAGCTGCTTCGACGTAGTAACGTTGATCATAATTAGAATAAGATTATCGTTTATTTGACTTGATGTAGAGCGTATAGATGGGCGTCTTGAGAATCAGTTCTTTGATTTCGGGATTGATCAGACACTGTTCTATGCTGGCTCCCACCGAAACGTTTTGCTCTCCGGGATGGGTGAGACTCTCGAAGGTGAAAAGCGGCAGATAGACGTTGGTCATTGGGCTAATATCGGTGGCAAAGAGATCGATCTTGGTGTAGTTGAACGGATCGCCGTCGAGAGCCTCATCGGGATTGTACAGTTCTCCGGCAAAGGTGAGATCCACGATGCCATTGGCGGAAAACTTCTTGTCATCGACCTTGACAAAACCCTCACAATCGGCCGGTTCGATCTCTTTCTCGGGCTGTACCTTTTCCTCCTTCGCGGTGCAGAAATCGGTATAGGGTTGATTGACATTAGAAACCTTGGCCGTGAGACGATCAATGCGATAGCCGCCCAGACTGTTGCGATCTACACGGAGTCCGGTCTCGAAGGGCTTCCCGTCTTTGAGCTTTTTGCCCTCCTCATCTTCGCCGTTGACGAGCATCGGCTCAATGTCATCTTCCCAACCGGCTTCCCAGTCTTGCACTTCATAGTTGCCCGCAGCCTTAATCACCTTGGCACTCAGCAATTCATCGGGCTGCATCCCCTTGCCGTCGGGAGAATAGAGGAAAGGAGCGTGCACCGAAAAATGGAACTCGGAGGTGCCGGGAAAATCCTCGAGACGCACCGACTGCTTCACGCGGTTGTAGATATTGTCGGGCAGGCGCTGATCGGTGAAAAGGAAGTAGAAACGCTTCTTTTGCACCGAGCGAGCGCCGACCAGTTCCTCGTAGGGCTCGACAAAGATGAAGATATCGTGCCCCTTCTTGAGCCAAGTCTTGAACGCCTCGGCCAAATAGGGGTTGTTGTCGTTGCCTTTCGTCACCGTGGGCTCGTAATATTCGCCGTCGGTGAGGAGAACGCCCTCCGTGTTGCCGTTGGCGATGCGCTCGGCCGCCGTTTTGAGGTCGGCAAAGGGCACGTTGTCGATGGTGCGCAGCAGCGTGTAGGTCGAATCGGCGGCATGCGGCTCGATGTTCTTGCCCTTGACGGCAAAATACTGCTTGGCACTGGCCGTGAGCGAAGGCTCGAAAGCTTGGAAAAAGCGCGAATGCTGCCCCTCTGCGATGCAGTTCGAATAATCGACATAGAGGGCCAGGGCGTTGGGATTGAGCTTTTCGTTCTGCTTTTCGAAATAGAATTCGTGGAATTCAGCGAGCTTGTCGGCGCTTTCCGGCGTCGGCGTACCGCCACCAAAGCAGTCCTTCCACAAACTGCAGCCCGTCAAAAAGCCAATACCGAGCAATCCGAGGATCAAGTGAGTGATTTTCATATCGTGAAGCGTTGTTTTTATTATAGATCGGGAGAGGTGTGCTGCCGCGCCCGCGTTTCTCGACAACACGCAGCGGGTGTGACCGTCAACGGCGAGCGAGCAGTTCAACTGCCGAAGTCCGTGCACTGCCGGCCCGGAGGGCGGAGGCAACAGATCGCGGTGCCCGAACGAGGACGGGGAAGCGCGGTCGAAGACAAGCGACAAAAACGGAATCAATAAACAAACTTTTGGCGACTACAAGGCATAGTCATTGCACAATTCATTCAAATCCGGTGCTTACTCGATGCAAATATAATAACTATATCACAATTCAACGAAGCATTCACCCGAATTTTTTTACACCTCAGTGGACAAAAACGCAGCTTGCCGTCTGCAATATGCTAAAAAGATGCGCTCTTCTCGCAGCACCTATTATCAAATGAACGTATATCCATCCATTCTGCTCAAATTTCTTCCTTTCTCTCCTCTTTCTTCCAGAGGAGAACAACAAAAAGCATATCAAAATCGCAAGTTCCAGTCAGAAAAACGCATTTCGTCGCATTTATTCACACACACCTCATTTCTCACCCCATTCCTCCGACCGGGCTGACTTAAAGTCACTTTTCCGCAGCTTTCGCCCCGCCGATGTCCGCCCGTTCCCCCGCTTCCGCCGCCCGCGGCGGCTGCGACGAGTGCACTTTCCGCAGCTTTTTCGGCATTTCTTCCCCGCTCTTTCCCGAAAGCCTCGTATTTTTCGGAGATTTACCCCCATTTTTCGCAGCTACCTCCGCACGACAACAAATTGATCTTGTCCTCAATCCCCCAAAACCGACGAGTCGTGCCCCCCGAAGCAGGCACGACTCGCAGCAAAACGCCAACAACGCAGACCGCCGCAGCCGAACGAAAAGTTCGACTGCGGCGGCAAAGCGAAAGCACCGAGCTCGCCTCAACCCAAGAAGACGGAGAGGACGAGTTGCGCCAAGAGGATGCGCATGAACATGGCCAGGGGATAGACCGTGGAATAGCCCACAGCCGGGGCGTTGTTGCCCGCGGTGGCATTGGCAAATGCGAGGGCGGGAGGGTCGGTGTTGGAGCCGGCAATGAGGCCCATGAGGGTGAAGTAGTTGAGCTTCATCTTCAGCCGCGCAAAGACGCCGACCAGCAGAATGGGCACGGTGGTGATGAGGAAGCCCATCCAGACGTAGTGCACGCCGTCGCCCTGGGTGATGGTGTTCCAGAACGAGGCGCCGGCCTGGATGCCCACACTGCTGAGGAAGAGCACGAGTCCGACTTCGCGCAGGAGGAGATTGGCCGAGGTGGAAACGTAGGTATTGATCTTATAGCGGTAGCCCACGGCGCCGATGAGGATGGCGACGACGAGCGGTCCGCCGGCCAAGCCGAGTTTCACGGGCACGGTGATGCCGGGAATGGGGATGGGAATCTGCCCCACGATGATACCGATGAGGATGCCGAAGAAGATGGCGCCCACGTTGGGGTGGTCGAGGTGTTTGACCTGTGCGCCGACCACTTCTTTGAAGCGCTCGATGTTTTTCTCCGTGCCGGTGACCAAAATGCGGTCGCCGACCTGCAAACGGAGGTCGCGTGCGGCGAAGAGGTCCATGCCGTGGCGGGTGACGCGGGTGACGTTGACGTTGTAGATCGAGGAGACGTGGAGCTGCGCGAAGCTTTTGCCATTGATTTCGGGCCGCGTCACGACAAGGCGGCGGCTGACGTACTGTTCGCTTTCGATTTTCTCCTCGTGTCCCACTTCGATGAGCTCACCGAGGAGTTCGCTGATGCGTTCGGCGTCCTTTTCGGCACAAACGAGGTGGACCTGCATGTCTTGCTCGAGCACGGTTTCGCGTCCCGGGATGAGGAGCGTGCCGTCGGGGAGGATGCAGCGCGAAATGACGAATTGGACGTTGAGGAACTGGTGTAGCGCTTCGAGGGTGCGACCTTCGGCGGCGGTTTTGGTGACGCGAATCACCAGGTGTTTGGGTGCCGATGCGGGATCGCTCTCCTCGGCCGTTTCCAGCGCTTTGCGTTCTTGCTCGAGCGAGGTGCGGGTGAGGAAGCGCACGGCGATGGTGGCCAAGATGATGCCCACCACGCCGAGGGGATAGGCGCAGGCATAGCCGTTGGCGATGACAGGCACGTCTTTCACGCCCGTCATCAGGTCGGGCAGCACGTTGTTGGCCGCTCCGAGACCGGGGGTGTTGGTCACCGCTCCGTAGAGCACGCCCACCATCATGGGGAGATTGTTGGGCGAGTGGGGGTCGCCGAAGATGCCGAGGGCGGTGGCGAGGAAGTAGAGGCCGATCATCACGGCCACATTGAGGAGCACGAGGCTGAGGGTGAGCATATTCATGCCCAGACCGCCCGATTTGAAGGTTTGGAAGAAGCTGGGGCCCACCTGCAGTCCGATGCAGTAGACGAAAAGGATGAGGCCGAGCTCCTTGACCATGTCGATCACGTGCTTTTGTCCGGCGACGGCGGCGACAGGGTCTGCATAAAGATAATGTGTGCAGATGTGTCCGACGAGAATACCGACGAAGAGCACCCACGTCACACCGAAGGCGATACCATTTTTGCCGCCGATGCGCCAACGCCCCAGGCGGACGCCGAGACTAATGACCAGGGCATACAGAATAACCAAGTGAGCTAAGCTCTCGGGGTTCTGCATGAGTTTAATGAACCATTCCATGGATTGAATTGAATTTGACTGACTGTATAATTATTTCCAGCTGCAAAATTAAAACTTATTCGATATTTTCCCAAGTCTTCTCGGGGTGAAAAGCGCAAAAGTGGGGAGGTTTTTGCCGCAAGTACACGACTTTTGCCACGGGAGCATCGGCATTTCGTCGTTGCTTTGTCTCTAGGCCGACTTCACATCCTCATTTTAGATCGCCCTCTAGCCAGTGCCCCCATCTGCACAGCTGTGCTTTCTCTAAGATGCAAGAAATCCATTTCAAAAGTACAAGAATTCATCCTTTTCTCTTTGCACCCACCTAAAATACTGTATCTTTGCAAAAGATGTTCATTTATCAGCAATGAGCCATACGAAAGAGTGAACAAGAAGAGACTCAACGGTAAGCCCTATAGTTTGGGTGAACAGTTTTTCTGCCCATTCTCTTTTCTAAAGAGAGCAGCTTACTCGTAAGTTTCTCCCCACCCAAAGAACCCATACCTTAAATATTTCTTCGAGTGCTCGCGAGCCACTCTAACCAAGCGTATGTTTAACGAAGCGACACGCGTGCAGATGCCGGCTTTGGTGCATCTGACCCGATTAGGTTATCAATACTTTGGCAAGATCCATGAAGACGATGCCAAAGAGGGGGTATATGACCCTGAGACCAACATTCTTCTGAAGGTATTTCGAGCGCAATTCTGTCAACTCAACCCAACGCAGTCGGGTGCTTTTGAACAAACCCTATCTGCGATTCGCAAAGAACTCAACGATGACGATCTGGGTTGTGGTTTTTATCAGCGGCTCAAAGCCACCTCTCCGCTCAAACTGATCGATTTTGACCACCCGGAAGCAAACGTATTCCATTGTACGGCAGAATTCACCTGTAGAAATGGACAAGCTGAGTTTCGTCCGGACATTACTCTGTTCGTCAATGGGCTACCGTTGTGCTTCGTCGAGGTGAAAAAGCCCAATAATACCGGCGGCATGGTGGCTGAAAGTACGCGCATGAACAAAGAGCGATTTCCCAACGCGAAGTTTCGTCGCTTCATCAACATCACGCAACTGATGATCTTCTCGAACAATATGGAATACGACACCCGGGGAGGAGTGGTACCGGTGGAAGGCGCGTTCTACTGCACGGGAGCAAGAAGTTTTGCTCCCTTCAATTGTTTCAGAGAAGAGAATACTCGAGGTAACAAAGTCGCGCCTTTTCACGAGAACTATCCCTACGGGGATATCATCCCCTCGATCGAGAAGCAAATTCTTAAGGACTACAATTGCCAAGTGATCCACACGAGTCCGGAGTATCAAACCAATTGTTCGCCCTTCACCCCCACCAATCGGATTTGACCTCAATGTGCAGCCCCGAACGCTTGCTCTATCTGCTGCGCTACGGCATTGCCTATGTGCGTATGGAGCGAGAAGTGGACGGTAAGATCGAATCGACTGATCAAAAGCACATCATGCGCTATCAGCAACTCTTTGCCGCGATGGCGATAGAGCGCAAACTTTCGGAGGGGATTCGTTCCGGTCTTGTGTGGCACACGCAGGGAAGTGGAAAGACGGCTTTGTCCTACCACTTGACTCATGTGCTCAACGACTATTTTGCTCGTCAAAACAAAGTGGCCAAGTTCTACTTTATCGTAGACAGACTCGACCTGCTCGAACAAGCCACTCAGGAGTTTGAAGCGAGAGGTTTGGTGGTCAACACCGCCAACAGCCGAAAAGAACTCATGGAACAGTTCCGTATCAATCAGGCTCAACACGGATCGACGGGCAAAGCTGAAATTACAGTGGTCAACATCCAGCGTTTCGCGGAAGACAAAGCGCGTGTGGAACTCAATGCCTACGCCACGAATCTGCAAAGGGTTTTCATCTTAGACGAAGCGCACCGCGGCTATCGTCCCGGGGGCTGTTTCTTGGCCAACCTCTTCGATGCGGATCAAAATGCCATCAAGATAGCACTCACAGGCACACCACTTCTCAAAGACGAGCGGGCTTCGTGCAAGATATTCGGTAACTATCTGCACACCTACTATTACGACCGTTCCATCGCCGACGGCTATACGCTCAAGATCATACGTGAGGACATCGAAACGTCCTACAGAGAAAAACTCACCGCAGTACAAGAGAAGCTGGAAACGCTGGTGCAAAAAGAAGGACGTCAGCAAACATCAAATCATCGAACACGACAACTATGTTGACGAACTCTTGCGATATATCATCACCGACCTCGTACGCTTTCGCAAAAATTCAAGGAGATGACAGTTTGGGTGGTATGATGATCTGCGAAACAAGCGCACAAGCGGAAAAAAACTGCATCAACACTTCGAGGCAATTCGGCAAAGCGTGTGTCCGGACACTCCGCTAAAAGCGGGCCTCATCCTGCACGACTACGAAGACAAGGAAACGCGCCGCCAGCTCGTCAAGGACTTCAAAAAAAGAACATGACGATCGACGTGCTCATTGTCTACAACATGCTGCTCACGGGGTTCGACGCCCCGCGACTCAAGCGCCTCTATTTCGGTCGTAAACTCAAAGACCACAATCTTTTGCAGGCCATCACACGAGTGAATCGGCCATACAAAGATATGCGCTACGGCTTTCTGATCGATTTCGCAGACATCAAGCGCAATTTTGAAGAGACCAACGAGGCCTATCTCCAAGAATTAAACCGCTTTAATGAGGTGGCGGACGAGGAAGAAGAAAAATATGGCGGACACCTTCTCCCAAGTTTTTGGAGAGCAAAGAAGAAATCATCAAACAGATGGAAGAGATTCGCCAAACTCTCTTCGAATACTCGTGCGACAATGCCGAAGACTTCTCGACCGAAATATCGACGCAAGAAGACAAAAAGTGTGCTGCTCGAGCTCAAGCACACCCTCATCGCAGCCAAAAAAATATGGCCAATGTCGTGCGCACCTTCGGCGACGAAGAGATGCGCAATGCCTTTGCTCAAGTCGAAATCACGAAACTTCCCGCTCTGCTCAACGAGGTGCAGCAGCGCATCAACCTCATCAATCAGAAAGCGGCCTTCGAAACCAACGCGCAAACGAAGCTCCTCATCAATGAAGCCATGCTCGACATCGAGTTCAACTTCTCAAAAATCGGACAAGAAGAGCTGCGGCTGATAGCCGGCGGAATGGAGTTGAAAGAAAAAAATGGCAACGCACGATCACGGCCTTCACGGAGAATATAGACCAAGACGATCCTGAATTCATCTCGCTGCGCGAGGCTTTCACCGAACGATTTAGGGAACGAGGCTTTGTGATCGACACCATTGCCAAGTTCAACGAAGAAACTCAAGCGCTGGACGAAATCATACAGCGTTTGAAAGCCATCCAACTTCGCAACAGCGCCTTGGTCAAGAAGTACGACGGCGATGCCAAATTCGCCCGCGTGCACAAACGCATCAGAGAGGTCAATCGACAAAGAGAAAAACAAAAGCAGAAGCCGATGTTCTCCTTCAAGGACGAAGAAATCATGGTCATCCTGAAAATCATCAAGGACGATATCGACACGAAAGTCTATGACAGAAACGACATCCTGCTGAAAGATGCCTATTTCTCCAGGACTGTACTTAGTCTGATCAGTCAGTGTCTCTATCATTTCCCACAAATTGAACCCGACTCAAAAGACTACGGGTTCATCCGCGACCGCATCACACAACAATATCTCAATCAATACAACGCGACCTATCCCACAGCATAAGATATGCCCATCAAAGAACAGACCCTCCGCCTCATTGACGAACTCAAAGCCACGTGCAAAAACTATGGTATGGGCAATGACGGCAATGAATATAAGATCATCACACAGGTCTTTCTCTACAAGTTCCTCAACGACAAGTTCGGCTACGAAATTAAACATGCCAAAAGCGAACTGGCCGCACGCATCCAATCGGCTTCCAAGTGGGAACTGGCCTATGCCGAGCTGAGCGACAACGAGAGAATGCTCTTGCAATGCGCCATCTCGCCCGATGTTCCGGTTTTAGAACCCTATCATCTCATTGCACACCTCTGGAATCAACAGAGCAAAGGCGACTTCGACACGATATTCGACAACACCATGACAGACATCGCCGAAAAGAACGCCGACATCTTCTCCACACAAACTTCAGGCCATACGAAAATCCCACTCTTCGAACCGCTCACTCACTATGTAACCGACACTGCCCAACGGGCATCCTTCGCCCGTGCGCTGGTAGACAAGCTCGTCAACTTCTCGTTCGAAGCGGCCTTCAAGCAACACTACGACTTCTTTGCCTCCATCTTTGAGTATCTCATCAAAGACTACAACACGTCAGGGGGCGGAAAATATGCCGAATACTACACCCCCCACGCCATTGCCACCATCATGGCGCGCCTACTCGTTGGCGACAATACGCAGCTCTACAGCCAAGAATGCTATGATCCCTCAGCCGGCACAGGCACACTGCTCATGGCACTCAGCCACCAAATCGGCGAAGAGCGCTGCACCATCTTCTCACAAGACATCTCGCAGCGTTCCAACAAGATGCTCAAACTCAATCTCCTGCTCAACGGTTTGGTCTCTTCGCTCGACTACGCCATACAAGGCGACACCCTCACCTCACCTTATCACAAGAGCGACGACGGACAAAGCCTGCGACAATTTGATTTCGTGGTGAGCAACCCTCCATTCAAATATGATTTCTCCGACACCCGCGAGAAAATCGCTGCACAACCCGCACGCTTCTGGGCGGGAGTGCCCAACGTACCGGCCAAGAAAAAGGACGGAATGGCCATCTACACCTGCTTCATCCAGCACGTGCTCAACTCGTTGAAGAGCACCGGCAAAGGCGCCATCGTGATCCCCACAGGCTTCATCACCGCCAAGAGCGGTATCGAAAAAGAAAATTCTCGAAAAAATCGTGGCCGAACGCTGGGTTTACGGCTGCGTATCCATGCCCAGCAACGTCTTTGCCACCACCGGCACCAACGTCTCGGTGCTCTTTTTCGACAAATCGGCCACTGCCGACAAAGTGGTGCTCATCGACGCCAGCAAATTGGGCGAGGAATACAAAGAAGGCAACACACAAAAGAAACGCTTGCGCGACTTCGAGATCGAGAAAATCGTTTCGACCTTCCGCGAACGCCGCGCCGTCGACGACTTCTCCGTCTGCGTCAGCTACGATGAGATAAAAGAAAAAGGCAATTCCCTCTCTGCAGGACAATATTTCGACATCAAAATCGAATATGAAGACATCACCGAGGAAGAATTCAATGCTCGTATAGCCAACTTCAAACAAACGCTATCCGAACAATTCGCCGAGAGCCACCGACTCGAAGAGGAAATCATGAAACAATTGGATGCTTTTAGTCTTCAACACCAATATAGGCAACAATGAATAACGAAGTTCTATTTAGGCTATATGATCTTCCCAATGAAGAGGGAAAGGTGCAGGTGCTTATAAAAGAGGAAACCATTTGGTGCACACAGAAAGCTATGGCACAACTCTTTGATGTGAATCTACCGGCAATAAGCAAGCACCTAAAAAAACATCTTTGAAGAGGGCGAGTTAGAAGTAAATGCAACTGTTTCCAAAATGGAAATAGTTCAGACCGAAGGCAAGCGAAACATCAAAAGAAGCATCGATTTTTATAACCTCGATGCCATTATCGCTGTTGGCTATCGTGTTTCTTCTGCCAAAGCAACTAAGTTTCGTCAGTGGGCAACAAAAAAATTCTGAATGAATACATCCGCAAAGGCTTCGTGATGGACGATGAGCGGCTCAAGCAGGGAGAGTCGGTCTTTGGAAAGGACTATTTCCGCGAATTACTCGAGCGAGTACGTTCCATCCGAGCCAGTGAACGACGCATTTGGCAGCAGATCACCGACATCTATGCAGAGTGCAGCACAGACTACGATCGCAACGCCCCTACAACCAAGGAATTCTATGCGATGATACAAAATCGCTTTCATTATGCGATCACAGGGCATACAGCAGCGGAAATCATCTACACAAAGGCCGATCACACCAAAGAGCACATGGGCTTTAACCACTTGGAAAGATGCTCCGGAGGGGCGCATTCTTAAGTCAGACGTGAGTGTGGCCAAAAACTACCTATCCGAAGAGGAGATACGCCGATTGGAACGTGCTATAACCGGCTTCTTTGACTATATTGAGGATTTAGTTGAGCGTGAAACAACATTTACGATGGCAGATTTCTCCGAGAGTGTCGATGCTTTCCTGAATTTTAGACGTTATCAAATACTCCAAGGCAAAGGCTCAATCTCAAGCGAGCAGGCAAAAGCGAAAGCCCATACCGAGTATCAACTCTTCAATCCTACGCAACGCATAGACTCGGATTTCGACAAAGAACTGCGTAAACTGAACCGGAAACGCAAAAACAATGATCATGAAGAAGTATAAACTTGGAGATATAGCAAACATTATAGGCGGAGTGGCCTTCCAACCATGCGATGTATGCAACAATGGTATAAGAGTTTTACGGGGAGGAAATATACAATCACAAAGTATTGTCACCAAAGATAATGACTTGTTCCTTCCTTCAAGCTATAAGAACAAAGAAAACCAGCTTAAAATTGGAGACACTGTCATTGTTGCTTCTACCGGCAGCGTAGAAGTGCTGGGAAAAGCAGCTACTTGCTTCAAAGAGTTACCCAACACGCAAATAGGTGCCTTTCTTCGTATCGTTAGACCCAAAGAAAAATGCTATGCAATGTTGATTTCGATAGCGCTCAATAGTAGTCACTTCGCAAAGTACATAAAATCACAAGCAAAAGGCACAAGCATAAACAATATAACCCTTACACATCTCACGAATTACACTTTCTTCTTCCCTGCATCGTTTCAGTTAATTGGAAACTTGTATCAATCCATAGAAAAGAAAAATCTCTCTCAATCGTTCGATAAATCATAATTTAGAGGCGATGGCCAAGCAACTCTACGACTATTGGTTTCGTGCAGTTCGACTTTCCCGATGAGAATGGCATGCCCTACAAAAAGTAGCGGAGGGAAAAATGGTGTGGAATGAGAAAGTTGAAAAAGGGAAATACCCGAGGGGTGGGCAGGTTTGAAATCAATCTTTTGAAATTTGCAGTGTTTACCAATGGCTTAGCTATGTCACTGAACAGTTCCGTACCCAGACCTGGAGAAAGAAAGCAAATGTTCCTGTTATCAAGTATACGAGACATACATGAGGGTATTTCTGACTTCCAGCAGTACTCTCTCGAAATACACAGAATCCGTAAAAGTATCGTTTGAATAATGGTGATGTGCTCGTTTTGCATGGATCGGCATCATTTGGACAGTGAAAGTTTGGGCTTATGGTCATGGGGCATGATCTTAATCAGACGATGCTTCGAGATTACGTCTGCTAATGGTGTCTCTAAGTCGTTTTCTTCACTTTCAGATCTTTGAATTAGCATGGATGTCCCTTATCAAAGACAAAGGGCAGAGTGCAAGAAAGATCAACGATGGGGCATATTCAGACAAGACGATCTACAGCAAAAGCACTATCGTATCTTCCTACAACGATAAAGACAATGCTGACTAAATTCGCAGGACACTGATGGATTCTCCGTTTCATTATCAGGAATGGTCAAGCAAGAGGTACTATCTATGCTCACTAAGCTGCGCGATTCACTTCTTCCTCTTTTGATGAACGGTCAAGTGTCGGTAAATTATGATTTATCGAACGATTGATGTGTAGTTTTTTTCTCTATCGAGAATAAACAATCAGCGATACGAATCTGCTCTTCAATTGAATATGGTTCAATCTCTATAGAAGAGAGTGCCATATCCAATTGAAGATTTTTTATACCTGAAGTTTTTCCCTCAAAGTTGAAAAACACCCCACTATTATATAGATACCGCCAATACAGATAGACGAAATAAGGATTCCACCCATGTTTAACTCTAAATGCAACACAAAAATTAGAGCACACGATATTTCCTCTCGCCGATAGCAAGGATTGAGATATATAAACGGCACGCCCTGTCGATTGCGTAGGACTGCCACCCGATTTTTCAACAACTATATCTCCGACTTGGAGTAACCTCTGTTGAAATGAACGATCAGAAATGTAGCGGAGAGGAATCTTTCCAAATTCATTATTACCAATGGGCACAATATCCGCTCCTCTCACACAAGACACTGCATGAGGGCTCTCAACACTTGAAGATTCATTACCCCAATCCCCTGTAACAAACACATCGATTATCTCCGATAGCTTCATTTTTTTCTGCTGTTTCTTGCAAAGATACGCCCCACGGCGCAATCCCCGAAGAAATCAGCGACAAAATGCCATTGTCAACCGATGTACTTGCGGTGCGCCATCTTTACGTTCGTCTGATTCACCATAGCATAGTGCAACGTCGTATCAATTTTGACATGCCCCAACAGCCGCTGCACCTGTTCTATAGGCATCCCTTTGTCGATGGCCATCGTCGCCAGCGTGCGGCGGAACTTGTGCGGATGTATTTTATGTAAGCCCACCCGTTTCCCCAGATTGCGCAACCGAGTTTCCACCCCTCCTATCGTCAATCGGCTATGAGGCGAGGAAAGCGCCACAAACAACGCCGGGTTCTCATCCGTGCGGCTCTCGAGATAGCGTTGCAAATGTATCTTCGTCCGCGCATTGAAATAAACCTCGCGCTCCTTGTTGCCCTTTCCCAACACCACACACTGCCTTTCGTGGAAATCGATGTCCTCGCGATTCATCTTCACCAACTCCCCCACACGCATTCCGGTAGAAGCCAACAAGTCTACCATCGCCAAATCTCTCATTTCGCTACAGGCATCGCGCAGCATCTCCATATTCTCATCGCTGATCACCTCTTTGACCAAACTCTCCGTGCGCACTTTGTGAATACGACGCACCGGGCTTTTGGCAATACAGTCCTCGTCCTCCAACCACGCAAAGAAACTCGAGAAAATGCGCCGCAAATTATCAATCGTCACCCTACTCGACCCGCGTTCACGCTGATAACGAGACAGATAAGCACGAATATCATTCGTATCCAGCGCAGCAATACGTTTTTGTACACTGCAGAGCAAAGACGCTATGGTCGATTCGTAGTAGTGCAAGGTGTTTTCAGAACAACCTTCTATTTTCTTAGCCGCAATAAAGGCTTGCAACAGTTCCTCATTCGCCTGCTCCCGCTGTCGTTCCTCGCTTTCTGCCGGCACCATTCGCACCTCTTCAAACACCACATGCAAAACCTCTCGCAGGCGCAACTGCTGATTGACGCCCAATACGCCTGACATCTCTGCCAGCACATGCTCTATCTTTTTCTTCTTTCATCTAATTCTTTTTTTGTGCTACATCATATATAGCAAAAAAACTTCCGAGAAGAAAGAAACCAATCGTTCGATAAATCATAATTTAGAGGCGATGGCCAAGCAACTCTACGACTATTGGTTCGTGCAGTTCGACTTTCCCGATGAGAATGGCATGCCCTACAAAAGTAGCGGAGGGAAAATGGTATGGAATGAGAAGTTGAAAAGGGAAATACCCGAGGGGTGGCATTGCGGGAATCTTTTTGAAATTGCAGTGTTTACCAATGGCTTAGCATGTCAAAAGTTCCGTCCCAAACCTGGAGAAAAGCCATTACCTGTTATCAAGATACGAGAAATGCACGATGGTATTTCTTCTGATCCAGAAGAAGTCTCTCCTAATATACCAGAATCCGTAAAGGTTTATAATGGTGATGTGCTGTTTTCATGGTCGGCATCATTGGAAGTTATGGTTTGGGCTTATGGTCTTGGTGGACTTAATCAGCACATCTTCAAGGTTACGTCTGCTAATGGTTTCCCTAAGTCGTTTTATTACTTTCAGCTTTTGAATTACGTGGATGTTTTCAAGAAAATGGCAGAAGCAAGAAAAACAACGATGGGGCATATTACGCAAGACCATCTACAGCAAAGCACTATCGCAATTCCTAACGATAAAGACATTGCTGATAAATTCGAGGAGCGAGTATTCTCCATTCTTACAGGAATGGTCAAGCAACAAGAAGTAATATCTATATTGACTAAGCTGCGCGATTCACTTCTTCCTCTTTTGATGAACGGTCAAGTGTCGGTAAATTATGATTTAGAATCCATCGTCTCTCAGCTTCACGATGTAGAGAAAGCCATTTTTGCAAATCATCGTGGTCGACAAGTCACTAAGTTTGTGTATATTTGCGCAATGAGGAGCGTGCACGCGAGAAAAGCAGTGGAGTTTTGCCGAAAAAGCCGCGCACTTTCTCTCGAAAATCGTGCGTTTTTCCGCACAAGTTGTGGAGCTTTCGTCCCCCTTGGGCGCCGAGCCTTTGCCGCCTCAACCGCGCGCACCCGACCTTCGTCCTTCGCGGCACCTCACCGCCCGACAACCGGCGGCACACGCCTTATTTATTACGTGGGGCGCACGCCATTATAGAAAACGGCACACGCCTTATATAATAGGACGCACACGCAAAGCGGCAGGCAACCCTGCACTTTGGCCCTCCTGCGGCGACCACACGCGCCGCCCGCAGATTCCACCACGGCCGCCACAGCCGCCGAAGCGCGAAAGCTGCCGCCGCCGTACCACCCTCCCACAGTCCACCGCCTATGAAATCCCTCTTCGCCCGGTTGCGTCGCTACTTCGTTCGTCGTCAAGACGACCGTCGCAACGAACGCGCCGAAGACTTCCTCAAAGCCCTGCTCGAAGTCGGCGGCACCCTGCCCCGCTCGGCTTGGGACGGGCAGTTTGCCCGCCTCACCCTCGAGCCCGACACCGCCGCCCAGACGTTGGGTCGGCTCGCCCTCGAGGGCGGGTCGACATCACGGCCGAAGGCGTCGCCCTCACCCCGCGGGGCGTCGCGATGCCCTGGCGCTGATGCGCGCCCACCGCATCTATGAGCAGTATCTGGCCGAACACTCAGGCTATGCGCCCGCCGAGTGGCACGAACGCGCCCACCACATGGAGCACCGCCTCGATGCGCGCGAACGCGAGCGCATGGCCTCGCTCTTGGGCAACCCCTTTTTCGACCCCCACGGCGACCCCATTCCCACCGCCGGGCTCACCCTGCCCGCCCTGCCCGCCGGTGCACGCGACACGGCGGCCGAGGGTCTGCCCGAAGCGGGGACGTTGCTGCGTGTGGTGCACATCGAAGACGACGACGCGCGGCGCTTCGCCCGCATTGCCGCCACGGGTTTGGCCAAAGACGCCGTGGTGCGCGTGAGATCGGGCGCTGAGGGCAGCTTTGCCTTCGACTATGAGGGCGAACACTTCGCGCTGCCCGCCGCCGACCTCGCCGCCATCGACCTCCGCCCCCTCACGCCGGCCGAAGCCGCCGAAGTGCCCGCCGACGCCTTCCGCATGAGTCGGCTCGCCGAGGGACAAACCGCCGTCGTTTCGGGTCTTTCGCCCTCGTGCCGCGGTGCCTTGCGCCGCCGACTGATGGACCTCGGTTTCGTACGCGGCTCGCGCGTGTCGGTCGGCATGCGCAGTCCGCTCGGCAACCCCGTGGCCTATGTGGTGCGCGGCACTGCCATCGCGTTGCGCCGCGAACAAGCGCGCCAAATCATCGTCACTCCGTTATGAAATCCCCCTCTTCTTCCTCCTCCGCTCCGCTTCCGCACGCTGCCTGCGCCGTGTGTCCCACCGCTTCGCTCCACTCCCTGCGCCGCCACGGCGAGACGGGGGGCGAAACGCGCTATGTCGTGGCGCTCGCCGGCAATCCCAACACGGGCAAGAGCACCGTTTTCAACCGCCTCACGGGGCTGAAACAGCACACCGGCAACTGGCCGGGCAAGACCGTGGGCAAGGCCGAAGGCTTCTTCGACTTCGGCGGCGAGAGCTATCGCATCGTCGACCTGCCGGGCACCTACTCGTTGGCCTCCACCTCGGAGGACGAGGAGATCGCCCGCGACTTCATTCTCTTCGGTCAGCCCGATGTGACGGTGATGGTGGCCGACGCCACGCGCCTGGAGCGCAACATGAACATGGTTTTGCAGGTGCTGCAAATCACCGATCGGGCGGTGCTGTGCGTCAACCTCATCGATGAGGCCACTCGCAACCACATCTCCATCGATCTCCGCGCGCTTCTCTCGGCGTCTGGGCATCCCGGTGGTGGAGCCTCGGCGCGTTCGGGTCAGGGCATCGGCGAACTGCTCGAAGCGGTGCGCGCTGTGGCCTCCGGCACCTTCGTTTGTCGGCCCCCTCGCGGCTTCGATCTGCCGGCCGATACGGCCGCCGAGGTCAATCGCCTCACCGCGGCGGTGCGCGAAGCCCACCCCGAACTGTCCAACGCCGAGTGGATCGCCACGCGCCTGCTGGAACGCGACGAAGGCGTGCGGCGCGCCTACGCCACCCCCGCGCTCAACGCCCTGGCCGACGAGATACACCTGGCCATCGGCCACAACTTCCACGACCGCTGGATGGAGCAGATCTATGCTCGCGCGGGCGAAATCTGTGCCGCGGCCGTTCGGCGTCCCGGCGGCGAGGGGCTCTTGCCGCTCGACGTGAAGCTCGACCGCATCCTCACGCATCGCTTCTGGGGCTTCCCCATCATGCTCGTGTTGCTCTCGCTGGTGTTCTGGTTCACCATCATCGGCGCGAACTACCCCTCGGCCTGGCTCGACTCGCTGCTGGTGGGTTGGGGTCACCCGGCGCTGCGCTCGGCGTTCGAGGCCATGCATTCGCCCGAATGGCTCACCGGTCTGCTCGTCGACGGGATGTATCTGACCACGGCGTGGGTGGTGGCGGTGATGCTGCCCCCCCATGGCGGTGTTCTTCCCCTTGTTCACGCTTTTAGAAGACTTCGGCTACCTGCCGCGCGTGGCTTTCAATCTCGACGAACTCTTCCGGCGTTCGGGGGCCCACGGCAAACAGGCGCTGACCATGAGCATGGGCTTCGGTTGCAACGCGGCGGGCGTGGTGGCCACGCGCATCATCGACTCCGACCGGGAGCGGCTCATCGCCATCCTAACTAATAATTTCTCACTCTGCAACGGTCGTTGGCCCACGCAGATCCTTTTGGCCACGCTCTTCGTGGCGGCGGCGTTTCCCCGCGAATACGGTCCGACGGTGGCGGCGGTGGCCGTGATCGGCGTGCTGGTTTTGGGCATTGTGCTCATGTTCGCCTCGTCGTGGGCGCTGTCTCGCACCGTGTTGCGGGGCGAAGTGTCGACGTTCCACCTCGAATTGCCGCCCTATCGTCCGCCGCAGTTTTGGCGCACGCTCTACACCTCGCTCATCGACCGCACGCTGATCGTGTTGTGGCGCGCGTTGACGTTTGCCGCCCCCGCCGGTGCGCTGATTTGGCTCACCTGCAACATCGAGGTGGGGGGGCACCTCCATCGCCGCCCACCTCATCGGTTGGCTCGACGCGCCGGCGTGGTACATGGGCCTCAACGGCATCATTCTGCTGGCCTATGTACTGGCCATTCCGGCCAACGAAATCGTGATACCCACCATCTTGATGCTCACCCTCATGGCGTTGGGGCAGGTCGACGCGGCGAGTGCGGGCGTGCTCACGGAGGGCAGCGCCGAACAGACGCGGCAGATTCTGCTGGCGGGCGGTTGGAATCTGCTCACGGCGGTGAACCTCATGCTCTTTTGCCTGCTGCACCACCCGTGTTCCACGACGCTCTACTCCATATATAAGGAAACGCGCTCCTGGCGCTGGACGGCGCTCTCGGCGTTGCTCCCGCTTTCGCTCGGCGTGCTGGTCACGGTGCTCGTGGCCACCGTGTGGCGCTGGGTGCAATGAGCACAGTGTCGGCGTTCCCACCCGCGCGCTCGGCGCGTGGTGGGCTGCCGGGTGTGCCCCGCCCGCTGCTGCTGTCGGTTGCTTTCCGTCGGCAGGCAGCGGGCGGGGTTTTCGGTGGGAGCGCACTGCGATTTCGCCCCCTCGCGAGGCAATGACAGCCGCCTTCCCGCCCCGCGCACACCGCCCCGCCCGCGTGCACCTCGAGCGCCCGCCCACCGCCTGCGACAAGGCGGGAGGGAACGCTCCACACTTTGCGCAGAACAATTGGCAAATGCCACGCATTCACACAATAAAAATCTAACACGCGAGAAAAAAATTGGGGGAAATCGCACACAATCGGCCCACGTCCACTATATTTGCCGAGCAATCAACCTCTCGTGTCCCCTATGCGGACACCTCACCACCTCAATCAGCGTTGCTCCGGCTGCGTCCGACCTCCCAACGGTCTCCCCATTCGAACACAGACTTCCGCGCAGTTGCTCGACGGTCACGCGCTGCTCCGTCTCGCCCACGCCTCGCGAGCGGAACCCTCCCGCCCGAGCACGCAAAAACCCTACAAACGGCGTATGAAAAAAACAATATCTCTCCGCATTCGCCCTTTGCGCTCTTCGCCTCCACGGCCTTCGCGCAGACCAATCCTGTTCGCACCGTCGATCAGGTGGCAGTATCCACTGAAAACACCACGGGCAAAGACGTGTACATCGTCTTGGGCAACAACCTCGCCGCACGCATCAACACCGACGGCGGACAAATCACCGGCCAGGCCGCCGGTTCGCCCGTGCGCATCGTGACCGTCAATGCCACCGACCACGTTTACAAGATCTACGACGTGAAGAGCGGCAAGTGGTTTGCCAACAAAGGCGGTGCCACGGCCTCGAAAGCCAACGACCAAGTGACCCTCTCGGACACCCCTCCGAATGGTACATCTATAATAACAACAACGGCAACGACAACACGCTGCTCGACATCGCTCCCAAGGTGGACGGCGCCGCCATCACCGACGGCAGCATCGCTTCGTGGAACTTCTTCGGCGGTTATGCCGTGGGCAAAGCCGTGGGCTACTGGGATGCCAACGACAACAACTCCGCTTGGCGCCTGTATGACCCCAAGGCCTTGGTGAAATCGAGCGTCGCAGCGCTCGCCGCTGTGGATTCTTCGGCTGCCGTCACCGCCAACAACGCCATCGACGCCGCGAGCGACGAAACAGGCTACGCCGCAGCGCTCAAAGCTTTCCGCCAAGCCCTCGACGGCCACCAAGTGCGCTTCGCCAACACGGGTCGCGGCGCGAAAAACTACCTCACGCTCTCGACGGCCTTCACCGCCGGTGCCACCGAAACCGTGAATGCAGAAGACGTGTTCGTGCTGAAATATCACGCCGACAACGACAATTTCTCGTTGCAACACGCTGTGACGGGCCGCAACTTGGGCAACGTGCCCGGCTTCAACCAAGCCATTCCCTCCACCACGAGCGATGCCACACGCTACGATCTGCAGTCGAACGACAAAAACAACACGATTTCGCTGCGCAACGTGAGCATCAACGCCGATCAGAACTATCTGCACCTGGCCGGCGACAAGGTAAATGTGGTTCGTTGGGAAGCCGGCAGCGGAGACGCCAACAATGCCTCGACTTGGACGATCGAAAACGCCGACGACATCGACGATAGTGCACTGCTCTCCGCAGCCCAACGTCGCTTTGCTCTCCTCCCTACTCCCGGCGACCTGGGTGAGCAACTCGGAGAGCGCACGTTTACAGACGAAGTCGACGGGCTCGTAGAGAAACTCAATAATAACGAGGCCCTCACGCTCGAGGAATATCAGCAACTCCTCTCAGCTTACGCCGACAACCGGTTCTATGAGCTGAATATGCCCAAGAAAGGCATGTTCCTCAAGATCAAATCGAACGACGGCTCGCGCTATGTCACGGCAACCGGCGCCACCGACGGCGCTTGGCAGCTGCAAACCACGACCGACAGCACCGACGAAGGCACGATCTTCGGCTACGATGGCTCGCACCTCGTGTCGCTTTCTACCGGCCGCGCCATGTATCTGACAGACGGTAGCAAAGCCAAGCTCGCCGACTACAACGAAACGAATTTCGGCACCGTGGAATTTGGCACCACGCCCGACAATAAATATGGTGTCTACGTCAAACAAGGCACGAAAACAGCCACGATGCACCTCTGGCAGGATGCGAATAAGACAGGAGTCGATGGTTCGGGCGGCAAGAACACGGGCCATGTGCTCACGCACCTGCAGCTCGAAGAAGTGGCATCCGTGCCCGTCCACCTCAACATGGCCGGTCTCGCCACCTTCACTCCCGCTTATGACATGGTAGTGCCCGACGGTGTGGAAATCTACGTCGCTTCGCAATACGACACCGCCCACCAGCGCATCAACCTCTCGCAGGTTCAGGGCAATGTGATCCCGGCCGACACGCCCGTGCTGCTCTATGGCCCCGTTTCCACGACGATTCAGCTCACTTACTCCGATGAAGAGGACGGCGCCCCCACGATCAGCGTCAATGCCTTCCGGGGCAGCTTCACTCCCTCGGCAGTTCCTGCCGGACAAGAGGGTCGCGTGCTCCAAGACGGTGAGTTCATCAAGGTCGAGCCCTCCAACGTTCGCGGCATGCGCGCCTTTGTGAGCGCCGCTCCCTCGGCCGGCACGCGCACCGCCCTGGCCTTCCCGGGTGTGACCGCCGTCGAAAGCGTGAAGACCGCCTCCGAAGCCCAAGCGCCCATCTATGATTTGAGCGGTCGCCGCGTGACGAAGCCCGTGGCCGGACAAATCTACGTGCAAAACGGCAAGAAGTTCTTGCAGCGCTAAGGCCTTTGCGCCCTGAGGCGCCCACCCTACTCTATTGAACCGTGAGACAAGTAAATGCCCGACCCGTTCGCGCATTTACTTGTTTCCGCGTTCGATCGAAACGGAATCCAACAAAGAGAATATATTCAACAACTAAACTCAATCATCAAGATGAAAAAGTACACAACTCCCGTACTCTCGCAGTACAACATCGCAACAGAAGGTCTGATGGTGCTGAGCCAGATCGGTGCCGGTGGCGGCAGTCATACCACTCCCGGGGGTGCCCAAACCTTCGAGAAGCAGTTTTCGATCTGGGGCGACGACCAAGCCGCCGACGAAAGCGACGACATGGACTTCAACAGCACCGGCATCTTCTAAAAACTGCCGCACGGCGTCTCTCGGGGCGCCACGCTCGCTCCATTGCAGCCCGCTCTGTGCGGGAAGCCCTCACTGTGGGACTTCTCGTCGGAGCGGGCTTCGTCGTCTTTGCGCGGCAAGGTCGACGAGGCGCCGCTGCATGCCACCCACCGCCCATTGCCGAGCGAATCATCCCACAAACAGCACACACCGCTCCACAACAAGAACACATTGCTCACGCCACCGAGCGCATCACTCACCGCCGACTGGGCAGCGACCCCCGCGAACACACCGCACTGCCGATCGCGAGCACGGCAACACCGCGCACTCCGGCAAGAACAGCATGCCGAGCGCACAAAAAAACGCGCAGACCTGAGCGGAAAGTAGGCTACTTTCAGTTCAAGTCTGCGCGTTTTTGCACCTCCTTCGCGGTCCGTCGGGCGCGTTGCGGCGCGAAGGCGGCGTTTCAGTCCACCTCGTCGTCGTCGTCTCCCCAGGTCCACACGCCGTTGCGCAGTCGGGCAGCCGCGGTCGGGGGCTTCGGGCGCGCAGCGGTCGGCAGCTCGGTGTCCGTGGGGGGCCTCGGCAGCGGCGGCGAGGGCATTCCGCGGGGAGTTGGGCCCTTCGGGTGCCGCGGCCGCACATTCGCTTTACACGGGCGGGGACATTCCCTCCGCATCGGGCCCTTCGGCGGCGAAGCAGGCCGTCGGGAGCGCACCGATCGGGCGCTCGTCGGCCAAATCGAGGACTGCGTCGTCGGCAGTGGCATCGCGCGTTTCCCAGTCGCCCGCAAAGCGCTGTCGGGCCGCCTCCTCGATGCGGCGGAACTCGGGCGTGTCGTGGTAGGCGGTGTGTTTACGCAGCATCTCCTCGAAGGGCGCCACGGCATGGCGGTAGGCGGCGAGTTCGTTCTGCTGTTGCACGGCGTGGCAGGCCAGTTGGTTGATTTCGCGCTCACGTTCGCGGCGCAGGTTGTCGCACACCACCGCAAGGAGGGGGCCCAGCACCACATCCACCAGGTCGTGACCGCGCATATAGAGGTAGGTCTTGTCGGGCGTCACGCCCAGTTGCTCCAACTCGTCGCGCAGGGGTTTGTAGGTGGCGCGTGCCTGCGGAAAACGGCGTTGCAGCGTGGCGATCTGGCGGTTCACGCGGCGACGGAGGGCTTCGATCATGCGTTCGGGGTGGTGAAGTTGCACCTCTCGCAGCTCGACAGTGCGCGCAAAGTCGGTGAGCGAAAATTGGGTGTAGGCGCCGTAGCGATAGGCCCACACGTTCCACACCAAGAGGGGGTGGACGGTGCGGGAGAAGGCTTGGAGAAAGGCGCGGAAGTCGAAGAGTTCGCGATCGTTGAGCGTGGCCATGACACACACGCGGTGCAGCACCTCGGCATGGCACTGCAAATTTTCGATGGCGTAGACCCCGGTGTGCAAAACGTGGGGCGAGCGGCACACCACGGCGCTGGTGGGGGTGGCGCCCTGCATCAAAACGTCGTAGTCGGCGTCGACACAGGCGATCATGTGGGGGCCGAGCCGATTGGCCAAGGCGATCTTCTTGCCCCGGCCCAGGGTGACGCGCGAGGGGAGGACCACTTCGAACTGCACGTGCGGGGCCGCGCGGGTGAGCACGTCGCGCCAGAAGAGGATGTCGTCGTAGCTCTCGACGTAGGCCACGGCGCGCGGTCGGGCACGCCGGCCTTCGAGGCGGGAGGCAGCGGCGATGTAGGCAGAATTAAGTTGGGCGGAGAGGCGAGACATGGCAGTAGTTGACGAAAAAGTGCGGGACACGAGGGCAACTTGCGCGGCCGGCCGTGCGACACGGGCGGGGCGGCCGCAAAAGCAGCCGGCGGCGAGCGCCTCAGCGGGTGATGTCCTCGATTTCGGTGACGTGGTCCTCCCACCCGTCGAGGATCACGGCGGGCGAGTGGGTGGTGAGAATGATTTGCGCGCGGGGGTTGAGCGCACGCACCATCGAGATGAGTCGCTTCTGCCAATCGAAATGGAGACTCACCTCGGGTTCGTCCATGAAGAAGACGGTGGGCCGGCGGTCTTGCACGAGGGCGGTGAGCAGGAGAATGAGCATTTGCTTCTCGCCCGAGGAGAGCACGTAGGGCGAGAGGGGCTCATCGTATTGGAGGAAGCGGAGCTCGTTGCTCGAACGGTCGAGGTGCTTGCCGGTTTCGCTGAAGAGATCGTCGATCAGGTCGCGAAACTGCGTCTTGGCCGCGGCGGCTTCGGCGGCTTCCTCGCGGGCGGTGTCGCTCCCCTCGGTGAGGAGCGCGATCATGCGGTTGCCCACGTTCACTTGGTAGTCGAGATAGCGGCGTTGCAAGCGGTAGAGTTGCCAGTCGAGTTCGGTGACGATGGCCCCGTCGGCGAGGGTGGCGATGCGCTCGGCGGGGAGGATGCGGCTGTCGACGGAGCGGACGAGATCGTAGCGCACGAGTTCGGCATCGTCGGGGGGCGAGGGTGAGGGCCACATCGTCGTGTTGTCCGCCGCGCAGGGTGCCGGAGGGCGCGAGGTGGGCGGCGCGCTGCACGAGGCGGGCGAGGATGGTGCTCTTGCCGGCGCCGTTTTTTTGCCGCTGAGCACGTTGACATCGGGCCGCAGCGTCCAGTCGATGGGCTTTCGCCCGTTCCAAAGACTGCTGATCTCGATGCGTCGGATGTGAGTTGCGTAGTGAAAAATCCATGTGCCTGGGGGTTTTGTGACCGCGGGGGGCGGTGTGCCGACAAATATAAGCATAAAAGCGGAGCCGATCGCCACCTTCGGTCGCCAAAAGGGCGGAAAAACGTCGATTTTCGCCCCTTTTTTTCGTCGGGTCGTTTCGCTTTGTTGTGACAGCTGGCACGACGTAAGTGCGTGACAATGGGTAACTTTGCGGCACAGAATACGAAAATACGACGGCCTTTTCGGCTTTGCGATTGACAAAGTGCAGCCGGCCGCCCCACAGACTTAACGCATCCTCCCCATGAAGAAGGTACATTATCTCCCCCTTGCCCTGCTGTTGGGCGCCGGCGTGGCGTTTGCCGCCCCTCGGCGCGTGATCACGGGCACTGTGGTCTCGCAGAAAGACGGCCGGCCCCTCGAGTTGGCCACGGCTCGCCTGGTGCTGCGCGCCGACACCACGAAGTTTTTTTGGCCGGCGCCGTGACCGACAGCCTCGGCCGCTTCCGCATTGTCACCGACACCACGGCCGCCCTGCGGCTGCGCGTGGGCTTCGTGGGCCTGCGCTCCACGGGGCGCGATGTGAACTTCGCCGCGGGCGGGGCCGACAGCCTCGATGTGGGCACGCTGGCCCTGGCAGGCAACGACATGGCCCTGCGCGCCGCGGTGGTGAGCACGGCCGCCGCCCGCGTCGAACAGCAGGGCGACACCACGGTGTTCAACGCTTCGGCCTTTCGCACGGCCGAAGGCTCCTCGCTCGAGGCACTCGTCAAGCAACTGCCGGGGGCCGAGGTGAGCGACGACGGCACGGTGAAGGTGAACGGCAAGACGGTGAAGGAATTTCTCATCAACGGCAAAGACTTTTTCAAGGGCGACACGAAGGTGGCCATGAAGAATCTGCCCACCAACCTCGTCTCGCGCCTGAAAACCTACGACAAGAAGAGCGACTACGCCGAGCAAACGGGCGTGGACGACGGCGAAGAGAGTTTTGTGCTCGACATCACCACCAAACGTGAGCTGAACCAGAGCCTCATCTCCAACCTCGACCTGGCGGGCGGACGCGACGACAAGGGCGACGGCCTCTACTCGGCCAAACTCATGGGCATGCGCTTCACCGACCGCTCCCGCGTGGGCCTCATCGCCTCGCACAACAACGTGGCCGACCGTGGTTTCGGCGGTCCGCGGGGCTTCGGGGGCAACAACGGCGGACGCACCACTTCGACCATGGCGGGCACCGACTTCTCGTGGGACAACGGCCGCGGCAAATTCGAAGCCGGCCGCCTCGAACTGGGGGGCAACGCCATCTACTTCCGCAACGACAACCGCACGGAGACCATCTCGTCGATCGAAAACTTCGTCACCGCCACGCAAAAAGGGAGCTTCGACGCGGCCCATGCCGACAGCCACGGCCTGAACCAGGACTTCCACGCCCGTCTGCGCCTGAAGTGGAACCCCGACTCGCTCACGCAACTCTCTTTCCGCCCGAACTACGACTTCAGCACGGGCCGCACGACGCAAAACTCGCGCTCGGCCTCGTTCGACACCGATCCCTTCGCGCACTACGGGGTGAGTACCGTCGACGACGTGCTGGCGCGCGTCCACAAAACCCGCTTTGTCGGCGACACGGTGCACGTGGCCGACGATTTCCTCAAGAACGTCAACACGCGCTACGACCTTTCGCGCACCACCACCCACAAGGTGGAAGGCGAACTCAACCTCACGCGCCTCATCGGGGGGCGCAACGGCCGCAACATCGCCTTCGAAGCGCGCGGCGGCTACACCACCACCGCGGCCGACGCCTATTCGCGTGCCGATCTCTACAAGCGCGTGCAGCCCGACGCCGCCGGACCGCGACTGGCCGCGGGCGGCACCCACCAGTTCGCCGACCGCCCCTCGACGCAGTGGAACTATCGCGTGGGCCTCTCCTACGTGCAACCGCTCGTGGGCAAACTCCTGCTCGAAACCCGCTACGCTTACGAACACAAATACACCTCGGGCGACCGCACCCTCTACAACCTCCTGAGCCTCGACGGCTACAACACGCTGAGCGACTTCCTGAGTGCGCACACCGGCTTTGGGCACCATCTCGCAACTCTACGTGCCGGGCTCGTCGAGCACCCTCTCGTGGCTCGATCCCGCCCAACTGCTCAGCCGCCTCAACGCCGACGACGTGCAAAGCGGCCGTGCGCGATGCCCAAAAACTCGCAGCACGCCACCTATCGCTACGACAACCACCGCGTGAACCTCGGCCTGCGCTACAACGTGGGCGCCGTGCGCCTCTCGGCCGGCGTGCAGTTCTCGCCCGAACGCACCCGCCTGCAATACGAGCGCGCCGCCATCGGCCGCATCGACACCGTGCGCAATGTGCTTAACTTCGCCCCCAACGTGCGACTGCGCTATGCATTCTCGAAAACCGCCAACCTCGATTTCAACTACCGCGGACGCTCCTCGCAACCCTCCATGACGCAGCTCATCGGCGTGGTCGACAATGCCAACCCCTCCGCATCTCGGTGGGCAACCCCGGGTTGCGCCCCGTGTGGAACCACGAGATGCACCTCTTCTATAATGCCTACAACGCCGAACGCCTGCAAGGCCTCATGGCGCACGCCGACCTCACGCTCTCGACGGGCAACATCTCGCAACTCACCGTCTACGACGACGTGACGGGCCGCCGTTTCACCCGCCCCGAAAACATCGATGGCAACTGGAACGCCGCGGCCGGCTTGACTTTCAACACGCCGCTCGATCGCGCCAAGGTGTTGAACCTCGCCACCTCGACCGATGCCAACTTCACCCGCTCGGTGGGTTACGTGGCCACTTCGGGCGCCGCCTCCACCCTGCCCGACGCGCCTTCGCTGCGTGAGGTGAACGCCCTCTTCGCCGGCGTCGTGGCCGACAAGAGCCGCACCGCCGTCACCGCCCTCTCCGAGCGCCTCGATCTGTCCTACCGCCGCTCGTGGTGGGACGCCACCCTCAACGGACGCGTGGCCTACCAGCACTCCAACTCCTCGCTGCTCACCACCGGCCGGCTCGACACCTGGAGCTTCGCCTACGGCGCGGAGGCCAACTTCACCCTGCCTTGGGGCATGACTTTCTCCACCGATCTGCGCATGACCTCGCGCCGCGGTTTTTTTCGACCTCGGCCTTCAACACCAACGAGCTCGTGTGGAACGCCTCGCTCTCGCAGTCGCTGCTGAAAAACAAGGCCCTCACCCTGCGCCTGGAGGCTTTCGACCTCTTGGGCCGGCAGAGCGAGATCACGCGCACCCTCACCGCGCTGGCACGCACCGACTCGTGGACCAACATGCTCAACCAATACGTGATGCTCCACGCCATCTATCGGCTCAACCTCTTCGGCGGCGCCAAAATGCCCGAGCCGCCCGAAGGACATCCCGGCGAAGGCCGCCCCGGCGGCAAGTTCCGCCCGTCATGCCCCCTCCGGGTGGCAGACACGGTGGCCCCGGCGGCAGAGGCCCGCGCTTCTGACCCGCGGCGCCCTTGCGCCCACTGCCCCACGCACCCCGCTTGCACCGACTCACGGTGCAGGCGGGGTGTTTTGCGTGGAGGCGCTCGGGCGGGCCCGAGGAGGGCAGCGCCCCACCGCGGGGAAGCACAAGCCGCTTCGGCACACCGCGCGAAACGACGGCACCGACCGCCTACACCGAGGCGACACGCGGGCGGACGGGCACGCCTGGCCCACCGACGGAGCCGGCGGTGCTCGCAAAAAAAGCGGCGACCGGCCGACGAAAACCCGCAGCTTTTTGTGCCATAACGCCCCGCTTTCTTCGTCGCAGCGGGAGCGCGGCGGCAAAAGGCCGAAAAGCAGCGCGAAACCACGGATGCAATCGCCGAAAGGACAAAAAAACATTAACTTCTCACCACCGAATCATCAGCAAAAAACACGTTTTTCACGCCGTGCACTTCCGGGGAAATGCAGGCCGAAATTCGCACGTTTCGTCGGCTTGAGAGGAAACCGGGGGGCGGAGTATTCATCTTATTTCAAGCATTCCCGAACGAAAAACAGAAAAAGAATCGACAACGCACAGGAGGCTGCGCCACAAATTGTGCATTTTCACGCTTCGCCCCATTCACTTTGTCCAATCGTCCAACGATTGCCCGCGTCGACGCTAAAAAAATCAACGCTTTGTCCTTTCGCTTCGTGGAGCACAATGGGCAAGGACGGCCGCTTCGGGTGCGCAATTCCCCGTTTTTTTCGTGCAAGTCTGACGACAAAAAGCGGTTATTTCGTCTCCGAAGACCGTTAATTCCATTCTAAAAATTGGTCAACTTGCAGTTTATTCAGATATTTGTGGCAGCAACTTACCGAAATGTGCGGTTGCCGTCACCGCCTCACTCCCCTTTCCCTCACAAACGTCAAGATGAAACAACCACTTCCCCCTCCCTCCGTCTCGCCACCCCCACCCTGCTGCGCCGAAGCATGGCGGCCGTTGTTGCGCTCCTCGTGCTGCTCCTCGGCCTCCCACAGCGTGTGGCGGCCCAGGGATGCCCGACGTTGGACACGGGCGACTTCACCGCCACCCTCATAGCCGCCAACAGCGACTGCCACACCCCGGCTCGCCTCTCGGTGGTTTACCGCAACGCCGTGGCGGGTTTCACGGCCATGACCTACAGCGTGTCGAAAGATCGCACGACCTGGGGCATACCGGTGGTGACGCCGCGCCCGGGCAGCGAGGCGGTGTTGCCGCTCGACGGGTGGAACGAAGGCGACCCCATCTACATTCGCGCCACGGCCACCTGCGGCACGCAGCAGCCCCGCGTGGTGCTGCCCAAAATCATCTACCACGTCAAAACCTCGGCCGATGTGCTGGCCACGCCGGTGGTGACGCCGGCCGGCGGTTGCGAGGCCACGAGCGGTGCCGTGAGCGTGAGCCTGACGGGCGTGAGCGGTTTCTCGCGCGTGCAGTATAAGCTGGAGCGTGACCCCGTGCGCGCCGGCCAACAGGCCGTGCCGGTGGGCAATCTCACGGCGCGCAGTCCCTACCAGCAGACGCTCTTTTTCAACCTCTCGCCGGGCCGCTACACGCTGCACGTGCGCGCCACGCCCAACTGCACCCCCACTGCGCCGGGGGCTGCGTGGAAAGACGGCGCCTACGAGTGGGAACAGCCCGTCGACGTGGAGCATTTTTCGGTGATCCCCACCCCCATCCTCACGCGCGGCACCTGTCCGGGCGGCGTGACGATCGATGTGGCCAAAGTGGTGGGCATCGGCGGTTTGCGCTACGAAATTTGGAAAAAAGGTCAGCGGGCCGCCGGCGCTCCTGCGCTGCAAACGGCCACGGTGGCCTATCCGGCGTTCACGCACACCTTCACCGGGCTGCCGCTCGGCGACTATGAGGTGCGGGCCACCTCGACCGACTGCGAAGCGGCGGCCACGAGCTCGTTTTCGGTGACGGCGGGTGCGCTCGTCCAGCCCCAAGTGACGATCATCCGCCACACCTATGCGGGTTGCGCGGCGGGGCAAATCGAAGTGGCGGTGGAAGGCACCACGGCGGCCTGCCCGGTGAGCTACACCCTCACGCCCACGGCAGGCGGCACGCCGCAGGTGCGCAACAATGTGACGACCGAACGTGCGCAATTCTCGGGGCTTGCTGCGGGCACCTACACCCTGACCACCTCCTACGGGGGGCAGACGCAGACCACGCCCGTGGAGATCAAAACAGTGACGCCCGGCACGCTGAAAGTGGAGCCTTCGCCGGCCGATGTCTACTGCAGTCCGACGGGCCGCATGAAGGTGACGCTCGAAGGCGGCACGCTCGACGAACCGGCCACGCTGACGCTTTCGCTCAACGGCACGGCGGTGCGCTCGGTCAACCTCAATGCGGGCGAAACCACGAAGCAAATCGACGATCTGCTGCCGGGGGCCTACTCGCTCGCCCTGCGCACGGAGTGCGGCGCCACGGCCGAAGCCGAAACCGCCATCGCGGCCAAGAACGTGCCGAGCCTGCTCAATCAGAGCTTGATGTTCTACGTGGAAAACTTCGACTTCTGCTCTCCTAAACCCGTGTGGAACGTGCGTGTCGACTTCCAAGGCTACGGAATCACGGAGGCCGACATTCACAATGCGCTGGACGGCGCCTCCTATGAGGTGTATTCGCCCGACGGTCAGCTGGTGGCCAATGGCCCCATCCCCGCCGATCAGCTGGCCGAACGGGCATCTAAAAACCAACAGCTCTCTTTCTACATCAAAGTGCCCCCCACCGACGGCTCCCTCTCGTTCGTCATGCGCCCTTCGTGCGGTGATCCCGTTCTCTTCAGGGGCAGCGGTTTCCTCATGTCGAAGCAAAACGAACCGGGAAGCCAACGCCCCAAACTGGAAAAGGAGATCACACGACTCGAATGCAACAAGTCGCACGTGAAATTCTACCTGCAAAAAAATAATGAGGGCAACGGCATCGTGAAAATCAAGGACAAGACCACGGGAGCCCTCGTGGCCGAAACCCGGAGCACGGGCGCTCCCCTCTACATCACCGCAGAACTCGACCTGCCCAACGGCGACTACATCTGCGAATATTGGGTGGACTGCCCCGACGCACCGCACTACACCGAACCGCTCCACCTGGACAACCTCCACATCGAGCCCACGGTGAATGTCTCCAACAACCAACTCTGCACCTCGAACGGCAGTATCAGCTTGAACTACTACCAAAATTACGGAGAGACCAGCACCTTCCTTTACAATGACGTGAAGCACGCAGAACTGCGCGATGCTTCCGGTGTCTTGCTCAAGGAAATCACCGCCCGCGACACACGTTACACCTTCGACCACCTGGGTGCCGGCACCTACACCGTCAAGGTGGCTCCCGTCGATCCCGGCTCTTGCCTCCCGGCCTTCACCAAAACGGTGGAGATCAAGGAATATGAAATCGACTACCCGGGAAGTACTCCCCCCGGGACAGCCCTCTCCCGCCTTCCCCTTTGACGAAGATCCGCCGGGTGTCATCCCTTACAAAGACAGAAAGAGCTATCGCGTCGAAACCGGCGCAACGGCCGACGACAACACGCTCAAGATCGACTTCTACGCCCCGCCGGGCGACTACAAGTTCGTGTTCCGCAACGCCGAGGGCACGGTGATTCAAACCAAAACCATCACCAATCCCGACACGGGCCAGCCCAAGAGCAAATTCACCGCGGAGTTCAACCACCTGCCAGACTACGTGGAGATGGATTTCCCCACCCAGTGCGGCACGCACTGCACCGAAAAACTCTATCTCACCGCCCTCGTGCCGAAAACAACCGACCCGCTGCTTGACGGGGCGCTGAATGTGACGCCCATCAACGCCGTGCCGGGTTGTCAAGACGGGAAACTGCTGGTCACCTCGCGCCTTGTGGCCAACGGCGCTCCGCAAAAGCCCACACGCATCGCCGTCTACGCGATAAAATACACCACCCCGTCGGCTCCTGCCACCTACACCGAAGTGGAATCGACCGGCTCGACAGGCATCATCACTGAGTGGATAAGTAAATCGCTCCCCATGGGCAGCTACCAGGTGTACTATTATTATGGTGAGAAGCGCCTCGACGCTTACGCGCACATCAACATCTCATCTGCCCTGCCCCTCTATTCATTGACTTCCGCCACCCCGCCGGGGCAAAAGGGCATTGTGATCCTTTTTCTGAACTCACTTTCGCCCAACGACCGCGTGCGTGTGCGCTTCATCGACCCGAATTCGGGCGCAGTGAAGAGCGAAGAAATCAGACGCGGCGGGAAAGTGACTCACTCCGCGTGGCGCCGGGCAACTATCGCCTCGAAGTCGAAGGCCTCAACGGCTGCTACATGGGACAGGTCTACACACAAGACGTCAGCATCCCGGAAGCCCAGCTCCAGCTCACCGTGAATACCAACACCATGCAGTGCGCCAACGACGGTAAAATCACCATCCAAGCGCTCAAAGGCTACGGCACGGTCGACCAAATCAACTACGAAATCGTGCCGCCCGACGGAGGAGCCTCCATCAACGGCCAAACCACCACCCCCGAACAGCCCAAGGAATTCCCGGGACTGGCGCCCGGCTCCTACACCATCAAGGCCACCGGCGTGGTGCTCCGCGGATTCGACGGACAACCCCACAGCTACGAATCGACGAACTACGCCTATTTGGGCAGTTCGTACCAAACTCTTCGTGGCCCGCAGCGCCCCCTACGCCGGCAAAGCCTCCTATGCTTGCGGCAACAGCGGCGGCGTAGGTCTCTACACCGACAAGGGCAGTTTGAAACGCCTCAAAGTCTACGTCACCGAAACGCCCAGCGGACCGGTGCACCCTCGCCGTGAATTGACCAAAAACACCGAGGGCCGCAAGAATTATGACGACTATGCCGAAGGCTGGCGCTACACAAGTCAGGAGCAAACCGAGAGCCATCTGACCTGTTGGGGCAACGATTTGGCGCCCGGCACCTACAAACTCTTCGTCACCGACGGATGTACCGACATCGAAATCCCCAATGCCGAGGTCAAAGAGCTCGAAGACAAAGCGCGCTTCACCGGGGGCAGCTGTGTCACCATCGAGACCAAAGAGCTCAACTCGAACGTGCTGAGCTTCCGCCTCGACTTCGATTTCCGCGACCTCCCCGAAGCGCAGCGCAAAGGGGCTACCTGAACTACGAAGTGCAGGTGACCCCGCCCGGCACCGCGCCCGACGAGCACAAATGGTCGCACGGCGGCTCGCCTTCCTACGACTACAACTCGGCCACCTTCGTCCACAGTCGCGCGCGCTTCGACCTTTCGGGCGGCTACGACGTGTATTATCGACTCATCGGCTGCCCCGCCACGATGAAACACGTGCATCTCGACGAGCACAAACTGTGCAATCCCTTCCGACTCTCGACCGAAGACTCGAAATGCAACGAGACGAAGGCCAAACTCACCGAGTACGACACGGGACACCCCTACCGCATCGTGGTGGTGCGCACCCGCGACAACCAAACCGTGTATGACCAAGTGAAAACGCTGGTCTACAAGAGCAACTTCCCGCCGCAACTCGCCGACGAACTCGTGTTCCCGAGCAATGAGAACTACAAACTGACCATCACCTCGCAAAACGAGGAAATGGATCCCTACATCTATATGCTCTCCTCGCGCTCCAACGCCCTGCTCCTGGAGCGCAAAGCGAAGCGCCCCGCCACGTGCCGGAAGATCTTCTACGACTTCTACACCCAAGGCGACTGCTTTGAAGACAAGCACACCCGCGTGATCGACAAAGCCACGGGCGCCACGGTGCTCGATGCCCCGCACTTGAGCGACCTGACCGGCGATGCCGCGCGCAACTTCCCCTTCGAACGCAACAAGGAGTACACGTTGCAATATGTCGAAGCGGACGGTACGACCACCAACCACATGACTTGGAAGGCCGAATACGTCCTGCCCAACGCTTATGCCTACGACAACATCCAGCTCGGCGGCAGTTGCGACAGTCTGCCCCCCAAGACCGCCGGCGCCCACAGCGAGCTCAGCAGGCTCCTTGTGGACTGGGAAGCGGGATCGGGTGACAAAGTCTTCGAGCAGATCAAGCAAATCGTCGTGCGCAACACGGCGACGGGCAAAACCTACGTGGCGCTCGACTTCAGCGGCGACCCGACCAACACTACCTACAGCAACACCACGCGGACCGATCGGGGCTATCTCTCGCCCTCTGCGTGGAGCGAGGTGCGCGCCCCCGGCGACACGGTGCGCAACGTCACCCCCGAACTCGAACCCGGCACCTACGCCCTCGAAGTCCGCACCGCCTGCAACAACTTCACCTCTTCCTTCACCGTCACCTACAAGCCGCCCTTGGAATTGAAGGTGAAAATCAAGAATGTAAAGATCGAATGCGACGGCAAAATCACCTTCACGCCCACCGGCACGGCCAAGTTCCCCGACACCGGGCAGGAGGCTACCTTCCAAAACTACACACTCGACAGCGATCCCTACACTTATCTCAACTGGGGCGACCCGGTCGAAACGTATAAGCCGAAGGGCCAACTCAACATCAACCTCACTCTCCCCAACGGCGGCTACTGCACGCGCCAATACACCTACGACATCGGCTACGAACCCCTGGCTTTCGACCGTGCCAACACGGTGAGCTTCTTCTGTGCCGGCGCCCACTCGGGTCAAATCAACGTAGGCCTCAAAGGCGGGCACAAGCCCTACATCTACGAACTGCGCACGCTCGACGGCACCCTCGTGGAGAAGAAAAGCGCCCATGGCGCCGTGACCTTCGAACAAGGCAGTTTGGGCTCTCGCTACCGCATCGAAGCCACCGACTCCTGCGGACTCACGCACGTGCACCAAGACGTGTTGCTGCAAGACCCTGCCGCCATTTCGGGTAGCATCGCCGGCGACATCTTTGTCTGCGACGGCGATCCCGTGCGCATCAAAGCCGTCAATTTCCCCGGCGCCACCTACACCTGGACGCTTCCCAACGGCACCCACAGCCACGATCAGGAACTCTCCTTCGTGGGCACGCCCGACAAGGCCGGCGACTACACCGTCGACATCCAGCTCAACACCTGCAACGCCACCATCACCGGCACCTACACGCTCGGCGTCGGCCACCTGACCGAAAGCGCCGGCACACACACGCAGCGCACCTGCGCCGGTCAGAGCGCCGTCTTCGCGCCGGCCGATCCGGTGGCCACGCTCAACGGCGGAGCCGTCAACCAAGAGGACCTCGAGTTCCAGTGGCAGTACACCAAGACGCCCACCGACGCCAACTCGTGGAAGCCCATTTTCGGCGCCACGGAGAAGAGTGTCGAATACGTCGCCGCCTATCCCGGCACCTACTACCTGCGTCGCACCACTCGCTTGGGCGACTGCGTCGCAGTGGGCGGTTTGTGCACCCTGACCGTCGACCCCGGCATCACCGTCACCATGAGTGCGGCTGAGCGTCGGGTGGTGATCGACCACAAGAACCCCTTCTTGCTCACCGCCGGTCTCATCACCGGTCCCGCCGCCCGCACCTACGTGTGGCAGCGCAGCCTCGACGGCAAGACATGGACCGACGTCGGCACCGACGTTTCCTACACCGAAACGCAACGCCTCGCCCCCGTGGTCTACTACCGCCGCATCATCCGCTCGGGCACGTGCGAAACGAAGGGCGAACCCATCACCGTGATCTTCAAACGCCGCTATCCCGCCATGGTCAATCCCCAGTTGCGCCAGCGCGTCGACCAGCATTGGTGATCCCCACGGCCTCGTGCCGCACTCTGCCAGCCACCTCGATGGCACCGCACGCTATCGCCCTCCCCGCAGGGAAATAATTTCGGCGAGCCGCTCCTTCCCCCGGAGCGGCTCGCCCTTTTCGTGCCTCATCGCCGCAATGGCAGTTCCGCGAGACGCAAAAAATGCTTCCTCCACTCAAGAAATCTGAGAACAAACGTTTTGCAATTCAACAAAATATAAGTATTTTTCGTAGCAACTTTCCCGGTGTTTTTCTCGGCAAAGCCCCCCACTTTTTGCTCACCCGCTCCGCCTTTCGTCGGGCAGCCCCACCCCCATCTCAGCAAGTCCCGCCCTCGCAGTGAGGTGCGCCCCACTCAGGCGTCACACCTCCCCGCCAAGGCGCCACACCTCGCGTTGCCTGCGGCAAAAGTCCCGACCTCGCAGTCATCTCCCACCCGGCATCCACTCCGCCTGCTCATTTACGTCCCAACCACCCACTCCCATGAACGGCATCGATCCCTTCACCACCCAATATCCCAACCGCCTCATCGACAACTCCGCCCCCTCGAGCAGTCTGTGCCAAGTATTGCGCTCGTGTCTCAACGACGAACGTTTCGACACCCTCCACATCGCCACCGGCTATTGGGATCTCCCGGGCATGACCCTCTTGGTGGGGGAACTCGAAGGCTTCTTGCAGCGCGAGGACACCCGCATCGAACTGCTCATCGGCAAAGACCCCTACGTCTATGCCTCGATGGTGAAGGAGCCCAAGTACAAAGACGCCACCTACCCCGACGACTTCATCCACACCGACCTCACCGATCTCAATGTCACCGAGCAACACGTGCGCGCCCTCGCCCTGCTGCTCACCCATTGTCCCGATGAGCGCATCAACGTCCACCTCTATCGCGGCAACGAGTCGGACGGTCACGACCAGTTTCTCCATTCCAAGTGCTACATCTTCACCGGCCCTCACTATTCGTGCGGCATCGTCGGGAGTTCCAACTTCACGGGCAAGGGTCTCGAAGGCAATGCCGAACTCAACTATCTCGAAGGCAACGCCGCCATTGTCACCGCTGTGGCCGGTAAGGGCACGAGTTTCAACGGCCACCTCGCGTGGTTTCAAAGCAAATGGGCGCTCTCCGAACCCTGGTCGCAGCAGTTTCTTGAGAAAGTGGTGCGCCCCATCCCCGGCGGCCGCCGTGCCGACCAAGCCACCGCCCCCCTCACGCCCGCCGACCTCTACTACAAAGCCCTCATCGACAAGTTTGGCGACATCCTCGACGAGAACCTCAGCCACACCCTCGCCGGCTATCTCCCCAAGGGCTTCACCGCCCTCGACTATCAGCTCGATGCCGTCAAACAGTGCTGGCACATTCTGCATGAGCACGGCGGTTTCCTCCTCTCGGACGTGGTGGGTCTGGGCAAAACCGTCGTCGCCCTCCTGCTCGTCAAGCACTTTCTGACACAAACCCCGGCCGATGGTTCGCGCCCGCGGCGTGTGCTCATCGTGGCCCCCGCCGTGCTCGGGGCCTGGCGCGACACCATCGACCACTTCGACGCCGCCGCCCCCCCACCCCATCGCTCCGCACATCCATCTCACCACCCCCGGGCACATCAGACGATTGCTCGGCGACGACCTCCCGACCCGCTTTCCGACGAAGCCATCGCATCCGACACCTCTGACGATCCCGACACCCTCGATGCCGCCACTCTTTTCGACATTCCCAACAGCGAAAACGACATTTGCAATAACGTTGCCGACAATCCCGACGACAACCTCGACGACATTACCGACGACAACGACGCTGCCGGAAAGACCTCGCCGCTCACCGCCGCTCAATTCGACGCCTCGCACCCCGAAGCCGATTTCGGTCTCGTGATCATCGACGAAAGCCACCGCCTGCGCCACCACGAAACCCGTGCTTACCGTCAGCTCGACGAGCTCATCAGCAACATCTCCGCACGCCATGGTCTCTGCCCCTATGTCGGTCTGCTCAGCGCCACGCCGCAAAACAACCGTCCGCAAGACCTGCGCAACCAAATCTATCTCTTCGCCCGCAATCGCACCGCCTCCACCCTCACCAAGGCCGACGGTGGCAACCTCCAAACCTACTTCCGGCGCATCAATCTCGAGTATCACAGCATCATCCGCCGGCGCTATCCCAGACCCACCGACCCCGATTTCGGAAAGCCTCTCTCACCCGAAGAAGCCGAGCAACTCAACGCACGTCTCGCCCGTCTCTCGGCCGATCTCCGCGACCACGTGCTGCAAGACCTCCTCGTGCGCCGCACTCGCACCGACGTGCAGCGCTACTACCACGCCGATCTCCACTTTCCCGAGGTGGTCGGCCCCGAAAGTCTGCACTATCGGCTCAGCCCCAGCCTCTCTCGCCTCTTTGCCCACACCGTCAGACTCATCGGTCCACGAATCTGTTCATTTTTCGAGACCGAAGATTCGTCAAGCCCCCAATTTATTGCTTCCGACTTCCACTCCATTGGTGGCTTAACCTACTCCCGCTACCGCGCCCTCGAGTTTCTCACCACCCCCGCCCACATTCAGCGCTACGCCTGGCGCAACATGACCACCGACCGCATTTCGCGTCAGCTCGCCCTCCTGAGTCAGATCAATCTCATCAAGCGATTCGAGAGTAGCTTCACGGCCTTCAAAATCTCACTCCGCCACCTGCGGCAGAAAACGCAAGTCATGATCGACATGTGGAAGCACGACGCCATTTTCGTGTGCCCGGCCTTCGACGTCAACGCCCTTTTCGACCTCTCCGAGCGCTACAAGCAAACGGGCATCCACCTGACGTTCGACGACGTGGCCGCAGAAATCCGCCAAAAGATCGCCGCCCTTCCGCCCGAGAAGAACGCCAAGGGTCAAAACGCCGAATACCACCGCAACGACTTCCACCCCCTCTACATCGAAGCCCTGCACAGCGACCTCGAATTTCTCAATGCGCTCATCGACGACTGGAACAATTATTCCGACGACCCCAAGCTCGACGCCTTCAAGCAGGCGCTCGTGCCCGTGCTTCTCGACCCCGCGCGCAACCCCTCGGGTCTGCTGGTCATCTTCACCGAGAGTGCCGACACCCTCCGCGCCCTGGCCCACGCCATCGAGAGCGTCGATCCCGATCTGCCCGTGCTCACCGTCACCTCCGCCAACCGCCGAGAGGTCGAAGACGACATCCGCGCCAACTTCGACGCCAACTATCGCGGCACGCAGCGCACAGACTATCGCATCCTCGTCACCACCGACGTGCTGGCCGAGGGCATCAACCTGCACCGCGCCAACACCATCCTCAACTACGACACCCCGTGGAACGCCACGCGCCTCATGCAGCGCATCGGCCGCGTCAACCGCATCGGTTCCACGGCCGATCGGGTCTACGTCTACAACTTCATGCCCAGCGTCGAGGGGGATTTCATCATCCGGCTGGCACACAAGGCCCACACCAAGCTGCAAACCTTCCATCATCTCTTTGGCGAAGACAGCCGCATCTTCACTTCGGCCGAGGAAGTGGTGCACCACGAACTGCACCCCGACACCGGCGGCGTGAGCTCGGAGCTCGAGCGCTATCTCTACGAGCTCAAGCGCTACAAAGACGCCCACCCCGCGCGCTACGCCCACCTCCTTTCGCATCCCTACCCCATCGCCCTCGGTGTGCAACTCCCCAGACCCAAGGCGCCGCCCCCATCGCACCCGATCCCCAAGAACAAACCGAAGGCGAAGTCCCCGACCTCGCGCCCGGCAGCGCCCTCTGCCTACTCCACACCCCCGACGGGCACAGCCACTACACCCTCGTCGGCCCCGACCTCAGTGCACAAACCCTCCCCGCCGCCCACTTCTTCGAAGCCCTGCGACGCGCTGTCGACGCCGTCGACGCCCCCGTGTCGCCCCAACTCTCCGCCCGCCACGAAGCCGCCGTCCTCGCCGTGAACCAAGCCCTCAGCACCTTCGACCCCGAAGCCGCCAAATCTCACGATGCCACCCTCGCCAAAGAACTCCTCCGCGAGCTCTGGCAGCAACACGCCACCGACGCCACCTTCAAGCGCCTGCTCACGCAAGTGCGCTCCCTCATCGACAAGGGCAACACCGATGTCATTCGCCGCTGCCTCCGCATTCGTCACGACCTCAAGGCCCACCCTCTCTCTTCACCCTCACCCACGACGAAATTCTCAACTATCTTCGCCTCGGTTTCAGCGCCTTCGTCCAGCACGCCGCCCGCCGGCACGGCCAACCCTCGCCTGACCTCACCCTCACCTGCTGACGCTCCGCAGTCCCCTCCGGCACGCCACCCCATCCGCCCCAAATGCCCAACACTCAACCCGCCCCCATGACCACCACCCACCTCAAGCAGTTTCTCCAGCAGCCCTATCCCGGCAAAGCCGCCTTCCTCCGTCACGTGCTCGAGCCCCTCTTCGGCGCCGAAAACGTGCACGACACCTTCGACGAGCCCCTGCTCGATCGGCATCCCCACCTCCTTTCCATGGCCCGCACCACGGGCATACGCGCCATCACCCGCATCGCCCACGTCGACCTCGGCGTCGAACCGCTCGACATCTTCGATGTGGCCGTGAGCGACCGCGTGTGCATGTCGCGCAACCGCGTCGGGGTGCAGCAACTCGTGCGGCGCATCATGGACACCTACACCGGCGCTTTCCTCCTCATCCACTACGAAGACCGCCCCGAATGGGAGTGGCGCTTCACCTTCTGCCACAAAACCCACGACGCCGCGTCCGGCACCTCCGCTCGCCGCTTCACCTTCCTCCTCGGCCCCGGGCAAGCCTGCCGCACCGCGGCCGAAAACTTCGGGCGGCTCATCGACCGCCGCGCCGACGACCCCGATGCCGAACTCTACATCGACGATCTGCGCCAAGCCTTCTCCGTCGAAGCCCTCTCCCGCGAGTTCTTCGCCCGCTACAAAGCCCACTATGCCCGCTTTGTCGACTTCATGATCCACGATGCCCCCATGCGCGCCGACTTCACCGGCACCTCCCGTCCCGCCGACACCCCCGAAGCCCGCAACCGCGAGGAGAAACCCATCCGCGACTACGTCAAAAAGCTCCTCGGCCGCATCGTCTTCCTCCACTTCCTCCAGAAAAAGCGCTGGCTCGGCGTCCCCCTCGGCGCTCCCTGGGGCGAAGGGCCCGACAACTTCCTCCTCCACCTCTTCAGCGCTGCGCCGCCCGAACAGCAAGCCGACTTTCTCGACGGCGTGCTCGAACCCCTCTTCGACCGCGGGCTCGACACCGACCGCAGCGCCGAGGGCGATGCCTACGACACCCTCGTGCCCGCCGTAGGCACCGTGCGCATCCCCTGGCTCAGCGGCGGACTCTTCGAGCGCGACCGCCAAGACCGCCTCCCCTCGCGCTTTCCCGCCACCCTCTTCCGCGACCTCTTCGAGATGCTCGCCGAATACAACTTCACCGTCGACGAAAACGACCCCGACGACGCCGAAGTGGGCGTAGACCCCGAAATGCTCGGCCGCATCTTCGAAAACCTCCTCGAAAACAACAACGACACCGGCGCCTTCTACACCCCCAAAGAAGTGGTCCGCTACATGTGTCGCGAGAGCCTCCTCGCTCATCTCGTCGCCACCCTCCCGGTGTCGACGCCGAAGCGCTGCGCCGGCTCGTCGAGACCCACAGCGCCGATCAACTCCCCGCCCCCGTGGCCGAAAAAGGTAGACCGAGCCCTGGCCGACGTCAAGATTTTGCGACCCCGCCATCGGCTCCGGTGCCTTCCCCATGGGCCTCTTGCGCCTGCTCTTCGCCTGCCGCACCGCCCTCACCCCGCTTTTGGACACCCCGCGCACCGCCGCCGACCTCAAGCGCCACATCATTCGCCACAACATCTACGGCGTCGACATCGAGCGCGGCGCCGTCGACATCGCCCGCCTGCGCTTCTGGCTCGCCCTCGTGGTCGATGCCCCCACGCCCCTCCCCTGCCGCACCTCGACTACAAGATCATGCAGGGCGACTCCCTGCTCGAGCGCATTGCCGACGTCGACCTCAGCCACATAGCCGAGGCCGGTGCCGTCGCGCCCCCCGTTCAGCAAGATCTCTTCGGCGCCGTCGATCTCGATGCCGCCCGCGTGGGCTTTGCCACCGCCGAGGCCTGCGCCACCTTCCGCCGCAATCTCGAACGCGCCTTCGACACCGGCGACCACGAAGAGCGCCTCCGCCTGCGCACCTCCCTCCACCGCCGCGTCGCCTCCGCCGTGCTCTGGTCGCTCGCCCCGCGCTTGGAGCAAGCCCATCGCACCCTCGACGATCTCGCCGCCGCCTCTGCCCCCCTCACCCCGAGGCAAAAGAAAGAACAGGCGCGCCTCACGGCTTTCGTCAGTCGCCTGCAACCCATCGTGGCCTACATCAACGCCCACCACGCCCTCCCGCCCACCGAATGCTTCCTCTGGCACACGTGGTTCCGCGACGTCTTTGAACGCGAAGGCCGCCCCGGTTTCGACATCGTCATCGGCAACCCGCCCCTACATCCAGCTCCAGGCCAACGGCGGCCTCCTCGCCACCCGCTATGCCGAGGCCGGCTACGTCACTTTCGACAAGCGCGGCGACATCTACTCCCTCTTCTACGAACTCTCGCGCCGCCTCCTCGCTCCCGGCGGCCACCTCTGTCTCATCACCTCCAACAAGTGGATGCGCGCGGCCTATGGTGCCTCCACGCGCCGCTTCCTCGCGGCCGAAGACACCGACGTGCACCTCCTGCTCGACTGCGCCGGCACGAAACTCTTCGAAACCGCCACCGTCGATGTCAACATTCTCCTCGCCGCCCACGCCCCCAACCGCCGCGACACGCAGGCGCTCACCGTCACCCCCGAACTCCGCTCCTGCCTCACGGATTCCAGCCTTTTCCGTCAGCACGCCGCCCCCTGCGCCTTCCCCGCCGACGAGAGTTGGGTGATCCTCTCGCCCATCGAAGCGGCCATCAAACGCAAAATCGAAGCCGTCGGCACACCGCTTAGCGAGTGGGACATCCACATTTACCGCGGAGTGCTCACCGGTTGCAACGAGGCCTTTATTATCCCCACCGCTCGGCGCGACGAAATCCTCGCCGCTTGCCGCGATGAAGACGAGCGGCGTCGCACTGCCGAGCTCATACGACCCATTCTTCGCGGCAGAGATATTAAACGATATGGTTATGAGTGGGCGGAATTGTGGTTGATTGCCACTTTCCCCTCACGCCACTTCGACGAAGAGCAATATCCGCCATGCGAGATTGACAGCTTATCTCTCGGCGTGAGTCAGAGCGACGGGGCACCTACGATCTCGCGATCGGACAAAGAGTTCGAAAGCGCGAGAAAAAGACCAAGCAGCCAATGCTTTGAAACACAGGATAGCATTAGCTATTGAAAGTGGAGGATTTCGAGCAGCCAAAGATTGTGTGGGGAGAAATCTCCGATCGCAGTAAATTTGCTTTTGAAGAAAAAGGTAAATACATACCTGAAGCAACAACTTTTTTCATGACAGGAAAGGATCTACCTTATTTATTCTGCGTACTCAACGCTCCTCTTTCCGAGTGGCTCTTTTCGAAAGTAGGAACAACGACGGGAGTTGGTACCGTGCGATGGAAGAAATACACCATTCTTTCTCTCATAGTTCCAAACATCAAGGAAGAACTTCGCTCTCGATTTAACGAGATAGTAAACCTCTTGATGCAAGGGAGAGTATCATTGGACGAATTTTCAGCAAAAGCCAACCGCACGCTAAGCGAATTGATTGGACTCACTGAAGAAGAAGTCGCCTATGTCGAAAATTACTATGCTTCACTTTGAAAATCTGACACCTGACTCCTTTCTTCAATAGTAAGACCATACAAATCAAATAGGCATTCATCAATCAGCATTGCCTTTTCTGTGGTGTACTCTTGCTGAATGTCTTGTACAAGCTCCGCAAATTGAGCATTCGTATCTTCATCAACCAGCAAAATAGGTATCTTATCAAAGAATACCTTTCGTAGTTCTCGCGTTCCTCCCAACAATTCGGGAAAGTTTTCGCGGAAGCAAAACTTAAACAGTGAAGAATTTAGGAAAGCTGTAAGAAATTCTATGTGCTTGCCTGTTATCATAAATGATTTATCATTTTGCAAGAACCTTCTTTCGTCATAGTAAAATGGCAAGAACTTTGTCATATTGGGATACATCACTTTTGGCTTATCGAAATCCTCCACTTTCTGTACTATGCTATCGTTGCGTGCACGTTTCTATGTAGGAAATTTCATCTGCCGAAAACTGGTATATCCGATAAATTTCATCATTCGTTATCTCTCTGTCATCGACTTTCTCCGTGAAGGGAATAGGAAACTTTACAAGTGATTGGATATTGAGCATAATATCGCCAGCACCTGTGGTATCACTGTTCTTATAGATGTAATATGTGCCAACAGAGCTACACAAGAAGTCAAGAATATAATTATTGTATTTCCCCGCAGAGATGAATGATGCCGGAGCTGTCAAAAAGATTCCAGAATCGACCAAAGCAAATGCCAATTTTTCTGCCGACGGCTTTCCAGCAAATCTTTGACTGAAAGAATAAGTCCCAATAAGCGCAGTATCCTTGTTGTCAAAGCCATTGGCTCCTTGGTCTGTCTCGAGCAGCGATTTTGTCCCGAATAGCAGATCGAGGTGCGCTCTTGACCGCGGGATAATCTTCAATGTCGACGGCAGGATACTTTGCCCCGAACGTCGTAGTGGCGTGAGGGGAAAGTGGCAATCAACCACAATTCCGCCCACTCATAACCATATCGTTTAATATCTCTGCCGCGAAGAATGGGTCGAATGAGTTCGGCAGTGCGGCGGCATTCGTCCTCATCGCGGCAAGTGGCGAGGATTTCTTCGCGCCGAGCGGTGGAAATGATGAACGCTTCGTTGCAACCCGTCTTAATACCATAGTTGATCGAGATGTCCCACTCGCTCAGCGGTGTGCCGACGGCTTCGATTTTTCGTTTTATGGCGGCTTCGATGGGCGAAAGGATCACCCAACTCTCGTCGGCGGGGAAGGCGCAGGGGGCGGCGTGCTGACGGAAAAGGCTCATTTGCCCACCGCACAAGGCCAAAGCCCTCCTCGACGACAGACCGGCACAGCCCAACAATGCCCGCCCCCACGAGCGGCAGCCCCTTCCCGAGGGGCTGCCGCTTGTGCATCAAGATAGGGACGTTGCGTCGGAACAAAAACACCCCGCCGTCAGTCGGCCGTGGCACGCCCCTCGGCTACGAAGCGCGCCAAGGTGTTGCGGTCGCAACGGCAGATGCGCGCGATTTGCCGCTTGGCCACCCCCTCCGCCAAAAGAGCGGCAATGAGGCGACGCTTGGGATAGAGTTTGTGTTTCTCGGGCGCGGTGCGCCGTCCCTTCGGTCGGCCGAGCACCACACCCTCGGCTCGCCGCCGCGCGAGGGCTTCGCGGGTGCGCTGACTGATGAGGTTGCGCTCGATCTCGGCCGACAGGCCGAAGGCAAAGGCCAACACCTTGCTCTGAATGTCGTCGCCCAAACGATAGTTGTCTTTGATCGTCCACACGCGACACTCCTTCGTCATGCAGAGGTTGAGAATCTCCATAATCATAAAGAGGTTGCGCCCCAAGCGCGAGAGTTCGCTGCAAATGATGGTGTCGCCGGGCACCACCCTGCCGAGCAATCGGCCGAGGGCGCGGCGCGTGTAGGCCGCCGTGCCGCTGATGGTCTCTTCGATCCAACCGTCGATGTGCATACTGTGGGTGTGGCAAAAGCGGTGGATCTCATAGCGCTGGTTTTCGACGGTCTGCTTGTCGCTGCTCACGCGGATATAGCCGTAAATCATAGGAAGAAAATAAGAAAATAGAGGAAATGAATGAAACCGCCTCCACCGCCCATCGCACCACGCAGGGCGTGGGCCGACGAAAGCAGGACAAAATACGCATTTCGGCCCATTGTGAGGCCGAAATTATGCTCTCCATCACCTCTAATATGCGAATATACCAAACCGGAAAGCCCTATACTAAATTCAAAAAGCGGGGCGTTTACAAGAAAAAAGTGGAACATTCTCCAGCTCAGACGCAGGAAATAAGAAAAAAGGTTGTATATTTGCCACGAATAAAATCAAACAATGCAAGAATATGGGCAACCGTGACAAACGACTCGACATGCTTCGGCTCGTGCTGAACCGCACCTCGGTGGGGAGCCAAGAAGAACTCCTCGAACTGCTGCGCGCCGAGGGCTACAAAGTGACGCAAGCCACGCTCTCTCGCGACCTCCAGAAGCTGAAGGCAGCCAAGGTTTCGGGCGACGGGGGCTACCGCTATGTACTGCCCGAGCACCCGTCCTACGTTCGTCAGCTGGCCCCTTCGATCCACACGCCGCAATTTCTGCGCTCGTCGGGCTTCCTGAGCATGGAGTTCTCGGGCAATCTGGTGGTGATGCGCACCCGCCCGGGCTACGCCACGAGCATCACGACCGAAATCGACGCCCACAACCCCGAAAGCCTCTGCGGCACCATCGCGGGCGACGACACCATTCTGGCCGTGATTCGCGAGGGGCTTCGAACGCGCCCGCGTGGTCGAGGAACTGGCGCAGATCCTCCCTGCCGTGCGCGGACAATTGTGACGCCGTCGACACGAGAACTCGTAGACAAGTAAACCGGTAGACGAGTAAACAAGCGGACACGTAAACGAATCGACGCGTGGATTCATATACAAGTAAACAGGTAAACGAGTAAACAGGTAGACACGTAGACGAGTCGACGCGGGAACTCGTAGATGAGTAAACCGGTAAACGAGTAAACAAGTGATCGCGGTAGCCGTTTTGCACGCCGCACAACAAACCCTACCCAACCCATGCCCAACTTCCTGAAAATCATTATCTCTCTGGCGGTGGTGATTGCCGTCTTCTACTTCACTTCCACGCCTTCGCCCACAACCACGCTGGTGCGCCTGGGCTTTCTCGCCGCGCTGATCGGCTTCACGCTGTTCAGCCTGTTCCGCCGCAAAGACAAAGACGACGACGAATAGTCGGCACTGCCCGACACACAAGGCGCGCAATGAGAGGCACATTGCCCTGAACGCGCAGTCTCCACTAAAATAAAACACGAGAGATGCGCCGCCCGGGCACATTTCTCTCGTTGATCGTCCGGCCACGACAACCGGTTTCCGCCCGGCGCAAGACAAGTGGCCTAAGTATATTCCCGAAGTTCAAATCTTATGCTGAAACTTGCACTCTACTTCTTTCGATCCTTCTCCATCGTAATGGGCCTGTGGCTTTTGGTCGAAATGTTCACTCACCTTCCGTTGCAGCAGGCCTGGGCACTGCTGTGGCCTGCGCTAATGATGGGCTTCGCCATCGGCGGCACCGGAGTCATCGAAAAGTATTTCCGCGAACGCAAAGAGAAAAAGCAAAACGCCCACGCGGCGGAACCCGCAACCGACAAGTTGACACAATAAACACGTCGACCCATCAACCCGAGCGGCACGCTAACGATTAGCGTGCCGCTCGGGTTTTATTATTCCTCCATCGCCATGCTGACAAAGCAGTGGGCGCATGGGTAAAAACAAAACGCGAGCGGCACTCCATGACGGAGTGTCGCTCGCCTTGAGCGTTTGACGAATAAAGGCAGGTTCGCCGCTTTATTCCTCGATGAGGG